>ERZ507416.16-NODE-16-length-116054-cov-8.03395_pt1 | contig 116054 bp, 105 predicted proteins | sample MGYA00512648_ERZ507416 | MGnify/ENA metagenome assembly ERZ507416 | reverse complement strand
AGCTGGGAGAGCATCTGCCTTACAAGCAGAGGGTCATAGGTTCGAGCCCTATAGGCCCCATTTTTTCAATTTAATATGCCGCAGTGGCGGAACTGGCAGACGCCCGGGACTTAAAATCCCGTGGGTAGTGATACCCGTACCGGTTCGATTCCGGTCTGCGGCACGACTTAAAAGACTTCAAATTCTCTGATTCAGAGGGTTTGGAGTTTTTTTATATAACATTTGCACAAACTATGATAATTTATTGACAATCTCGTGATTTTTATTCTTGTATTATGAGATTGTTTGCTATATACTGTGAAGAAAGACATCGAAAGGCGGTCAGACCAATTGGAAATAATAAAGACATTCGGAAATTATGTAGAAAAATGGTGTGAGAATACACCGGACAGAGCACGCTGGCTCCTCACGAAAGGATGGGAGGCACAGGATATGAAGTTTCGTCTGGCTCCTTCGAAAAAAATAAATCCGTCAGATCAGTATCTGGCACGTATGATGATGAATGTGATGCTTCAGCCGTTGAAACATCCGGATCAGTCAGTACTGGTCAGCGTATTTACACCGTGTGAGCTGATGCAGGAGGCAGGTTTATATCCTTATAATGTAGAGAGTTTTTCCTGCTATCTGACAGCATCAAGCGCAGAGCGTGCATTTCTTCAGAGTGCAGAGGATTCCGGACTTTCTGAAACACTCTGTAGTTACCACAAGACATTTGTAGGAGCTGCGGAGAAGGGACTTCTGCCGAAGCCGAAATGTATTGTATATACGAACCTTGCATGTGACGCGAATCTTCTGACTTTCCAGCGTCTGGCGGAGTTTTTTCATGTGCCGGTATTTTCAATTGATGTGCCGTCCGGTCAGACGTCGGAAAATGTTGCCTATGTGGCTGCGCAGCTTCGAGCTCTGCGTGGGTTTCTTGAACAGACCACAGGGCATCAGATTGATGAGGGCAGGCTTGTACAGAGGGTAAAAAGAGGTTACAAAACACTACAGCAGTTTGATGCCTTTCAGAGCGCACGTGCAGACCGTTTTATCCCGTCCGATCTGGTGTCGCCATTGTACAGCGGAATGACTAATAATATCCTTCTGGGAACAGAAGAGGAAGCGTTATATACCGAGAAACTTCTTCAGGACGTAAAGAAAGCACCGCCTAAAAAAGGCAAACATATCTATTGGATGCACACGATTCCGTTCTGGTCAGATGCGGTAAAAGATGCACTTCTTTTGAATGATGATGTTCAGATCGTCGGATGCGAGCTCTCACAGGCAACAGATATTTCCAGACATTCAGAAGATCCATATGAAGAAATGGCAATGCGTCTGATCTATCATGCATTGAACGGACCGATTTCACGCAGGATCAATGCCGGTATCCGTCATGCAAAACAGGCTGGAGCCGATGGTGTTGTCTGGTTTAATCACTGGGGCTGTAAGCATACACTTGGTGGCTCTCGAATTGCGAAAAAGCGTTTTGAGGAAGCAGGTCTTCCAACATTGATCCTGGACGGAGACGGCTGCGACCGAAGCCATGGTGGGGAAGGTCAGACATCTACCCGTTTAGGTGCTTTTCTGGAAATGTTGGGGGATTTTGCTCATGAATAAAACATATTATGTCTGTAAATATACACCGGTGGAGCTATTGACTGCTTTAGGCGGTAAATGCGAAATATTAAATGAAATGCCGGAAGGTTTTGAACGCGCAGAGCAGATCACACATCCGAACATCTGCGGATTTGGAAAAGCTGTGCTCGAGGAAGTTCTTGCCGGGAATATAAAAGAACTGGTTCTTGTAAACTGTTGTGACACAATCCGCAGTGTTTATGATATACTGGAAGACAGTGGACAGATGGATTTTCTTTATATGATCGATATGTTACATTGTGACATAGAATGCAGCCGTGAGCGTACGGCAATGCAGTTAAAGGCACTGGCATCTGCATATGCTTCCTATAAAGGAACTACTTTTGATAAAACTGCTTTTCTGAAAGCTTTTCAGCCAAAAGAACGTACGCAGGAACCACATCTGGCGGTGCTTGGAGCACGTATGGGGCAGGAACTGTTTGAGATGACAAGTAAGTCCATGCCGCTTCCGGTTGTGAATGAAACCTGTGTTTATAACCGTTCCGTAGGCGAAAATCTTCCGTCGGAAGATATGGATTTTGATGCACTGATGGAATGGTATGCTGGAGAACTGCTTCATCAGATTCCGTGTATGCGTATGATGGATCATGCAGGACGTAAACAGTTATATCAGGATCCTTCACTGAAAGGAATTATTTATCATACTGTAAAATTCTGTGATTTTTACAGCTTTGAGTATGCGGATATCAAAGGTCATACCGATGTGCCGCTTCTGAAGATTGAATCAGACTTTACTTTGCAGAGCAGCGGGCAGCTGAGTACGCGTCTGGAAGCTTTTGCAGAGAGTCTCGGTATTCAGAAGGAAACAAAAAAGGAGAGAACAATGGGCAAAGGATACTATGCTGGAATCGACAGTGGATCCACAAGTACAGATGTGGTGATTTTGGATAAGGACAAAAAAATAATTTCCAGTGTGATCATGCCGACCGGAGCGGGTGCGGCAAATGGCGCTGAAAGAGCCCTGGAGGAAGCTCTTGAACAGGCTGATATTGCAAGAGAAGATCTGGATGCAGTTGTGACTACCGGTTACGGCAGAACCGCGATTTCAGATGGAGATAAGAGCATTACAGAGATTACCTGCCATGCACGAGGGGCGCATTTCCTCGATCCGAAAGTACGTACAGTCGTTGATATCGGAGGGCAGGATAGCAAGGTTATCCGTCTGAACGAAGATGGCAGTGTAAAGAATTTTGTTATGAATGACAAATGTGCTGCAGGAACCGGACGATTCCTTGAAATGATGGCAAAGACGATGGAAATGTCTCTCGATGAGCTGAGTCAGGTGGGACTTTCTTATCAGGAGGACATTACAATTTCCAGTATGTGTACAGTATTTGCCGAGTCCGAAGTAGTTTCTTTGATCGCACAGAATAAGCGTACCGATGATATTGTACATGGACTGAACAAAGCTGTCGCTGCAAAGACGGCATCGCTGGTCAAACGTGTAGGCGGTGAAGAGGCTTATATGATGACCGGTGGTGTTGCTCAGAACAAAGGACTTGTAAAAACTCTTGAAGAGCGTCTTGGAACGAGTCTGGTCATCAGCGAGAAATCCCAGCTCTGCGGAGCCTTAGGGGCAGCCTTATTTGCAACTGATATATAAATATAGTAAAGTGGGGAACCGGATATTGACGAACCGATAAAAGGGGAGGAAAGAAAGTTGGCTGATTCCAATATTACAAAAAGTGCACTTGCGTCAGCTCTGAAAGAATTGATGGAAACGACACCTTTTGCAAAGATCACCGTCTCGGATATCTGTGCAAAATGCAATATGAACCGAAAAAGTTTCTATTATCATTTCAGGGACAAATTTGATCTGGTAAACTGGATATTTGATGTAGAATATCTGAATCATGTGCAGATTGGGAAGAATCTGATAGGATGGGACAGTGTGCTTCATCTTTGCAATTATTTTTATGAGAATAAAGATTTTTACAGAAAGGCAATGAAAGTAGAAGACCAGAATTCTTTTATCAATCATTTCCGTGATCTGGTAAGCCCGTTGATGGCAGAAAATATCAGAGAGATTTTGGGAGAGCAGACAGATGCGGATTTTTATGTGAACTTTTTCTGTGATGCGGTTATCTGTGCATTTGGACGATGGATTTCACAGAAAGAACCGATTCCGCCGCAAAAATTTGTAGAATTACTGAAATCCTGTATTCAGGTTGTGGTGATTACGCAGGAGCGTATGAACAGTTAAAACTTGAAAATATAATGAAATATAAAGCAAACAGCTTCATAAAACATATCGGAAATTACCGGATGATTTATGGAGCTGTTTCACTGTGCACATATGTGAATTGCTTTATTGGTCAGTGACTTTTATTCACCCATAGAGAATGACTTCTGAAGAATATCACGAAGAGATTCTTTGAAGATGTTATGGGATAAAAGCTTGCCATTATTCCTGAGATTGTAGATCGTACCGTCAGGCTGGAAACCGATTACACTGGACGGTGGAGAGATAATGTTTCCGACAGTTTCTGCATCATACATAAGATCAATCGGAATAGTACGGTATTTCTGTGCAACTCGTGTACCGACGGCTGCTTTGTAGACATTTCCACGGGTTTCACTGCTGCATGTCGGATCCGCAATGACTGCGGAAAACGGACAGTGAAGTTCTTCGGCATAGCGGTAGTATGAACCGGAAAGAATTTCGGAACTTTCATCTTCTGTAAACATGCGATATACAGAATAAAGAAGTCTGTGATCGCGGAGTACGAGGCATGCAGCATCCGTATGATCGTCATAATTGACACCGATCAGAAGATGATTGATGTCCTTTGCAGAATCTGCGAAATCTTCTGTGATGCAGTCAGAACCACACAATAGAATGATGGCACAGTCTTCATTCTGGCGGATGAGTGGAAGCAGTCTCTCCGGATCTTTGTTTGTATAAAGGAAATATACGTAGATACCGAGTTCTTTGCCCTGATCGAAAATTGGCTGATAACTTTCTGTAAGATTTTCATGTGCGGAATCAATGTTCAAAAACAGAAGCCACGGAACATTGATATTTTCGGTACGTTTGATCTTACGGACGATATGTGCGCCCATTGTGCAGCCATTATATCCCAGATTCAGACCGAATTCGATCAGTTTGTCTTTATCCATGTGCTTGAGTGCATCTTCAATCAGTGGATAGTACGGGCTGTTTTCGTTGTTCAACATTGTACGTGCCATCTCAAAAAAAGATATCTGGAAACGCCCCTTCGAAAAATGAAGTGCCATATCGACCAGATTTCTGGTACAGCGCTCAGGTGCTTCATCGGCATCCTTTAATGCGGTTTTGACAAATGTTTTTATAATGATTCGAGAAGTTTTTGCTGTCATTTTTGATCCCTTCAATATGCATATATAAAAAAATTACAGACGGCAAAATACATTCACCGTCTGTATTTTATCTATTTTTTATTTAATCACAAAGTGTTTTTGGATGCAATAGACACTATAGAAAACATGTCCAAAAATGAAGGGGTTCTTCTGAAAGGGAAGATCAGCCCTTGACAGCACCTGCAGAAACACCTTCTACGATAAATCTGGACAGAAGGATATAAACAATGATTACCGGGAAGATCGAAAACGCGATCATCACGTAAACCTGGCCCATATCGAACTTCAGGAAGTCGGCACTACGAAGCTGTGCGATCAGTACCGGAAGTGTTTTCTTCTTGTCAGAATGAAGTACCAGCGCCGGAATAAAGTAGTTGTTCCAGCTCTGAACGAAAGTGAAGATTGCCTGTACGGCGATAGCTGGTTTCATAAGCGGGAAGACAATCGTATTGAAAGTCTTGAATTCGCCGGAACCGTCAATACGGGCGGCCTCCACAAGCTCCAGAGGAAGGTTGCTTTCCATGTACTGTTTCATATAGAAGAAAGTAACCGGAGCGGCGATACTCGGAATGATCAGTGGAATAAAGGAATCATCCAGATGCATTTTGCCGAGTAACTGCAGGAAACCAAGTGCGGTAACCTGAGTCGGGATCATCATGACTGCGAGGATAAAGGTGAACATGAATTTTTTGCCTTTAAAGTCGTATGCGTGGATCGCATATGCAGTCATTGTGGAGAAGTATGTACATAAAACAGCAGAGCATGTAGCAATGAAGATACTGTTAAACATACCGTTCCATACCGGAAGGGTTCCTGCGAGAAGGTTTTTCCAGTTTGTGATAAGCTGACCTCCCGGGATCGCCGTGAAACCTTTTTTCAGAGCTCCGTTTGATCTTGTTGCGTTGATAAACAGTACATAAAACCAGAACAGGCAGAAGAAAGTGAGAATAATCAGTACCACATAAGCAAGGGTACGCTGACCTTTCATGCTCATTCCTTTTTTGGTCTTTTGATTTTTTTCATTCATTCTTCTCACCTCCCGTCAGTTGCTTTGTTGAATCGGAATACGATCATACTGAGTATACCGGTAATAATGAACAGGAATACGGACAATGCACCGCCCATACCATAGTTCTTGCTGAACAGATGCTTGTTCAGGAACATGATCAGTGTCATAGTTGAACGCATCGGATCACCGGTTCCATTTGTCAGAATCTGTGGTACATCGAACATCTGCATACCACCGATCAGTGATGTGATCATAACGTAGATCAGAATCGGACGAAGCAGCGGAAGAGTAATCTTACGGAAAATCTGTGAAGATGTAGCTCCGTCTACTTCGGCAGCTTCATAAAGTGATGAATCGATACCCATCATACCGGCCATCAGGAGGATGGTCGTGTTACCAAACCACATCAGGAAGTTCAGAATCGCAACCAGCGTTCTTGCACTCCAGGCGTGGCTAAAGAAAGAATATGCTTCTTTCAGGATGCCTGCATGTACGAGCATGGAATTGATCGGGCCGCCATCTGCGAACAATGTGAAGAATAACATTGCAAATGCAGATGCCATGATCAGGTTCGGGAGATAGATCACGGTCTTGAAGAACCGCTGACCTTTCAGCCGGAGACTTGGATTGGAGAACCATGCACCGAGAAGCAGGGATACAAGGATCTGAGGAACAAATCCCATTACCCACATGATCATTGTGTTTTTAAAATAGATCCAGATTTCTCCACCCTCAAAGAGCTTGACATAATTGGCAAATCCCACAAAGTTCGGTCCAATCTGCGTCAATCCCGATCTGTAATTTTCAAAAAAGCTGTTATAAATTGTACTAATAAGCGGAACGAGCTGGAATATGAGGTATACTACTACAAACGGTATCAGAAAGATATAGCCCCATTTGTTATAGCTGACCGCTTTATGGTTATTATTCTTTGCCATTATCTTCCTCCATAAGTTAAAATGTGCCTGCCTGAACCTCAGGCAGGCACATTTTTAGATCATCATGTTCTTTTCAGAATGTTCATTTGAAAATGAAGTCAGTCTGTCTGAATTAGTATGAAAGTTCCGGATATTTTTCAACAACTGCTTTGTAGAACAGGTCGAGTGCTTCTTCATAAGTTGCATTGCCTTCGAAATAGTTCTTCATAGCGTTCTGGAATTCTTCGTTGCAGCCCTGATCATAGATGCTCATGTTGCTGAGGTCGATCTTGTCTGCGCCTGCACAGAACATAGCCAGTGGGTTCTGTCCGCCGAGAACTGCGTCGCCGTAGCTTTCGTCTGCAGCCATTTCTTCCATAGCCGGTTTGTTATTTACGAAGTCGTTGTCAGCTGTAACGATTTCTTTCATTACATCAACGTTTGTTGTCATAGTTTTCATGATATCAGCAACGAGTGTCGGGTTGTCTGTACCTGTAGCTGCTGTGATCCATGTTCCGCCCCAGTAGAAGCCCTGCGGTCCTTCTGTTGCAGCCCAGCCGCCGTCTTTACCTACGGAGCCGTCCTGATCAGCACTCATAGAGAAGTCGATGAACCATGCCGGTCCGAAATATGCGAATACGTTGCTGTCTTTGAAGAAGCCTTTGCTCCAGTCATCGCTCCACAGTTCGTATGTAGATGTTTCGCCTGCATCAACCATTTCTTTGGACATGTCAACCCAGTTCTTGATATTGTCGTCAACTGTGATCTTTCCATCAACTACCCATGGGCTGGTTACGTTGTTGGAGAATACACGGTAGGAGTCGTTTACAGTAGAGGTCATCTGATAACCTTTTTCTTTCAGTTCTGCAGCAGTTGCTTTGAAGGTATCCCAGTCAGCAACTTTCTTCTGAACTTCTGCCGGATCGTCTGTTCCGAATACTTCTTTGGCGATATCTCTTCTGTAGATCATGGTTCCTGGGCAGCCCTGCCATGAAAGACCTTTCAGGTTTCCATCGGAATCTGTCATAACGTCTTTGGTGTACTGATACTGATCAGCAATCTCATCATCTGTGATTCCAAGATCTGCTACAGACATTGTGTAATCTGTGTTTACATATTTCAGTGCGTAGTCAGCTTCTACGAGGAAGAGGTCGATCTTGTCGTCAGCAGCTGCATCAGCCTGTTTCAGAAGTGTTTCGTCGAGATTGTTCTGATAAGCGTTATCATCAGATGGAGTAATGTTCCATACAACATCTACATCACCGATTTTACCATGGGTTCCGTCTACTTCTTCATATCCCGGATAGTGATCGGTCAGACGGGATTTGAATTCTTCGTTCCAGCAGTAAATGTTTAAAACTTTACCTTCGTCTGAGCCTGCGTCATCAGCCCATACCGGAACTGCTGCCAAACCTGCGAGCATAGCTGCTGTTAATGTGACTGCCATAATCTGTTTTTTCATGTTGTTACCTCCCTGTGATTTAATAATTTTGTTTTTATTTTTTCATATTAAATTTTCATTATTTAGTTTTTGCACATATGTTTTGCATTTTATTTTGCCAGATTCCTGACTGAAGCACCGGGGAAAAGCCTTCCGTCAACTGTGAACTTATCGATGATCGTTGCTTTGGGATTTTCGATGAGACCAATCAGTTTCTTTGCGGCAAGGTGTCCGATTGTTTCTGTGTCCTGGCACAGCGTTGTCAGCCGGGGCTCAAGGATGCGGGCAAAAGTGAGTCCATCATATCCTGCGATGGAAATATCATCTGGTATCCGAAGTCCTCGTTCGTGGATTTCGTTGATACCGCCCAGAGCAGAAAAATCATCCGGATAAAGAATGCAGGTAGGCGGATCTTTCAGATCAAGAAGTTCTGAGGTTGCCATCGCTGCGGCTTCTGCATCGCGATAGGGGATGACCGGCATATATTCATCGGGTACATCAATGTGTTTTTTCTGAAGTGTTCTGTAGAAGCTTCCCAGACGACTTCGAGTAACAGAAGAATCATCTCCGTGAATATAGGCGATTTTTCTGTGACCCCGTTGCAGAACATAGGTGACAAGATCTTCCATTCCCTGAATGTTGTTGGAGACAATTGCGATGCGTCCGTCGAATACGTGGTCGATCGTAACCACCGGAATTTCGGATTGTACCAGCTGCTGTACTTCTTCTGTAAAGAAGTTGATGCAGGCAATTACAACTCCGTCGACTCCTCGGTAGCGGCAGTGATCATAATAACTGATGTGCTGACCGGAAAGATTTCCACTGGTAAATGTGATGTCGTATCCTCTGGATTCAGCTGTGCGCTTAAAACTTTCTAATACATGGTTGAAATAATCATGTGTGAGACCACTCATGGCTTCGTCTACAAAGAGTACACCGAGATTGTGGCTTCGCTTGGTTTTCAGCGACCGTGCTGAGGAATTAGGAAGATATCCCATTTCTGAAGCAGTCTTTAAAATAAGCTGCCGTGTCTCTTCGCTGATATCCGGATAACCATTGAGAGCTTTGCTGACACTTGCAACAGATACGTTGCACTGTTTTGCAATGTCTTTCATGGATACCATATGCATGTCCAGCCTTTTCTGTTTTTTGTTTCTAAATCGTTTTCGCAAGCTCATCGTACTGTATTTTCGGACGATTTGCAAGTATAAATTGTCATATTTGCATAATTTATCCCTCTTGCACAAAAAATAACTGACAATAATTAATCAATTTCACAAAAAAGACGCTTCGTTTTTGCGAAAAATTTCGTAAAAAACTTAACGATTACGAAAACATGTTTGTACACTATTTCGTAAGCGAAAATGTAGTTGATTTTTTTGAATAAGTGAATTATACTGAGCTTAATCCAATCTAATCATATTATAGTTATAAAAATTCTAAACTTATTCGTTTTCGCAATTCTGTTTTCAGTCTTTAACTCGTGATCGCATACCCTTTACTTTATTTCTATATTGTTTTTTGAAGGAGGTTCTTTATGAAATTCGGACATTTTGACGATAAAGCCAAAGAATATGTAATCACTACACCACATACTCCACAGCCATGGATCAATTATCTCGGAAGCAACGATTTCTTTTCACTGATCTCAAACACCTGCGGCGGATATAGTTTCTATAAAGATGCGAAACTTTTACGTATTACGAGATATCGCTACAATAACATTCCGGTAGATTCCAACGGAAAATATTACTATATCAATGATGACGGTGTGATCTGGAATCCGGGCACGATGCCATCCGGTACAGAGACAGATACATATGAATGCCGTCACGGTCTGGGCTACAGCCGTTTCCATTCAACGAAAAATAATCTGGAAGCGGATCTGCTGGCATTTGTACCGGTAGATGCAGCGTGCGAGATCAACTGCCTGACTTTGAAAAACAATTCAGATGTCGAAAAAAACATCTCTTTATTTTCTTATGTAGAATTCTGTCTCTGGAATGCAGTTGATGACTCGACTAACTTCCAGCGAAATTTAAGTATTGGTGAAGTGGAAGTACACGGAAGTACAATTTATCATAAGACCGAATACAGAGAGCGCCGCCGTCATTATAGTTTCTTTACTGTAAATGCACCGGTTCAGAATTTTGATACCAGCAGGGATGAATTCCTTGGAGCCGGTAACGGCAATGCATTCCCGGATGCAGTCCGTAAGAAAAAATGCAGCAACTCCATAGCAAGTGGATGGTATCCGATCGCAGCACATCAGATCGATCTGACACTTGCTCCTGGCGAAGAAAAGACATTTGTATTTATGCTGGGTTACTGTGAAAACCCTGCAGACAATAAATGGGAAGCGCCGAACGTCATCCGTAAGGCACCGGCAAAAGCGCTTATCGAAAGATTTGATACAGCAGAAAAAGCAATGGCAGCATTTGCAGAGCTGAAAACATACTGGGAGACACTGCTTGCACGTTTTGAAGTCACCAGCTCGAACGAACACATTGATCGTATGGCAAATATCTGGAACCAGTATCAGTGTATGGTAACATTCAATATGTCAAGATCTGCATCGTATTATGAATCCGGCACCGGACGAGGCATGGGATTCCGTGATTCCTGTCAGGACCTTCTCGGATTTGTACATCTGATTCCGGAACGCGCAAGGGAAAGAATTATTGATATTGCATCTACACAGTTCCCGGACGGAAGCGCATATCATCAGTATCAGCCACTGACAAAGCAGGGCAATCTCGATGTCGGAAGCGGATTTAATGATGACCCGCTGTGGCTGATTGCAGCGGTTGCCGCCTATCTGAAAGAAACCGGTGATTATGGCATTCTTGATGAGCCGGTACCATTTGACTGTAAGAAAGGTTCTGAAGTACCGCTGTTTGAACATCTGAACAAATCGTTCCATTATACAGCGACACATCTCGGACCGCACAAACTTCCGCTGATCGGAAGAGCTGACTGGAATGACTGCCTGAATCTGAACTGCTTCTCCAGTGAACCCGGTGAATCTTTCCAGACGACCGGACCATCCGAAGGACCGGTGGCAGAATCTGTATTTATTGCAGCAATGTTTGTTAAATATGGTAAAGAATTTAAAGAAATCTGTCTGCGTACAGGACATGAAGATCTTGCAAAAGAAGCAGAGAGTGCAGTAGCCGATATGTATCAGGCGGTTCTGGATGCAGGATGGGACGGAGAATGGTTCCTTCGCGCATATGATTCACAGTCTGCAAAAGTCGGATCAAAAGAATGTGAAGAAGGTAAAATTTATATTGAACCACAGGGATTCTGCGTAATGGCTGAAATCGGAAAAGAAGAAGGCCTTGCTGAGAAAGCGCTGGATTCCGTACATAAACATCTGGAAACGAAATATGGTATCATGATACTCCAGCCGGCATATACCAGATATCATCTGGAACTTGGTGAAATTTCTTCTTATCCGCCGGGATACAAAGAAAATGCTGGAATCTTCTGCCATAACAATCCGTGGATTTCTATTGCAGAAGCTGTACTCGGAAGAGGAGATCTTGCATTTGATGTTTACCGTAAGATCTGCCCGTCCTATATTGAAGAGATCAGTGATGTACATCGCACAGAACCATATATTTATTCACAGATGATAGCAGGTGCTGACGCAGCAAGATTCGGCGAGGCAAAGAACAGCTGGCTGACCGGAACGGCAGCCTGGACATTTGTTAACCTGTCACAGGCGCTTCTCGGAATCCAGCCGGAATATGACGGTCTGGTAGTGAATCCGTGTCTGCCGAAAGCTTTTGGTGATCTGCAGATCAAACGCCGCTACAGAGATGCGGAATATTATATTGATATCCGCAAACCGGACGGTGTGGAAAAAGGTGTTGAATGGATGGAAGTAGACGGCGAAAAAATTGCCGGAAACCAGATTCCTCTGATCCCCGGCAAGAAAGAATACCATGTAACGGTACAGATGGGTTAATTATTTGTTCCCTGTGATGTGGTCATGGTGGAGGCGAGACCTTCCGGAAGGATGGTTCCTCCGCCGAGTACCATATCGTTATCATAAAGGACAGCAGCCTGTCCCGGAGTAACGGCTCTCTGTGGCTCATCGAAGGTGATCTTTATCAGGTCTTCTCCGATCTGCTCCACAGTTGCCGGTTGTTCCGGCTGACGGTAACGCGTTTTGACTTTACATTTGATCGGTGCATCGAGATGATCCCATGGAATCAGATTGATGTCGTTGATATAACAATAATTACTCATCAGATCCTGTTTTCCGCCGAGGATAACCTCGTTGGAATCCAGTGATTTGCCACAGACATAGAGAGATTCCGGTGCGGAAATACCGAGACCGCGGCGCTGGCCGATCGTATAATGAATCTGGCCTTTATGTTTACCGAGAACTTTTCCCTCTTTATTTACAAAATCTCCCGGTTCGGATGACTGACCGGTATACTGTTCAATAAATGAAGCATAATCTCCGTCCGGCACGAAGCAGATATCCTGACTGTCCGGCTTATCAGCATTGATAAAGCCCTGCTCCTGTGCAATGTGGCGGATTTCTTTTTTTGTATAGCCGCCGAGTGGAAACAGAGTGTGTGCAAGCTGATCCTGTGTCATGGCATAAAGAACGTAGCTCTGGTCTTTCGTCGGATCAAGACCTTTTTTCAAAATGAAACGTCCGGTTTCCGGATCCTGCTCTCTGCGGGCATAATGGCCGCTTGCGATGTACTCACATCCGAGTTCTCTTGCCTTGTCAAGAAGTGCGGAAAATTTCAAAAAACGGTTACAGTCGATACATGGATTTGGTGTGCCTCCGTGAAGGTAGGTGTCTGCGAATTTGTCGATAACACTGTGACGGAATTCGTCGTGCATCGGGAAAACGTAGTAGAGCATGCCAAGTCTTGCGGCAACACTTCTTGCATCCTCAGTATCCGATGGTGTGCAGCAGGCACGGTGACCCGGAAAACTGCACTGTGGATTATCATAAAGCTTCAGAGTGGCACCGGCACAGTCATAGCCGTCCTGAACCATCAGGTAGGCAGCTACGCTGGAATCAACTCCGCCGCTCATGGCGATCATTGCTTTTTTCTGCATATATTTTCTCCTGTTGTATAAAATTGTTTTATATTTATGGTTTATATAGTTATCTGCAAAATCTGTTTACAGGGGGGAAGCCCCAAGTAACCAGTATCATGGTATCATCATAGAAAAACAGTGTCAAGCAAGGAAAACAGAGTGTAAATAAAAAAATGAAAAAATGTGTTGACAGACAGAAAGAAGAGTAGTATATTAAACCTATCGGAAAGATAGGAAATAAAACCGAGAGAACACATTAAGGAGGAAGAATCATGTTTACAGAGAAATCAGTACAGAGAAATGTCATGTGTATGATGGATAAGGAAATGCGAATGGGTATGTACATGTGCATGTCTATGTTAAACTGTGCTTCAATGTATCGGAAACTTCCTGTGACATCAGAGGATCATGGCAGAGTGGTCTGAGGTGAGATGTCAAGAATGTGAATATAGATGTATCAACCAGGTACAATGTAGATTACATGAACAGGAAATTCCGAAGGAGTTCCTGTTTTTTCTTTGTTCAAAATCAGGCAGAGAACGTCAGGATAACAGGAAATCCTGAACTTACAACTGAATATGGAAAAAAGTAATAAAACAAATCAAATAAAAAATAATGGATGAGAATAAGAGAGGGAAATAATTATGAAAAACAGAAAATTTGTCACAGTATCACTTGCAGCAGCACTCGCAATCGGAACAATCACAGCAAACGGCGTACTTGTAAGTGCTGACGCAGAAAAAGGAACTATCAAAGTCGCAGCATCCGCAACACCACATGCAGAGATCCTTGAAGAAGCAAAACCAATCCTCGAAAAGGAAGGATGGGATCTGGAAGTTACCGTATTTGATGACTATGTACAGCCAAACCTTGTAGTAGAGAGTGGTGATTTCGATGCAAACTATTTCCAGCATATTCCGTATCTTGACAACTTCAATGAAGAGCAGGGAACACATCTTGTAAATGCTGGCGGAATCCATTACGAGCCATTCGGAATCTATCCGGGAACAAAGAAAACACTGGATGATCTGGAAGATGGTGATACCATTGCAGTTCCGAATGATACCACAAACGAAGCAAGAGCACTTCTTCTCCTTCAGGACAACGGAGTGATCACTCTGAAAGACGGAGCCGGACTGGAAGCAACGGTAAAAGATATTGAAGAAAATACGAAGAACATTCAGATCGAAGAACTGGAAGCAGCGCAGGTTTCCCGTGTAAAAGACGAAGTTGCATTTGTCGTACTGAACGGAAACTATGCACTGCAGGCAGGATATTCCGTATCCAAAGATTCCATTGCACATGAGACATCTGATTCTGAAGCAGCAAAAACATATGTAAACGTCATTGCAGTAAAAGAAGGTAACGAAGACAACGAAGCAGTCAAAGCCTTGGTAGATGTACTGAAATCTGACGAGATCAAAGATTACATTAATGAGACATATGACGGAGCAGTTGTACCTTTTGAAGAATCCACAGATGATGCAGATGCTGCCAAAGAAGAGACAGCAGACGACACAGCAGATACGGATGCAGCAGAGGATGCAGAATAAATAAAATTGTAACACAGGGACGGGAGGAAACAGGCGAATGGAACCGATGATACAAGTCGAAAACCTTTGTAAAAGTTTTTCTACGAAAAACGGAACCGTAGAGGCAGCCAGAAACATCAGTTTTTCCATTGAAAAAGGAGAAATCTTCGGCATAATCGGTCTCTCCGGCGCAGGCAAAAGTACACTGGTGCGATGTCTGAATTTACTGGAAAGACCGACCTCAGGAAGCGTATGGGTAAATGGTAAAAATCTTACGGAGCTTTCCGAAAGGGAGCTTCGTAAGGAACGTCAGAACATAGGAATGATCTTCCAGCATTTCAATCTTCTGATGCAGAGAACAGCGCTTGACAATGTATGTTTTCCGATGGAAATTGTCGGAATCAGTAAGAAGGAAGCACGTAAAAAAGCTCTGGAGTACCTGAAGATCGTAGGACTTGAGGAAAAAGCCCTTTCTTATCCGTCTCAGCTTTCAGGTGGACAGAAACAGCGCGTGGCGATTGCCCGTGTGCTTGCAAGTGATCCGGAAATCCTGCTTTGTGATGAGGCAACAAGTGCATTAGATCCCCAGACGACGAAATCCATCCTTGAGCTGATCAGGAAAATAAATAAAGAGTATGGAATCACAGTCGTTGTGATCACACACGAAATGAGTGTTGTACAGGAAATCTGTAACCGCGTGGCAGTACTGGAACGAGGAGTTCTGGTGGAATCCGGAACAGTTGAAGAACTTTTCCGAAGTCCGAAGACAGAAGCGGCCCGGAGACTGGTATTCAGCGGACGCACACAGATTCAGGAAATGAACGGCAAGCGTCTGGTACGTGTAACGTTTAAAGATAAGTCGTCTTTTGAACCGGTGATTGCAAATCTGGTTCTGACTTATCGCACTCCGGTCAATATCCTGTATGCAGATACTAAGAATATTGGCGGAGCCGCAGAGGGCGAAATGATTCTGCAGCTTCCCGAGATCGAGGAAACAGCAGAAAAAATGATCGAATATCTGCGGGAAACAAATATGGGAGTAGAGGAGTTGAGTTCTGATGTGGGATAATGCAACAATTACAATGCTTCTGGAAGGAACCAGAGATACTTTATATATGACACTTGTGTCCACTTTTTTCGGATATGTACTTGGCCTGCCGCTGGGAATCCTCCTCGCAGTGACAGACAAAGAAGGTATCCACCCGAATTCAGCTGTTTATAAAGTTCTGGATGTGATCGTGAATATTCTCAGAAGTATTCCGTTCCTGATTCTCCTCATTCTCGTCATTCCGCTTACGAGACTGTTGGTGGGCAAGACGTATGGATCTACCGCAACGATCGTACCACTTGTGATTGCTGCCGCACCGTTTGTCGCACGTATGGTAGAGTCCTCACTTAAGGAAGTTGATCCGGGCGTGATTGAGGCGGCTGTCAGCATGGGCGCCGGAACACGGACGATCATCTGGAAAGTACTTCTTGCTGAATCCAGAACTTCCCTTCTGGTTGGTGTGACGATCGCAGTAGGAACGATCCTGGGCTATTCTGCAATGGCAGGAACTGTCGGCGGAGGCGGACTTGGTGATATCGCGATACGTTATGGATATTACCGTTACCAGACAGACATCATGATTGTGACGATTGTTATTCTGGTAGTTCTCGTACAGATTCTTCAGGGACTGGGCATGATGCTTTCAAGAAAGCTTGATAAAAGAAAAGCGTAATGATTATTTTAGAAATTTTATACTTTTATTAGAAAAAGGACAAAAATTTCTCACATTTATATTGTATGATGTACTTGTCTTAAAGGAACAGCCCTTTAAGATCTCCGGTAACACTTCAAATGCCGGAAGAGTTGCCGGAACTCTTTCCTTTCCCTAAAAATAAAACAGAACACGAAAACTCAACAGCCGCCACCTGACAAGAAACGTCGGGAGGGCGGCTGCTTTCGTTATATCAGATGTGAAATGACTCCCACCTCTGTAGGTGGCGAGCAACAAATCAGTATCAGTGGTGGGAGTCAATCCCCCATCTGATATAGCCTCCGGCAGGATTGCAGAGATGCGCAGAAGAAGTATGTCATGCATTGCATGACGCGCATCTCGCAACAAGAATGCCTCGGCATTCTTGAACAAAGTATGCGAGAGAAGCTGCCAGTGGCAGGTTCTCTGTATGTCTGTATAGTCTGTATATTTGTAGTGGGTTTGCAGCGCGACATGATATCACTTTATCCGCGGTAGCGGTTAAAGCAGGAGTAGATTTCCTGGATTCTTGGAACTGCATACCCGCATGGAAGGGAAGAACCGTCTGCAAATGCGGCAAGTCCCTTCTTTTGTAATTCTTTGGACAGCAGCTGAACGATTTCAGAGACAGTATGCTGTCCGTCGACCAGATTTTCCAGAGCATATTTCAGTATCAGACCGAGAGCAGCTGTCTGCTCAGTATCTACAATCTGTTCGATGCAGCGCAGATCAACGTTCTCGTGTCCGAGAAGAAATCCATCTTTTCCATGTACTTTTATTTTTAGGCGTTCCGGTTTGCCGGTTCCATGTCCATGGCTTCGAATATCGGGCGATTTTTTGGACAGTATACGATGACTCTGGGGCATGGAAAATGCAAGTGCTTTTTGCTCAGTCAGAGGATATTTTCCACAAAGCGCACGGACTTTTGTGGAAATGTCCACTGGATGATAAGAATCCATCTGGATAACCGTATCGGCAATGTGGAAAAATGCACCGGAGCTTCCGGCTACCAGAATCGTAGAAATACCGGCTTTTTCATAGAGATCTCTTGCACGTTCCAGAAACGGGGTGATCGGTTCTTTTTCACGGGAGATGACTTCCTGCATGAAGGTATCGCGTACCATAAAATTAGTCGCGGAGGTATCTTCATCCAGCAGGAAAACTTTGCTTCCGGCCTCGATTCCCTCTACGATGCCGGCTGCCTGAGAAGTACTTCCACTGGCATCTTCCGTAGAAAAACAACGAGTGTCTTTTTTATTTGGAAGATCATTAATAAAAAGTGAAATATCTACATTGCGGATAAATCGTCCGTCCTCGGAGCGAAGCTTTAAAGCGTTGGCATCCGTGATGACATATTCTCGTCCGTCACCGGCAATGTGATTGTATACACCGAGTTCCAGCGCATTCAGAAGCGTGGACTTGCCGTGATAACCGCCACCAACGATCAGGGTGATTCCGGCGGGAATGCCCATACCGTAGATTGTTCCTTCATGTGGAAGTTCCATGGATACACGAAGAGATTGCGGTGACATAAATGGGACAGAATCCTTAAGAGGGCGGGAAGAAATACCGCTTTCTCTCGGAAGGACAGAGTGATCCGCCACGAAAGCAACAAGATTTTTTTTCTTCAGCTGTGAGCGAATCGAATCCTGATCTTCGGCAAGAAAGATTGCCTGTTCCAAGTTCCTGTGATCGGTGTTTTTATAGAAAAATGCCTTTTCAATACAGACCGGGAGAAAATCAAAGAGGATTTTTTCCAGTTCTGTGGCATTAATGGTACGCCCGTTTGCCGGGAATCCAATAAAAAATCGCGCGGTGATTTCTTTGTCCGTAATTTCGCAGGCGGAACGTGAAAGCACTTCCTGTCCGCAGTGGCTGACGGAGATGAGACCGCTTTTGCCCGAACCTTTTGCACGGAAAGTGTAGCGGCTGACCTGAGCTTCGAACTGACGGGTCAGATAATCTGCAAGTGTCACACGCGTAAGCGTATCTTTATAATAAGTGGCTGGAAAGCCTGCGGTTTTGTGACTGAGCCTGATACGGATATGTGAAGGTGACGCAAAAGGGTCCCCCTGTACATGGTCAATATGAAGAATGAAATCCCTGAACTGATAGCTGCCTTTCAGGGATTTGTAAGCAGGATAACTTTTGCGGTGGATCACCTGAAGCTGTGTTTTTAAATCAGATGCGTTCTGCATGAAAAGACTCCTTTTATGAAAAATTTGTGATATATTTACAGATTTAAAGTACATTTAAAGTGTGACTGTAACTATAAAAATAACGTAATTGTTCAGTACCTTCTACCTGCTGAATATTTACACAATAACTTAAATTATTATAATTCGCAAATACGAAAAAAGGCAAGCAGTTCAGGACATAATAAACAGCAGAAACTATAAAAAAAGTCTTTTATACTTCTTATATCTTTATTAAGAATCCGGAAGTATGTAGAAATAAGGAAAATACTGGGGTATAATGTTGGAAGAATTTTGAAAATCAAACGAAAGGTGGTTATATCTATTATGGAAAGAAGAAATGCATGGCTCTCTTATAAGGAAGCAGATGAGAAAGCACTGGAAAAGCTGGCAAAGGATTATCGCACATTTCTGGATAACGGCAAGACCGAGCGTGAATGTGTAAGCGAACTGTCCAAAGAAGCTGAGGCAGCCGGTTACGTATCGTTGGATAAAAAACTTGCTTCCGGTGAGAAGATACAGACAGGAGATAAAATTTATGCAGTCGGCATGAAAAAGATCATGGTACTGTTCCATATTGGAGAGGAACCGATGGAAAAGGGTATGAACATTCTGGGTGCACACATCGACTCTCCTCGTCTTGATGTCAAACAGAATCCTTTATATGAAGATACAGATCTCGCATATCTTGATACCCATTATTATGGCGGTGTAAAGAAATATCACTGGGTTGCACTGCCGCTCGCAATCCATGGTGTGATTGTCAAAAAAGATGGTACTGTGGTCAATGTGACAGTTGGTGAAGATGAGGATGATCCGGTCGTATACATCACTGATCTTCTGATCCATCTTGCAGGCAAGCAGCTTCAGAAAAAAGCAGCAGAAGTAATTGAGGGCGAGAATCTTGATATTCTGATCGGTAGCAGACCGCTCAAAGATGAAAAAGATGAGACGAAAAAAGAAGCAGTCAAAAACAATGTACTTCGCATCCTGAAAGAGAAATATGATGTAGAGGAAGAAGATTTCCTTTCTGCAGAGCTTGAGATCGTTCCGGCAGGAAAAGCCCGTGACTGTGGCTTTGACCGCAGTATGGTTGCAGCATACGGACAGGATGATCGCGTATGCGCATACACTTCTTTCGTTGCGCTGATGGAAATGGAAGCACCGAAACGCACAAGCTGCTGTCTTCTGACGGATAAAGAGGAGATTGGAAGCGTTGGCGCAACCGGTATGCAGTCTAAATTCTTTGAGAATACAGTTGCAGAACTTCTTGGGGGAATGGGATGCTATTCTGACCTTGCACTTCGCAGAACACTCAGTAATTCCTTTATGCTTTCTTCCGATGTAAGTGCAGGCTATGACCCGGCTTACGGAGAGTGTTTCGAAAAGAAAAATGCAGCATACCTTGGCCGTGGTATCGTTCTTAATAAATTTACAGGAGCAAGAGGAAAATCCGGTTCCAACGATGCGAATGCAGAATATGTGGCAAAAGTACGCAAGGTTTTTGATGACAGTGAAGTTGCATTCCAGACCGCAGAACTTGGTAAAGTTGATGTCGGTGGCGGCGGAACGATTGCTTATATCGCGGCACTTTACGGTATGAATGTCATTGACAGTGGTGTGGCTGTTCTGAGCATGCATGCACCATGGGAAGTGACAAGCAAGGCCGACATTTATGAGGCTAAAAAAGCATATAAAGCATTTCTTGAAAATGCATAAAAGTTGACAGCAGAGGAGAACAAAAATGGATGATACGTTAATCAAAGTCGAGGATCTTTGCAAGATCTATAATCCCGGCGAAAATGAAGTGCGGGCGCTGGACCATGTCAGCCTCGAGATAAAGAAGGGGGAACTGGTGGCAATTATAGGACAGTCCGGATCAGGTAAGTCGACATTTATGAATATGCTTGGCTGTCTGGATGTACCGACATCCGGCAAATATTATCTGAACGGAACGGATGTGTCCGAAATGTCGGACAATGAATTGTCTGAGGTTCGAAACCGTGAGATTGGATTTATTTTTCAGGGATTCAATCTGATTGCGAATCTGAATGCGATTGAAAATGTGGAATTGCCGCTGATATATCGAGGCATTGATCGTAGGACAAGACACCAGCTGGCAATCGATTCTCTGAAAATGGTCGGACTTGAGAAACGTATGGACCATAAACCGAGTGAGATGTCAGGAGGACAGCAGCAGCGTGTGGCGATCGCAAGGGCGATTGCCGCGCAGCCGCCGGTCATTCTCGCGGATGAACCGACGGGAAATCTGGACTCTGCCTCAAGCAGGGAAATACTCGGAATTCTCAAAAAGATGCACAAAACAGGAAGAACGGTTATCCTGATCACACATGATAATGGGATCGCTGCACAGGCAAGACGTGTCGTGCGGATCATGGATGGCAAAATAGAATCGGATACGATCAACCCGGACTTTGATCAGGAGGTAGCTGAATGAAAGCAAATGGCAGGAAGAAAAAATCAAAAAAGAAGCTTGTGATCGGAGTCGGTGTGCTGGCAGTTGCTGCGGTGGCAGGAGCCAATATTTATGGAAGCAGAAATGCAGCTGAAAATGTAATTCCACAGGTTGAAGTGGTAAAAGCTGTCCGCGATAATGTACAGCAAACAGTAGAGACCAGTGGAATAGTCGTAAGTGAAGAACAGAAGACTTATTTTTCACCGGTCAATGCGAAAGTTGATGTAGCCGATGTCAAAGAAGGTGAAATGGTAAAAGCAGGGACAAAGCTGGTCGAGTTTGACCAGAAAGATCTTGAGCGCGAAGAAAAGAAAGCGGAGCTGAATGTCAAAAGTGGAAAGCTCGACATGCAGAATACTCTGAATAAATCAGCCGAAGCAGTGCAAAAACAGCAGAATGCACAGGGAAATGCCGCGACTCTGAAACAGCAGGTAGCTGCCCAGGAAGATTACATAGCAAATATAAAAGCAAGGATTTCTCAGGCAAATACAAATGCACAGGCTGCGGCAGCGCAGGCAGCAGCACAAAAAGAAGCAGATGCGATAGCTGCACAGGCGGCGCAGGCAGAGGCTGCTCAGAAAGCATATGCGGCAGCGCAGAAGAAATATCAGAATGAGACACTGCCGGCATATCAGACACAGCTGAATATGCTTGCCGATGAAATGAATCAGGCACAGACTGCATACAATCAGTCAGAAACGGATTATCAGATGGCATTTCAGACATGGGGCAGTGAGCAGAGTGATGAGAATGCGGCGGCATTGGATGTAGCGGAGAGTGCCAGAAACGATGCGCAGATTGCATATCAGAATGCAAAAAGTGCCTATGAAGACTACAAGACGCAGAAACCGACGGCACCTACGATGAATGATGTAAACAGCGGAAGTACTTCGGAAGGAAGTGCGGCGGACAGCATTTTCTCAGATTCTTCGGAGTCCGTTACGAATAACAGTTCAGACACGACTGTGACGGCAGATACTTCTGCGCTGGAAGCTGAACTTGAAAAAGCAAGCAACACACTTGCCGAACTGCAGTCCAGACTGTCTTCACAGCAGGCGGTTGCAGAGTCCGATCCATCGGCAGTTACCGCTGAAGAAAAAGAAAAGATGGAAATCACAAACAATCTTTCCGAACTTGATCAGATGTCCGCACAGGAACTTGTTGAGGCAGCGAAAAAGGGTATTAAAGCGGACTTTAACGGAGTTATCACAAAAGTTTCTGTAGTAGAAGGAGCAACGACAGCTCTTGGAACAGAGCTTTTTACATTACAGAATACAGATAAAGTGGATGTGAACGTCAATGTTTCCAAATATGATTATGACAAGGTAAAAGAAGGACAGAGTGCGGAAATCACGCTGGCAGGAAAAACATATGAAGGTGAAGTGACAAATATCAGTCATATAGCAACACAGAATGAAAAAGGTGCTTCACTGATCTCAGCAGATGTTCGTATCAAAAATCCGGATGAAGACATCTTCTTTGGTGTAGATGCAAAAGTTACGATCCACGCAGAGGAGGCAGATGATGTTGTAGTACTTCCAGCGGAGGTTGTCAATATCGGAAAGACCGGTTCGTTCTGCTATGTGATCGAAAATGGTGTCATTACCAAAAAAGATATTACGACAGGTATCAGTTCTGATGAATATGTAGAGGTGCTTGACGGTATTCAGGAGGGGGATGAGGTCATTCGTGATCTTGGTTCTCTCGAAGAAGGAATGCAGGCAGAACCTGTAGATGCATCCGGAGATGCCGGAAGTGTAGATGCCGGAGCGTTGGAAGGCAGTGATTCAGAGGCTGCGGTGGCCGAAACAGAAGAAGGTGTCTGATGGGCGGTTTATTTGAATATGTAAAAATGGCGGTTCAGAATATCCGTGCGAACAAAGGTCGGTCTTTCCTTACGATGCTTGGCATCATCATCGGTATTGCATCTGTTATTGCAATCGTATCGATCGGTGAGGGCACGAAGAATCAGATGAACAGCGAGATTGACGGCATCGGTTCAGGGCAGATCGCTATTGACGTCAGCAGTGAGGCCATGACAGAAGATGAATGGATCACACCGGATGATGTGCAGGAGATTCGTAAGCTTGATACAGTGGGCGGTGTCAGTGTTTCTAATAATTATGATGGTGAAACGGTGACCGGTAAGGGGAACTTTTCAATCATGCTGACAGGAGAAGGTCCGGATGCCAAGATGATCAATAATTCAGAAATGAAATACGGCAGTTATTTTGGCGAAGCAGAGATTGAAGAAGGCAAAAATGTCTGTGTGATTTCGGATGCAGATGCCAAAAAGCTGTTTGGTACAGATGATGTTGTTGGCATGAGCCTTGATATTACATGCTATGATTCATCAAAATCATTTCGTATTATAGGTGTCACCACACAGAAAGAAAATGGAACTTTCGTCAATTATACATATGATGGAATGCCGGTTACGGTAAATGTTCCGTATTCTTCTATGGACGATCTGGTGGGCGGAACTGATGAGTTTTATTCCATTACTGTGGTTCAGGCAGATAAGACCCTGGATTCACAGATCGTTGCAAATCAGGTAGTGCATGTTCTGGAGAAGCGCCATCAGTGTGCCGGAGAAGATTATTTCCAGGTGCAGAGCTTTCAGGATGTGCTGCAGTCGATGAATGAAATGCTTGGTATGGTAACTGCGTTTATTTCATTTGTTGCAGGAATTTCACTTCTTGTAGGTGGAATCGGTGTTATGAATATTATGTTGGTTTCTGTTACAGAAAGAACAAGAGAGATAGGTATCCGTAAGTCTCTGGGCGCAAAGACTTCTTCTATTATGATGCAGTTTCTGGCCGAAGCCGCTATTTTGACAGTTATGGGCGGAGTGATCGGCATCATTCTCGGAATCCTTGCAGCACATGGAATCTGTTCGGTCATGAGCGGAAGTATGGGAATGACGATCAGCCCGGGAATCAGCCTGACGGTAATTCTTGCGGCAACACTGTTTTCCTGTGCAGTAGGTGTATTCTTCGGAATTTATCCGGCGAAGAAAGCGGCGCGGCTGAGCCCGATAGAAGCTTTACGTAGGAATTGATTTGAATGGTTTTATAAAGTAAAAATGGCTCTGTGGTATTCTTTTATAAGGAATATTGCAGAGCTTTTTTTATTTTAAGGTCTAATTAAAGTTAATTCACACTATCACCTTTTTTCTGTCACAAAGGGAACACAGCTTTTCTTTATAGTATTACCTGTAAACGACAAAAATAGAAATAAAACCGGTGCAAAACCGATATAAAGAAAGGATATGATTTAACATGAAACGTAAATACGCAGCGATGATTCTGGGACTGACAATGGCACTTACATCTGCAAATCTTGCTTATGCGGCAGACAGCAGTGATACAGCAACCGAGGCAGCTGCCGATACGACAGAGGAGGCTTCTGATACAACGGAGACGGCAAATGGTACTACTTCTGATGCTGAAACAACAGATGATTCTACGGAGAGTACAGAAGTTTATGGTGAGGTTACAGAAGTCGGAACAGACAGCATTACGATCAATGTTGGAACGATGAAAGAAGGACAGGCGCCGCAGGACGGTGAGAAACCAGATGGAGAAGCACCGTCTATGCTGGATTTGACAGGTGAATCTCAGGATATCAAAGTAACAGATACAACAACTTATGAGAAACAGGCTGCACCGGAGAAACCGGACGGGGAAGCACCAGATGGTGAGAAGCCGGAAGATGCAAAAGATGACAACTCAGATGAGAAAACGGATGCAGATGACAAAGATGCCGATTCAACAGACACAGAGGCAACTACCGATGATTCTAAGGCAGACGGACAGGCACCGGAAATGCAGACAGAATCTATTGCTCTGACAGACATTCAGGTAGGTGACACGATCAAAGTGACACTCGATGCAGATGGAAATGCAACTGCAGTAGTCGTTATGAATGCAGGTGCGCCGGAAGAACCAGGAGCTCAGGATGGTAAAGATGGTGACGCGAAGGATGCTGATTCAAAGGATGCCAAATCTGATGAATCCAGCGAGGCTTCTGATGCAGGCAGCACCGACAGTACGGCGGATGGCGAGTAAATAAAATATAGGAAAGTGTAAGTGAAAAGCAATAACGAATCTGGATTAAGAGACCTGACAAGGCTTCCGTAGATTTCGTTTGCACTAATTATGGCTGTAATCATGCTGTTTGAGCTCAGACAGGAGCGAGTTTATGATTACAGCCATTAATAAATGGGCGAACGAAATTCGGAAACGCAGTCCGTCTCAAAAGACAGATTCGTTATTTGTTTTCACGGATTTTTCCTATATTTATTTAGTTACACATATGACATGCTTCACACGCGGACGGTGCGGTCGCACAGCCGCCGAGCGCAGTTTCGCGCAGTTCAGCCGGAAGCTTTTTGCCGACGGTGTACATGACGTTGATCATTTCATCGAGCGGAATCAGCTGTGTGATTCCGGCAAGCGCCATTTCTGCGGCAACGAGGGCATTTGCAACACCGGTGGCATTGCGGTTCTGGCATGGATATTCGACAAGACCGCCGACCGGGTCACAGACCAGTCCGAGCATATTCATGAGAACAGTAGAAGCCGCATAGGTGCATTGTTTTGGAGTGCCACCCAGTAATTCCGTAACAGCAGAAGCAGCCATGGCAGCTGCAATTCCGGTCTCTGCCTGGCAGCCGCCGACAGCGCCTGCGACTGTGGCATTTCTCATTGCAAGATAACCGATCGCACCGGCATTAAAAAGCGCCTGCTGAATCTGTTCATCAGAAAAATGATAATGTTTCTGGACAGCCAGAAGAAGTCCCGGTACGATTCCGGCAGAGCCTGCAGTAGGAGAGGCAACAATCAGTCCCATGGAAGCATTTGTTTCAAGTGTAGCCATGGCATAAGTGATTGCATCGTCCAGAAGGTTTCCGCAGATACTTTTGCCGGAAATCTGATGAAGAGAGAGTTTTTTTGCTTCGCCACCGATCAGGCCGCCCATAGATCTGACTGGTTTTTCAATCGGTGAAAAAGCAGCGTCTTTCATAATTTCCAGTACACGTGCCATACGTGCATCTACATCTTCGGCAGTTGTTTCTCCGAGGATAATCTCACGTTGACGCATAATTTCAGAAATTGGAAGATTTTTTTCCGTACATAATGTCAGAAGTTCTACAGCATTTTTAAATTCTTTCATGATTTTCCCTCCTTACATCTGCACGATCATAACTTCGTGGATATTCTGGTTCAAACGAATCGTATCGTCGATATCCTCCGGAAGATGTCCGTCTGATTCTACGATCGTATAAGCTATTTCACCTTTGGACTCGCGGAAAAGACGCATAAAGGCGATATTGACGTTGCGGTCGCTGAGGCATTTGGTGATGTATGCCACAACTCCAGGCTTGTCCTGATGAGTTACGATTACAGCACTGTATTCGCCGGTGAAATCAACCTGTACGGAATTAATCTTTACGATGCGTACTTTGCCACCGCCGAGTGATTCTCCGCGGACAGTCATTTCCTGATTTTTTTCGTTGATCATATGGATATCAACTGTATTTGGGTGCACATCCGTCTCGATTTCATTTGGCGTGAATGAAAAGGCAAGTCCCTTCTGATCTGCAATCTCGAAAGAATTTCGGATACGCATATCATCCGTGGAAAATCCCATGATACCTCCGAGCAGGGCACGGTCTGTTCCGTGGCCTTTGTAGGTGCGGGCAAAAGAGCCGTAAAGAGTAAATTCTACTTTTTTCAGAGGCCCATTGATCATTTTCTGCGCAAGAAAACCAATGCGGGCAGCACCGGCTGTGTGGGAGCTGGACGGACCGATCATATTTGGCCCCATGACATCGAATACACTGATAAAAGACATGTTCGTTCTCCTTAAAATTTGTATAAAAATAGTGTTTACATTTATGCAAAAAAATACAATTGATGTCCTTGTGATTGTATTGTATCATTCCCTGAAGAAGGAAGCAAATTTATTAAAAGGAAAGCAACAGAATAGAATATATAAAACTGTTTAAAATAAAAATAAAAAAAATTAAAAAAAGGTGTTGACAAATTGCTTTATTTACAGTAGAATACATTTTGTTGCAAGCGAAAAGTACTTGCAAATGAATAAAATGTGCGTTTAGCTCAGCTGGATAGAGCGTTTGGCTACGGACCAAAAGGTCGGGGGTTCGAATCCTCTAACGCACGCTTCGACGAAAGGCTGGAAACCTTGAAAAATCAATGGTTTTCGGCTTTTTTTGTGTTTGTGAATTTGAGTTCGAACCTGTGACTTCCTGTGACAAGGAAAATTTGGGTGAAATCAGCTGGCAAATGCCTTTTCCATGATACTCAGACTTTCCTCAGGAGTCAGTGGATTGTATATATACCCCAATGTTGTTGCGGTGTTGCTGTGACCGAGGCAGGCACGAATCTGATCAAGAGGAAGACCAGCAGCATTCAGGCGACTTGCATAAGTCTTTCTCAGCTTGTGGCTGCGTTTTACATCTGTACTGATGTGTTTGCAGGCATATTCCAGCATACTGTTAATTGATCGCAGGTTCAGGTATTTGCTGCCATAGCCAAATATAAAATCATCAGGTTTGGCGTCAGGAGCATTTGCTTTTAATAATTTGAAAATCTCCTGGGCTTTATGGACAACTGGAATGACACGCTCTGTGTGGGTCTTTGTATGATCAAGCAGTACATACACGCCCTTTCTGCCTTCCTGACCAGGAAGAATAACAATCTGTCCGGAAGCCTTATAAACGTTGTAATAAGGATTACTCAGTTCAGTGGCATCCATATGTACCATTTCCTGTACAATCGATATTTTCCATTTCTTCATGTCCAGATCTCGCCATCGAAGCGCACACAATTCTCCGGCACGCAAGCCCATCAAAAAATTGCAAACGATGGACAAAAAGCGCGCTTCGTGTTTTTTGTTGTATGATTTCCACAGATCTTCGATAATTTGCTGATATTCGTCGGTGTTATAAACCTGTGTATCGCTAGATGGTTTGGAAACCTGACGAAATTTGACAGTTATCCTGAGTTCTGGAAATGGGTTAGTGACAATATATCCATGGTCTTTGGCATACTCGAACATCTGCTTTGGAATGGTTTTTATCGTCTGCCAGGTGTGACTGGATAAATTATATTTTTTGATCAGCTGATTTGCCCAAGAATTGATATCTGAGATCTTTATTTCCTGTAAAGGAATCTGAAAGAAATCAGTGCCATCAAAAAATCTTTTCCAGTGTTTTCTGTGAGCACAGATAGTGTTAGGACTGTCGGTGATTGTTCTTTTGTAGTCCAGCCATTCTTCGAAAATATCCTGCAGGCAAGTGGAAGTGGATTCTAGATAGTATGGCTTTAATGCGTCCAACAATTCACCGTAAGTTTTCCGCTGAATACGCTTGTTATAATCCTGCGGATTGGCAGTGTACCAGGCATCTCTTTTCTCGTTATATAAGATTGCGTATTTGTGAAGTTTTTCTACTTTTTTTCTGGTTAGCATTTTTTCAATATCCGCTACCGTTTCCTCATCAATTGTACCATCGATAAAAAGATTTTCCAGTCTTGATTTTTTTACTTCAGTCTGCATAGTTCATCACCTTTTTATCTTTAATATGTTATTTTAAGATGCAGGGTGTCTGAAAAAGGAAGGTGCTTTTTAATTGTATAAATTTGTAGTAAATTTAGTTGAAATTTGGAACTCAAAAGTATATAATGTATTTATGGAACTCAAAAGTTGGGAGGTGAAATTAAATTGAGTCCACGCACTGGCAGACCGACAGATGCGTTGAAAAATCATGATCTGAAAGTGAGAGTAGATGATAAGCTCTATGATCGATTGCTCAGATATGCAGATGATAATAACATTACTAAAGCTGAAGCAATAAGACGTGTATTAGATGAGCATTTGCCGAAAAATTAAAAACCAGTCCAACTGCCCTGACAAGATAGTGAACTGGTTTATATGGGTCTGCCACAGGAGGTTCCCTGCAGCTAAATCTGATTATAGCACCGTGGGGAGGCTTCTGGCAACTTATTAACTGCTGCCGGAGAAAAAATCTGACAGTTGTTTGTTATATTTTTCAGATTACTACCAGATTGATTTTAATTCCCATATTGTTACTTCTTATGTTAATCTATCATAAAACTCTTCAGATTTCGATCTGGAAATCCAGTAGCATTTTTCTGGCAGTCTGTGCAGTTTTTGCGTGCGTAAAAAGTCTGTCCAGGGCAGTAAATGCTATTATGATCTTTGAACCTGATATCGCAGAAAAACAATTATGGCTATGTGTGAAAGCAGGGATTTTTTATAATCTCATCTGTCTGAGCTTTGTATTGATTGCATGGTATCCTGCCACGCATATGGTACGGATTCTGATAGCAGATGAAAATTTCGCTCAGACGTGGTATATATTCTGGATCCTGCCGTTGATTTTTATCGGCTTAAATCAATTCATGGTCCCAAAATATCAGAGTACTTTATATACAGGGAGGATTTTACAGATTTACATAGTAGTCAGTATTGTTCTTTTAATAATTCTGACTCTCTTTTATGCGATATTTCTTATGATGGCATTAAGTCTGAATAAAAATGCAAGGCTTCAGCAGGAAAATCATTTCCTTTCTCTGCAGCGCTCCAGATATGACAATCTTTGTGCGGCTATTGAAGAGACAAGACAGGTGCGCCATGATATTCGGCATCATTGTCTTCAGTTGTCTGCACTGGCAGAAACAGGAGATATGGAAAAAGTTAAAAAATATCTTTTACGTGCGGACAGTAAAATGCCAGGTATTGATTTCCATTTCTGTGATAATCAGGCCGTAGACAGTATACTTGGATATTATTCGGATCATGCAAAACAAGAAGGTATTCCTTTTCTGGCACAGATTGATATTCCAGAGAATTTTGCCGGGGATGAGATGGATATATGTCTGGTGCTCTCAAACCTTCTGGAAAACGCAATAGAGGCAAGTCTGAAGACAGAAGATTCCAGAAGAAAGATTGTTATAAAGATGTATTTGCATCATACACATATTCTTCTGATTCAGGCTGAAAATAATTTCGATGCAAAGATACTGGAAAAGAACGGTGTTTTTCAGTCTACAAAACATTCGGGAAATGGAATAGGAATTCAATCCATACGCCATATCACAGAAAGAAATGGTGGTGCCAGCAGCTTTACATATAAGGATGGTGAATTTATGGCAAAAATCATGATCCGAATATAAAAGAAAGATTATCGATTGGATTGAGTTTGTGAGTAATGCAAAAAACACAGGAATATATTCATTCTGTTTCACGCATATTTATACCGTTCATCTCTAGACGACACATATGGTGCTTATTGGTGATACATGTAAGGCACGCATCAGCGTAGGTGTTATCGGCAAACATATCGAACCATGTACTGGCTGGAAATTGCGAGATACCTACAGTTGATTTCCTGCCATCCCTGGTATCAAGGACTTCAAAGAGATCCCGGTATTTATCAAGATCGAGTTCCATAAGACCGAAATCATCAATCACAAGCAGCTCCAGTTTGGTCAGAACACTTTCGCATGATGCTCTGCTTATTCTGCTGGATGAACCGACCAGTAATCTGGACAGCCTGAATGAAACAGTGATCCTGAAGGCTCAAAAATCCGACAGAATATGCTCACACAAAGAGGAATTATTTCGGTTGCTTTCGGAAAGTGTAATTATCTCGACATTTGGATGATTTACTATTTCAGGCCAGCAGGCTTCTGCAGGTTCCTGTAAGACGCCAAGAACAGGAATCTGTCCATCAAGAAGATGTAAGATTTCCTCACGGAATAAAGCAGCTTTTGCCTCATGTGGACCAAGCTCATCCATAATGAGCAGGGAACAGTCAGAACACATGGAAAGAATCCTGCAACCAAGACAATTGAAAGTATCTGCAGTATGCTCATTGGCTTTTCCGCACACAAACAGAAGATTCTGTTCATTTGGATCTCTGGATTCTGTCAGATGATACATATGGACAGAATACTGATCTCCCAGATATTCTTTTGTCCGTACGGTCAGAAATCCGTCTGCAGTTCCCTGGTAATTCTTTAATATTTTTTGAAGCAACGTAGATTTACCAATCTGTTTTTTTCCGGTTAAAAATATATGTCGAGCCATATCAGAATTCCTTTTTATTTTGTAGTAATACCGATTATTTTGCCATGCTATCATTTATGACAGTTCTGTAATCAGGTCGAACTGTTTTGTTTCGAACATCCCAGAGAATTCTTCCATAAGCGGAATGTGTGACTTCTTTGATTTGTCCGTCTTCATTTAAATGGGTGTGAACCCAGTCGGTGATCTTATGTACATTTTCCAGTGTGTGTTCCTCAGATGGAAGCATGTGTTCCATAAGAAAGTCAATGTATTGTTCGTCCGGAGTTACCCAGGTTTCGCGGTGAGATTTTTCATAGCTTGTTTCAGGATCATAGCCAAGTAAAAATAATATATTAAAAAGAGAGAAAAACCATCGACCATTCCACTGAGGCGTTAGTTGTCGGCCAAATACATCCTGCATGATCTGTTCCCGGAGTAAGTTCCGTCTTTCAAGATGTGTGGTGTTACAGCACCATGCCCGGCTCATTTCAATGGACTTCATCAGTCCGTTCATACCATGGAGTGCGGGGGTCATTGAACTGAATACAAGATCAAAGGCATGTTTATAACCTGCTTTTTCGATATCTAATTTTTGAAAGTCACATACATAAAGACAGGCATTACTTAATCCTTCTTTTTGAATATGTTCCATTCCGTGTGAGATCATTTTGTCGGAGATATCAAGTCCGACTACTTTATGTACGTGCCTGGCAAAGGCAGCAACAAAACGGCCGGGTCCGCATCCGATATCTGCCACATCATAATTTTTGTCAAGAAGTCCCTTTTGTTCGAGATAATTTATTGCACTGACAACACGTTCATTTCCTTTTTGATTCTTTTTGCGTGCATTTTCCCAAAATTCTGCACGTCTGTTCCACATTTCTACCGACTGCTCATTCATATCTGCAGACTGAGATTCCTGCAGAGAAATAAAGTAATCCAATACAGAATTCATTTAAGCTCCTCCCTGAAAACTGCTTCATGAATTATTTACAGGTAAACAGATGGTCCGTTCACATCCGTAACGGTCATGTGCTGTTATAACATCCATTTCAATATCATATACGGATTGTAGTGTTTCAGATGTAATGACCTCCTTGGGAGTGCCGAATCCAACGACTTTTCCTGTTTTCATGAGGAGAACCTTAGTACCGACAGAAAAAGGGTGCTCAGGGCTGTGTGTCGACATGATAATGCAGTATCCCTGACGGGCAAGTCCTGAAATTACATTCATGAGAAGCTGATGATTTGCATAATCTAGATTTGCTGCCGGCTCATCCATGATAAAGATTTTTGCAGACTGACAGATGGCCCGGGCAATTAAAACCAATTGTCGCTGTCCGCCACTTAAAGATGTATATTTCTTGTTGGCAAGATGCAGTGCATTTACTTTTTCCAATGCAGAGAAAGCAGCCTCACGGTCAGGTTCTTTTGGGGTTTCAAAAGCCGAAAAATGGGAAGCACGTCCCATAATTACGACATCAAGAACGGTATAGGCAAATACGGGGGAATGGTATTGAGGAATATAGGCGATCATATTTGCCAGTGCCTTCGTTGTAAAGTCATGAATGTTTTTTCCGTCAATGGCTATTTTTCCATCAGTAACAGGAAGGGTTCCCAGCATCATGCGGAAGAGAGTTGTTTTTCCGCAGCCATTAGGGCCAAGCAGGCAAAGTACATCACCATAGTCGGCATTGCAGCTGATACCTTTTAAAACATCTCCATTTCCGTAACCGCCAAAAACATTTTCTATTGTCAGAAGCATAAACTATGCACGCTCCCTTCGTTTGATAATAAGATAGATAAAAAATGGGGCACCCATGATGCTTGTAACAACACCAAGTGGAAGTTCCATGGATAAAATGGAGCGGGCAATGTCATCAACCAGTATCAGATATCCGCCGCCAAGCATAGCGCTTGCAGGTATCAGTCGGTTATAATCCACGCCTACCAGTGCGCGTGCCAGATGTGGAATCATTAATCCCACCCATCCGATCAGGCCGCCAAGGCAAACAGCTGCAGCACTGAGTAGGGTTGAAGCAATGATAAAAATCAGACGATATTTACGAATATTTATTCCAAGACTTCTGGCTTCTTCTTCATCTAAAGTGAGCAGATTGATCTGCCAGCGAAAAATAAAGATCATACTTAGTCCAATGATCATTGGAATGACACTCCATACAAAAGAATTCATAGTAGTCTTGGTCAGACTGCCCATGAGCCAGAAGGTGATCTGTTGAAGAACGTCATTGGGATCTGCAATGTATTTGATCATGGTTACGCCCGCATTGCAGAGTGACATGATCATAGTTCCTGTCAGTACAAGACTGAGTGTGTGAGAGTGCGCAGACTTTCGGCTGATGAGGTAGGATGCGGCAACTGCAATCACACCGCCTGCAAAAGCAGAAAGCTGAATCACCCAGTTTGAAGCTCCGTTTAAAATAGCAAAAGCAGCACCAAGACTGGCACCGGATGAAACACCAAGGATGTCCGGAGATACCAGCGGATTGCGAAACATTCCCTGATAAGTGGAACCTGCTACTGAAAGGGAAACTCCAATAAATAAAGCGGAGAGGATACGCGGCAGACGGATATTCCAGAATATGGTAGCTGCCTGCGGCAAAATATCTCCCTTATAACCAAATTTTGATAAAAATGCTTTCAGTACCTGAGAAGGCGTAAGCGGATAATATCCGACTCCAAAGGAAAGTATTATAATTATAAATAAAATTACCAGCATAACTGTCAGTAACAGACGATGATGTTTTCGCTGGGTGGTATTTATTTCTTTAGCGTTATCTGTCAAATTCATGATCACTCACCTTGTGTAACTTGACTAACTGAGTTTATGGCGCTATACTCAGAAAAAAGCGAATTGTTTTTGAAAACTATTCGCATATATATTATAATGCGAAAAAGTTGTATAGTCAATTTAATAAACGTCAAATCTGACTGAATATGGAGAAAAGAAGGGAGAGAATTTATGAACAAAAAGCACAGACATCTTTTGGCGTTGCTGTTATGCTTCGTGATGACAGTCAGCCTTTTTGCAGGTTATTCGGAAACAAAAGCGGCTTCGGAAGAGACAACACAGAGTGAGGAGCAGACTGAAACACAGGAAACCGGGGAAACACGTGAGATCACAGATATGGCTGGAAGAAAGGTTACTGTCCCGGCAGCAGAAGATATAGAATCTGTTTTTTCGACAGGCCCGGTTGCTGCAATTTTTATGTATATGGTTGCACCTGATAAACTTCTGGGATGGAATTATGAATTAAATGACGTTGAGAAGTCAATTATTCTGGAAAAATATCATGATCTTCCGAATTTTGGAATGGGAGATGCGATCAATTATGAAGCTGTAATTGCTGCTAATCCTACAATTGCACTTAATTGTGGCAAAATCAATGATGCAATGGTTTCTGACTGTGATGCGTTATCGAAAAGTCTGGGAATCCCGGTTATTGCAGTGGATAACGAACTCAATAATTCGGCAGAGGCGTTTCGATTTATGGGTGAACTTCTTGGCGTAGAGGATCATGCAGAAGAGCTTGCTGAGTATTCAGAGAAGATATTTACAGATATTGCTTCACTTGCGGATATCCCGGAAGACGAGAAGGTCAGTGTATATTTTGGCAATGGAGAGGATTCTCTGGAAACTGCACCTAGAGGATCTCAGCATGCACAGATCCTTGATGCGGTCAATGTAACCAATGTTGCAGATCTGGAACTTGGAGACGGATCTCGCGTTCAGATTTCAGCTGAACAGCTTCTTGCGTGGAATCCAGATGTGATCGTTGTAAATGGTGAACCAAAAGCAGACAAAAGCGGAAACTCTGCAGCAGAAGATATTCTGAGCAATCCAGACTACGCTTCGTTAAAAGCGGTACAGGATAACAAAGTTTATGGAACTCCAAATGCACCGTTCAGCTGGGTGGATCGTCCGGCCGGACCCAATCGTCTGATTGGTATGCGTTGGCTCTCCGCAGTGGTTTATCCAGAATACATCAAATGTGATGTTAATGAAGAAATACGTGAGTTTTTTAATCTTTTCTATCATGTTGATCTATCTGATGAACAGTTGGAAAATGTTCTTAAAGGAACTTTATAAATGTCAGGCAGAGACGTGGAATAAGACTATACAATGAGATAAAAATCTCCGGTTCAGAGTGAACCGGAGATTTTGGCATATTAAGAAAAGTCATATCTTACGAAGTATTGCACTTCCATGCAGATCACATACAGGATCTGCGAAGAGATGGTTTTTCTGACAGAATTCATCAACAGCTTTTTTGCAGCCGGAGAACTGTGTGCTGTACACATCATGGATCAGGAGAACTCCGCCTGTAGAAAGGCGTTCATAAAACAGTGGAAGCGCAGCGGCAGTCGGAGCGTAGAGATCAGCATCCAGAGATACGAAACAGAAATCTGCATCTGTAATATCGGCAAAAGTATCCGGAAACCATCCTTTATGGATTACAGTCCGTGCAGGATCAGGCATAATGCGAAGAACAGAGTCAACATCAGTAGAAGAGAAATCACCTGTTCTGGCACGGGACAGATTACAGGAGGTCTCTATTGCCACATCTTTTTCTGAAAATCCCTCAAAAGTATCAAAAAGATGGATTTTGCGATCTGGAAAGGCAGCACTGATCAGGGAAGAAAATTCACCCTGAAAAACACCGAGTTCGGCAACATCTCCCGAAATATTTAACTGATAGATCTGCTCTGATAAGAGACGCATAACAGCAATCCGTGCATCGAACATGCGAAGGGCAGATGGATCACAAAATGGTCCGTGATAACCTAAGCTTTCCATCTGTTTTCTCATAGAGTTACGTCGTTCTTCATCTAATACACCCAGGATGATCAGATCCGGAAGAAGTGCAGCTGCATCATCTGGGGAACAGACAGGAACATGGCCAATATGCTGTCCATGCTTCCGGGAATCATTATCGGCAAAGCACAAAAGTTTACAGGAACTGCCAAGTAGTCTTGCAGTCATCTGTCCAATCTGTCCGGCACCAAAGATTACAGTTCGATATACAGGTTTTGTCATCATTTTGCGGCAGCCTTTCTGTCGGCACGAACCTCGATCATCTGTCCTGTGATGGAGATTGCTATTTCAGCCGGTGTTTCTGCTTTAATCTCAAGTCCTACAGGAGAGACAATCCGTTCCAGTTCTTGTTCAGTAACATCGTACTCTTCCACAAGCTTGCGGAAAACAGCAGCTTTTTTTGCACGGCTTCCGATAACCCCGATATAACATGCTGGTGTGGCAAGAAGCTGTGCCTGTACGATTGTGTCATAAGCATGCCCACGTGTCATCACGCAGCAGTAATCTGCATCTGTGACAGAGATACTCTGGTCCAGATGATTAAAATCACAAAGTATCGTTTCAACTGCATCCGGGAAAAGCACAGGATCAATAAATTCCGGGCGGTCGTCCAGAACGACACAGCGGAAATCAACACTTGCTAATATTGGTACAAGCTTTTGCGAAACATGTCCACCACCAAATACATAGACAGTTCCGGATGTGCCTATTTGTTCTGAAAACAAATCATAATCATCACCGCGATAACGGCATGGCTGTGCAGACAAGGACGATAATATGGATGAAGGAACAGCGGCATTTCCGATCAGGCCATAAGAAGGGCTGTAAAGACTCATGCCGGAGGTTGTCTTAAGATCACAGATCAGCCAGAAATCCTTTCGTTCCTCGTATGATTTTGCGGCAGTTTCTGTAATCTCTGAAATAACCGGATCATTATGATCAAGATACTGGAAAAAGACGGTAACATCACCACCACAGATCATACCGATATTCTCAACATCCTTACGGTTCAGTCGGAATTCATGTTCGCAGGATTCTTTTTTCTCAAGAATATCCTGAGCCATAAGTTCAGCACGATACTCGACAGCGCCGCCGCCGATAGTGCCTGCAATTCTACCGCTTTTTCCGATCAGCATGCGGGATCCGGCACCTCGTGGAGTCGATCCTGATGATGCTGTGATGGAAGCAAGCACAAGGTCATTTCCCTCCAGAACTTGCTGTTTTATTGTCTGAAATAATGTTCTCATATAAAAAACCTCCGGTAATTTTGTATGTTAAAGTGTTATGTAACAGATGGATTGTATCATATCCTGCAGCGCGCGAGCCTGCTTTAACTGGCGTTCGTGTGATTTCATCGCTTCCGGACTTTTGCATTTATGCAGATTGTCAGCAAATCTTTTTTCGATAGATACACGCTGTGTTTCCTCAATCAGTTTATCAGCCAGAAAAACAATAGCCGTTTCATCCAGTTTTGTTTCTTTTAAACCATGATGCTGTGAAATGATCTGGCTGATTTCGGGATAACCTAATTGTAAGAAAAGGTCACCGCCTGTTTTTGTGTGATGTTTCTGAAGTCTTGCAATATCATGCAGAAGCGCACCGGAGCGGATGAGCTGCTGATCAAAAAGATATCCATGAACTTTAAGTATATCACATAAACGGCAGGCCAGTTCCGTAACGGCATCGCTGTGAGCCTGTACATGCTGCGGGAGATCAACAGAATTCCTGAGCATCCGACATAATTCATCATTCAAAACAGGATGCGGCAATATGTAATGTGAATCAGATAAGGCAGCATTTCCCTCTGCATCTACTCTTAGATGATAATAAGAGCCGCATGGAAGCCGGAACTTCTGTATGTCAGATATTTCCGGATAAAGCATCCATAAATAAAAAGAGATCACATCCGTATGAGCGACAACCGCAATATTACTGTCCGAAGAATGAAGAATCCTGGAAATCGCCTGTGAAAAGCGTGTACCGGATTCCAGAGGAGTCTCTGCTCCTGGAATCGGACATTCCGGATTTTTGCCACGTGCCTCATAAATCGCCGGCCATTTTTGACGTATTTTATCAAAAGAAAGGCCGTCCCACGATCCAAGATTTCGTTCTGACAGTTCGGAAACAGTCAGATGTGGAAGGGCAGGTGCTATATGACTGGCTGTATCGACAGCCCTTGATAAAGGACTGCAGTATATTGCAGAGATCTTATCGGACAGTTCCTCGTGCAAAAGGACTGCCTGTAAGTGTCCAAGCATGGATAAAGGCAGGTCAGTCTGTCCGATACAATAAGAATGTTCATCCGGATATTGTGGCTTTCCGTGTCGTATCAGATAAAGATCACGCATTAAAAAATCCTCTGAAACAATTTTCAAATATTTTTTCTGAACAGTTTCGTGTTTCTTCTGAAAAACGCGCATATCGTTTCAGAAACTCTTCACCGTATGGTGTCAGTTCACTGTGACTTCCGTTTACACCGCCCTGGCTTCTGCTGATCAATGGTTCGTGAAGTTGCGATTCCAATGTACGGATCAGATTCCAGCTGGTGGAATAGGAAATGTGCATATGCTCACAGGCATCGCGGACAGAGCCTGTTTCATGGATCAGCGTCAGAAGCGAATAAAGCTGTTCATCAAAGAATACTTTTTCGCGAGCCAGCTGAATGTGGATTTCTGAACGGATCAGACTCTGGTTGTGTGCATGGAGAAGCTCGGCATAATCCTCTGGTGTGTCGGCATCGTGAATGATTCCGGGATCCTCCACATTCAGAAAATACATGGGTGTGCCGCAGTGCTCTACAGCACCTTCAAGACCTGAACTGCCGTCATCTTTCAGGATGGAATCAATAAGTGAGGAACGGAGCAGGATCGGGTGACCGGGTTTACCCTCACAGACCGGAGTTACAAGAGGATGGTCTGCGGAGAGCATTTGAGTGACAGTCCGGGCTGTAAACAGTGGAACGTCCACAGGGGTAAAGAGCACTGTATCAACCTTGTCTTTCAGATACTCCAGTCCGATCCGGACAGAATCAAACATATGAGTTGTTGCATAGTCTTCGTTTCGAAGAAAGATTACATTATTGGAGGCAAGATGGCGCTCCAACACATCTGCCTTATATCCTGTTACCACAACTACTTTAGAAATCCCGGCCTGCCGGAAATTATTGATCACTCGCTGGGCAATGGAAATGGATCCAAGCTGAAGCATGGGTTTAAAGTCTCCCATTCGTGATGATTTTCCGGCAGCAACAATCAAGGCACCTGTCTGCATGATAGTCACCTCCTTAAAGGCATTGTATAAAATTGGTACTATTATATCATAAAAAAAAGAAAATTGTGTGAAAATAGCCAAATTTTATTTAATTGTAATTTGCAATATTGTAAAAAAGCATGATAGAATGAATATATACATAATGATGTGGACAGGAGAACTTTTTCATGGATAAGATTTTTGAAATTACCGCAAAAGAAGTTACCATACAGGTAAAAGATGAGCGTACGGGAGTTGAATACAGCCGGACACTTCCGATGGATTATTACGAAAATGCAAATGTATTAAAACTCAGCGGTGAGAATCTGGATGGAAGCAGTTCTTCCATTGTTTTCTATTCTGCCAGAGGAATGGAAAGACTCAAAGATCTGACGGGCAAGGGTGCGGATCATGATCCATGCGGAACACATAAGCCGGAAGATCAGTAACATAATAGGGACATTTTTTTAACAGGAGGGATGCAAGATGATCAAAAAGACATTGAAGATCAATGGTGTTGAGAGAATCCTTATTCTTGATAAGGATGAAACACTGGCACAGGTTCTCCGTAATCATCTTCTTCTTACGGGATGTAAGATTGGCTGCGGTGAGGGCCATTGTGGAGCTTGTAACGTAATTATGAACGGAAAAGTTACAAGATCCTGTATCTATAAGATGAGTCGTGTTCCGGATAATGCAGAGATTACAACCATTGAAGGTGTGGGAACAATTTCTGATATGCATCCGATCCAGGTTGCCTGGATGGCATACGGATGTGCACAGTGTGGTTTCTGTTCTCCAGGTTTCATTATCTCAGCGAAGGTTCTTCTTGACAATAATCCAAGCCCGACTCGAGAAGAAGTAAGAGAATGGTTTAACAAACAGCGTAACCTTTGTCGCTGTACCGGTTACAAGCCGCTCATCGATGCAACTATGGCAGCAGCAAAAGTTATGCGTGGCGAGATGACAAAAGAGGATCTTGTTTTTAAACAGACCGGTGATTCTATTGTTGGTACAAATTATATTCGTCCATCAGCAGCACAGAAGGTAACAGGTACCTGGGATTTTGGTGCAGATGATGCCTTAAAGATGCCGGAGGGAACTCTTCGTCTGGCACTTACACAGGCAAAAGTTTCTCATGCGAACATCCTCAGTATTGATACAACAGAAGCAGAAGGCATGCCGGGGGTTTTCCGTGTTATCACTGCAAAAGACATTAAAGCAGCCGGCGGAACAAACAAGATTAATGGTCTTGTAATGCTTCCGAAACACAATAAGACAGATGGATTTGAACGTCCGGTACTCTGCGATGAGAAGATTTTCCAGTTTGGTGATGCGATTGCAATCGTAGCAGCTGATACAGAAGAACATGCACGTGCAGCGGCAGATGCAGTTAAAGTTGAGATTGAAGAACTTCCTGCATATATGAATGCAATGGATGCGATCGCACCGGATGCGGCAGAAATCCATCCAGGTGTTCCAAATGCATTCTTTGAGACAAACTGTATCAAGGGACCTGATTTTGACTGGGACAGCATTCCGGATTCACAGCAGGTAGAGATCGAATCCTACTGTTCACGTCAGCCACATCTCCATCTTGAACCGGACTGTGGTTATGGCTACATTGATGAAGATGGTATGATAACAGTGCATTCCAAATCTATCGGTATTCATCTCCATATGCCGATGATCGCTGATGGTATCGGCGTTCCGATGGAGAATTTAAGAATTGTTCAGAACCACGCGGGAGGAACCTTTGGTTACAAGTTCTCTCCGACAAATGAAGCCCTGATCGGTGCAGCTGTAAAAATTCTTGAGCGTCCTGTATCTCTGGTATTCAATCAGTTCCAGAACATTACTTATACAGGAAAGAGATCTCCTGCATTTATGAATATTAAACTTGCGGCAGATGAAAATGGTAAACTCCTTGCTCTCTGGGGCAACAATTATGTGGATCATGGTCCATATTCAGAATTTGGTGATCTGCTTACCATGAGACTTTCTCAGTTCACAGGCGCTGGTTATGGAATCAATTCTATCCGTAACAAATCTACAACAGTATTTACTAACCATGCATGGGGATCTGCTTTCCGTGCTTACGGTTCTCCGCAGTCCTATATGGGATCTGAGATCGCAATTGATGTTCTGGCAGCAAAGATGGGAATCGATCCGTTTGATATGCGTGAAATGAACTGTTACAAGGAATCTGAAGGAACCACGATCCCGACAGGTTATCCGCCGGAAGTATATTGTGAGGAAGCACTGTTCAAGACTGCACGTCCGTTGTATGAAGCAGCTAAGAAACGTGTTGCCGAGAAGAATGCAGCTTCTGATGGCAAGATAAAATATGGTATCGGTGTATCTCTTGGTGTTTATGGCTGCGGACTTGATGGTGTTGATACATCCAATGCTTTTGCAGAACTGAATCCGGATGGAACTGTTACAATGTATGCTGCATGGGAAGATCATGGACAGGGTGCGGATATGGGCGTTCTTGTATCATCTCATGAAACACTTCGTCAGGCCGGAATCAGACCTGAACAGATCAAACTTGTTATGAATGATACTAAGACATGTCCGAATGCAGGTCCGGCAGGTGGTTCTCGTTCACAGGTTATGTCAGGCAATGCATGCCGTCTGGCAGCAGAAAACCTTGTTGCAGCAATGAAGAAAGAAGATGGAACGTTCCGTACTTATGACGAAATGGTAGCGGAAGGTCTTGAAACAAAATATGAAGGTAACTGGGTAACAACCTTCTGTGCAGATCATCCGATCGATCAGGATACGGCACAGGGTGATCCGTTTGCAACTTATATGTACACGATTTTCCTTCCGGAAGTTGCAGTTAATACAGAAACCGGCAAGGTTACTGTTGAGAAATTTACATGTGTTGCCGATGTAGGTACGATCATGAACAGACTTCTTGTAGAAGGCAACTTCTATGGTGGCCTTGTACAGGGTGTGGGTCTTGCTCTGACAGAAGACTTTGAAGATTTGAACCACGATACCACTCTGAAAAATTGTGGTATCCCATACCCGAAGGATGCGCCGGATGATATTGAACTTCATTTCAATGAAACCTATCGTCCAAGTGGCCCTTATGGCGCTGCCGGCTGTGGTGAGGCTCCACTGGATGCTCCGCATCCTGCAATCCTGAATGCAATCTACAACGCGACAGGTGCACGTATTACACGTGTTCCTGCCCGTCCGGAAAGAGTTCTTGCAGCATTGAAGGAACTTGAGAAATAAATCATAAATCTGATTTTATCATGTGATATAATGAGGGGAGACGGTAAACTGTCTCCCCTTTAGAGACGAAAGAATTGTATTGATCCGGTTCACAGCAACGAAAGGAGTGCAGGCTATGACATATATACAGGAAAGAGGTTCTACTCATGTGTATCATGTAAATCGAATGTCAAAGGAAGAGATGGATCATATGATCAGTCTCTGCGTCCATGATCAGCCGGCGTACTGTGTTGCGGCCTGTCCCTTCAAAGTAGATACAAAAGAGATGCTGTTTTATGCTGCAAAAGGAAATTTTAAGAAGGCTCTGGCAATCTATGAAAAGATCACTCCATTTCCGATGATTCTTTGCGACGGATGCACGGCTCCCTGTGAAGAGAAATGTAAGCTTTGTGAAATTGGCGACGGTGTATCCATACGTGAAGTAGAGCGCGCAATTGTCCGATATGGGGAATCCGGAAAACGGAGCAGTGTTTTTCGTATAAGAAAAAAGAAAAAGGCAGTAATTTTCGGGTCAGGATTATTTCCACTGTTTCTGGCAGGGGAACTGGAGCGGAAAATGTATCCTACAACTATTTACTGTCAGGAAGAAAATTATGAAGAGTATATTGCAGCAGCTGCACATCTGTCGGAATCTGATTGTCGGAATGAAGCGAAACGTCTGAAATCCATGGATCTTGTTTTTGAATTCGGATGCAGTCTTGATCCTGTATTTATCAGAGAAAAGATGGAACTGGCAGATGTGGTTTGTGCATCAGAAGAGATTGCACAAAAGCTGGCACCACAGGAAGAAGCAGATATAGAAATCATGCTGAGAGAACAGGCCAGGATCGTCAGCGGATCAACACAATCAGTGATGGATGCTGCTTTTTCTGCAAAGAGAGCCGCCCTGACGGTAGATCTTCTCGTGCAGAATCTTTCTCCGTACAGCAACAGAGGCAGTGAAGGAGCAGTTACTACCAGGCTTTATACGAATATAGAAGGCATCAAAGGGTCAGAAAGAATCCCCTGTGGTGCAGAGGGATATTCGAAAGAAGAGGCTGTTGAGGAAGCAAAGAGATGCATACAGTGTCATTGTGATGAGTGTATAAAAAGCTGTGTTTACTTAAGTGAATATAAAAAGCATCCGGGGCTTCTGGCCCGTGAAATTTATAATAATACCCAGATTATTATGGGAGATCATCCAATGAATAAAGCGATGAATTCCTGTTCACTCTGCGGACAGTGTACGGTGACATGTCCGAACGGATTTGATATGAGTCAGGTTTGCAGATCCGCAAGAGAAAACATGGTATCCACGGATAAGATGCCATTGGCGCCGCATGAGTTTGCGTTGATGGACATGTTGTTTTCAAATTCAGAAGCTTTTTTATGTAAACCTCAGCCTGGATTTGATATCTGCAGATATGTGTTTTTTCCAGGATGTCAGGCCGGAGCGATTGCGCCGGATGTAGTCATGGATGTATATGAAGACCTGTGCAGAAGAGTTGAAGGCGGGGTTGCACTGATTCTGGGGTGCTGTGGTGCAATCAGTGAATGGGCAGGTCGTTATGAAATGACAGAAAAAGTAAATGAGCAGCTGAAACAGGAGCTTGCAAAGCTTGGCGATCCTGCAATCATAGCAGGTTGTCCGAGCTGTATGAAACAGTTAAAAGAGAGTACTGGTGCAGTGGTCACAGGAGTCTGGGAAATTCTGAAGGAAATCGGACTTCCCGAGACGGCCAGGGGACTGGAAGTACCGGTTGCAATACATGATGCCTGCGGTGCCAGAGGAGATGTACATACACAGGATACGATAAGAGAGCTTCTGACCGAAATGGGATGTACAGTTGAAAATACAGAATATTCCAGAGATCTGTCTCCCTGTTGTGGGTATGGCGGCCTGACGGCATATGCGAATAAGGATATGGCAGCCAAAATGGCAGCAAAATGTCTGGAACGTTCAGATGCACCATATGTGACATATTGCATGGCATGCAGAGATCGATTTGTCAGAGAAGGAAGAGAGTCCAGACATATTCTGGAACTACTGTATGGAGATCATGCCTGCAGTATGCCGGATATCAGCGAGAAACGATACAACAGGCTTATGCTGAAAGAAAAACTTCTGAAAAATATCTGGAATGAGGAACTGATGATGGAAAAAAAAGATTATACCGTGACCTATACAGAAGATGCGATCCGAATGATGGATGAACGTATGATCCTTAAGAGTGACGTTGAGAGAGTGCTGGCAGATTACCGAGAAAGTCAGGAAGCAGTCCTTGATGAAGAAACAAAAGAACTGGTAGCAAGAAGTCGACTTGGAAATGTAACATTCTGGGTGCGTTTTATAGAAACAGAAGAAGGGTATCTGGTACGCAGAGCATACAGTCATCGAATGAATATTATGAAAAGGGTGGGACAATAATGGCAGTTGAGAGAAACTATTATACGATTGATCCGGAAGGAAAGCTGACCTGCAACAAATGCAAGGTTCCACTGGTAAAAGGAAAAGCAAAATTCGTGTATCTGGAAAACGGTTTTCCGGTTGAGATGCCGGTCTGTCCAAAGTGTGGTTTTGTCTATGTTCCGGAGGAACTGGCTCTTGGAAAAGTTCTGGCAGTGGAACGTGCACTGGAGGACAAATAAATGAACAGACATCCGGGTGGTGAGGCACAGACACTCCATCTTCTGGAATATGTCAAATTCAGGAAAGGAATGGAAGCCCTTGATCTTGGAGCGGGTGAAGGTGAGACCGTGCGAATCCTGAAATCCCTGGGAATAAATGCACATGGAGTGGATCTTTCACCACGGAGCAGGGATGTACAGAAAGGAGATTTTCTGAACCTTGACTACACAGCAGAGAGTATGGATCTTTGCATCAGCCAGTGTGCATTTTTTGTCAGCGGAGATCAGCAAAAAGCTGTTTCAGAATGTTGGCGTGTATTGAAAAAAGGCGGATTACTCGTGTTGTCAGATCTGGATCAGGGAAATCTTGTAGAGGTTGTTAAATGTACAGGATTCTGCATTCTTCACCAGGAAGACCAGACGGCTCTCTGGAGGGAATATTATCTGGAAGCAATCTGGAATGATTCATTCTGCTGCGAGGAGTATAAGCTTCTGCAGAAGCAGTATAAAGGAAAAAAGCTAAGTTATACGGCAGTGATTGGCAGAAAGGAGTAGCATATGGACCTTTATGAAAGAATAGCGGAACTTGGGAGCATGGGATATCATTGTTCGCAGATGATGATGATCATGACGCTGGAAACCATAGGTGAAGAAAATCCACAGCTTGTAAAAGCTCTGGGTGGTCTTGGCGGAGGAATCGGTTATTGTGGAGATACATGCGGATGTCTGACAGGAGGTGCCTGTGCGATAGGATATTTCCTTGGCAACCTGGCACCGGAGGAGAAAGAAGATGTTCAGATGAAACCGGCTGTGCAGGAACTGTATCAGTGGTTCCGTGAAAAGACGGAAGAAGAATTCGGAGTGTTTTATTGTAAAGATATCACACATCTGGACTGGGGAGTGATCATGGAGAGATGTCCTGCACTCATCGCAGAGACATACATGAAAGTTATGGAAATACTGACAGAACGGGGGATAATTGAAGTTTGATTACAATTGGTAAAACGAAAAGCGTCTGTCCGGTATGTATGAAGGTACTTCCGGCTAAAAAATGTATAGGTGAAGAGGGGATTTATCTGACAAAGGAATGTGATCTTCATGGGAAATTCCGGACACTGATCTGGGAGGGAAGTGTAGCAGATTACCTCTCCTGGGGAAGAGAAAATCTGTCTGCTGAGACTCCTGTAAATCCAAAGAGTAAAGAAAAGGCCTGTCCGAATAACTGCGGGCTCTGCGAGGAACATGAACGAAAAGGCTGCTGTATGGTTCTGGAAGTTACAAAGCGCTGCAATCTTCATTGTCCGGTCTGTTTTGCTTCGGCAGGTGAAAGTCAGGAGAAAGGAGATCCTTCTATCTGTGAAATAGAAAAACAGTTTGATTTTCTGATGGAGCATGGAGGTCCGTTTAATATACAGCTTTCAGGCGGTGAGCCGACGATGAGAGATGATCTTCCTGAAATCATACGTATGGGAAGAGAAAAAGGTTTTACATTTTTTCAGCTGAATACTAATGGGATCCGCCTTGCAGAGGAAGAGGAATATGCCAGAAAACTGAAAAAAGCGGGACTGAACACGGTGTTTCTTCAGTTTGACGGAGTGAGTGATGATGTTTATCGGACGCTTCGTGGACAGGATATGATGGAAGTGAAGAAGAAAGCTGTCCGGAACTGTTCCGAGGCGGAGCTTGGAATTGCTCTGGTACCGGTCATTGCCCCCGGAGTGAATGATATGCAGGCAGGGGATATCCTGAAGTTTGCTCTGGATCATATGCCATTCGTACGAGGGGTACATTTTCAGCCAATCAGTTATTTTGGCAGGTGTTCACAGGAACGCCCGCAAAATCCGATCACGATACCGAGGATGTTGAAGCTGATCGAGGAACAGACAGAGGGACTCATGAAAGCAGAGGATTTTGCCGGAGGCGGAGCTGAGAATCCATACTGTTCTTTTCATGCGAGTTATCTGAGAAAAGGTGAGAGAAAATTAAAGCTTCTTGAAAAGAAATCCGGAAAAGGATGTTGTTGTACAACCAGTGATGATTCCAGACAGTATGTTGAGAACCAGTGGAGCTACAGTACAAAAACTTATGATGAGGGTGAGATGACGCAGACAGACGCACTGGATGAGTTCCTGAATCGGGTTCATAATGAGACCTTTGCAGTATCAGGAATGCTTTTTCAGGATGCCTGGAATCTGGAACTTGACCGTCTGAAACGCTGCTATATCTGTGAAGTGGATTCGGAATATGGTATGGTACCGTTTTGTGCCTACAACCTGACTAATTCGAAAGGAACATATTTATACAGAAAGTGAAACGAACCAATATTGATGAAATGATCTGTAAGCAGGAAGGTATTGCAGAAGTTACGAGAGAAGCACTAAATAAAATACAGCTTGCTAAACTGAATGCTGTTCTGAAAAGAGAAAAAGAACGAGAGGGATTTTACAGGAATCTGCCGGAAAAACTGGAAAATCTGGATGCTTTGAAAACATTTCCGTTTACGACAGAGTCGGAGCTGGCGAAAAACAGTGGAAGGATGCTTCTGTGTTCACAGGGAGAAGTCCAGAGAGTAATCTCAGAACAGACGAGTGGAACAACCGGTGCCGGTAAACGTGTATTTTACACAGAAAGAGACTGTGAACATACGATAGAGCTTTTTATGGCGGGACTTGGTGAGTTTATTTATCCTGGAAGTACGACTATGGTTGCCATGCCGTTTTCCGGTCCCTTCGGTCTTGGAGAACTGATCGCGGAGGCCATCAGGCGTATAGGCGCAAAACCTCTCCTGACCGGAACTGGCAGAACTTACGGCGAACTAAAAACAATTCTGGAAAAAGAGCAGCCGGATACTTATGTCGGTATGCCGGTGGCACTGCTTTCCATGCTCAGAATGTGTGGAAAAGGCAGTATAAAAAGAGCTCTGGTATCTGGCGATGCCTGTCCGGAAACAGTGATGAATGCGATAGAAAAAATTCTGGAGACACAGCTCTGGCCGCATTATGGTTCCAGAGAGATGGGGCTTGGCGGAGCCATCTGCTGTGCTGCTCATGATGGCATGCATATGCGGGAAAATCATTGTATTATGGAAATCATAGATGAAAAGGGAAACGTACTTCCTGATGGAGAATGGGGAGAACTGGTGATCACAACCATTGGAATGGAGGCACAGCCTCTGATCCGGTACCGGACCGGAGACTGTACACGTATTATTCCGGGAAGATGTATCTGTGGAAGTGAAGTAAAGCGCCTGGATTTTGTGAAGCGGATCAGTCAGCCCGGAACGATCAGAGAGATGGATGATGTGTTGTTTCAGATTCCGGAACTGGTAGATTACAGTGTCAGGATCACAGAAGACAAAAAAGAAATTACAGCACTTCTCACATCAGACAAAGGAATGGAATCACTCAGGAATGTTCTGACAGACGGAGATACCATATCTCTGAATTGCAGAAAAGCAGAATGGAAAGATACAGCCTTATATTCTGCAAAACGCGTGATACTCTATTATACCGGATAATATGGACCACCACAACAGGAATTATTTGTATGCTCCATCATCTTACCTCCCAAGGAAAAAATACCGGGCTATCCATCAGGACAGTCCGGTATTTTTAAATTCTAATTATTCACAAAGTTTGGAAAATTCGTCAGCTACAAACTGAACTTTTGGTCCAATGATTACCTGTACGGAAGTTTTGCCAGGTTTGATAACACCAGCAACACCAGCAGATTTGATTACTTTATCACTGACTGCAGTAATATCTTTTACTTCAAGTCTTAATCTTGTGATGCAGTTGTCAATGCTTGTGATGTTTTCTTTTCCGCCACAGCCTTCGAGGATTTTTGCTGCGATTGCTGTGTAATCGTTGCTTCCTAATTCAACTTTTTTCTCTGTTTCAAGATCGTCGTCATCTTCTCTACCAGGAGTTTTCAGATCGAATTTCTTGATTGCAAACTGGAAGGAAAATATTTGAAACTGCCTAAGATGACGGCTGTCAGAATGAAGCTTCACCGTCCGATATCAGAAAAATGGAAACTGAAATTTGTGACAGTCAGCAGGGAGCCATCCGGAAAATACTTTGCCAGTCTTGCTGAGAGCTTCGATGCAGTATGCGTGGAAGATCTGAATCTGAAAGGGATGGCAGGAGGACTTCATCTTGGAAAAGGTGTACATGATAATGGATATGGCCTGTTTCTGTCTATGCTGGAATATAAACTGGAGGAACGAGGGAAATATCTGATCAAAGTAGACCGTTATTTTGCATCCAGTAAGATTTGCAGTGTATGCGGAAATAAAAAAGAAGAATTGTCTTTATCTGATAGGATTTATTACTGTGAATGCGGTAACAGAATGGACCGCGATGCAAATGCAGCAGTTAATATCATGAATGAGGGAAAAAGAATCTTTGCAGAATGTGCATGACAGCACAATAAGAAGTCCGTAACCGGACTAATAAAAATCGCGGGGCACGCGAGGATAGCTTGTAGATACTTGGCTCTGTAGAGCCATTGAGCAAGAAGCCCCCACTTCAAAATCAGAGATTTAAGTGGTGGGAGCATGTCACACATCAACTTTTAAGAGAGTAAAAGTTGCACGCCTCTAGGGAAACAGAATTGTTTTTCCAGGGAAAAAGTTGCCCTTTTCGGATAATAGTTGATACTTTGTAAAATAAAAGTTTTTAAGCCTGAATGTATAAATCAATTCCTTTAGAAATAGTCTCGTAAGCATCTACTTTGTCTGGAAAATTTTTTCTGAGATATTGCAAGGCTCCGGCATTAATAGTAGGATTGGCACCAAACATACGGTGAGATAATGGACGTTCTGGCTCATCATGCCTCCATCCCTGAAGTGTTTCCAAGCCAATGTCATAATCTCTGATAATATCTGCATCTTCATCGGTATAACCACGTTCCAGAAAATCCTTTTTGGCACGTTTTAGACGATCCTCATCAGATATAGGATTACATTGCCACAGCAAATATATAATAGCATAACTTTGCGGTGGAGCTATGATCCGAACGATATCATATAGGTGTTGTTTACTGTAGCCGGTAGCGATAGTATTGTTGAGTACATTGAGGGGAAAGACCAGTTCAGAATGATGTACACCATGATCGTAAGGAGATATTGTATCGATCCAGTACTCAATAATTTTGTCCATGTTGTTTGGTGCAGAGCGATAAGCAGAAGCGTAAATTTCTTTATATTGTTCCCACTTTTCATAGACACTGTAATCATCAGGGAAAAGCTCAGCTAGTTTGCGGCGGGCTTGTCTTATAAGTGGCTCCTGTTCCCAGATTACTGTGCCGTTACGTGCCTTATAAATATAGGAACTGTTCTTGTTTGAATCTTGCACATCACGATAATTGCAATTGATCACGGTGAGAGTATCAGGTCCGTATTTATCATTTATGGAATTTATCGCTTTGTGGATTTTTCCTATTTTGGCCTGGTGCATTTCCTTAGTGTAAGAATCATCAAATAATACAGCCAAATTGATACAGGACAGATCAGTTTCAAACTGAACGATTTGAACGACGTGTCCTTTATACAATTTGATCAACTTTGGGATGATTTCGTCTAGAATCTGCTGTACAGGAAGACCAGTAGCAAGGTGCTCGTATGCAGTTTTATTTTTGACTATTAATTCCTGAGAAATTTTCGCAAGCTCTACAGGATTGGATGAAAAAACAGAAAAGAAATTTTGGGCTATTATTGAGGGCGATGTGACTTATGAGGATATTAAAAATATAAGTTTTGCGAAACAGTCCCTGGTAGTAAATGTTGGTGCAAAAGTGATGCTCACCGCGAATGATGCAAATGGCGAGTATGTGAATGGCACCATGGGTACAATAATTGATATCAGCAAGGAAAGAGGAGACGCAACCTGTATACAAATTCTTACAGATAAAGGAAAGAAGGTTGATGTATACAGATATGAACGAGAAATTGAGAGACAGGATATAGAAGAAAGCAAAGAAAAAGACAAAAACAGTGAAACTGTTATTGTCAAAAAAATTGTTAGAAAAATAGTAGGATCCTTTAAACAGTTCCCAATTAAGATCGCATGGGCGATGAGTATCCATAAATCTCAGGGACAAACCTTTGGACAGGTTAACATTGATCCGCGTTGCTGGGATTCCGGACAGTTTTATGTGGCAGTTTCAAGAGCAGAGTCTGTAGCGGGAATCCACTTTATGGCTCCTATAATGAAACAGTATATTCGGACATTATCAGATGAAGTGATTAAGATTTTGAGAGAAAGTTTGTATTCGATAATATAATAAAAAGCATAATTATTTCGACCGGACAGTGTATCCAGCATTTCAGAAACTCTTGGCAGGTTATAACAAGAAGATTTTCTGACTTCGAAATAGTTATGCTTTTTGTTTGTAGATATAAGGTGTGCATGAATTTGAAGATGTTGATTAAATTATGGATACATTTCCAGAAATTAATAGGGCGATTGTCCTTTTTGTGAAAATATAGTTGTTGACCCAAAATCTGCATGCTACAATAAATTTATAAATAATAAAAGGATTTCCAAATGATTTCTATTAATCCAGACGATATCATGAAGAATTATGCAATTTTCCAGAATATTTTGGCTAAAACAAAGAAAGATGGTGAAGTGGTGATTTCAAAAGAAGATGTTTTAGATAGGGAAGCTTTTGTTAAACAGATAGTAGATTTAGCTATGTTACTTTCAGAAAAACATAAAAATTGTTGCTTTGCTATTGAAGGAGAATGGGGAAGCGGTAAGAGCTTTGTGTTGGAAAACATACAAGAATGTCTTCAGCCAGAACAATCAGAGGAAACTGGTGCTGATCGATTCTTTGTTGTTCGGTATGACTGTTGGAAATATGATTATTATGAAGAGCCAATAGTTGCAATTATTTCTGTACTAAGGGATCAGATAGATCAGTATATCAATTTATTGACTGATGACGCTAAAAGGGTATTATTAGAGACTGTTAAGAATACAATAACAAAAATTGCGGTTGAGGCAATAAAAGCAAAGACGGGAATTGACATGGATGGTGTTGGTGAAGTTCCAGAGGGGGATGTAAAAATATATGATAAATATTTTGGTTTCCAGAAAGTAGTTAAAAAAGTACAGAATCAAATTGAGAAAATATCACAAACCCAAACAGTAGTCATCATGGTTGATGAATTGGACAGATGTTTACCTTTATATGCAATTAAAGTTTTAGAACGTATTCATCATGTATTTAATGAGATAGAAAATGTAGTAGTTATAGTTGCAATGGAGAAAAAACAAATCAGTAATTCATTACATCAAATCTATGGGGATGAGATGGATGTTGACCGATATTTGAAAAAAATAATTGCATTCAGCTTTAAACTTGACAATGGATCTGCGCATAATTTTATTGAGAAATACGCAAGTTATATGGAGATGTTTGATATTACAGAAAGGGATGGGCTGGAAGAATTTCTTAAAGAAATTACTGCCAATATAGATATTCGTACACAAGAAAAAATTTTTGAGAAAGCGGAAAATCTACATAGATTGTTGGCAACGCAAGAAAAAATGGATAGTGGCATTCTGGCATTTGAAATACTTACCCTGTGCATAAAAGAAAAATTGTCTGTAGTTGATTTGAGATGGGTAATTGAGAGGTCTGGCTATCCGAACGTTGAAAATAAAATTGGAAAAGAATATTTCAACACTATAAGAAACTATGCTAAACATATTATTGATCATTCTTATACAATAAATAGTAAATTTGTTTGTGAGGCAGATCAATTTATTGAAAGGATGGTTTTTATAATTGCTGGATTGACTAATGAGTATAAAAATAAAGCATGCGAAAAATTCTATTGCGAAGATGAAGAAATAGAAAAAGATTTAATTTTTTCGAGAAAGATTTATGAATTATTGAAAATATAGAGGCAAAGCTGAGAGTGAATATAGAATAGAAATGAGGTGCCGTGATGACCATAGAAGATATTTTTGCAGGTGAATCAAAGAATGTGGAGTTCAAGGAAAATCTACCGGAGAAAAGTATAAAATATATGAAATCCGTAGTTGCTTTTGCAAATGGAACCGGGGGCAAAATTATTTTTGGGATAGCTGATAAAACCAGAGAAGTTGTAGGTTTTGACAAGGAAGATGTGTTTAAGAAAATGGATGCAATTGCCAATGCTGTGTCAGATAGCTGTGAGCCGGCAATTATTCCGGATATCAGCTTACAGACGATTGATGGTAAAACGGTCATTGTAGCAGAAATCTCTGAGGGAAGACAGAGACCATATTATATAAAGGCTCTTGGCAGAGAAGGCGGTATATATGTTCGAGTTGCTGGAACAACACGCCTGGCTGATGAGTATATGGTAAGAGAGCTGATGTTTGAGGGTAGCAATCGTTACTTTGACCAGGCTTTGTGCAGTGGTTTGACTATCACAGATGAAGAAATTGATGCACTTTGCAAATCTATGAAAGAACAGGCAGTCAAAAATGCACATACTGAAGGTCAGAAAGCCTCCATCAAAGATGTTGGCAGGCAGCAGCTTCGTTCCTGGGGGATTTTAATTGAGCGTGATGGAAAAGATTATCCGTCCAATGCTTATGCCATTTTAACAGGGCATGGCGGACTTCATGTTGCAACGCAATGCGGTGTGTTCAAAGGAACAACGAAAGCGGTTTTTGTTGATCGACGGGAGTACACCGGACCGCTTTGGGAACAAATAGAGGAAGCATTTCAGTTTGTTCTGCGGAATATTCATCTGGGTGCAACTATTGTCGGCATTTACCGCCAGGATATTTATGAGATTCCACCGGACGCGATTCGTGAGTTAATCGTAAATGCAATGGTGCATCGCAGCTATCTGGATCATGGCATGATTCAGGTTGCGGTGTATGATAACAGATTAGAAATTACTTCACCGGGAAAACTGCCGATGGGACAGACTCTGGAGCGTATGAAAGAAGGGTATTCCAAAATCAGAAATGAAGCACTTGCACATGCGTTTTCCTATATGAATCTGATTGAACATTGGGGCAGTGGTATTCCAAGGATTATTGAAAAAGTAAAAGCTGCTGGACTGAGGGAGCCAGAGTTTATTGGTGGCGAAGTTGATCTGCGTATCAATATCTATCGAGGTCAGGTTGCTACAAAGACTACTAATGGCATTGATAGTGTTGATAAAGTGCCGGATACTGCCGACGAAGTGCCGGATAGTGCTAATAAAGTGCCGGATACTGCCGACGAAGTGCCGGATACTGCTAATAAAGTGCCGGATAATGAGCAGGAGCAACAGATATATAAACATGTATTGGAAAAAGGTTTTATTACAACAGCTACGGTAATAGAGCTTTTAGAGGTAAAACAACGTAGAGCAAGAGCGATTTTGTTGAATATGGTTGAAAGTGGTTGGCTGAAAAAAGAAGGTGCAGCACGAAGTACGATTTATGTAAGAACTACGGAAAAGAGATAACGTAGAAGCCCGATTCTTGGTCCTATTTCTCCTGAAGAATTATCCGATATGCACTGCATGAGTGATTTATATTTGGCTGAAGAATTGAAGGATGAATATAATAATAAAATTTAAAAATTATTAAAAATGGGAAAATTAGGGCTTGATATGTATTTGTTTTTTATTAGATGTGAAAAAACCTGTGACTTACCTGTGACAAGGGAAAAAACGGTAGCGGAAACCTCCTTTCTATGCGGGTTTAGGGGCAAGGGTGAAAGTTCGAATCCTCTAACGCACGTCATAAAAAAATGGGACAGGACATAAAGTCTTGTCCCATTTTTTATTCGAGTCCAGTCGGACTCGAACGGGTTCGATCTACATTTCATTTCGTCTCCGTTCCACTCCGGTCGGTTCAAAGCCAACATCCACCGGATGTTGTGAACCGTTGCTAAACGCGTGCCACCGGCACTCAGCAACTTCTAATGCATGCTATGTCGAAAGGCTGGAAACCTTGAAAAAATCAATGTTTTCCGGTTTCTTTTGTGCTTGTTAAATTGAGTTCGAACCTGTGACTTCCTGTGACAAGGAAATTTGGGCAAAACCAGTTGGCAAATGCCTTTTCCATGATATTCAGACTTCCCTCAGGAGTCAGTGGATTGTAGATATACCCTAATGTTGCTGTGGTGTTGTGTAGAAGATGACTGCGAGAGGAGTAAGTTGTCTGGAGGTCAACGAAAATATAGGTGCCGAATGACTATGGAAACGATAAGTGGTGTGGAGACCAACCAAAATTATGGTGCTAAATGACCAGGGAAAGAGTAAGTCTGCTGGAAACCAACATGATTTAGATAAAATGGTTGGCCAGTGATAGAGCAAGTATCTGGCAGGTCATTGAAGGTAATAAAATTGGATGGTTTGTATATGAGCAACACCAATTTAAGCCAATAAAATGAATATATAATGATCCCTATAATTAAAATGATTTTACCAAAAAAATCAGGAAAATACGATAGAAAAAACTGTTATTGTGAGAATTAATTGCGGATGAAGTGAAGATATTTGTTAGCTTTATAAAATATACATGTTATAATGGAACTATCTTAAATAATAAGCAAGGGAGCATGTAATATGAACAGTATTTTTCATAGAATCAGTGTAAGAAAATATGAAGATAGACCAGTAGAAAAGGAAAAAATCATGGAGATTCTGAAGGCGGGAATGCAGGCACCAAGTGCATGTAACCAGCAGCCGTGGGAATTTTTTGTGGTGACAGATAAAGAAAAAATCCAGAAATTATCCAAAGTAACTCCATACACCGGATGTGCAGCAGGGGCACCTGTAGTTATTGTTCCTGTATATCATACAGAAGGACTTGTTGCACCATCTTTTGCGCAAATTGATATGGCGATTGCACAGCAGAATATCTGGTTGGAAACAGATGCGCTGGGTCTCGGAGGAGTATGGTTTGGTATCGCACCAGTGGAAGACCGTATGGAAGAAATACACAGACTTCTGGAACTCCCTGAAAATGTGAAAGTATTTTCTATGTTTGCACTGGGCTATCCAGCAGAAACAAGACCTCAGCAGAACCGATTTGCGCCTGAACGAATACATTTCATTGAAAAATAAAAGTGACACAGAGAAAAGAGAAGGAGAATAATTATGCAGGATATTTTAGTTGTGGTAGACATGCAGAATGATTTTATTGATGGTGCTCTTGGAACCAAAGAAGCTGTTGCAATCGTTCCAAAAGTAGAAGAGAAGATCAGAAATTTCAAAGGAACAGTTCTTTTTACACGAGATACTCATGAATCATGGTATCTGGATACACAGGAAGGAAAGAAACTTCCGGTACCACACTGTATCCGGAACACAGAAGGCTGGCAGATCAGAAATGAACTGGATAGCCTCAGAAAAACAGAACCGATTGATAAAGAAACTTTTGGTTCTACAGATCTGGCTGATGATCTGGTGGCAATGAACATTGATGATGAAATAGGAAGCATTACATTTATTGGTCTTTGCACGGATATCTGCGTGATTTCCAATGCGCTTCTGGTAAAAGCGGCTCTTCCGGAAGTTCCAATCATAGTAGACGCGGCATGTTGCGCAGGAGTGACGCCGGAAAGTCATGAAAATGCATTGAACGCTATGAAAATGTGCCAGATAGATATTGTCAGATAAAATTCAAACAGAATATCACAATAATATATGATTGACAAATCATTAATATAAGTCCATTGCTTGTGTGAGTAGTGGACTTTTTTGTGTAATAGGAAATTACTCCGTAATGTTCCTATTACACAAAAACTCTCCGCGAGGATGCGACCAGATGCATGAGGAATATGTCTGCTGAAGCAGACTGCATCTGGCGCGCAAAGCGTAGCAAGTCCCTCAAAGATTGAGGGATTCAGGTAGTTTGAAGCGGACTTGTCCGCTTTGTTCTTTTATAAAGAAATTTGAAGTTTTTGTTACCATCTGGGCTTTTTTACGATATATAGTATGAGTAGGAAAATTTCCTTTCGAAACACAAAACAAGGAGGACACCCCGTAAATGAAAGACAATGAGATCATATCTTTGTTAGAGATAAGGGATGAGCATGCGATCGAAGCATTGAGCGACAAGTATCATCCGTACTGTTACAAGATTGCCTGGAATCTGCTTACAAATAAAGAAGATTCGGAAGAATGCCTGAATGATACCTGGTTTTCGGTCTGGTCGCTGATTCCGCCGAAGAAGCCTTCCGTATTATCGCATTTTTGCGGCAGGATCACGAGAAACTTAAGTATTGACCGTTTGCGTAAAAAATATGCCGACAGGCGCCCGGATCTACATATGGCAGATGTCTTAGGTGAAATGGATCAGCTGAGTATTACCTATACCATTGAAGATCAGCTGGCGGAGAAAGAACTGCTGGAGATCATCAATGATTTTCTTGGAAAAATGGATGCAGAGGACAGAGATATTTTTGTGAGAAGATACTGGTTTTTTGATTCGGTTGCGACGATTGCCAAAAGGCATGCGATGTCTGTCGGAAGTGTGAAAATGAATCTGTACCGAAGCAGGAAGAAGCTGTTGAAGGTCTTAAAAAAGGAAGGGAAATGCTTATGAAAAAATTCGATTTTTCAAAAGAATTTGGCAATATTGATTCGAAATATATCAGCGAAGTAGAGGGAGAATGGAAAGGGAAGAAAAAAGCCTGGACGCCATCATTCTGGAGTAAACTGGCGGCTGCCTGTGTGATTTTGGCGTTAATTTCGACTGTTTTGTCGAATCCGAAAGTGCAGGCTGCAATCAAAAATTTTGCTTTATCCATAGGAGAAACATTAGGATTTCAGAATGGAATTGAGTCTTACACGGAGGTTTTAAACATGTCCCAGATTGATCAGGGGATCACTGTAAACATAAAAGAAGTTGTTCTGGATGAGGGTGTTTTACTGTTCAGGGTGCATGCAAAGATTGATAATTCCGAAGAGAACGAGCAGGGAAAATCGGAGAACATTTCATCCTTTAAGAATACGGGAATTACACTTGATATGGATAAAACTACAATAAATAGTCAGAAGCTGGATGAATATATGAATGGGGAGTATTCTCCTTATTCTGTAGATGATTTATTAGATACAGATGCCGACAGAGATGAAGAGGAATATGACCGTGTACAGGAGTACCGTTTTCATGCACCGACAGATCTCGGAGAAAATCCGGAAGTGCATCTTGTGCTCAATGCGTGTGACTATGATGAATGGGAAAAATCATTAGCAGAATTTACATTTGATTTCAACATTTCTCGTGAGAAAATCCTGAAGCAGACAACGGATAAAGAACTGAAAAATATTTCTGTTGAGACAGAAGAAGGTACGGTGACACTGAAAGATATTTTCCTGAACAAGTTACAGAGCAGTATCTCGGCAGACGTGCCTGAAAAATTGTTCCAAAAGTACGACGTTGAGCTGCGTGGAACAGACAGTAAAGGAAACAAAGTGCGATATGAACTGAAGGATGATGCAGAAACAGAAGCCATCAGTCGTAACTGGCAATTTAAGACTGATTTTTGGAGAACGTATGGAACTGCCGGAGATGATGAAAGACCGGAGATTCCAGATCCTGACAGCGAATACCTGGAATTACAGCTTTATCTGAAATCCGATGATATAATGGAAAGCAGCGTTACTAAAGAGTATGATTTAGATGATAACACCTATGCCGAAGAAGAAGGAAAAGTCTACGATGCAGGAGATGACTCTGCATGGAAAGCTGTTGGAGAGAAGATACGGATTGATATCAGGTAAGGAGGAACAGAACAAAAGAGAAAAGAGCACAAGCCGCTGGAATTTCCGGAAAATGATGTTGTGTCAATAAGAATGATTATAACTATTCAGTATCCACTATTCCGCGAGGCGTTTTGGCATGAATATGCCAAAATCCCGAGAGCTTCACGCAAAAATCCCATCGCCGAAGGCGATGGGATTTTTGCTCGTAACTGCGAAGGTACTGAACAGTTACGAACGATTGTTTTAAGTTTACGCCTGCTTTGATACAGTGTCAAGTTAAAGTTTCGCCGGATCGGCGGCAGGCGGGGCGAGTTTCAGCATGATGCTGGCGGAAAATTCCTGCTCATGATATTCAAAGCGGGCCAGACCGTGATATTTTTCTGCGGTAGCCCGGATTGAGGAAAGGCCGATGCCGTGACCCTTTTCCCGGGAGGAGAGGATACGGCCGTCCCGCTCCTGAATGAAGCCGTCAAACCGGTTGGTGAGAAGGATATAGAGTTCTTTGGATTCCATATCGATGGAAAGGTGAATGTAACGCTCGGCGGCGGGGATGGTAAGCGACCCCTGGATGGCATTTTCCATAAGGTTTCCCAGGATCACACAGAGATCCACGTCGGAGACGGGGAGAGAGGCCGGAAGATCGGCTTCACAGTGAAAGGGTACCTGCTGTTTGGCAGCGATATCGCCGTAATAAGCCAGGACCGCATTGGCGGCGAGGTGAGAGCAGTAACAGAACCGGGTAGCGTCGGAAGCGGCCAGCTGCTGGTTGTAATCAGTCAGGTATTGAAGAAGCCGCTCGTATTCTTTCTGTTCTGTCAGGGCTGTGATGGTCCGGACCGTATGACGGAAATCATGGCGCAGCCGGCTGGTCTGGGTGACATAGGACTGGAGACTGGTGTACTGGCTGGCCTGCATTTCCAGCATCTGGTTTTCCTTTTCCATCTCGGCCCGTTCTGTAACGGCATGGGCGGTTTTGAGAAAAAAGGACTGGAACAGAAAGAAAAGGATCAGCAGGGTGCCTTCGATAAAGAGAGAAACCTGGAAAATCCGGCCGACATGCATGGTGGAGTATTTTTTCGGTACCATGTAAATGTTGCAGACGGCGATGATTGTAGGGAAAAGCCAGGCCGTCCGCCAGACAGCGCGTTCATGGAAATGGTCGATGACCCAGGTGAAACGCCTGGAAAAGAGAAGAAGAAAAAGGGCCATTCCCAGGAGGATACAGAGCCACTGGACGGGGAGACCAAGGCTGGAGGGAGCCAGGTAGTCATCATTGGGCTTTAACATGGCCTCCGTCATATAGTTGGCCATTCCGGAAAAGGAAAAGAGGGATACGGCGCAGGTGAAAAGATAGAAAAGCTTCATATTATCCACCTGGACAAACCAGAAATAGAGAAGCAGGGCCGCTGCAAAGACCGGGAGCATGGAGGTATAGTGGGATTCCAGCTGGGGATAAAAACTCTGCCAGGTGCCGAGAAGCAGGCAGACAAGGACAATGACGCCGGAAACAGCTCCGAGAAAAAGAGCCGGGGAAAGCCTTGTGCGAAGATGGCTCCGGACCGGAATCAGGCAAAAAAGGGCCGCCGGGAGGATAACACTGTATTCGGCAGCGGAGAAAAGGATGTAGTGCCAGTTCATAGTCAGCTCCTCCTTCGAAGTTTTTCTTTTCGGCGGCGGAAACGGTGCTCGATGAGGGCCTGTTCCAGCTGCACATGTTTGCGGGTGTTGAGAGGAAACGTCCGCTGGTCCTTCATGAGGCAGATCAGCCCGTCCATGGATTCCACATAGTCCAGATTTACCAGGACGCCCCGGTTGATGACCAGGAAACGGCTGTCATTTTCCAGAAGCTCCTGAATCTGGGAAAAGGACATGCGGCAGCGGTATTCTTCCTTTGTATAGACCATGCAGTAATTGGAGCTGGCCAGTACATAGCGGATATCCGAGTAAAAAATAGGAACGTTCTGCTTGTGGACGGAGAGATTCAGGTACTGTTCTTTTTCCGGAAGGAAAGCCAGGGCGTCCCGGATCGTCTTTTTCATCTGCTCCAGATCGAAAGGTTTGACCAGATAATCGAAGGCGTGGCAGCGGAAGGCATCTGGCATGTGTTCCAGACTGCTGGTGAGAAAGATCAGGACGGTGTGGGAGTCTTTTTCCCGGAGCTTCAAGGCAGTGTCGATACCGCTGGGCGGCCCCATGTAAATATCCATGAAGACCAGACTGTAGCGGGCTGTCTCGAAAGCCTTTAAAAAATCCGAGCTTTTATGAAAAACAGTGACAGAAAAGTCCAGGTGATGTTCTTCGGACCATTCAGCCAGAAAGGTGGCCAGCCGGTCGGTATCCTGTGCGTCATCATCTACAATAGCAATTTTCAAATGGATCACCTCGTGTTATGTCGTTTTTTCTTTTTTATTATACTAAAAACAGAAACAGTTTTCCAGAAAAAGTCCCTGCATTCATCCCACAAATTTTGCGTTCGTCCCTGACCTCTTGATTTTAAAAAAAATTCAGATAAAATGAAGAAAAAAGCGCAAAGGAGAAAATATTATGAAGAAAAAACTGTTAGCACTGATTCTGGCGGCAACCATGGCATTTCCTGTATATGCATTCGCGGATGATGCAGAGGAAGAAACGGCAACGGAAGCCGTAGCAGAAGAGGAAACCGAAGCTGACAGCTCGATCCTGGTGATGCAGGGAACCGACGATAACGATATCGTATGGACCATCGCTATCAACACGGAGAATGAAAAAGGCTGTGTTTCTCTGACACCGCAGGGAGAAGACACCACTTATGTAACCGGTCCGATCAGCTTTGACGAAGGTTCCTTCACTATCGCAGATGAGGAGGACGGACAGGATTATGTGTTCGGTTATGAGGATGTTTCCGAGACAGAAACCGTTCTCACTTACGAGCCCACTGGCAGCGAAGTCAAACTGACCTATGTAGATCAGACTGCTCTGGCTGATGAGAATGTTCAGAATTATATGATCTATGCCGGAACTGATACAGACGGCAATCAGTTGACCTTCGTTTTTGATACCGAGAATAATGCTCTGGCAATCAATCAGAAGAAACCGGACGGAACCAGCGAGACTCTGGCAGGTACTTATGAGGAGACCGAAGGCGAGAACAGCTCTGTAATGCATTTTACAACAGAAGCAGGAGCAGAATCTGATCTGGAACTGGTTCCCGTTGACGAGCTGGCAAAAGAGATGGATATCACCGTTGAGGGTGAGACCATCCGTGTTTCCATGGTAGATACCGCTGTTCTTCAGGCTGAGTAAAAATTAAAAAAGTGAAGCGATTATGGCCGGGCCCCAAAAGCCCGGCTGTTTTTGTTGCAATCCGAGGAAAGAACGATTAAAATATAGATAAAAAAGCCCGGACAGCGGCTGTGGAGATGGGCAAGCTTGCTTGCTCAGATCTACAGACATTGACTCATATGGCCAATCTTTTCCTGTCAAAAATCAACAACATAGATGAGGAGAAAATCTGGCAGATACTTGATGAAGATCCCGAAATTGATGGTGGTGTTACTCATTTGACAACGGGAGATCTTGTATTAAGGATTTTTGGATATCGGGCTCAAAAATTACAGGAAGTAGCAGAGAAAATCAAAAAGATATACGAGAGGAAGAAATCATAGCTGGTTTGAACATAAATAGATAAAAAAGGAAAGAATAAAAATGGAATTATTTGATGTTATAGACAGTGAAGGTAATCCAACTGGACAGATCATATCAAGGGAAAAAGCTCATGCAGAGGGAATTCCGCACAGGACAGCACATATCTGGATTATCCGTGAAAAAGAGGGCAGAGTACAGATACTCTTACAGAAACGATCACAGAATAAGGATTCCTTTCCGGGAAAATTTGATACTTCTTCTGCAGGTCATATTCAGGCAGGAGATGAACCATTGGAATCTGCACTTCGGGAACTGAAAGAAGAACTGGGAATCAGTGCAGTACCGGAACAGCTGCATTTTGCCGGAACCTTCCCAATATCTTTTGCAAAAGAATTCCACGGAAAAATGTTCCGGGACGAAGAGATTGCATTTGTTTATATTTTCAACGAACCTGTGAATACAGACGAACTTATTCTTCAGACAGAAGAGGTAGAGAGCGTTCAGTGGTTTGATCTGGAGGAAGTCTGTGAAAAATGCGAAAAACACAGGGATATCTTCTGCGTACCCACCGGAGGTCTGGAAGTGGTACGGAAATATCTGGATAAGGTAAAAACTGCATGAAAGATGGAAACCGTGCGGAGAGTAAGTCAAATGAAAGTCCGCGTAAATTGGATGTTCCAGACATGAGAAAATCCAGTTACTCCCGCAGACAGATATTTCTTCCTTTTTTGGTGAGAATCCCTTCTATTTCCAGATTTTTAAGTTCTCTGGTCATGGCGCTTCTGTCCACGGTAAGATATTGAGCCAGTGCGGTATAAGACATAGGAATCTGTACGCTGCGGCTGTGAATCTGGATGGAAAGGTTGTTCAGATATGCCAGTAATTTCTTTCTGGTCGTAGCTCTGGATAATACATAAATTCTTTCCATTTGCTGCCTGGACTGCATTGCCGTCATCTGAAGCAGATTGCTGACCATCTGACTGTGATGGTGGCATGCTTTTTCACATCTTTTGATCACATGCTCATAATCAATGAATATTACCTTTGTTTCTTCTGCGGCAGTCACATAATAATGTTGGGCGTCTGCCGGGAGAAGAAACGGTTCTCCAAAAACAGCATCTTTCTTAAGCTCATCGATCATATATTCATTTCCTTCTTCGTCGCAGCAGTAAAGAACTGCCCTGCCATAAAGAACCAGCCCGATCTTGTTCATGGAACTGGAATATTCCATGATCGTCTCTCCATTTCGGAAAATATCTTCTCTTGCATGAAAACAGATGCGCATTCGTTCCTGTTCTTCGGGCAAAATATTTGTAAACAGTGTAATATGTTCCATCGCAATTCTATCCCCTTTTTCCAGATTATAACATATTTTTTCAGGGAAATCATCAATTTGTGACTTTTGCAACAGAAATTCTCGTGTCATTCTGTTATTCTTTTAACAAAGTTATGAATTACAACAAAATTACAGATTACAGGCAACCAAGAACTATAAAGCAAATAACAGTAAAACAAAAAACTAAACCGGCACAAGTAAACAGAAAAAACGGAAGCTTAATTATTCAATCTAAGAGAAACGGAGGAAATTATATGAAAATCACAGATACCATCAAATACGTAGGCGTAAACGATCACCGCATTGACCTTTTTGAAGGGCAGTACAAAGTTCCGGGTGGAATGTCTTATAATTCTTATGTGATTCTGGACGAAAAAATTGCGGTTATGGATACTGTAGATGCAGATTTTACTCACCAGTGGCTTGACAATATCCAGCAGGTTCTGGATGGCCGTAAGCCGGATTATCTGATTGTACAGCACATGGAACCTGATCATGCAGCCAATGTTGCAAATTTCCTGAAAGTATATCCGGATACTACAGTAGTTGCTACAGGTAAAGCGTTTGGCATGATCCGAAACTTTTTTGAACTGGATCTGGAAGGAAAGAAAATAGAAGCGGAAAACGGCAGTACACTTTCTCTCGGATATCATCAGCTTACTTTCGTATTTGCACCGATGGTTCACTGGCCGGAAGTTATGGTTACTTATGACAGCACAGAAAAGGTTCTTTTTTCCGCAGACGGTTTTGGAAAGTTCGGAGCGCTGGATGTGGAAGAACCATGGGATGACGAGGCAAGAAGATATTTTATCGGTATCGTAGGAAAATACGGTGCACAGGTACAGAAACTTCTCAAAGTAGCGGCCACTCTCGATATTCAGAAAATCTGTCCGCTTCATGGACCTGTTCTTACAGAAAATCTCGGACATTATATCGGGCTTTATGATACATGGTCTTCCTATACACCGGAAGATGACGGAATTGTGATTGCCTATACTTCCGTATATGGACACACCAGAATGGCCGTTTCTCTTCTTGCTGAAAAATTAAAAGAAAAAGGATGTCCAAGGGTTCTGGTTTATGATCTTGCAAGAGATGATATGTCCCAGGCATTGAGTGATGCTTTTCGTTACTCAAAACTGATTCTTGCAACCACAACTTACAATGCAAGTATCTATCCGTTTATGAATGATTTTATTACCCGACTGGTAGAACACAATTATCAGAATCGTACCGTTGGTCTTATTGAAAATGGTTCCTGGGCACCGCTGGCAGCAAAGATTATGAAAGAAATGATGTCTAAGTGCAAAAAAATCGACTGGCTGAAAAACTCTGTACACATCTGGTCTGCTGTAAAAGAAGAAAACCGTAAACAGATCGATGCCATGACAGATGAACTCTGCAAAGAATATATTGCAAAAGATGATACTCTTGCAAACAAAAATGATATGACTGCGCTTTTCCGCATCGGTTATGGCCTTTATGTAGTTACCTCCAACGATGGAAGAAAAGACAACGGTCTTATTGTAAATACTGTTACTCAGCTGACGGACAATCCTTATCGTGTGGCTGTAAATATCAATAAGGCAAATTATTCTCATCATGTAATCCGGCAGACGGGTGTTCTCAATGTAAACTGTCTGTCTGTAGATGCGCCATTCTCTGTTTTCCAGCAGTTTGGCTTCCAGTCAGGAAGAACAGTCGACAAGTTTGCAGGACAGAAGATCAACCGTTCCGGAAACGGACTTGTATTTCTGGATAAATATATCAATGCATTCATGTCACTGAAAGTAGAACAGTATGTCGACCTTGGTACGCATGGAATGTTCATCTGCAGCGTTACAGAAGCGCGTGTTATGAGTGATCAGGATACCATGACTTATACGTACTATCAGCAGAATGTAAAACCTAAGCCGGAAACAGAAGGTAAAAAAGGTTTTGTCTGCAAAGTCTGCGGCTATGTCTACGAAGGCGATGAACTTCCGGAAGACATCATTTGCCCGCTGTGCAAGCATGGAGCTGTGGATTTTGAACCGATACAGTAAAACTAAATAAAACGCAGATGTTCTTTAAACAGCTCCTGATATAATGCTTCTGCAGTCCAGAAGATATTGTGTGGAGTAATGATCGCTTTTAACGGAATAGACGCTGCGCCGGTTTGCTTATAGTCGGCGAGAAAGGCATCCATCTGTGTGGAGTCGGTCCCGGAGAATACCATCATTTCGAGTGGGAAATCCGGGCCGATATAATTTGTTTTTTCTTTGTGAAAGCCCTGGATTCCGGCAAGAAAGCCAAGCTTCTGCCCATAATTTATCCGGGAAATTTCTTTTACCTGCATTCCGTTTTTCAGGGCAGTACTGCGAACCGCTCTGAGTTTTTCTTTTTCGAGTCCGAAAGTTAATATAATCTGTGCCATTTTTCTACCTTTCTAAATCAGTTTTAGAGCCCATTCTGATACACGTCATTGATCACGCTCTGGGCCTGTTCCAGTTCTTTTTTCTGAATGATCGCATTTCGGTCACTTAAGATCGCAAGCATTTCATCTATGAGGTCTTCAATCCGCGGATTGCTTATTCGATAGAGATATCCGAGCATCCGGGTGGCAGTATAATCTGTATTCATATTTTTGTATGCAATCTCTGCACAAAGTTCTTTGGGATATCCTTTGCTGAGTAAAATTTTATATAATTCATCAGTACGTTCTGATGCCATGATCTGTCACTCCTCTATAGTATTTCCATTTTGTGTTTTTATGTATCTTGATTATAGCAACAAATAAATCGAATGGCTATTCCATTTTCGGAAAAGTAAAAGCCTTACAAAATTTCTTGACTTTCGAAATATTTGAACGGATAATCTTCTATAGAAGGAATTTGAATATCATTTTGGAGGGTGAAAAAAATGTATACAGCATCGAAAGAACGATATACACAGATGGAGTATAAGCGCTGCGGAGACAGCGGCTTAATGCTTCCGAAGGTGTCTCTGGGACTGTGGCACAATTTTGGTGATACAGCAAATTATGAGAATATGAGAAAACTCTGTTTTACTGCATTTAACAACGGAATTACACAGTTTGACCTTGCAAATAATTACGGACCGGAACCGGGAAGCGCCGAGAAGAACTTTGGCCGTATTTTGAAAGAGGATCTTGGAGTTTACCGAGATGAGCTGATTATCACAACAAAAGCAGGATATGATATGTGGGAGGGCCCTTACGGGAACTGGGGAAGCCGCAAATATCTTCTTGCAAGTCTTGATCAGAGCCTGAAACGAATGGGACTGGAATACGTCGATATTTTTTATCATCACAGAATGGATCCGGAAACTCCTCTTGAAGAGACAATGGGAGCGCTGGCAAGCGCAGTGCGGAGTGGAAAAGCAATCTATGTCGGTCTTTCCAATTATGACGGACCTACACTGGAAAAAGCATCTGCAATCCTGAAAGAGTTGCATTGTCCGTTTGTAATTAACCAGAATCGATATTCTATTTTTGACAGAACTGTAGAAAAAAATGGATTAAAAGATATGGCGGGCAAACTGAAAAAAGGTCTGATCACATTCAGTCCTCTTGCACAGGGCCAGCTGACGGACCGCTATCTTCATGGTATTCCGGAAGACAGTCGTATCCGTACAGATGGAAGATTTTTACAAGAAAGTACACTGGATGAGCACAGAATGGATCAGATTCGTAAGCTGAATGATCTGGCAGCGCAGCGAGGCGAGAAACTTGCCGACATGGCACTCGGATGGCTGCTTCATCATAACGAAGTTACAAGTGTACTGATCGGTGCATCAAAACCGCAGCAGATTCTTGATAATGTAAAAGCAGTCAGCTGTGCACCGTTTACAGAAGAAGAACTGAAACTGATCGATGAGATTTCAGCGTAGTTATGGTGGAGTATACTAAAAAAATAACCGAAAATACTACGGTAAGACTGCTTTTGCTGTTTTTGATCCCGGGTATTCTGATTTTGAGTGTGGTATTTGAAATCCAGACAAGGCTGGAAATCAGGAAAGCCAACGAGGATGCTGCGGAGATTATTTCATTTATGAAAGAGCAGTGTAGCCGTTATGATGATATTCTTACAAACAATAAAATTCGGATTCAGATGGATCTTGCCGAGAAAGCAACGGAATTGAAACGCTGTCTTTCGGAGCAGGAAATGATCAGTGACAAAAATATGCATCAGTTTTTAAAAGAGCAGAGACTGACAGGTATTCTGATTCTGGACAAAAATCTGCATGTAAAAAACAGTCAGTATACCGAAAAGATAGAGGATAAGATATGGAATACTGCCTTTGAAGCGCAGAAGCTGCAGGATCTTCTGACGTATCCAAAGAAAATTCTGTCCGATCGGATAGAGACATCTGAAGAGAAATATTATTACTATGCTGCAATGGCATCAGAGGATCGAAAGAGCATTATTTTGTGTTATGAGAGTGCGAGTACGAAAGCGGATATAGAGAATGAACTCAGTATTGAAAGCATACTTACCGGATATAAAGTGGAGCGGGATGGTACGGTTGTACTCTCAGATGGTCAAAAAGTAATCAGTTCAAACAATCAGTCTATGCAGGGCAAAAGGATTGAGGACTGTCCCCGCATTATGATATTTAATGAAAAGCAGGAAGCAGACACACTGATCCGTGTAAAAGAAGACGGTAAGGTATTTTATGGCAGCTATGCGAAATACGGTCAGTATTATATTTATGTATTTTTTCGGGAAAACGAAGTTTTGACGGAGAGTGGTATGGTCATTGCATATGCTGTGGCATTCTATCTTGTTGCATGGCTTGCCCTGCTCTTTATGCACCAGAAACTGGCAAAAAAACAGCTTGTAAATCTTGAGTATCAGCATAATATTATCGATGCGATCAGCCGGATTTATGTTACGAATTACGTGGTTGATCTGAAATATAAGACACTTGAAATTATCCGTGCACCGGAGGAAGTTCATAAAATTGTGAAATATTTACATGGTGCGGAACAGACGATGAATGCAATTACTTCATACTGCATTGGTAAGGAGTATCAGGCAGGGATGAGGGAAATTACAGATATCAACACACTTTCGGAACGACTGAAGGGAAAGGAATCCCTGAATTATACGTTTCAGGATGCTTTTGGTGTCTGGCATATGCTGACAGCGCTTCCGAAGAGAATTCAGGCTGACGGGGAAATTGAATCTGTGATTTTTGCTGTGCAGAATATTGATGAGCAGAAACGCAGAGAACAGGAATATCAGAATCAGATCATTGAGGCTGCTGAAGAAGCGAGACGTGCCAATGTTGCAAAAACAGAGTTTCTGCGGAGAATGAGCCACGATATCCGAACACCGATCAATGGCGTGATCGGTATGCTGAATATCGGGGATCATTTCCCGGAAGATATGGAAAAGCAGAAGGAATGCAGAGAAAAAATCCGCGGTGCGGCGATGTTTTTGTTTGAACTGGTAAACGATGTTCTGGATATGAGTAAGATGGAGTCCGGAGAAATTGAACTGGAAAAAATACCGTTTGATTTGCGGGAAATGCTGGATGAAGTGGTTGCTCTGATTGAGGTACAGGCAGTAGAACGAGGCATACATTTCACATACAAAAGAGAAAACTACCAACACTATAAACTGATCGGAAGCCCGGTGCATTTACGCCAGATCATGTTGAATATCGCAGGTAATGCAGTTAAATATAATCGTGAAAACGGAAGCCTTGATCTGCACTGTGAAGAGGTATCCTGTAGTGAAAAATATGCAATATATGAGTTTACCTGTGTGGATACCGGAAAGGGTATGAGTAAAGAATTCCAGAAGCATATGTTTGAACCGTTCACGCAGGAAGAAAACGGAGCACGTACGACTCTCGGCGGTACAGGACTTGGTCTTTCCATCGTTAAGAAGCTGGTTGAAAAAATGAATGGAGAGATTGATGTCGTCAGCGAAGAAGGAAAAGGAACTACCTTTACGATCAACCTTCCGTTGAAAATCAATCAGGATGCTGTAGAGGAAGAAACTTCTGAAAAAGAAGAACAGGAGCTTTCTATTGCAGGATTGCATATACTTCTGGTTGAAGATAATGAGCTGAATATGGAAATTGCAGAATTTCTTCTGGAAGATGAAGGCGCTGTACTTACGAAAGCATGGAACGGACAGGAGGCTGTCGATATATTCAAAAATTCACCGGATGGTACATTTGATGTGATTTTGATGGACATTATGATGCCGGTGATGGATGGCCTTACAGCTACAAGGACAATACGTGGTCTCATGCGCGAAGAAGCAGAGCGGATTCCGATCATTGCAATGACGGCGAATGCTTTTGAAGAAGACCGGAAACGAAGTATGGAGGCCGGTATGAACGGTCATGTCGCTAAACCGCTGAATATGCAGGAAATCTTGAAGACGATTGTGGACTGCATACAGCATAAATAAGAGATTTTGATGACTGCCGGGGAGGATTTCCCGGCGGTGAAGCTTTTATTTTGATTTTTCTTCCAGAAAATCGTACGCGAACTGTGCGTACATAGCGGCTCCGCGTTTTAAGACACTTTCGTCTACGGTATAGTGATCGTTGTGATTTTTGGCGGTGATACCCAGAGATTTATTCTGGCTTCCGACCAGCCCAAAGACACCCGGAACCTTTTCCATATAGTAGGCGAAGTCCTCACTGATCATCATTTTCGGGAATGGTTTCAGACAATCAGAACCGTACATTTTGGCAGCGGCATTTCTTGCAATCTGTACCAGATCTTCATGCTCATTAATGATAGGAGCCGGAAAATATTCAAAAGTCAGAGTAGCCTTTGCTCCCATGGAAGCAGCTGTATTTTCAGCGATTCTGCGGAGCAGAGGCTCCGTTTTTTTGCGCATTTCAGGGGAATGGGTACGCGTAGTTCCCTCCAGAACAACCTTATCAGCAAGAATATTAAAGCGCTGTCCGCCTTCTATCTTACCGACGGTGACAACCAGTGGATTCAGAGGATCATTCATACGGGAAACGATTGCCTGAATTTCTGTGATGATATAAGCGGCAGTCAAAATCGCATCGACACCCTGATGCGGGGTGGAACCATGAGAAGAAACACCCTCGATTTCAATTCGGAAATTGTCACAGCTTGCCATACGTGGGCCAGATTCAAAATTCATGTAAGGTGCATCCAACTCTCCCCAGATATGTGTGCCGTAAATGGCATCTACATCGTCCAGAAAACTATGCTCGACATAGTACTGTGCACCGTGGCAGGATTCTTCTGCAGCCTGAAAGATGATCTTTACATTTCCTTTTAGGTCTTCTTTTTTTGCCATCAGCATACGGATTCCGCCCAGAAGCATGGCAATATGGCAGTCATGTCCACAGGCGTGCATGACACCTGGATTCTGACTGCAAAAAGCAAGTCCGGTGTGTTCATCAACGGGAAGTGCATCGATATCTGCACGAAGAGCGACTGTCTTGCTCTCAGGGGTAGCTTTGCCTCCCTCGATCATCGCCCAGAGACCGTTATAATCCGGATAATAGTGAGGAGTCAGCCCCATTTCTTCAAGAAGTTTTCCAATCTGCCCGGTGGTATTTTTTTCCTCAAAAGAAAGCTCCGGATGCGCATGAAAATAACGCCTCTGCTCGATGATCCAGTTCTCGTTTTGTTCTGCCAGATTCTTAAAATTCATGTTGATCTTCCCTTCATGCAAGTACATTTTCTGGATTCATAGTAGCCGAAAGAGCAGAAGCTGTCAATGGAAATCCGAAACTCTCATTTGCAATCCTCACCCTGGGATGCTATGATAAACACCAGAAGCATGACCGGGAAATTCACCAGAAATACAATATAAAAATTCAATACAAAGTTTAATACAAAATTCAACAGGGAGACAAAGAAATGGAATACTGGGATATTTATGATAGAGATAAGAAACCGACGGGCCGCACAATGAAACGCAACGACTGGTGCCTGAAGGACGGGGAGTACCATCTGACAGTACTTGGGGTGGTGGCGCGTCCGGATCACAAATTTCTGATCACGAAACGAGTCATGACGAAAGCATGGGCACCGGGATGCTGGGAGGTTTCCGGTGGGGCCGCGCAGGCTGGTGAGGAGTCACGCGAGGCTGTTCTTCGTGAAGTAAAAGAGGAGACCGGCCTTGATGCACGGGATGCCGACGGCGGTTATTTGTTTACTTACAAACGTGAAAATCCGGGCGAGGGAGATAACTATTTCGTCGATGTATATCGCTTTATCATGGACGTTAAAGACGAAGATCTGCACCTGCAGGAAGCAGAGACAGATGGCTATATGTTTGCAACTCTGGAGGAGATCAAAGCTTTTGCAGCAGAGGATAAATTCCTTCATTATGACAGTATCAAACAGGCCTTTGAATTCTGATAAAGCTGTTGCATAAAGCACTGCAAAAGGCAATACAAACAAATGAAATCTATTCGATATCCTTCAGCACAAAACTGTTCTTATGGTAATCCAGAAGTCCTTCTTTTTTCATTTTACCGAGTTCTTTTGAAAGGGCACTGCGGTCCAGACTGAGGTAATCGGCAAGCTGCTGACGGTTCAGCGGGATGTCAACATAGCAGCTTTTCTGTAGTCCGGCCTGATAAGAAAGATAGGAGAGAAGACGGTCGCGGATCTTTTTGGAAGAGGTATGCAGGATACGGCGCGACAGCAGCAGGTTTTTGCGTGCGCTGATCATCGTCATATTGTGGATCAGATGCGAATATTCGCCTTTTCCGGCGGCTGCAAGCCTGAAAAGTTCCGGTACATTCAGAAAAAGGATTTCTGCTTCTTCCATAGCGATGACATCAACCATCATCGGTTCGTCGGGAATACAGGCGTAAGCTTCTGCAAATACTTCCCCGGCGCGTGCAAGACTTATGATATTTTTGTTGCCCCACAGGTCATTGTTTTCAATCTGGACAGTACCGTATAATACGATTCCTATATCAGTGACAGGAGTTCCGGCAAGATAAACCGGGGCTCCTTTTTTATATTTTTTTGTAAAAGTTTTCAGTCCGTACAGAAGATTTTCCGTTGCGGTGGGGGAGCACCCCTGAAACAGTGCTGTGCGGGAAATCAGTTCATAATCCATAAAAATTCTCCGTTTTTGCTTATTTTGTGGTTATAACCACGGATTTTTTCTTGTTAGTTTAGTATTCTTTGGGTGTAAGGTCAAGGCACAAAAAGAAAAAGAGTAAGAAGAAACCAATAAATAACAAAAACAGGAGGATATTTTATGATCAGAAGAATTATTCACATAGACGAAGAAAAATGCAACGGGTGTGGAGCGTGTGCGACCGCCTGCCACGAAAGCGCAATCGGAATGGTTGACGGTAAGGCGAAGCTTCTGCGTGACGATTACTGCGACGGACTTGGGGACTGTCTGCCGTCTTGCCCGACCGGCGCGATCACATTCGTAGAGAGAGAAGCGGCAGCTTATGATGAAGAAGCCGTACTTGCAAATCAGCGCAAAAAAGAAGCACAAAACAAAGCTGCACATCATTTAAAAGGGGGCTGCCCGGGAAGCCGTATGCGTCAGATGAAACGCGAGGCAACTGAAGCTCCGGCAACAGCAAAGATGGAGTCTCAGCTTCAGCAGTGGCCGGTACAGATCAAGCTTGTGCCGACACAGGCTCCGTATTTTGAAGGGGCAAAATTGCTTATCGCGGCGGACTGTACTGCCTATGCCTATGCAAATTTTCATCAGGATTTTATCAGAGGAAAGGTTGTTTTAGTTGGCTGTCCGAAGCTTGACAGCGTGGATTACAGTGAAAAACTGGAGGAGATCATCCGAAGCAACAACATCAGCAGCGTGACGGTTGTACGTATGGAAGTTCCGTGTTGTGGTGGACTGGAAATGGCAGCAAAAAAGGCTCTTCAGAACAGCGGGAAATTCATTCCGTGGCAGGTTGTCACAATCTCCGTCGACGGGAAAATTCTGGACTGAAACATGAAACAACGTTACTGTTCACACATAATATCCCGCGAGGTGTTTTGCCATGAATATGGCAAAATCCCGAGACATACGGGGCAAAATCCCATCACCGAAGGTGATTTGGAATGGATTTTGACCAAGTTGCTGTGAACGGAGTGAACAGCAACCAAACAACAAATGCCTGTTGAAATAATAAGCAATAAGCATTGCCAATTTTGACAGAATCCCTTATAATGTGACATAGGAAATGACATTTTTTATGGAGGGATTCCGATGGGAAAGACCGTGACGATCTGTTTTACCAATAACAAAGGAGGCAGTGGTAAATCTACTACCTGTTCGAACCTCGGTGCGGCGATGGCGCGTGCCGGCAAAAAAGTACTTCTGGTGGATGGAGATATGCAGTTGAATCTGTCGCTGGCATTCTTTCCAGAGGACTGGGTACTTGAACATGCACAGGGAGAAAATAATCTCTATTATGCAATTGGGAAACAGGCGGATCTGACAGATTATATCGTGCATACACCGTACGAAAATCTGGATCTGGTTCCATCTTCCACACTGATGAGTTCAATCGAATATGAGCTTTTTACAAAGTGGCAGAGAGAATTTATCCTGCGAAAATGCCTGCAGAAGATCAAAGATTCCGAAGTTTATGACTACATCCTGATCGATGCACCGCCGACACTTGGCGGCTGGGTAATGAATATCCTGTGTGCATCTGACAAGGTGATCATTCCTGTGGAAGCAAGCCCGTGGGGAATGTTTGGTCTGGCAAATATGTTTGAGTTTCTGAATGAAGTAAAGCAGATTTCACCGGAACTTGAGGTTGCCGGAATTGCTGTTACGAAGGTCGATACCCGTAAAAATTACTTCAAACAGACGATGGAAACCCTGCATGAGCTGGAAAGTATTTATGTATTTGAACATGTGATCCGCGTAGACAGTTCCGTAGAATGGTCCCAGGATAACAGTGTTCCGGTAGTTGAATATAAGAAATCCAGCAGAAGTGCAAAAGAATATACGGAATTGGCAGAGGAGGTCATGAATCGTGTCAGTAGGTAAAGACAGCATCCTGCGTGCAGCAAATGCAGATGCAAAAACAACAGAAGTAAAAGCAGAAGCAAAAACGGCAGAAGAAGTAAAAGCTCCGGCAAAAGCAGAGGCAGCGAAAGCACCGGCAGCAAAGAAAGCTCCTGCAAAGAGAACCGCAGCCAAAAAGACAACAACTGCGAAAAAAACAACAACCACAAAGAAGACAACGACAAGAAAGAAAACTGTGAAGACATCCGTTCTCACACCACAGAATTCTGAAGAACTTCAGGCAGCTTTTGTAAAAAATGCAGAGCCGGAAACTGTTGCAGGACCGGTTCATATCAATGAAGATCTTCCTGTATATCTTCTGTAATAAGAGAAGATTTCGACTCCAGGTCTTCTGAATTAGAAATCAAAGAAAACAAAAATCTGGTCATGCAGAGAGTCTTCTAAGATCTCCACAGACCAGATTTTTTATGCCAAAGTATGCAAGAGAAGTTGCCAGTGGCAAGTTTACTGTATTGAAATACTTTATATCAGATTTATTCAGCAGATGCAGAGACAGCCTGTACAGCTTCATTTTCTCTGAAAATATGTCTGAAAATAAAGCGTACGATCGGACCTGCATAGATCAGCTGCCAGAAGAATGCCATTGGGAAATTCATTGCGGTTGTCTGAAGCCATACAGCGACGAACTGGCTGCCGGCATTTTTAAACAGGATTGTTGCAGCAAGGCTCATAAGCGGACACATAAAAGCAACAGATGCCACGGAGATTGCAAGGATCTTGCTGAACGGATGGCTGTTTCTGAAATCAACCATACGTGCAGCGCACATGAAAGCAAGCTTGGATACAATAAAGAAATCCAGGATGAAAGCAATCGGGCCCATGATCACAAGTTCATGAAATGCGGAGAGAAAAACTTCATTTGACATTCCGCCGATGTTGAGAGAGATGTTGTAACAGATCATCGCATAAACCATAAAAAATACCATAATGATCGTAAAAATAACTTCCTGAAATTTGTTTTTAGGCATAAAAAAACCTCCTTAAAATGATTAAATTGATACACTACTGTTCATAGTAAGTTACGTGAGCATGTGTTGTTCGTTAATCATTCAAAGAGAATGTGCGTTTCCAATTAGACCATATTCAATTTTGCGTGAATTATATTAACACACAGAAAAAAAGATGTCAATCATAAATTTCGCAGTATATAAAAACCAAAATACAAACCGGTCAGACCAAAAGAGAGGATTTTGGGCGAAAAAGGTAAAAAAATTGCCCACACAATATGCCACATATTGTTTCATGCAGGAAAAATGTTATATACTGCAAACAGTTAAATGATCCGGCGAGTATGAAAATGAAAAAGAAATACCCTGATGAGCACTGAGCATTTCAGTATACATCAGGGTGTTTTTATATTTATCAGATTTGATGTAAATAACAGAAGATCATTCTGTTTCGGTTCTTTCCTTTTTCAGATAATCAATGATCTGCCGAATCATGGCAACACTTTCTTCTTTGCTGTAAAAACAGCTTTCCTCCATATTTTCCAGATAGTCACGGAAAATTTCTACCAGCTTTGTCTCTTCGATGTTCAGTACAAAAATTTTGCCGGCATTGTTTTTGAAGATCATTGTACCGGAATTTCCGCGGATGCAGAAATGAAGATTTCCCGGGAGATGATTCAGTGGTTTCTGAAGAAAACGGTACGCACCGGATTCGCAGCATGCACATACACCTTCCAGAACCTGTATGCGCTGTTCAGTAGTCAGTGGATGATAAAAAATCTCCGGAATTTCATCTGTGCGTCCTGAACGTACAAATTGCAGAAGTCCCTCATATGTAGAATAGATAAAAAACTGCTGATTTTTTATTTTGTCCATACTCATCTGAAATGCCTGTTCGGCCATGGCAAGGATCGCATCTGCATTCGGGAGATCGTGGTTAAACATCTCACGCAGCAGAGTACCGGTAAAAAATGGTGTCAGACAGGATTCCGGCTGGATGCCGAGCAGGTCATTTTCGGCGAAATCGGAATCAAACATGCTGCCGATTATAACGGCATGGTTTTCCGGAGTAAGCGGAGCAGGAGTGAAGAACAGTGTACACTGTTCCTGATAGGATATGTACAGATTCTTAAGCATACGTAGTACTTCTCCGGAGCGGAAAAAGATGCCGGTCTGATAGTCTGAACTGCACAGAAGCGCTTCATCTGAAGTAAGAATCATGCACGGATAAAGATTAAAGCTCTGGTAATGTGATTCAATATTGTCATAATAATAGTACAGTGAGTAGTCATGCCCTGCCATATAAAGCGGGAATACGCTGTGCAGGTATTTCAGGTTGATGAGCTGATGATCATCTGTAAAGGTTGTCTCGGTTCCGACGCACATGATCTGGCTGATCTTCAGAGAACCGGAAGGATTCAGGCTTGCAAGAAGATTAAACAGGAATTTGTAGTCAGGCTGCAGGAAGAGCTGAATTTCACCGGAACCCCGGTCTGCCTCCGACAGAATCATCTGATGTACATAATAATTAATGTGCTGCTGTGAAGTCAGTGAAATACAGTCGGCCCGGTTTTCTGCATAAGTAACATCCGGGGTAAATGAACAGCCACAAAAATCTTTGGCAGGACGTTCCGGAAAATTACAGATAAAACTTTCCACACTTTTTCTTTTATAATACACATCTGCGCCGATTCTGGCGATATCCCAGCTTTCTTTTAATTTTTGCCATTCTAGTGGTGTGAGATGCATAAATTGGCCCATTTTTTTTATGATTTCATCAGACGGAGGATTACGCTTTCCACTGATAAATTTGTACATGCTGGAGCGGTCCGTATCGCAGTACTTTGCCATGGAATAAACTTTGACATTTTTGTCACTGATATATTGACTGAGTGTGTCGGAAAATGCAGACATATAAGAAAACTCCTCGTAGATTATTCGTTATTATAAGCATAGCATGAGATGCTCGAAAAGTCCTGTATTTATTGAAAAACAGTGTAAAATTTCTTTCGAAAAATCCATCAGGATCAGAGAATGGATGTCGAATTTTGTAGGGAAAAAACGAAAAATATATGTAAAAATGACGTTATAACATGCAATTCTGGAAGTTGTATACTCAATTGCTCACTGATAAACTATAGGTGTCACAGAAAACGGGGTAATGCTGAAATAGAAAGACATAAAAACTGTGACAAATATGAAAAAGGAGGAAGGGAGAAAAACGGAATGTTAAAAGGAATAAGAAAGATAATGACATTCCTGTTGACGTTGGCTGTAGTCTTATCCTTCATCTGCCAGACAGATCCGCAGATTTTTGCACAGAGTCCGGATGTTACTGACGATGAAGCAGAGGTGGCTGTTCAATCTGATGAGACGGCACTCCCTGAAGATGAACAGACGGCAGAAGAGGGGCCGCAGGAGTCGAAAGAAGCGGCACAGGAAGAAGTTACGAAAGAAGAAACGCAGGAAGAAACTCCGGTGTCAGAGACGACGCAGATGCAGGACACAGATGCGGACGAGCATCAGGGGATGGTAACGAAGCAGGAAACGGCTGATTCGACAGAGGTATCCGAGAATGCAGAGACAAGTTCGGATGAAGCAGGTTCAATCAGCGTACAGACAATCCTTATTGATCCGGAAACACACTTTACGGTAACCTGCCGTTTTTACAGAACAGAAGATAAATCAGAAGATCCGATTAATACCCAGATTCTTTCTGAAAATGAAATTCCGGTAAAACCGCAGACACCGTCGGCATCCGGTGAAAATGCAGATAAGAAAAAATTCCTGGGGTGGTTTCGGGAAGACGGAACGGAATTTACAGCAGAGGATTTTTTGAAAACAGGTGCACAGATTGCCGGAAAACAGGACGGTAATCTCACAGAAAATGTGGAACTCGATCTTTTTGCAAAGTTCAGTAATGTACATTATGTCTATTACAAAACAGATAATGGAGAGCATGGAAGAATCCTTCATACTGAAGCATTGGCAGATGGTGAAAAAATTATACCTGTTTCAGAAAATTATGGATACAAAGCAGAGGTGGGATATGTATTTGTCGGCTGGTCCGGGAACGCAGAGTCCAATCAACCGGATAGTGAATATACAATCAGCAGCGCAGATGGTGATTTTATCCTTTATCCGGTAGTAAAAAAAGCAAGCTGGATACGCTTTGTATCAAATGGTGGAACGGCAGTAGATCCGCAGCTGGTTTCCTATGGTGAGAACTCACAGAAGCCTTCTGATCCTGTGAAAGCCGGATATATATTTGTCGGATGGTTCACCGATGAGGATTGCAGTCAGGCATACACATTTGGACAGACGGTAGAAACAGATCTTATTTTGTATGCAAAATGGAGAGAAGGAACTGCCGGCTACAAGGTTGTGTACTGGAAAGAAACGTTGACGACAGGTGTATATGATTATGTCAGTCAGAAGTCGGCAAGCGGTGCGACCGGAAGTACTGTGAAAGCAGATACTTATGGAAATGCCACAAGGTATTCCTGCTTTCATTATGATTCAAAGGCATCGAAAGATGTGACGATCGCAGGTGACGGATCTACGGTACTGAATGTACGCTATGCGAGAAATTCTTATGTTTTTAAATTCCATCTGAATGACGGAAATGGAAGTATTCAGATCGGAGGAAAGACATATACAGGAAGTAATTATTCGTTTACCGCAAAATACGGTGAAGCGATCGCAGACAGATGGCCGGCCGGAAATGAGGTACAGTACAATAACAGTGGTTGGGGATGGAACTGGTATTTTAATGGATGGAAAGGCGGAAAAAACACAGAAATACTTAAAACATCAAAGCGTCAGACAGTTACAGAGGACTTAATAAGGACAGATAAAGACAATGAAATACAGAATTATACAGCAGACTGGCAATCGAATCTGTATAAATTGGATGTACGTTATTGGGGACAGAACGTAGACAATGATGAATATACAGAATTAACAGATTACAGCCAGTTTGTATATGCGGCAGGATCTTTTAATCCCAAAAATATTACGGGATATGATTATGAGAAGCAGGAAGTGACCGATGGTGGACGGGAAAATGCAGACCAAACGTATAATTTTTATTACACACGAAAAACATATGACCTCCAATTTTACAATGTCAGTCAGAAACCGGTAAAAACAGTTCAATCTATTCGTTTCGAGAAGGATATTTCCGATCAGAATTGGACACCGCAGCCGCCGAATTCACTTCCGAAATATATGACGGAATTTGCAGGATGGTATACAACTCCGGGATGTGAAGAGGGTTCTGAATTTTCTTTTGATAATGCAAAAATGCCGGCATCTAATCTGGCACTTTATGCACAGTGGAGAGCAAAGACGATCACAGTTACGTTTGTGACCGGGGAGAATGCAACACAGATTCCGGAACAACAGTTTGAAGCAAATCATGTGGCACGGAAGCCGGAAGATCCGGAGAGGACGCACTACAGGTTTGTCGGATGGACAATGGATGAAGCAGGAACGCAGCCGTTTAACTTTGACCAGATTCTCACGAAAGATCTTACGTTGTATGCGCAGTGGGCAAATGAAGGCAGTTACACACTTACTTATGATGCAAATAACGGAGAAATAAATACTCCGACATTGCTTGATACCAGACGTTATGCGGGCGGTGCCAAAGCAAAGATGGCGGGAGTCCCGAAAGACTGGGCGGTGCCGGAAAATTCGAAAGGATTTCTCTGCTGGAATACAGAGGCAGATGGTACCGGTATGGATTATTATCCGGGGAATGAATTTGTGATGCCGGAAGAGGATGTGATCCTTTATGCAAAATGGACACAGAAAAGGAAGACAACTCTTACTTATAATTATAACGGCGGTATGGTAAATGGAGAGAAAAAAGCAGACGATGTTGTGGAAATCGAAAATCCGAATGAGAACTATACAATCAATAACGATTGTGTTGATGTAAAGATGAGTGGATTTTACTTCGCCGGCTGGAGCACTTCTGTGGACGGAAGCGATGGAATCCTTCTGAAGAAAGGTGATGTGATCCGAATCGATACATTGGATGAAGATAGCAACGTGCTTTATGCGCAGTGGAAAGCAGAGACACCGGCTCCGATGGGTATCACAGATGAGCCACTTCCGTTTGCTGTGATGTCACTTGCAGGAATCGGCGTGGCCGGACTTCTTCTGAAACCGGCACGGCGGAAAAAATAAAAATCGGAGAGAAATATGAGAGCACTTCGTAATTTTCTGGTCAGGCTGTTTTTGCTGATTACGGTTATCGGGATTCTTTTTGGAGTGGTCTTTGGGCTAACGCCTATGGCAAATGCAGATATGCAGCCGGCGGTATGTGCGGGTGATCTGATGCTTTATTACAGACTGGACAAAAATCTGAAAAGTGATGATGTTGTGGTATTCCAAAAGGAAGGTATACAGTATACCGGACGGATCGTGGCAGTGCCCGGAGATGTTGTGGAGATCACGGATGAGTCCGAGTTAATGGTCAATAAAAACACGGTGATGGAAGACAATATTTTTTATACGACACCGGCATATGATTCAGAGGTGGAATATCCTCTGGCGTTGAAAGAGGATCAGTATTTTATTCTCTGCGACAACAGGGAAGGAGCAAAGGACAGCAGGTCTTTTGGGGTAGTTGATACAAGTGAAATAAAAGGAAAAGTCATTACCATAGTACGCCGTTCGGGTATCTGATGGATGAGTGACGGAGCAGTAAAAAAGATTACAGACAGGATAAGGTGAGAGTATGTGGCGGGATATAAAAGGATATGAAGGACTATATGAGATAAACGAAAATGCAGTTGTCCGCAGAGTAGACGGCACAGGAATTGACGGGAGAAAGGTTTCTACGCATGTAGTTGTGTCTTCACGTACGAAAAAAGGGACACGTTACATTGCACTCTGGAAAGAGGGTGGGCGCAGAACCTATATGCTCCATAAACTTTATGCGACAGCATTTCAGATGTCGGAAAATGAGGCGATACGGAGATTGTACCGTGGCTTTAACGGAAACGGGGAGGCAATCCACAATGTATGCGGGACACTTCTTGAAAGTCTGAAAATCTATGAAAAAGAACAGGCGGAAGGACTGAATAGGAATGATGAGATTCTGTATATCCGTCAGTTTCTGGAAGAGCTGAAGACAGACATGGAAGAAAAAAACAGGTATCTGGAAGAAGTTCCGCAGAGGATGGCAGAGATGTAGCAGTAAAAAGATTTAAGGAGGAAGTAAGTATGATGAGCAAAGCGAAATTTATGAAAAAAATGGCAGCTGTTGTAATAGCTGGTGCAATGATGACGGTAATGGCTGTGCCGGTCATAGCAGCAACCAGTCCAATCGGCAAAGGTGTTGACGGACTTAAAATTTCAAAAACACTGGAAAAATATGAAAATTCATATACACCGAATACAACTTTTAGTTTTGAGATTGCTCCGGGAGTTGCGGATCCGGACAATAAAGTAGAAGTCGGCCCTGCAGGCGGTGTAACTTTTGCGAATGGATCTACAACAGGAAGCATTGGTTTTTCATCTGCAAAAAGTGATATCGGGAGTAAACAGGAAACGAAGGATACAGCACTTATGGTCAATGCATCATCGTTCGTTGAACCGGGAATTTACCGTTATGTGATTAAAGAGACTTCGACAAGTGGATTTGAAGGCATTGCTTATTCTACAGAAAAAAAGATTCTGGATATCTACAAATATTCAGATGACTCTTTTGACTACCGCTTCTTTGATGAGGCAACCGGAGACAAACTGCCGGAAGCAAATTTTACGAACACATATAATCATGCAGAAGGTCAGATACAGGATCTGACGGTATCAAAGACAGTAACCGGGAAGCTTGGTAATCTGTCAAAAGAATTTGCGTTTAATATTGCAATAAACAGCAGCAATAACGATGAAGTATATTATGTTACAAAAAATGGTGAAACAACAATTGAACAGTGGAATGGAAGCAGTACAGCAATCACACTGAAATCAGGCGACAGTGTTACAATCTATGGCCTTTCTGCAAATGATTCTTATACCATTACAGAGGTTGAGGCAAATGCGAATGGTTATACAACCAGCATTGCAAATGCAGGTTCTTCTAAAGATGGTACGGCTACCGGAAAAATTACGGCAGATACGAATGTCAGCTATACAAATACAAAAGATGCAACACCTCCGATGGGTATTGTAATGGATATCGCTCCATATGCGATCATGGTAGCAGCAGCCTTTATCCTTGGTTTTGCGTTCCTTCGCGTCAGACATTACGGAAAAAAATGAAAATAATTGTTTTTGTATCAAAGACAGGTGACTGGCTGGTCAGCTTCGTGGCGGCAATTCTGGCAACTGTGATGCTTTTGTACGGCGGCTATGCCCTGTGGGATACGGCAATGCTATATCAGGGGGCGTTTGTCTCTCAGAATTTGATGAAGTATAAACCGTCTGTGTCAGTGGATGAGGATGATGCAGGTCTTAATGAACTTCTGGCAATCAATCCGGATGTTCGTGGATGGCTGACGATAGACGGCACCCATGTGGATTATCCAATCGTACAGGGCGAAGACGATATGGAATATGTAAACAAAGGTGTGTATGGAGAGTTTTCATTGTCCGGGACCGTTTTTTTGGACAGTGAAAACACATCGGATTTTAGCGACTGTTATAATCTACTCTTTGGGCATCATATGGCAAATGGTGCTATGTTTGGAGATGTGGTTCGGTTTACTGACAGGACTTATTTTGAAAAGCATCAGACAGGGAGGCTTTTTTATCCGGATGGAAGAAGCGTTGAAATCACTTTGTATGCGTGCCTTCAGACGGATGCTTATGACAGGCTGGTGTACCGGCCGGAAGTCAGAAGGCAGGAAAACATGGCAGAACTGCTTGCATATATCCAAAAAGAAGCTGTGCAGTACCGGGACATCGGAATTACCAGGCAGGACCGGTTGATCGGGCTGTCAACCTGTGCTGAGGCAGAAACAAATGGCCGTGTGATCCTCTTTGGGCGGCTTGAAAAAGAAAAGCAGGTGAATCAGACATGATAAAAAAAATAAAAAAGTTATGCAGGCTGCTCTGCATTTCGGCGCTGATCGGGATACTGCTCTTTCCGGGTCAGGTGATGGCGGATAGGGGAGGAAACAGCTGCCGGGTCACACTTCCGGTTTCGGTTATTTACAGGAACCAGAACAGCGCAGACAGCAGAGTTTTTGAGTATGTGCTTTCTGCAAAGGAAAGCGGGATACCGATACCGCAGGAAACGGAACTTTGTATTACAGTCTCAAATGGAGCGGGCAGAGGTTTGTTTGGAGCAATCGAATATACGGAACCCGGGGAATATCATTATGAAATATCCCAGAAATCCGGTTCCGTAAAGAATATACGATATGACCAGAGCCCCTATGAAGTGACGGTATATGTCCTGAATGATGGACAGGGAGGATTCGAATCAGAAGTCTGGGCATCAAGGAAGGGAAGTGGAAGCAAAACGGATGCAATTCAGTTTGTGAATACAAGACTGATTGCAAAAAAACCTGCTGCGATACCGGTCATTACCCGGATACCGACAACCAAACCAACTACAGCGCTTAAAAGAGCGACAACGGTGCAGGGAAGACCGGGCGGCAGTACGACGGCTGTATCACACAGTGTGAAAACAGCATCCAGTCCGAAGACCGGAGACAATACACCACTTGAAGTATTTGTCGGAATCCTTGTACTTTCGGGAGTGATGGCAGCGGCGATACTGGTACTCCGAAAACGGCAGAAAAAGCAGTAAAAGAGAAGTAGAAATTTGCTGTGGCAATGTTTCTGGAAATATCATAACACAAAAATACCGGTGGAATCGAATCAACGTTCCACCGGTATCTGTAGTTCTGGTAAATATTCCCTGAACAAAAAAAGTTGGAATGATCATTCATCCCAACCCTCATAAAATCTGATATTGACGGAAATATTCCGGACAATATCTCCATCCTGAAGTTCCAGATCATCCTCATCGGAAACCGGCGGAAGCTGGCAGTCATCTTCATCAAGTTCAAGTGTGATCCAGTTGTAGGCAGCTGCATTAGCCTCTTCGATGGCCTCGTCAAGTGTGTCGCCCTCACCGTAACAGTCTTCAAGATCAGGGAAAAATCCCCGGTAAGTTCCTTTGTCAGTTTTGCGGAAAACCGCAGGATAAATAAATTTCATAGTGGATAAACTCCTTTTTATGATACGACAGTGCCTGTATGACACTGCTTTTTTCTCTTTGCTTATTATATCATATTCTCCGAAGTTTAAAAGAGGGGAATCACAAAGTTGAGAATAAAAAATGTGCAATCTGTCTAACCCTATTGACAATTAAAAAAAATCATGGTATTTTATAGAAAATTCAATTTAATCAGTTAAACCGTTGAAGCGGAGATGAAAGCTGTTATGCGCGCACAGAGAATCCGGGTGGGTGAGAGCCGGATGGAAATGCAGGCTGCTAAATGGACCGCTGAGGGCACAGGGAAAGGTAGTAACTTAGTATTCTGTGACGTAGGGCATACGTAAGTTGCCGGGAATATGTAGGTATTCCGCAAAGCGCACGAGTCATTTCGTGAATCAAGGTGGCACCGCGGGTGAAGTTTATTGCTCGTCCTTGACAGAGGAATCTTTGTCATGGACGGGCTTTTTATGTTACAGGAAATTATTCCGTAATATTCCAATAACGTAAAATGCTCCGCTTTATCAGACACATTCTAAGAAATGCATCAGGAGGAGGTAAAGATACATGTATCCTACACTGGAAAACATCAGAGAGATTGCAGCAAAAGGACAGTACAAAAGAGTTCCGGTCTGCCGGGAAGTGTATGCAGACAGATATACACCGGTAGAAGTTATGAGAACTTTAAGGAAGGCAAGCAGACATTGTTATCTGCTGGAAAGTGCCAGCCAGACAGAAGTGTGGGGACGCTATTCTTTCCTCGGATACGAACCGGTGATGGAAATTACCTGTACAGATGGATACATGAAGATCCGTCATACAGAAGTGGGCAATGATGAGGTGGTTACGAAACAGGTTGCACATCCGGGAGACACTTTAAGAGAGATTTTGAAAGAATATAAAAGCCCGGTGATGGAAGAAATGCCTCCGTTTACCGGTGGGCTGGTAGGATATTTTTCTTACGATTATATCAAATACAGCGAGCCGAAATTAAAGCTGGGAGAGCATGAAGATCCGGATTTCAGGGACATGGATCTGATGTTATTTGATCAGGTAATTGCGTTTGATCATTATCGCCAGAAGGTACTTCTGATTACAGGAGTGATGCTTGATGACCTTGAAAAGTCTTATCAGAAAGCAGAAAAAAAGCTTCAGGAAATGGTAGATCTGATACGCGATGGAGAGAAAGAGGAGTTTCCTTCATTGAAGCTGGCATCTGAGATCAAACCACAGTTTCCAAAAGAAAAATATTGCGATATGGTTGAAAAAGCAAAGCATTATATCCATGAAGGCGATATTTTTCAGGTTGTGCTTTCCAATCCGATGAGGGCGAAAGCAGAGGGAAGCTTATTTGATACTTACAGAGTTTTAAGAGCGACAAACCCGTCACCGTATATGTTCTATTTTTCCAGTGATGATATCGAACTTGCAGGTGCATCACCGGAGACACTGGTAAAGCTTGAAGACAAAAAACTGACAACATTTCCTCTTGCCGGAACAAGACCGAGGGGTAAGACAAGAGAAGAAGATCAGGAACTGGAAGCCGGACTTTTAAAAGATGAAAAGGAACTTGCAGAGCATAATATGCTGGTCGATCTTGGGCGAAATGATATAGGAAGGATCAGTAAGATCGGAACGGTTGCAGTAGAAAAATATATGACTGTGGAACATTTTTCACAGGTTATGCACATCGGTTCCACGGTTGCAGGTGAACTCAGAGAGGACAAAGATGCAATAGATGCCGTTGATTCCATTCTTCCGGCAGGAACACTTTCCGGAGCGCCGAAGTTCCGTGCATGCCAGATCATCGAAGAACTGGAGCAGAGTAAACGAGGCATCTACGGAGGAGCTATCGGTTATCTGGATTTTGCCGGAAACCTTGATACCTGCATTGCAATACGACTGGTATACAAGAAAAAAGGTGAAATCTGTATCCGGTCCGGAGCCGGAATTGTGGCGGACAGTGTTCCGGAAAAAGAATTCGAGGAATGCTGCAACAAGGCGAGAGCGGTTGTACTGGCAATCGAGAAAGCACAGGAGGGACTGGAATGATCGTACTGATTGATAATTATGACAGCTTTTCGTACAACGTATATCAGCTGATCGGTTCCGTAGCGCCGGATATAAAAGTTGTACGAAATGATGAATACAGCGTAAAAGAAATCGAAGAAATGAAGCCGGAAGTACTGATTCTCTCACCGGGACCGGGCAGACCGGCAGATGCAGGAATCTGCATTGAGGCAATTCGATACTTTGCCGGAAAACTTCCAATTCTTGGTATCTGCCTCGGACATCAGGCAATTTGTGAAGCTTTCGGTGGGGAAGTCTCCTATGCAAAGGAACTGATGCATGGAAAGAAAAAGACCATTTATACGGTTGGAAAGAGTCCTCTTTTTGAAGGACTCGGGGACAGCTTTCAGGCAGCAAGATACCATTCACTGGCAGCAGTAAGAGAAAAATTACCAGATGTCTTAAGGGTTACTGCCGAGGCGGAAGACGGTGAAATCATGGCTGTCGAACATACAGAATATCCGATTTTCGGAGTACAGTTTCATCCGGAATCTGTCATGACACCGGATGGAAAAGTGATGGTGGAAAACTTTATGAATACCAGGGTGAAAAATTCTAAATGCTGACCATGCTTGCATGGAGAAGCATTTGAATTTAGAACCCGCCAAACATGAGAAAGTAGTGATTTACAAAGTAAATCTACGGATTTCGAATGTTTGCAGAATTGTGAGAGTTGCAGAGCAACGGAACAATTCGCAGGTATTCAAAAAAGATTATAAGTTATAGGAATTTGGTATAAAAAAATAATCAGGAGGAAATTAAAATGATTAAAGAAGCAATCGTAAAACTTTCAAAAAAAGAAGATCTGACATATCAGGAAGCAGAAACAGTTATGGATGAAATCATGAGCGGACAGGCGACAGCGGTACAGATGTCTTCCTATCTGACGGCACTTTCCATGAAAGGCGAGACGATTGATGAGATCACTGCATCTGCAGCAGGAATGCGTGCACACTGTATTAAATTACTGCATGATCTGGATGTACTTGAAATCGTTGGAACAGGTGGTGACGGGGCCAATTCTTTCAATATTTCCACTACTTCTTCACTGGTTATTGCAGCTGGCGGAGTGCCGGTTGCCAAACATGGAAACCGTGCAGCATCCTCAAAAAGCGGTGCTGCCGATGTACTTGAAGCACTTGGTGTAAATATTACGATTCCACCGGAAAAGAGTGCAGAACTCCTCAAAAAAATCAATATCTGTTTTCTGTTTGCACAGAATTATCATATCGCAATGAAGTATGTGGCACCGATCCGTAAAGAACTTGGAATCCGTACAGTATTCAATATTCTCGGACCTTTAAGCAATCCTGCGGGCGCAAATATGGAACTGATGGGAGTATTTGATCAGGCACTTGTAGAGCCGCTGGCACAGGTAATGGCGAAGCTTGGCGTGACAAAAGGAATGGTTGTATTCGGACAGGATAAGCTGGATGAGATTTCAATGAGCGCACCTACGTCTGTTTGTGAAATCAAGGATGGCTGGTTCCAGTCTTATGAGATCACGCCGGAGCAGTTCGGTTATGAAAGATGTTCCAAAGATGATCTTGCAGGTGGTACTCCGGCAGAAAATGCTGAGATCACAAAGGCAATTTTAAGAGGAGAAGAGAAAGGACCGAAGCGTCAGGCAGTATGCTTAAATGCGGGTGCAGCACTCTATATTGCAGGCAAAGCTGAGACAATGGAAGTCGGTGTCCGTATGGCAGAAGAACTGATTGACAATGGCGCGGCACTGAAAAAACTGGATGAATTTATCGCCTGCTCGAATGAGTAGGTGCTATAATAGAAAAATCAGAGTATTGTTCCGAATGAAGGAATTGGATATCTGAACTTTATAAGAAAAGGAAATTTGTTATTATGAATATATTGAATGAGATTGCCGAAAAGACGAGAGAGCGTATCGAAAGAGATAAAAAAGAAATGCCCCGTGAAGATCTGATCAACGAGATCCGACAGAAAAAAGTCCAGATGCTTCTGAATCCGTTGATCCAGTCTGAAACGGCAAAAACACCACACAGTTTCTACCAGGCACTGAAAAAACCGGGAATGTCTTATATCTGCGAGGTCAAAAAAGCCTCCCCGTCAAAGGGACTGATCGCACCGGACTTTCCGTATCTGGAGATTGCGAAAGAGTATAAAGCAGCCGGAGCAGCGGCTATTTCCTGCCTGACAGAGCCTTTTTATTTTCAGGGTTCAGATCAGTATCTGTGGGAAATTGCATCGGAAGTAGACATTCCGGTCCTTCGAAAAGACTTCGTAATCGATGATTATATGATTTTGCAGGCAGCCGCATATGGAGCCGCAGCCGTACTTCTGATCTGTGCGCTTCTGGATGATAAACAGCTTCGGGAATATCGAGAAATGGCAGAAGACCTTGGTATGGATGCGCTGGTAGAAGCACATGACGAGGAAGAAGTAGAGCGTGCAATAAAGAGTGGAGCAAGGATCGTTGGTGTCAATAACCGTGATCTCAAGACGTTCGAAGTGGACATGCAGAACAGCATACGGCTTCGTAAACTTGCACCGGACAATGTGATTTTTGTATCTGAAAGCGGTATCCGAACATCAGAAGATATCAAAAAATTACATGAAAATCAGATCGAAGCTGTGCTGATCGGAGAGACACTTATGAGCAGTCCAGATAAAAAAGCAGCACTGGAGGAACTGAACGGAGCACCTTTAGAAGAAGCATAAGTACATAGAGATACAGGAAATGAAAACAGAAAATTTCAACAAAACAAAGATTAAAATATGTGGTTTAAGACGCAGGGAAGATATCCTTGCAGTCAATGAAGCGAATCCTGATTATTGTGGATTTATCGTTGAATTTCCCAAAAGCTTCCGTAGTGTGACAGCAGATGAGGTAAGAGAACTGGTGAAGAATCTTTCACCGGAAATTCAGCCGGTCGGGGTGTTTGTCAATGCGTCAATGGAGCTTGTAAGGTCACTTTTAGATGATGGAACACTGGCCATGGCACAGCTTCACGGACAGGAGAATGAGTCTTATATTGCAGAATTAAAAGCACATACAGATAAGCCGGTCATCAAAGCTTTTTCCATAAAAACAGCCGATGATATGGAGATTGCATTGCAGAGTCCGGCAGATTATATCCTGCTTGATCAGGGCAGCGGTGGAACCGGCAAGACATTTGACTGGTCTTTGATTCCAAAGATTGAACGTCCATTTTTCCTTGCAGGAGGAATCGGGGAAGAGAATCTGGAGCAGGCGATCCAGGAGATTCACCCGTTTGCGGTGGACGTGAGCAGCAGTGTGGAGACAGAAAAGTGGAAAGATCCGGAAAAGATCCGAAGAGTTGTGGATATTGTAAGAAAAGCAGTACAGGATTAGAGAAGAGAGTGTAGAGAAACAAGAATATTTTGAAGGAAAACATAGAGGAGGAAATCAAGCAAATGTCTAAAGGAAGATTTGGTATACATGGAGGGCAGTACATTCCGGAGACACTGATGAATGCAGTGCTGGACCTGGAAGAGGCCTATAATCACTATAAAGATGATCCGGAATTTAACCGTGAGCTGACAGACTTACTCAACAATTACGCAGGACGTCCGTCTCGTTTATATTATGCCGCACATATGACGGAAGACCTTGGAGGGGCCAAAGTTTATCTGAAACGTGAGGACTTAAATCATACTGGAGCACACAAGATCAACAACGTTCTCGGACAGGTTTTACTTGCAAAAAAAATGGGAAAAACACGTGTCATTGCAGAGACAGGTGCCGGTCAGCATGGTGTTGCAACGGCAACGGCAGCTGCTCTTATGGGCATGGAATGTGAAGTTTTTATGGGTAAAGAAGACACGGAACGTCAGGCATTAAACGTATACAGAATGCGCCTTCTGGGAGCAAAAGTACATGCCGTTACATCAGGAACTGCGACCTTAAAAGATGCTGTTTCTGAGACAATGAGAGAGTGGACAAACCGTATTTCCGACACACATTATGTACTCGGCTCTGTCATGGGTCCGCATCCGTTCCCGACGATCGTACGTGATTTTCAGGCTGTTATTTCTAAAGAAATAAAAGAACAGATCCTCGAAAAAGAAGGAAAACTTCCAGATGCCGTACTTGCCTGTGTAGGTGGCGGTTCCAATGCAATCGGTACATTTTATAACTTTATCGAGGATGAAGGTGTGCGTCTGATTGGCTGTGAAGCTGCTGGTCGTGGTGTAAATACAGCAGAGACTGCAGCAACGATCGCAACCGGAAAACTTGGTATTTTCCATGGAATGAAGTCTTATTTCTGCCAGGATGAATATGGTCAGATTGCACCGGTTTATTCAATTTCAGCAGGGTTGGACTATCCGGGTGTCGGACCGGAACATGCACATCTTTATGATATTGGACGTGCGGAATATGTGCCGGTAACAGATGATGAAGCGGTAGATGCATTTGAATATCTGTCAAGAACAGAGGGCATCATTCCTGCAATCGAAAGTGCTCATGCTGTGGCTTATGCAAGAAAAATTGTACCACAGATGCGCAAAGATCAGATCGTAGTTATTACAATTTCAGGACGTGGAGATAAGGACTGTGCGGCAATCGCACGTTACAGAGGGGAGGATATCCATGAATAAGAGAATTACAGAAGCATTTGCAAAAGGAAAAGCATTTATCCCGTTTGTTACCTGTGGGGATCCATCTCTTGATGTTACTGAAAAAATCGTTTATGCAATGGAAGAAGCCGGTGCAGATTTGATCGAACTCGGCATTCCTTTTTCTGATCCGACAGCAGAGGGACCGGTAATTCAGGGGGCGAACTTACGTGCTTTATCTGGTGGGGTTACGACTGATAAAGTATTTGATATGGTTGCAAAAATCCGTAAAAATACATCAATTCCGATGGTATTTATGACGTATGCGAATGTTGTTTTTTCTTACGGTGTAGAGCGTTTTTGTAGGAAAGCAGCGGAAGTGGGAATGGACGGGATGATTCTTCCGGATGTGCCGTTTGAGGAAAAAGAGGAGTTTGCATTGGTAGCAGAGAAGTATGGACTGGATCTGATTTCTCTGATCGCACCGACCTCCCATGAGCGTATTTCTATGATCGCAAAAGAGGCAGAAGGTTTTGTTTACTGTGTGTCTTCTCTTGGTGTTACCGGTATGAGAAGCCAGATCACGACAGATATCGGGGCGATGGTTCAGCTTGTAAAAGCGCAGAAGGATATTCCGTGTGCGGTTGGTTTTGGAATTTCCACACCGGAGCAGGCAAAGAAGATGGCAGCCCAGGCGGATGGTGTGATTGTAGGATCAGCTATTGTGAAGCTGTGTGAAACCTATGGGGAAGATTGCGTGCCATATGTCGGAGAATATGTGAAGAGCATGAAGGATGCAATAAGATAGATAAAGGATTCCCGGTGAGGGGATTGATATTAAAAACTCCAGTGGAGGGGCTCGCCTGTGAGGTATCCTCTGAACGTGGTTCAATTCAAAAATTCTAAAGTATCAGGAAGTACAGAATTTTGCTAGAAGCGATACAGAAAAGTGCTGAACTCGCATCAAAGATGCTCAGACAGCAGCATTTTCTGTATCAATGCAAAAACCTGTACATTCCGATACTTGGACGAATTTTTTCAAGCGAACCAGATTCAGAGGATACTCCGGGCGAGTTCCCTGCCGCTGGAGTTTTTTGCTGTCCCGGTGCACCGTACTTTATTTTGGGTAATGTGTTGGAATCGAAAACGCAGCATTATTTAATGTACCTGTACATGAGGTACCGTTTTCCGTTATATAACAAATGATTAATTTTTGTTACTGTTCACAGGTAATATCCCGCGAGGTGTTTTGCCATGAATATGGCAAAATCCCGAGACATACGGGGCAAAATCCCATCACCGAAGGTGATTTGGAATGGATTTTGACCAAGTTGCTGTGAACGGAGTGAACAGTAACTAATTTTTATAAAATTTTCTCCATTTTCGCTTGCTTGTAAATGAAACTTCTTCATGTTATGATATGAATTAGTAAACTATTATTAGTGGGAGTAAATACTATATACAGGTGAGAGGGGTATGGCATGGAATTCCAGCATGAACTGGTGATCCCGGATGAGGGGCTGCCATTTAAATTCTTTTTGTTTGAGGGAAGTCAGGGTAATTATGTACGGGAAAAGCACTGGCACACATCCGTCGAGATTTTTGCGGTAATGGAAGGTTCGCTGACATTTTACCTGAATGACGAGAAGCATCCGCTTAAGGCGGGAGAGCTGATGATCATTAATTCAAATGAAGTGCATTCAATTGATTCACCGGAGGAAAATCATACGGCAGTTTTGCAGATTCCGCTGAAACAGTTTGAAGATTATTTTACGGCACACCGTTTTATCCGTTTTGCGGGAAGCATACCGGAAATGGACGGGAAGCTTTCAAAACTTGTGCGTGAAATGTATAAACTTTACGGTAAACGCGGAACCGGGTATGAGTTTAAAATCCGTTCTTTTTATTATGATGTATTGTATCTTTTGGTCAATTATTATCGTCTTGATGAGGCAGGAGAGCAGGAAGTACGTCACAGCCGACGTCTGGATGCGCTTGCAAGAATCACTTCCTATATGAGAGAACATTATCAGGAAGAGTTGAAACTGGCTGAAGTTGCGAATATGTTTGGCTATTCGGATGCATATTTATCCAGAATGTTTCAGAAATATGCAAATGTCAATTTTAAGACATACCTGCAGGATATTCGCATGACCTATGCTTACAGAGAATTATTGAATACAGACAAGACAATCAGCCAGATCGCACTGGACAACGGATTCAGTAGCAGCCGCGCATTTACAAGAGAATTTCAGAAGCGTTACGGCCTTTTGCCGAGTGAACTCGGCAAAGCAGATAAAGAATAAAAAAAGATGGAAACAGGCGCTCTCACAGGCGCTTGTTTTTTTGGAATTTTTACAAATGTTTTGACAACTAAAAAAATACAAGGTCAAAAAAGTGCACTAAATAGGACAAAAAATCTGGCGAAATTGAAAGCAGCTCATGCTATACTGAATTCAGCATAAAAAATAAAGGAGGTAACTTCAGGTGAGGATTCAGAATGTAGCAGATGACGCGTTCCGTAGATATGGTAAAGTACTGGAGGGGTATGATTTTACGGAACTTTTGAAGGAAATGAAACACACGCCGGTTCCGGAGGATGTGACTTATGTTCCTTCCGTAGAAGAAATGGAAGCACTGCCGGTTGCAAAAGAACTGCAGAACAAGGGATATGGCGGTCTGCCAATCGAAATCGGATATTGCAACGGACATAACAAGAAATTAAACGGTCTGGAATACCACCGCAGCTCCGAGATCAACGTTGCAGTGACAGACCTTGTACTGCTGATCGGACATCAGCAGGATGTGGAGAAAGATTTTACATATGACACATCAAAAGTAGAAGCTTTCCTTGTTCCGGCAGGAACTGCAATCGAAGTATATGCAACTACACTGCATTATGCACCATGCCATGTAAATGAAAGCGGTTTCCAGTGCGTCGTTGTCCTTCCGAAAGGAACCAACACAGAACTGACTTTTGAAACAGCTTCCGAAGCAGAAGATAAGCTTCTCACAGCGAAGAACAAATGGCTGATCGGTCATGAAGAAGCAGCTATCGAAGGTGCATTCAACGGACTGAAAGGTGCAAATGTTGGAATCGACTGATCGTATTAAATAACAGAACTCAAAAATATATTCTATATAATATGGAGGAATTTATATCATGAACAATATACCAGTAGTAAAACTTGGAATCATTGCAGTAAGCCGTGACTGTTTCCCGATTCAGCTCTCCGAGAAGAGACGCGCAGCAATCAAAGCAGCTTATAAGGGAGAACTTTATGAATGTCCTGTAACTGTTGAGAACGAAAAAGACATGGAAAAAGCTCTCGAAGACGTAAACAAAGCAGAGTGTAACGCACTGGTTGTTTTCCTTGGAAACTTCGGGCCGGAAACACCGGAAACACTGATCGCAGAAAGATTTGACGGACCGTGCATGTATGTGGCAGCAGCAGAAGGCGACGGCGACATGATCAACGGACGTGGTGATGCTTACTGTGGTATGCTGAACTGCTCCTATAACTTAAAGATGCGTCATCTTGAAGCATACATTCCGGAATATCCGGTTGGAACAGCAGATGACATTGCAAAAATGATCGGTGATTTTGTACCGGTTGCACGTGCTGTCATCGGTGTTCGTAACCTCAAGATCATTACATTCGGACCACGTCCGCAGGATTTCTTTGCATGTAATGCACCGATCAAGGGCCTTTATGAACTGGGCGTTGAGATCGAAGAAAACTCCGAACTTGATCTTCTCGTTGCTTTCAAAGAGCATGAAAATGATCCTCGTATCCCGGAAGTCTGTGCAGATATGGCAAAAGAAATGGGTGAAGGAAGATATTACGAAGATCTCAATGCAAGAATGGCACAGTTCGAACTCACTCTTCTTGACTGGGCAGAAGCTCATAAAGGTGCAAGAAAATATGTTGCATTTGCTGATAAATGCTGGCCGGCATTCCCGTCACAGTTCGGATTTGAACCTTGCTATGTAAACAGCCGCCTTGCTTCCAGAGGTATTCCGGTATCCTGTGAAGTTGATATCTACGGCGCACTCAGCGAGTACATCGGACTTTGCATTTCCAACGATGCTGTTACTCTGCTTGATATCAACAACTCTGTTCCGAAATATATCTATGACGAAGATATCAAAGGAAAATATGATTACAAACTGACAGATACATTCATGGGCTTCCATTGTGGAAATACTCCTGCATGCAAGATGTGCGAATCCAGAGCCGTTAAATATCAGCTCATCCAGCACAGACTTCTTGAGCCGGCAGGATCTGATCCAGACTTTACAAGAGGAACTCTTGAAGGTGACATCGCTGCTTCTGATATTACATTCTATCGTCTGCAGTGCAACTCCGAAGGTGAACTGGTAGCATACGTTGCAGAAGGAGAAGTCTTAGACGTACCGACAAGATCCTTTGGTGGTATCGGTATCTTCGCTATCAAAGAAATGGGAAGATTCTATCGTCACGTACTGATCGAGGGCAACTATCCGCATCACGGAGCAGTTATGTTCGGACATTATGGAAAACAGTTCTTCGAAGTAGTGAAATTCCTCGGACTGGACGTAAAGAAGATTGGTTACAACCAGCCGGCAGGTGTAAGATATCCGACAGAAAATCCATGGGGTTAATCTACACATTCTGACTATAACAAAATAAAACAATACAGGCATCCCGGGAGTTTTCCTGGGATGTCTTGGCAAAAAGAAAAATAAAGATAAAAAAATCAATAGCTATCGCAAACAGAATGTGCATGAGTTTTATACATATGATGGAGTGCACAGTTAGGAGGAGACATGTATTATATCGGCGTTGACCTTGGTACTTCCGCAGTAAAACTTCTTCTGATGGAAGAATCCGGAAAGATCTGTAATATCGTATCAAAAGAATACCCATTGTTTTTCCCGCATCCGGGCTGGTCAGAACAGAATCCGGAAGACTGGTTTACCCAGAGTGTTGAGGGAATGAAAGAACTGACAGAAGGAATTGACCGCTCTCTGGTAGCCGGAATTGGTTTTGGCGGACAGATGCACGGGCTGGTAACGCTGGACGAAAATGATCAGGTGATCCGTCCTGCAATTCTCTGGAACGATGGTCGTTCCCAGAAAGAAACAGAATATCTCAACAATGAGATCGGTAAAGATAAATTATCTGCATACACAGCAAACATTGCATTTGCAGGATTTACAGCACCGAAGATCCTCTGGATGAAGAAAAACGAGCCTGATAAATTTGCAAAGATCGCAAAAATTATGCTTCCGAAAGATTATCTTGCATACAGACTTTCCGGATCTTTCTGCACAGATGTTTCTGATGCATCCGGTATGCTTCTTCTTGATGTGAAGAATCGTTGCTGGTCAAAAGAAATGATGGAAATCTGTGATGTAAAAGAAGAACAGCTTCCAAAGCTGTATGAGAGCTGGGAAGTTGTCGGTACACTGAAACCGGAAGTGGCAGAAGAGCTTGGTTTCTCAGCAGACGTTAAAGTTGTAGCAGGTGCCGGTGACAATGCGGCAGCTGCTGTCGGAACAGGAACTGTTGGTGACGGACAGTGTAATATTTCTCTTGGTACTTCCGGAACTATCTTTATTTCCAGTAAAAACTTTGGTGTTGACGAAAATAATGCACTGCATTCTTTCTGCCATGCAGACGGAAGTTATCATCTGATGGGATGTATGCTGAGTGCGGCTTCCTGCAACAAATGGTGGGCAGAAGAAATTCTTCAGACAAAAGATTTCGCAGCGGAGCAGGCACCGATTCAGAAACTTGGTGAAAACAATGTATTCTTCCTTCCGTATCTGATGGGAGAAAGATCTCCGCATAATAATCCGGATGCAAGAGGTGTCTTTTTCGGAATGTCCATGGACAGTACAAGAGCTGATATGACACAGGCTGTTCTGGAAGGTGTGGCATTTGGACTTCGTGATTCTCTGGAAGTTGCAAGAAAACTTGGTATTAAGATTGAGCGTACAAAGATCTGCGGCGGCGGTGCAAAGAGCCCTCTGTGGAAGAAAATCATTGCAAATGTCATGAACCTGAAAGTCGATGTACTGGAAGTAGAAGAAGGTCCATCCATGGGTGGCGCAATGCTTGCAGCCGTTGGATGCGGAGCTTATCCGGATGTTGAGACGATTGGTAAAAAGATGGCGCATGTCGTAGATACCGTAGAGCCGGAAGAAGAACTTGTGGCGAAGTACGAGGAACGTTACCAGAAGTTCAAGGAGTTATACCCCGCCTTGAGACCACTCTTCTAGGGGACTGCCCGGCGCCCCGTCAATGGTTTGACAACCTAAGAAAACCCCTGAGGGGGAGCATCTCGGAGTTGCGAAAGGCCGAAGCTCCCCCTCAGACTCCCCCTTTTTGGCCCCGCTGAAACAAAAAAAGTTAGAGTTAATCAATAGAATGATAGAGTACCAGAATAACTTTCTCCATACGGAGATCGGGGATTCTGGTACTTTTTGTATGTTTACATATTTGGATAACCAGGGAGGGGTAAAAAAGCCAAGGGGTGTGCAGAGGGGACCGGCGAGGTCCCATTTGCATAGAGTATATAGAGTCCTTGACTCTATGTGAAAAATATACAAAATTTATTTTGATTTTTTTGTACTTTTGCAAAAAGAAAAGAATAATTTTGATAATTTCTTGACAAACTAAAGCCTTTATGATAAAATTGTCTCAACAATTTAAAAGAATCTCTGATGACTGGCGGAGCCGTGGAAATCACCACATGGGAATCAGAGATTTGCAGAGCCGACCGTCTGGGCAGTATTTGAGGAAACCTCGGATACTGCTTTTTTTAACTAAAAAGTGACGCGGCGCCTACAGAAAGGAGACAATTATGGGATTCAAAAGTGACATCGAAATTGCACAGGAGTGCGAAATGCTGCCAATCACAGAGATTGCAGAAAAAGCAGGTATTGATGACAAATATCTGGAGCAGTACGGAAAATACAAAGCAAAAATCGATTACAATCTTCTGAAAGAAAGCGACAAAAAGGATGGTAAACTGATCCTTGTAACTGCAATCAATCCGACACCGGCCGGTGAAGGAAAGACCACAACAACCGTAGGTCTTGCAGATGGTATGCAGAAGCTTGGCAAAAACGTAATGGTAGCTCTCCGTGAGCCATCCCTCGGACCGGTATTCGGTGTAAAGGGTGGAGCAGCAGGCGGCGGTTATGCACAGGTAGTTCCGATGGAAGATATCAACCTTCATTTCACAGGTGACTTCCATGCAATCGGTGCAGCCAACAACCTTCTTGCAGCAATGATCGATAACCATATCTTCCAGGGCAATGCACTGAACATTGACCCGAGAAAGATCACATGGAGAAGATGTGTGGATATGAACGACCGTCAGCTCCGTAATGTAGTAGACGGACTTGGCGGAAGAACAAACGGTATGCCTCGTGAAGACGGATATGACATTACTGTTGCATCCGAGATCATGGCAGTCCTTTGCCTTGCAAGTGACATCAAAGACCTGAAGGAAAGACTTTCCAAGATCATCATCGGATACACATATGGCAAAGTTGCAGAGCAGAAACCGGTAACCGCAGGTGACCTTCATGCAGAAGGTGCTATGACTGCACTTCTGAAAGATGCCCTGAAACCAAACCTTGTTCAGACACTGGAACACGTTCCGGCAATTGTACATGGCGGACCATTCGCAAATATCGCACACGGATGTAACTCCGTAACAGCAACAAAGATGGCTCTGAAACTTGCTGATTATGCGATCACAGAGGCTGGATTTGGTGCTGACCTTGGTGCTGAAAAATTCCTTGACATCAAGTGTCGTATGGCAGATCTGCACCCGAACGCTGTTGTAATCGTAGCAACTGTACGTGCCCTGAAATACAACGGTGGTGTAGCAAAAGCTGACCTCAACAACGAAAATCTGGAAGCACTGGAAAAAGGTATCCCGAACCTTCTGAAACATGTAAGCAACATCAAGAATGTATATAAACTTCCTTGTGTAGTTGCTATCAATGCATTCCCGACAGATACCAAGGCAGAGCTTGACTTTGTAGAGTCTAAGTGTAAAGAACTCGGCGTAAACGTAGCACTTTCCGAAGTATGGGCAAAAGGCGGCGAAGGCGGAATCAAACTTGCAGAAGAAGTTCTCCGTCTCGTAGAAGAACCAAACGACTTCTCCTATGCATATGAACTGGAAGGATCTATCGAAGACAAACTGAACCAGATCGTACAGAAAGTATACGGCGGTAAGAGAGTTGTTCTGACAGCAAATGCTCAGAAACAGGCAAAACAGCTTGAGGCTCTTGGCTTCGGCAACTGCCCGATCTGCGTGGCTAAGACACAGTACAGCCTGACAGATGATCAGACAAAACTCGGTGCACCGACAGACTTCGAAGTTACAGTACGTAACCTGAAGATTTCCGCAGGCGCAGGATTCATCGTAGCTCTGACAGGCGAGATCATGACCATGCCGGGACTGCCGAAAGTACCGGCTGCAGAGAGAATCGATGTAGATGAGACCGGAAAAATTACTGGACTTTTCTAAAAATATAAGGAACTTCCTTGCAAACCGTCAATGGTTTGACAACCTGTGAAAATCCTGAGGGGGAGCATCTCGAAGTTGCGAAAGGCCGAAGCTCCCCCTCAGACTCCCCCTGCTTGGCCCCGCTAAAAGCAATTAATTTAATTAAACCAATAGAATGACAGAGTACCAGGATACCCTCCTCCACACATAGACAGGGTGTTCTGGTACTTTTTGTATGTTTACATAGCCCCCCCTTTGTTTGGTACTTTTGTATGAAAAACTGAAAATAAATATATGAATTTTGTCCAATTGTTATTATAATATAAATGTGCTATTCTTTAGTTACAAAATAATTTATAACAAAGTTCTGAAATACAGAACAGCAACAGGAGAACGTCAATGGATCAGGATGAGATCAAAGTTAAGTCATTAAAAAAAGCACTGGATGTTCTGAATTGTTTTCTGGTAAAGCCTACCTGGGGTGTCACAGAGATCAGCGACCGTCTTGGTCTGTACAAGAGTAATGTTTATGATATTCTGACGACACTGAAGGCAATGGATTATCTGGAGAAGGATGAAGAGACAGAGCGATATAAACTGGGAATGCAGGTTTTTGCATTGAGCAGGGCAATGGAAGAAACTTTTTCCATTATCAAGATAGCAATGCCATATATGCAGGAGCTTGCCAATTTTACAAATGAAAGAGTATATCTTGCCATTCCTCATGATGGAGAGGTTGTATATCTGGAAGCAACTTATCCGACTGAGTCTGTCAATCTGATGCGTTCTATTCTGGGTGAGAGAGCTGATATGCATTGTACCGGAATCGGTAAAGCAATGCTTGCAAATCTTTCGGAAGAAGAGATCAATGCATACCTTCAGAGGGATCTTGCTGTTTACACAGATCATACGATTTCTGATCCGGTTCAGCTTAGAGCAGAGCTTGAGGCAACAAGGCAGAGAGGATATGCAATCGATGACATGGAGCATGAGTTTGGGGTAAAATGTGTGGCAATGCCAATTTTTGACAAGACGCATAAGCTATATGCAGCGATCAGTGTCAGCGGTCTTGCAGTTCATTTTACAGATGACCAGATTCAGGAATGGGCGTTGCTGATCAAGAAATATGTAGCGAAGATCGAGAATCGTTTATCCTGAAAATACCTGTTAAGAAAGAATATATATAGATAACAGACACGATTATAAACAGCAGAAATTATTATAAATGTGAACGTGAGCTATTCGCGTTCACAAAAAAATATTTACATAACAGAACAGCGTTCTGAAATACAGAACACACTAAGACGAGGGAGGATGAAATGAAACTGATTATGGAAAAGTGTCCCACAGATATGTGTCATGCTTCCACATTACTGAAAATCGGACCGGACAGATTTCTTGCAGCCTGGTTTGGTGGGACAAAAGAAGGAAACGGTGATGTGGCAATCTGGTTCACCAGGGGAAATGAAGAACATTTTGAAGAACCGAAAATTCTGGCACAGTCCGAGGAAGCACACTGGAATCCGGTGTTGTTCCGGGTTGATGAAAAGAAGATCATCCTTTTTTACAAAGTAGGAAATGAAATAAGTAAGTGGCGGACCATGTACCGGGTTTCAGAAGACAACGGAGAAACTTTTGGAGAAGAAAAAGAACTGGTTCCGGGAGATCAGGGAGGCAGAGGACCGGTGAGAAACAAACCGATCCGTCTGCAAAGTGGAAGAATCCTGGCACCGGGATCTACCGAACAGGGAATTTGGAAAGCATTTGTGGATCGTTCCGATGATGATGGAAAAACATGGAATAAATCACAGGAAGTTGAAATCAGTCAGCTGGAGTATAAGAGTGGAGAGCGAACAGTCGGAAAAGATGACAGTTCCATTCCGGTAAGTGAGCAGTCTTTTTATGGAAGAGGTGTGATTCAGCCAACTTTATGGGAAAGTATCCCGGATCAGGTGCACATGCTTCTTCGAAGTACTGAAGGCATGATCTACCGGAGCGACTCCAAAGACGGAGGGGATACCTGGACAGAAGCTTATGCCACGGAACTTCCGAATAACAACAGTGGAATCGACATGATACGTTCTGAAGACGGAAAATTATTTCTTGTATATAATCCGGTTGGAGTAAACTGGGGAGATCGAACACCGATTTCTCTTGCAGTTTCAAAAGACGATGGAAAAACATGGGAAAAAATCAGAGATCTGAGTACTGGTGAGGGCGAATTTGCATACCCGGCTATTATTCAGGATGAAGATTTTTTATATATCACATACACATACAAAAGGAAAAATATAGCCTTTTGGAAGATTAGAAAATAACAGGAAAGAGGAGGAAGAAAAAATGGAAAATCGTTTCCCGGGAGGTTCATGGCCGGTTATGCTGACTCCGTTTACAGAGGACAACAAAATCGACTATGATGGCCTGAAAGAACTGGTGGACTGGTACATCAAAAACGGTGTTTCCGGAATGTTTGCCGTATGTCAGTCAAGCGAAATGTTTTACCTGTCTCTTGAGGAGAGAGTAAAATACGCAGCCAAAACTGTGGAGTTTGCGGCAGGAAGAGTTCCGGTAATTGCATCCGGACATGTATCAGACAAGATTGAAGATCAGATTACAGAGCTTAATGAAATCGCCAAAACAGGAGTAGATGCAGTAATTTTAATAACTAACCGTCTGGCAAAAGAAGATGAAGATGATTCTGTGTGGATCGAAAACTGCAAAAAAATTCTGGAAAACATGGATCCGAATGTTCCGCTTGGTTTTTATGAGTGTCCGTATCCGTACAAGAGACTGCTTACACCGGAAACTATTTCCTGGTGTGCATCTACAGGAAGATTTTATTTCCTGAAAGATACCTGCTGTGATATTGCACAGATCCGAAAGAAGCTGGAAGTTATCGAAGGATCTAATCTGAAACTGTACAACGCAAATACAACGACATTGCTTGAATCTATGCGGGAAGGAGCAGCAGGTTTCTGCGGAGTTATGGATAATTTCCATCCGCAGCTTTACACATGGCTCTGCGAACACTATAAAGAAGAAAAAGCAAAAGAAGTTTCTGATTTCCTGACGATTGCATCGCTGATAGAGAGGCAGTATTATCCGGTAAATGCAAAATATCATCTTTCTGAGGTAGAAGGTCTTCATGTGACATTGAACAGCAGAACAAAAGATAAATCCGGGCTGACAGAAACATTTAAAGAAGAAGTAAGAGATCTTAATGAACTTACAAAACGTGTAGAACAAAAGATTGTGAGATAATCAAGGGAGGAAAAAATTATGGAGTGTAAAAAAGTAGCAGCACTGGTACTCGCAGGAGCAATGGCAGTAACGACAATGGCAGGATGTGGAAGTGCAGGTGGATCAGCCAAGTATCCGAGCAAAGATATTTCCGTTATCATTCCGAAAGCAGCAGGTGGTGGAACTGATACCGCAGCAAGAGGTCTTATGCAGTATATGAAAGAAAATCTTGATGGAGCTAATTTTGTAGCAACCAACAAACCGGACGGCGGCGGTGTTACCGGTATGGTAGAAACCTCAGCAGCAAAAGCAGACGGATATACACTTGGAATGGTAACTGTTGAGCTGGCAATGTTCCCATGGCAGGATAAATGCCAGGTAACACCGGAAGATTATGCAGCAATCTGTGCACCGATCGCAGCACCGGCAGCACTGATCGTACCAGCGGATGCACCATATGATTCCGTTGATGATTTTGCAGCATACTGCAAAGAAAATCCTGGTACCGTTCAGGTAGGAAACTCCGGTATGGGAGCTATCTGGCATGTGGCAGCAGTAAGTTTTGAAAAAGAATTTGGTGTGGAACTGAAACACATTCCTTATCCGAATGGTTCCGCAGATATTGCTGCGGCACTTACCGGCGGACATATTGATGCAACGATCGCTGATCCGTCCAGCTATAAGTCACAGGTAGATGCTGGCGAGATGAAGATTCTTGGTGTTATGTCAGAAGAACGTTCCAGCATTTATCCAGATGTTCCTACTTTCAAAGAACTGGGACATGATCTGGTGATCCGTGCATGGGCAAGTCTTGTAGCTCCGAAAGATACACCGGAAGAAATTCTGACACAGCTGAGAGATGCAGCAAAGACAACCTGCGAAAGTAATGAATTCAAAGAATACTTCGAAAAACAGGGTATTGATCCACAGTGCATCATTGGGGATGACTGCCAGAAGATGATGGAAGATGACTATGCAATGTATGAAGATCTCTTGAAAGATATTGAGACTGAATAAACAGACTGTCATGCAGGCAGGAGGAAAATTCTTCTGTCTGCATCATAGGAGGCAAATAAAATGGGAAACATGAAAAAAGCAAATTATATAATTTCTGTGATCATGCTTTGGGTCGGTGTGGGTGTTGTGGCGCTGGCTTCGTCACTTAAAATAAAAATTGGCGAAGGTGATCCGGGAGCCGGATTCTGGCCGATGATGCTTGGCATTCTGATCATTGTTTTTTCAGTATGCCTGCTGATTTCAACGATTAAAAATAAAGAAAAACTTGAAGCAAAGACATTTACGATCTCAACACCGGCAAATATCAGAGTTTATATCCTTTTTGGAATTATTGTTCTGTTCTGTGTGGTGCTGTATTTTCTAGGATTTTATATTGGTGCACTGTTGTTCATTCCGGCACTGATGTATCTGATGGAAGTACGGAGCGTAAAGAAGATTGCTCTTACAACGATTATTACACTGGCAGCTGTTTATATTCTGTTTGGCATGCTCCTGAACATTTCTCTGCCGGCACCGATATTTATGAGATAAGGAGGTAGAAGAATGTCTGACATTTTAGTAGCACTTGGCAATGTATTTACGATAGGCAATCTGGCAGGCCTTATTTTCGGAACCGGTGCAGGTATCCTGATTGGAGCAATGCCGGGACTTTCTGTAAACATGGGTATTGCGCTTTTGTTTCCACTTACGTTTGCCTTCCAGGGAGTCGGTGGAATCCTGATGCTCCTTGGTATATACTGTGGAGCGATATACGGAGGATCCATTTCGGCAATCCTTTTGAAAACACCGGGCACACCGGCATCTGTAGCAACCACTCTGGACGGATATCCAATGGCAACGAAATTGAAGCAGCCGGGACGAGCACTTGGTTTATCTACGTTTGGTTCCACATTTGGAGGAATTTTCAGTGCAATCTGCTTGATCATCTTTTCTCCGATGCTTGCATCTGTGGCACTGAAATTTTCAAAACCAGAGTACTTTGCACTTGCAGTATTCGGACTTAGTATCATCACCAGTGTTTCGTCTGGATCTATCTTAAAAGGTCTTCTGGGAGGATTTATCGGACTGTTTATCGCAACTATTGGAATTGATAATCTGAGCGGTTCTGTGCGTTTTGCTTTTGGTTCTACATATCTTCTGGGCGGTATTTCTTTCGTACCGATCCTGATCGGACTGTTTGCTTTTTCTCAGGTTCTTCAGAGTGTGGAGGACTGTTATAAAGAAAAATATGTAAAAACAGATGTAAAACTTACCAGAGTATTTCCTACATGGGAGGATCTTAAGAGAGTGTTTGTAACACTTCTCCGTTCCTCTATTATCGGAACTTTTATTGGATGTGTACCTGGAACAGGTGGTGACATCGCTTCGTTTGTTTCTTATGATCAGGCAAAGAGATGGTCAAAATATAAAGATAATTTTGGCAATGGTGAACCGGAAGGTATCGTTGCTCCGGAGGCCGGAAACAACTCTGTATCCGGTGGTGCAATGATCCCGATGCTGACACTTGGTATTCCCGGTGATGGTGCGACAGCAATTATGCTTGGAGCATTGATGGTTCAGGGAATGCAGCCTGGACCGCTGCTTTTTAAAGAGCAGGCAAGCTCTGTATATGCAATTTTTATCGGCCTTCTTCTGGCAAACGCAGTTATGGGTCTCATGGGATTTTCTCTGATCAGAGTATTTGTCAAGGTTGTAAATATTCCCAAAGAGATCCTGATCCCTGTTATTTTTACTCTTACTTTTGTTGGTGCCTATGCTTATAACAATTCCATGAATGATGTATTTGTAATGGTATTCTGTGGCTTCCTCGGATACTTTATGAATAAGACAGAGTTTTCCATGTCTGCGATTGTAATTGGTATCATTCTTGGAGCACTGGCAGAAACAAACTTCAGAGGCGCCCTTACCATGAGTGACGGAAACTTCTCCATTTTCCTGACGCACCCGATTTGCGCAGTTTTCCTTGCACTGGCAGCAATTTCCCTTCTGTCGCCGGTACTCGGACCTGTTGTAAAGAAACTTCTTGGCAAGGACAAAGCAAAACAGGAGACAGGAGTATGATTTTTGATAAAATAGAAAATCTTGATAGATACAGAGAATTTGCAGAATACGGAAAACTCATAAGAGATTTTATAAAACAGGACAAAAGTGAGCATCTTGCGGAAGGACGCTATGAGCTGGATGGTGAGAATCTGTTTGCTCTGGTGCAGACTTATGAGACAAAAGATAAAGACGATGCCCGGATGGAAGCGCACATAAAATATGCGGATCTTCAGTTTATGGAAGAAGGCGAAGAGCGTATTTATGTGGATTTTGCAGATGAACTGGAGATGGAAGAAGACAGGACACCGGATCAGGACATTCTGTTCTACAAAAAAGCAGGGGATCACGGGTTCAATATTCTTACAGAAGGAACATTCGGATATTATGCACCGCAGGATGCACATATGCCCTGCATAAAAAATAAAGAAAAGCAGAATGTCCGGAAAATCGTATTTAAGATTGCCGGGGACTGCCCGGCAGCCCGTCAATGATTTGGCAATCAGGTAAAACCCTATGCGAGGGGAGGGCGCTCACAGTTGCGAAGGCCGCTCTCCCCTCGCGCATCCCACCGGGCCACGCAAAGCAAGAATTAATTCAATTAAACCAATAGAATAACAGAGTACCAGGATACCCTCCTCCACACATAGACAGGGTGTTCTGGTACTTTTTATGTTTACATATTTGGATAGCCTGGGAGGTTTAAAGGAGCCCAGGGGTTGTCAGGGGAGCGGCGAGGTCCCCTGACGGGTCTAAGGGCAGTTCCCTTAGTTGACAAACAGAAAGAATCTGTTTAACATGGATTACAGATTTACAGATTATCAGGCGGGAGGCGTAGGTTATGACAGTAAAAGAAAGGCTGGAAGCTCTTCGTATTCTTATGAAAGAAAAAGGAGTCGATGCATATCTGGTTCCGACGGATGATTTCCACGGTTCGGAATATGTGGGTGATTATTTTAAATGCAGAAAATATATTACAGGTTTTACGGGTTCGGCAGGAACAGCGGTTATCATGAAGGATATGGCAGGACTCTGGACGGATGGCAGATACTTTATTCAGGCGGCAGATCAGCTTAAGGGAAGTACGATCGAACTGTTTAAATCCGGGGAACCGGGAGTTCCGACCGTCCATGAATTTCTGAAAGAAAAACTGGAACAGAAGATGTGTCTGGGATTTGACGGACGTACAGTAAGTGCGAAAGAAGCGGAAGAATTGCAGCAGCTTCTGGGAGAAAAAGACATTAGTTTTTCGGTAGATGATGATCTGATCGGGGAAATCTGGAAAGACCGTCCGGCACTTTCATGTGAACCGGTGATGGAGCTTGATGTAAAATGGGCCGGTGAGACAAGAGCAGATAAAATTGCAAAGATCCGCGAGCTGATGAAAGCAAAAAATGCAGACGTTTTTGTACTGACTTCACTGGATGATATTGCGTGGCTTTTGAATATCCGAGGCAATGATATTCACTGTTGCCCGGTGGTGCTTTCTTATCTGATCATGACAGATACCGAGCTTCGGTTATATGCAAATGTCAGTGCCTTTGCGCAGAAAATCTGTGAGAATCTGGAAGCTGACGGAGTGAAAATTTATCCATATAATGAAGTTTATTCTTACGTACAGGCGATACCGTCCGGCAGCAGAATCCTTCTCTCCAAATCCGGTGTCAACAGTCGCCTTGTGAGCAATATTCCGGCAGATGCGGTGATTTTGGATGAGGTAAATCTGACACTTCTTCCGAAAGCTGTCAAGAACTCTACAGAGATGGAAAATGAGCGGTTTGCACACATTAAAGACGGAGTGGCGGTTACTAAATTCATTCACTGGCTGAAAACAAATGTGACAAAAGAGACGATCACAGAACTGAGTGCGGCGGAAAAACTCTATCAATTCCGAAGTGAACAGGAGCATTTTATCGGGGACAGTTTCGATCCGATCATTGCATATGGAACACATGCTGCTATTGTACATTACAGTGCAACAAAGGAGACGGATATTCCGCTCGAAGCGAAAGGAATGGTACTTGCAGATACCGGTGGACACTATCTGGAAGGCACGACAGACATTACAAGAACGATAGTTCTCGGACCGGTCAGCGACAAAGAAAAGAAATATTTTACCGCTGTTCTGCGTGGGAATTTGAATCTGGCAGCTGTGAAATTCAAGTATGGATGTACCGGATTAAACTTCGATTATCTTGCGCGCGGACCACTCTGGGAACTGGGAGAGGACTATAATCATGGCACTGGACATGGCGTCGGTTATCTTTTAAATGTGCATGAGGGACCAAATGGTTTCCGTTGGAAAAATCTCCCGGATCATCCGGCGCCGATACTGGAAGAAGGTATGCTTACTTCTGATGAACCGGGCTATTATCTGGAGGGAGAATTTGGAATCCGACATGAAAATCTTGTGCTTTGCAGAAAGGCAGAAAAAACTTCTTTCGGACAGTTTATGAGGTTTGAAACACTGACAATGGTTCCATTTGATCTGGAGGGAATCGATCCCAAACAGATGTCTGACCATGAAAGAAAACTATTAAATAATTACCATCACAAAGTGTATGAGACAATCACACCATACTTAAATGAGGATGAAAAAGAATGGCTGAAACAGGCAACCAGAGAGATCTGACAAAGGGAGAAAAAACGAAATACCGGCACGCAAGAGCAATGAAAGAATGTATGAAATCTACTTCGGTAGAAAACATTACAGTAAAGCAGATTACGGCAGAATGTGGGCTTACCAGGCAGACTTTTTACAGAAATTTTATGGATAAATATGATCTGATCAACTGGTATTTTGACAAGCTTCTGGTGAAATCTTTTGAGCATATGGGACAGGGAAAAACAGTTTACGATGCGCTTGTGAAGAAGTTTACTTATATTCAGGAAGAGTACAGAAAAGCTGCAATCGATGCAGTCAGAAAGCTTTCTGTTGATGTAGGAATTCCAACAAAACTGGAAGCAATTAAAGAAGAAGATCTTCAGTTCCTTGCAGAATCTGCACACGCTGATGCATGCGCACCGGGCAACCCGAAAGATGCAAGTGTGGAAGATCTGAAAGATCTGTTCAGAAAGATTATGTGATTTAAAGAATCATATAAAACCGCAAAGTGATTTTGTAAAACCGCAAAGGGACGTTGCCCGTCCCTCTGCATACCCTGGGCTGGGTGTGAATAAGAAATTTTGTTGTATGGGGAATCCTGTGAAAATTTCTCCTGGTGTTTCAGGAGGGGAGATTTTCGTATAAATGGATTCCTCTTTTTTTATTGGATTTTTGAGTCTGGGAAGATGGTAAGGCAAGGCTTTCCTGCGACATGCCATACTATTGGGGAAACTGATGGATATTAGAATTATGTGTCCGGTTTCAGATGTGTTTGATATGAACTTGTGATATATTAAGTAAAAAGAAATCCATATCAGTGGCTGGAAGCAACAGAAAATAACTGGTAATCGGACAGTATTTTAATGTAAGGAGCAGGAGCAAATATGAGTGTAGAAGTTGAGATTAAACTAAAGATAAACAGCAGGACAGATATAGAGAGGGTTCTGGAAGAAACGGGTTTTGTGAGGGCAGATCTTGTTCTGGAATCGGATACTTATTATACGTCAGATCATCATGATTTTGCCGCTTTGGATGAGGCTTTTCGTGTACGCAGTACGGAGAATCGAATGACAGGCAAGAGGAGTGCAGCCATTACATATAAGGGGGCAAAAATGGATAATATTTCCATGACCAGACAGGAGTTGGAAACAACTGTAGGTGATGCCAAAATCTGTCGGAAAATACTCGAACACATCGGTTTTCGACCGGTACCTCCGGTAGAAAAGCTGAGACAGTATTTTCACAGGGAGAATATCACAGCGTGCGTTGATACTGTTACCAATCTTGGGGATTATCTGGAACTGGAGATTATTGTTGAAACAGAAGAAAAAAAGAAGCAGCACTGGATAAGGTTAAAGAAATACTGCAGACGATCGGCTATTCTATGCAGGACACCACGAGAACTTTTTATCTGTCCATGCTGCTTGCAAAGTAGTACAATAACATGCCACAGAGCCATTCCCCTTCCAGTGACTCTGCAGTATTTTTGGCATATGGAAAATTTTATGAAAAAATCTGCATCCTTTTTGATGTTTTGCGCGTCTAATAAGTAGAAGCACATAAACAAAGCTTTTACACAACATTTCCTGACGACCGGTCGAATACAGGAGAATGGAGACTACGATGAATGAATTTTTGATACGAAAGGCGAAAAAAGGTGACAAAGATGCGTTCTGCCGGCTTATGGATGAGCAGGTGCAGAGCATGTACAAGGTCGCTTGTGCATATCTGAAAAACGATGAAGACGTTGCCGACGCGATACAGGATACCATTCTCTCATGTTATGAAAATCTGAAAAGTCTGAAACAGAACCAATATTTCAAAACATGGATGATACGCATTTTGATCAATAAATGTAAGGATATCCTGAAGAGAAAGAATCTGGTTACTTACACCGATGAGATGCCGGAAACACCTTTTTATGAAGAGGAATATGCGTCGAAGGAATGGGCACAGGTACTGGAACCACTGGATAACAAGTATCGTCTGGTAATCCTGCTTTATTATATGGAAGGTTTTAATATCAGGGAGATCAGCGAGATTCTGGATATGAAGGAGAGTACTGTGAAATCCCGTCTCCAACGTGGAAGAAAACAGATTGCAGAAATGTATCAGTATAAGGTCAGGGAGGGACGTGCATAATGAAGTCGTTTAATAATAATGAAATGGATTTTCAGGAAAAGCTTCAGAAGGATACGGAAATTCCGGTAATTGTACATGAGCGGATTAATCAGGCATATCGCATGATTGAAAATGATACTGCCATGCAGAAAAAAACTCCAAAAGATCCATATCATTGGATGAAAATCGGGGGCAGGATTGCAGGCGGTATGGCGGCAGTACTTGCAGTTGGTTTTATATTTTATATGACAAATCCGGTCATGGCAAAAAATATTCCGGTTGTGGGTGGACTTTTTGAAATCTTACAGGACAACGTAAGCTTCTTTGGAGATTTTGCAGATCATGCAACGACACTGGAAGCTGTTGATGGAACTGAGACAAAAGAAAATGGAAATACTGCTTCCGACAGAGAGAAAGGAAATCAGACAGAAAGCAATACGACAGGGAATGAAGCTGCCCCAAATGCTACGGCAACAAAAGAAGATACCGCCTACACCAAAACCGCTGACGGTCTGACGATCACATGTTCCGAAGTATTTGCCAACAGCCAGGCAGTTTACATGACGATGCAGCTTAAAAGTGATACGCCATTTCCAGAGACGGAAACCATAGCAGAAAGCGGTACACCGGTTATTGACCTGGATATGACCGGTGGCGTTGATTTTAATGCAGATGCAGATCCGGTTATCGATGGTCAGGTGGAAGGGCAGTTCCTGGATGATAAAACTTATGCATGTATTTTCCGTTATGATCTCGCACAGGCGTCGAAAAATTATACGGAATATAATGAAAAGTATAACGAAATGACACAGCAGGTACTGGATGAGATGGGCGTGACACAGGATGATTTAAATGATGAAACGGATGAAGGATATGCGCTGCTGGAAGAATTTATCAATAAAGTATCTGAGCGTGGTGGAGAATATCAGAAATATATTAAAGATATTGAGATTCCGGATACCTTTAATCTGCATCTGGATATCACGAAGGTAAGAGGACTGGAAGCAGATTATGAATGGTCAGAAGATGACTATGAAAAATATGGAACAGATGCGGGCTACTACAAATATGAAGGTGACTGGAACTTTGATATTCCGGTTACAGTAGACGATTCTCAGACCGAGGTTCTGGAACTTAACGACGCGAATGAAGCAGGGATCGGGCTCAAATCTGTGATCCGAACTCCGTACGAACTGACAGTAAATGAACTTTATGAAGAGGGTTCTGACAGTGATTGCTTTATGGTAGCGCTTGATGCGAACGGAAATAAACTTCCATATAATGATTCTGCCGGAAACTGCAATATTTTTGCAATCCAAGACAGAGACATTTCCACAGTTGATATCTACATTCTGGATTATACTCAATACATGGATGAACTGAAGGGACCGGATAATTACAACAATAACGAAAACAAACCGGAGGGACAGAGGTGGAGTGATCTGCTTGATCAGTACGCAAAATACCATAAAACGTTACACTTTCAATAAGCAGGATGATAACAATGGAGAATGTTCAAAATAAGAAGATAGTATTTTACTTTTTGTGTGAAAACAGGTATGATATAGATAAAATATTACTATAGAATTGTAAAGTGACGAAGAGGAGATGCTGATGGTATTGTCAGCACCTGCATATGATTTAATGTTTTCATATAAGGAGGAAGATTATCATGAAAATCGGTTTTATCGGCTGCGGAAATATGGCGACTGCCATGCTAAAGGGAATTCTGAAAAGCGGTGAAGTAAAGAATGCAGATATGATCGCATCTGCAAAATCAGATAAAACCCGTGAAAAGATTGAGAAAGAACTGGGCATTCAGAAGGCAGACACAAATGCACAGGTTGTGGATTTTGCAGACGTTGTTTTTCTGGCAGTGAAACCGCAGTTTCTGGAAGAAGTGCTGGATGAAATCAAAGATAATGTAAAAGAAGGACAGATTTTTATTTCCATTGCACCGGGTAAAACTTTGCAGTGGCTCGGGGAACACCTGGGAGAAGGGACAAAAATCATCCGTACGATGCCGAACACTCCGGCGATGGTCGGCGAGGGCATGACGGCACTCTGCGTCAATGAACAGGTGACGGAACAGGAAACACTTCTTGCAGTGACTCTCTGCAATACCTTTGGTAAGACAGAAGTGATCCCGGAACGTCTGATGGATGTCGTAGTTGGTGTTTCCGGAAGTTCTCCGGCGTATGTATTTATGTTTCTTGAGGCGATGGCAGATGCAGCCGTGGCAGATGGAATGCCGCGTGCGCAGGCATATAAATTTGCGGCACAGGCCGTACTCGGAAGTGCGAAACTGATGCTGGGAACCGGCAAACATCCGGGCGAACTGAAAGATATGGTATGTTCACCGGCAGGAACAACGATTCAGGCAGTACGTGTTCTGGAAGAAAAGGGACTGCGCAGTGCAGTGATCGAGGCACAGATGGAGTGCGTGAAGAAAGCAAAAGGAATGTAATTTTTCTGAGAAAACAAAAATAGCAGGTATAAGATTTTTCCACTGTAATAGAAAGCCGACAGTTACTTACTGTGAACGGGGAATATTACAGTGGATTTTTTTATGTAAGAGGAACATGTCTGCTTTGTTCCATATTGGAGATGGCAGCGGTACGACAAGCGTCTAAAAAATTCTACAATTGTAGAAAAAAAGAATTGACAGGAATATTCTACAGATGTAGAATGAAAATAACTTCTACAAAAGTAGAAAATAAAAGTCAAAGGGAGAATCTATTATGAAGATGAAATCTGTAAAATTAATGACACTGATGACAGCTGTGGCGCTGGGTGTTTTTTCCGGTGGAAATGTTATGGCCGCCGGGAATGGTGATTTTTATATGCAGCCACCGGCAGATTCCGGATGGCAGAAGGCAAATACGGAAGGGGCTTATGCAAGTTACACAAATGGCAGTGACTATATAAATGTCTATAAATATTCGGTGGATGATGTTAAGGCAGAAATTGCCAGATGTGATGATAAATATGAGGCATGTTATCAGACGATTTATTCTGAGGGAAACAGCTTGTATATGGCGGTTGGATATGCAAAAGATGCAGATGATATCAGTGAAGTAAGGAAACTGATAGAGGACATTTCCTATCCGGGAAATCCGTCGTCTGCAAGGCAGGAAAGTGATGCAGTTACTGATGGTTCTACATCGAAGAATGCATCTGACAGCCAGAGTGTGGGAGCGACATCCTCTTCTTCAGATGCAGACGGAAGTGACTCGGATGGGGCAAGTTCTTCAGAAGAAAATGCAGATGTTCTTTCTACAGCTACTCTGACGTTATTTGACAGCGATGGAAACAGTGTTTCTGTAGACAGAATCATTTATACAAATTATGACAGTGAATATGTCGGTGATGATGGAACAGTCTACACGACTGACGATGAGATTTATTTTACAGACCAAAACGGTAAGACCTGGCAGGCATTGAATGATGATACACATTATATGGGAGCAGAGCTTGAACAGCACACTCTTACAGATGCAGATGGAAACAGCGTGACAGTTACACAGACTACAAATGGAGATTACTATTTCCGCGATGATAATGGGACAGGATTTACTGATAACGGTGACGGAACATGGAGTGATGAGAATGGAAACAATTATACAGAAAACTGATAAGTGAGTTGTTTCGTTGTGGAAAGGAAACAGTTGTAATTGGTTGCGGATATGATACAATTAAATTGATCCTACATTTGTAGAAATTAGTAACAGAGGGAGGCAAAAAAGTGAAAAAAACATATCAGAGGCTTCCGGAATCAGAACTGGATATTATGCTTGTTCTGTGGAATGGTACTCCGCCGATGACGCGACCGGAGATCGAAAGAGTAATCAATACCAGGAAAAATCTTGCACCGACAACAATCCTGTCATTGTTGACCAGACTGGAATCCAAAAAATTTGTAGAAGTGACCAAGCAGGGAAAAATGAATCTATATACGCCGTTGATTTCACAGACAGATTATCAGGCACATGAGAGCCAGAGTGTTCTTGAGAAACTTTATGGAAATTCACTGAAAAAATTTGTAACATCCCTTTATCAGGGGAAAAAAATCAGTTCGGAAGAAATTCATGAGCTCAGCGATTTTCTTAAGGAGATCGAAGACAGGGAGGAATAGTGGATTGTGGAAGTATTTGTTTTGCATATTCTGAAATTAAATATTATTGCGGCAATTGTGATTTTACTTGTAAAATTGCTTGCGCGTCCACTTAAAAATAAAGTATCAGCCAGGTGGAAATATTTCATATGGATGTTTGTCGTGCTCAGCCTTCTGATTCCGATACGTTTGCCGGCTGCATTTTCAATTGTGGATTTTAAAGTGCAGCAATCTGTCACGGAAAGCGGTGGTCAGAGGAAGGTGCAGACTACAAAGGTCTCTGATACTGCACAGCCTGTGAGTGAAAATACACAGAATTTCGCAGGAGTTTCCATTCAGAAGCCACCGGCTATTCATGAGAATGGTAAATGGACGGGAATTGCAACAGGTATTTTTCTTACAGTCTGGCTGATCGTGGCAATTCTGAAAATGGCGGGAGAATTTGTGGCGTATTATCTGTCAGTGAAAAATCTGGAGAGAATGAGTCTTCCGGTCAGTGATCCGGTAAG
>ERZ507416.15-NODE-15-length-118471-cov-7.90822_pt1 | contig 118471 bp, 99 predicted proteins | sample MGYA00512648_ERZ507416 | MGnify/ENA metagenome assembly ERZ507416 | reverse complement strand
TCCCTCAAAGATTGAGGGATTCAGGGAGTTTGAAGCGGACTTGTCCGCTTTGTTCCTAAAGCAGAACGAGGTTGAGAAAAGAAGATAAATCGGCTATAATGAACATAAGTGTGAAAATGAAAAATGCACTGCAAATTAATTGTGGATCAGTTGCAGGAAGCAATAATTGTATACTGGCAGGATGGGTACAGAATGAAGAAAAAAGAGAAAAAGCAGACTTGCTTCTTGCGTGCGGCAATGATGGTACTGACGACCATTTTGATCGTATTGTTTTTTGCGATTATGTCCATGGTAGGCAAGATTCAGGGAACTGCGCGAGTTATAAATTATGCGGGGCTGGTGCGCGGTGGCACGCAGCGAATGGTAAAATTGGAAATTTCAGGGACACCGCAGGACAAAATGTATCAGACGACTTCTTCTTATATAGAAGGACTTCGAAATGGCAGTGATGAGCTTAATTTTATCCGTCTGGATGATCAGAAGTTTCAGAGCAAAATGGACGAACTGGCAGGATATTTTGAAGAGCTTCGGGATGAGATACTTCTTGTCCGTGAAAAGGGATACGAAAATACAGATATTATCGAAAAAAGTGAGCGTTTTTTCCAGATTTGTGATGAGGCAGTCGGGCTTTCTGAGGCGTATTCACAGCGTAAGGCAACAGCGCTGGATTACCTCGAAAAAGTTGTTATAGTGGATATCCTCGGGCTGGTGCTGATCATCGGTGCAGAACTTATCAAAGCGGTCCGTTTTGCTGCCCAGAATAAAGTCTTACAGAAAAAGGTATACCTCGACGAGGCGACCGGACTTCCGAACAAAAACAAATGTGAGGAGATCCTCAACGATCCAAATCCGATTCCGGATGGAGAACAGGTTGCCATGTGTGTATTTGATATGAATAATCTCCGAACGATCAACAATACACTTGGTCATGATAAGGGAGACGAGTACATCTGTTCCTTTGCGATACAGCTCCGAAAGGCAGTTCCGGATGAATTTTTTGCAGGACGTGACGGCGGTGATGAATTTATTGCTGTCTTGAAGGGACTGGATCATGCAGGAGTGCGTGAGTGTCTTAAGAAGATCCGCGAGCAGTCGGCTGAGTATTCCAGACAGCATCCGGAGATGCCAATCAGCTATGCGGCGGGATACGCGCTTTCCAGTGATTTTGAGGGAAGCACGATGCGGGAGCTGTTCCGCTTTGCCGACAAAAATATGTACATCGACAAGAACCGTGCCAAGATAGAAGAGGCGGCTGAGAAACAAAAGATGAATATCCGTATTCTTGAGGAAATCACAGAGAAGGGATATCAGTTTTCTGACTGTATTTACTGTGACGCGCTTTTGGATCAGTATTATGTGCTGAGAGCAAGTTCGCACTTTTTCCTTGCAGAGGATGGAAGTTATTCAGGTGCGGTTGAGCAGGTCATTCAGGAACTGGGGACAGATGAGAACCGTAAGACAATGCGGATGGAACTTCAGACTGCATATCTGGCAGAACATCTGAAGGAAGACGAGAAAATTGAACTGCTGTATCAGTATGAAAGAGATAAAAATATTCGCCGGGGAAGAATGACAGTACTCCCCGGAAACAGAACTGAGGACGGCAGACTGCATCATTTTATTCTGGGATTTGAGCCATTTCAGACAAAGAATGAGAACTCTGCGGTTGAGAAAATGCGCCTGAACCGTTATTATGAACAGCTGAAGCAATCTATTGTTGAGAATGGTAACTATGCGGAGGCACTTTTGCAGACGGCGAATGCGGTTTATACGGTTGATCTGACGAATGACCGTCTGGAAAGTGTTTATTATAATACATCGGCGAAAGAATTTGACAATGATGTGCAGACTCCATGCTCTTATAGTGATTACTGCAGCGGACGAAGCCGGTACGTTACGGAAGATACGCTGGAGAATTACAGAATCGTAGATTCTTCGTTTAAAATCCTGAAGCGTTTTGCGACCGGATCGAGACAGATTACGGTGGAATACTGTGAGACAGGGAAAAACGGTCATCCGATATGGTTACAAAAGACTGTCCTGATGTCCAGAGATACCGTATACGATGCGAAGACAGATAAAGAAAGTAAGATTGTGCATGGAATCATCCTGTTCAAAAATACTTCAGATTTCCACGAGAAGGAGCAGCAGGAAAAAGAGCGTCTGCAGATAGCGTTTGAAGAAGCAGATGCTGAAAACAAAGCAAAAACGGAATTTATGAACCGTATGAGTCATGATATCCGCACTCCGATCAATGGTATCATGGGTATGGTGGATATCATCCGCAAAAACCGCAATGACTGGGAAAAGGTTGATGACAGCCTCGAAAAGATCCGGCTTTCGACGAAACATCTGTTGGAACTGGTAAGCGATGTACTGGATATGAGCAAGCTGGAAGCAGGTATGTTTGAAATTGAAGAAGATGCTTTTGATATGAGTGAACTGATGGATGAGGTTGCTGCACTGGTAGATGCACAGCTGATTGAATCGGGAATCACACATCACAGATACAGAAAAAACATTCAACATACCGCATTGTGTGGAAGTTCCCTGCAGCTGCGCCGTATCATGCTGAATCTTCTGAGTAATGCGATCAAGTACAACAAACCAAATGGAAGCATTGATACGTATGCCGAGGAGCTTTCCTGTGATGGCACGACTGTATGGTATGAATTCAAGCTTGTGGATACCGGAATCGGAATGAGTGAAGAGTTTGTCAGAGAGCATCTTTTCCAGCCGTTTACACAGGAAAAAAATGATGCGCGAACCCTTTACAAAGGCACCGGGCTTGGTATGTCGATCGTGAAAGCACTGCTGGAAAAAATGGGTGGAAGCATTGAGGCAGAGAGTGAACTTGGTGAGGGCAGCACCTTTGTGTTCCGTATCCCGTTCAAAGTAAATGATATGCTTCCTGAGAAAGAAGAAAGAGCTGAAAGCACAGAAAAAACGCTGGCAGGTATGCATTTCCTTCTGGCCGAAGATAATGAAATCAACATGGAGATTGCAGAGTTTTATCTGACGGATCTCGGTGCGACTGTCAGCAAAGCATGGAACGGAAAAGAAGCGCTTGAATTATTTGAAGCCTCAGAACCGGGAAGCTATGATGTCATTCTGATGGATGTGATGATGCCGGAGATGGATGGTTATGAGGCAGCACATCGGATACGTGCATTGAAACGTCCGGATGCACAGACTGTCCGGATCGTGGCGATGACAGCCCAGACGTCAGAGGACAGCATTCAGAAGTGCCTGGATGCGGGAATGGACGGACATATTGCGAAACCAATCAATGAAGAAAAGCTTTTATCAGTACTGCATAAAATATAGAAACTGAATATATTATTTTTTCAGCGGTTTTACAATCAAAAGTGCAGATATTAGGATAAAATAAATTCATCGGACTATTGTGTGGAAAAACATACATCTGTCTGAAATTAAACAATATCAGGGAATTATTTATGGATAAAAAGAAAGATATAAAAATTATAAGGATCAGAGCAGGGCTTGTCTTTCTGGTTACCCTGCTTCTGGTGTTTGGCTGTACTTTTCTGGTAAATCAGAATCAGCAAAGAAGGGAGAAACTAAAGGCTGCATATACGGCTGAATCCACAATAAGCAGGATTGAAGTTCAGCTGAACCGTTATCTTGTGGAATCAAATCTGGTCAAAAAGAGTATAGAAGAAGGTCTGACAATAAGTGATAAACAGTTTGCAACATTATCCAGGCTGATGCAGGATGAAGATGATATCATAAAAGTCCATGAAATTGCAAAAGACGGAATCGTTTCGCAGATATATCCTATGGAGGGAAATGAGGATGTGATCGGGCTGAATATGATTGAAAATCCGGAAAGAAAAAAGGAAGCGTGTCTGGCAAGAGACAGCGGAGAATATACGATTGCCGGTCCGTTTGAACTGGTGCAGGGAGGAAATGGTGTGTTGCTTTTTGACCCGGTATACAGAACGGATGCCAAAGGCTGTAAGAATTTCTGGGGATTTTCTATTCTTGTTATGGACTGGCGAAAATTTATCAAAAAAATGGAGCTGGACCAACTGGAAGATGCCGGATATCACTATCAGATATGGAAAAAAGGAACGGACGATGAAAGAATCGTAATTGCGCAGTGTGACAATTTACAGAAAACAGATACATTGGAGGTTGCATGTACAGTTCCGAATGATACCTGGTATTTTGAGATCGTACCAGAAAACGGATGGGTGACAATGACTCAGAAACTCTGGGGACTATTCATTTCGGTGATGACAGCTCTCATTGTAATGATCATATATCTGCAATTCAAAATGAGACGCTACAGAGATGCGCTTCATGAAAAAGAACTGGAAAAAGTTGTTCTCGAAGCAAAAAATGCGAATGAGGCAAAGACAAGGTTCCTTTTTAATATGAGCCATGATATCCGGACCCCGATGAATGCAATCATTGGCTTTTCGGAGCTTCTGGAAAAACATATAGATGAAAAGGACAAAGCAATTGATTATCTAGGCAAGATCAAAAGTTCCAGCAATTTCCTTCTGTCACTGATCAACTATGTGCTGGAAATGGCACGAATCGAAAGTGGCAAACTGGTTCTGAAAAAAGAAGTCAGATGTGTGACAGATCTGATAGAATCTCTGACAGATGTTTTTGAGCCGGGAGTGAAAAAGAAATTTATTACATATTCGTGTGAAACAGATATACAACATAAATATGTGATTTGTGATGAGATAAAAGTCCGGGAGATTTTTATCAATATCATCGGAAATTCTGTGAAGTATACGCCGGAAGGCGGAAAGATTTCCGTAAGTGTTAAAGAAGAACCATTTGAAAAAGAAAATTATATAGCTTACAGAATTATTGTAGAAGACAATGGCATCGGCATGAGTAAAGAATATCTTCCTCATATTTTTGAAGAGTTTTCACGTGAGCATACAAGCACAGAGAGTAAAGTGACCGGTACCGGTCTGGGACTGCCAATCGTAAAATCTCTGATCGATATGATGGGAGGCACGATTGAAGTTGAAAGTCAGCTTGGATGCGGAACAAAGATGACCGTCGTTCTGCCATTTGAGCTTGCCTCAGAGAAACAGATCCTGGAAGAGAAGCAGAAAGAAAAAGAGAAGATTTCGGACAGCATTCTGGGAAAAAGAGTGCTGCTTGCCGAGGATAATGAGCTGAATGCCGAAATAGCAATGACAGTTCTGAAAGAAAATGGTCTGAAAGCAGAACGTGCTGCGAATGGAAAACAATGTATGGAAATGCTGAAAAAGATGCCGGAGGATTATTATGATATGATACTCATGGATATCCAGATGCCGGAGATGGATGGATATGAAGCAACAAAGCTGATTCGTAATCTTGATGATGCGCGGGCTGACATTCCGATTGTAGCCATGACTGCCAATGCATTTGAAGAAGACAGGCAGAAAGCTCTGGAAAGCGGCATGAATGCACATGTTTCCAAACCGGTAGATATGAATATGCTGTTTAAGGTAATGACACAGATTCTGAAAAAATGAATCGGAAAGTAGATATGGGAGGGCTGTTTATGGAGCAGCGGGAAGAGGTAAATATAAAAGAAATTCTGCGTGCATCCCGAATGGGAATGTGGCGTGTGGAAATGGAAGAAGGAAAGCCACCGAGATTTTATGCGGATGAAGTGATGGATGAACTGCTTGGAATCGACAGAGAGATCACACCGGAAGAGAGATTTGTATTTCATCGTTCGCGTATACATCCGGAAGACATGCGGCTGTTTCAGGAGTATTCAGATAAGCTTACAGAGGCGAGGACGGAAATCGTTTATCGTTATATTCATCCGGTATCCGGAGCGATGTTTGTGCGTTGCGGTGGAGAGAGAGACACATCGGTGACAGAATACGTGGCTGTCACCGGAATACATCAGGATATTTCTGAGACAGTACGTATTGAAAAAGAAAAAGAGGCGGAGCGACGCCTGGCAGAACTGAATGATTCTCTGCGCAAAGAAAAACGGCGTCAGGATATTTATTATAAAGAACTGCTTGATATAGAAAACTGCGGTGTCCTTGCATATACAATGCCGGGACACAAGGTCATACATATGAATGCAGAGGCGCTGAGAATGTATGGGATTGAGAGTGTCGAAGCTGCACAGAGGGAGCTCGGACCGCTTCTGAGGCAGGTTTATTATCCGGATTCGGAGGTGCTCAATCAACTGAAAAAGCTTCGAAATGAAGATGATATGGTGGATTATGAGTGCATTATCGGTAAGGGTAAGGCAAACGAATGTCATGCACTTGCCAAAACGAAAGTTGTCCACATTCCGACGGGTGAGAGGGCAGTACTTACTACGTTTGTGGATGTGTCTGATATGGTGATGCTCAAAAATGCCCTTCACTGTGCGGAGGAGGGAAGCCGTGCGAAATCGTCTTTTCTGTTTGCAATGTCCCATGATCTGCGTACACCAATGAATGCGATCATTGGTTATGCGGAGCTGATGGAAGCACACTGGGGCGAAAAAGAAGTAACAACAAACTATCTGCAAAAGCTGAAAGGCGCAAGCCAGTTTTTGCTTGCGCTGATCGGCAATGTGCTTGAGATCGCACGTATTGAAAGTGGTAAAGAAACACTGAATGAAGCACCGTGGAATCTGATGAAGCTTGAGGAGACACTGGACATCCTTCTTGACGGAGAGATTTCACGTAAGCAGCTGACTGTAAACAGAAATGTAAATATCCGGCATGCAAATGTATACTGCGATGCCCTGAAAATCCGAGAGATCATTATGAATCTTTTGAGTAACGCAGTAAAATATACATCGGAGGGTGGCAAGATAGTTCTTGATATTGACGAAAAACCGTCAGCTCGGGATGGTTTTATGACTTTGCAAATCCGTGTGTCAGACAATGGCATCGGTATCAGCAAAGAATATGTACCATATATTTTTGATGCATTTACGCGTGAGCGGAGCTCCTCTGAGAGCGGCATTATTGGAACAGGTCTGGGACTTCGTATCGTGAAATCATTTGTAGATCTTATGAATGGTGACATTTCTGTAAAAAGTGAACCCGGGAAAGGTACCTGTTTTACTGTCGAAATTTCATGCAGAAAGATACCGGAGGAAGAATTACAGCAGCAGATGGAAGACCAGCCGGAAAATGTATCGCTGGCAGGAAGAAGGCTTCTTCTGGCAGAAGATAATGGATTGAATGCGGAAATCGCCATGACGATCCTTCAGGATGCAGATGCGGAGGTAGAGCTTGCTGCGGATGGGAAGATTGCGGTTGATAAGCTGCAAGATGTGCCAGTTGGTTATTATGATGCGATTTTGATGGATATTCAGATGCCGAATATGAATGGTTATGAGGCAACGAAAGCAATCCGGAAACTGACAGATGAACGGGCGAAGATTCCGATCATTGCCATGACCGCCAATGCTTTTGAAGAAGACCGTCAGGCAGCACTAGCCGCCGGAATGGATGATTACGTTGCGAAACCGGTTGAAATCTCAGAGCTGTTCCGGACGATTATGAAACATCTGAAATGAAAGAACTAATATATTATGTTTAGAAAATGAGAAGATAGAGATAATTGGGGCAGATTTTATGTGATAACGACATAGAATCTGCTTGATTATGTAATAGGAAATTACTCCGTAATGTTCCTATTACATAAAAACGCTCCGCGAGGATGCGACTTAAATGTTCATTGACGGGGTAACTTTAACGTGGTATACAGATAGAGTGCATAAGTTTTTGTTACAGGAGGCAGTTTGACATGAAGATAGAAGTAAGAGAATATCGTACGGAGGATGCAACAGCAGCAAGTGAAATCTGGAACCAGGTTGTAGATGACGGAGTGGCTTTTCCGCAGGAAGAGGATCTTACCGCAGAAGTGGGTGATGCTTTTTTTAAAGAACAGACTTATACCGGAATTGCAGAAAATACGGAGACAGGTGAAGTGGTCGGACTTTATATTCTGCACCCGAATAATATAGGAAGATGTGGACATATCAGCAATGCAAGTTATGCGGTACGCCGCGATATCAGGGGCGAACATATCGGAGAAAAACTGGTACTTGACTGTCTGAAAATGGCAAAAGAAAAAGGATTCCATGTCATGCAGTTTAACGCAGTAGTGGCATCGAATACGCATGCGCTTCACCTTTATGAACGTATCGGATTTACAAAACTCGGTGTGATCCCGGGTGGTTTCCGCATGCCGGACGGACATTACGAAGATATTATTCCGCACTATTATGTGCTGTAAGAAAGAGGAAACTGAATGCTTTATAAAAAGATAGAAATCAAAGTTGATGGATATGAGGAGACAGCCGATTTATATACATATATTCTGGATAATTCCGTAGAAATGCATCCTCAAAAAATGCGTCCGGTTATTGTAATCTGCCCGGGAGGTGGTTATGCAATGACTTCAGACCGAGAGGCAGAACCGATTGCGATGCAGTATCTTGCGAAGGGTTATCATGCTGTGATTTTGCGTTACAGTGTTGCTCCGGCTAGATATCCTCTGGCGCTTATGCAGCTCGCAAAGACCGTGTTATATCTGAGAAAACATGCGGACAAACTGCATATTGATACGAACAGAATTATCTTACAGGGATTTTCGGCAGGGGCACATCTTGCAGCGAGTCTTGGTGTTTTCTGGAAAAAATCATTTCTTTCAGAGCATCTGGATACAAACCCTGAAATGATAAAACCGAATGGTATGATCCTCAGTTATCCGGTGATCACATCCGGAAAATTTGCACATGAAGGTTCGTTTGAATGTCTGCTGGGAGAAGAATGCCATGACGAAACAAAAAGGAGAGAACAGTCGCTGGAATTACAGGTAAGTCCGGACACACCGCCGACATTTCTCTGGCATACTGTCACAGATGATACAGTTTCGGTCGAAAATTCAATTTTATTTTTTGAGGCATTACGAAGAAATCATGTGCCGGTAGAGATGCATATATATCCTGTCGGCGGACATGGACTCAGCCTTGCAAATGAAGAAACAAGTCACGAAGATGGCGGCTGTATACAGCCGGAATGTCAGTCGTGGATGGAACTTGCATGTATATGGCTGAAGAATAGATAAAAGAGAAATAAATTACATGGATTATAGAAATTTTTTTATAAAAGCTGTAACGTTTTTATCTCATATATCGTCATATATGTGAAGGAGGACAAGAGTACAAAGAGAGGAGAAACCAATGCTGAATATTCAGGAAGTATACGAAAAATATTTCACAGTCGTATACCGCTATCTGCTCTCGCTTTCACACAATACCCACATCGCAGAGGAACTTACACAGGAAACATTCTTCAAAGCACTGAAAAAAGTCGACGATTTCAGAGGGGAATGTGATCTGCGTGTATGGCTCTGCCAGATCTCCAAAAACACATATTATGACTATCTGAAAAAGAATAAAAAATACGTGCCGGAAGCGCAGAATGAGTTGTCAGAAGATGTATTTTCTGCTGATTTTGTTCAGGATTTTGCGGACAAAAAAACGGCATTTCGTGTCCACAAAGTTCTGCATAAACTTTCGGAACCGTACAAAGAAGTCTTTTCCCTCCGGGTATTTGGAGAACTGTCATTTAGTGATATATCAGATCTGTTTGGCAAAAGTGAAAGCTGGGCGAGAGTTACTTATCACCGCGCATGCAAAAAAATCAGGGAGGAATTAGACGATGAAGATCACCTGTAATATTATTGAAGATCTGCTTCCGCTTTATATTGATGATATGGTCAGTGAGGACAGCAGACAGCTTGTAGAAGAACATCTGAAAGAGTGTGCAGCCTGCCGCAAAATGCTGGATGAGATGAAAAAAGAGAACCAGTTGCGGACTGTTTCAGGGAATGCCAAGAGGAATTCAGACCGCCGTACTGAGATTGCACCATTAAAAAAAATCCGCAGACGTATCCGTCGGAAACGTATGATTTCCATTATTTTAGCAGCGGTACTTGTGCTGCTTGCGAGTGGAATCGGGCATTACTGGTATTACGATAAAAAGACTTATATATCCTGGGACGATGCCGGAATGACCTTAAGGGATGGAAAAATTTACAGCAAAATTGATCCGGACGGACATAAGACAGCTATCTTATCCGTGGATCAGAAAAATATGTTTTATATGCTTTCCGAGACGGCATGGATACGTAAAAATTACCCATCTGCGCAGGATGCAGAGAATCTGATGTTTGATCTTGATGAGTTTCAGAAGGCACATGACCGCCTGCCGGATACAGCCACTGATGAAACTTCATTGCCGACCGGTATCGAAAATGTTTATTATGTAGATCCGGAAAATATAAAAGAGGCATTTGCTCTCTGGGATTATCAGGATGAGCCGGACAAAGCGCAGCAAAAAGAACAGGATCTTGCAGCGAAGTGTCACCTGATCTGGAGCGCTGATTGAACCGCGATTTTGCCGAAAAATTAAAAAAAGTTGGAGAAATTTAAAGGAGAATGCCGTGAACAACATCATAGAAATCAATGATTTTAATGCACCGGAGCTGGACATTTATGCGAGAACATCAGAGGTACAGCTCCGGCGGTATAACGAACCGTTCCCGGGACTTTTTATTGCGGAAAGTCCGAAGGTGATTGAGCGTGCGTGCAGCGCAGGCTATGAACCGGTTTCATTTCTGGTCGAGCATAAGGATATTGAGGGCGAGGCGAAAGAACTTCTGGCACGTTTTTCGCAGACCCCTGTATATACAGCAGAATATGAAATCCTTGTAAAACTGACCGGTTATGCTCTGACTAGAGGACTGCTCTGCGTCATGAAACGCCGCACCCTTCCGACTGTCGAGGAAATCTGCCAGAATACCAGACGCATAGCAATTCTGGAAAATGTCGTAAATCCAACTAATATCGGTGCGATTTTTCGCTCCGCGGCAGCACTCCACATGGATGCAATCCTTCTGACCAGCGGCTGCAGCGATCCGCTTTACCGCCGTGCTTCCCGTGTGAGCATGGGCACGGTTTTTCAGATTCCGTGGACTTATTTTGATAAAAAAAATTCCTGGCCGGATACAGGCATGCAGACTCTTCGCGTACTTGGCTTCAAAACCGTGGCAATGGCACTGCGGGATGATTCTTTCAGTATTGACGATCCGCAGCTTCATGCAGAAGAAAAACTTGCCATCGTCCTCGGCACAGAAGGGGATGGCCTGGCATCCGACACAATCGCAGACTGCGATTATACCGTGAAAATTCCGATGTCTCATGGTGTTGATTCTCTCAATGTAGCTGCTGCAAGTGCAGTTGCTTTCTGGGAACTTGGTAAGAAATAAAATTTCTAAAATCAATATTTCTGACATTATTGTCATGCATTGACGTCTTTTTATAGATACTATAAAATCTATATCGGATTAAAAATTCTTTAAAATTTTCAAAAACATAAAACTTTTTTAAAAATCCCCCTGTCTTTATAGTAACAGCACAAAAGACAGGGAGGTGAAATCATGTCATTACCATATGAAAAACAGATTATGCAGCTTTTGCAGGAACTGGGACATTATCAGGTGATCATAAGACGATGCCGGCGGGAGAAGCGTCCATATATGGAAGAGCTTTGCACGTCATGCAAAGAAATCGAGCAGGCCGTTTATGAGCTTGAAGAAAAACAGCAGCTCGCGCTTTCACAGTGGCGCTCTGCCGGAGAAGAAGAAAGAAGCCGCATTTTATTTCCACTGACGGACGGGCTGGAGCAGATGACCGTGCTGGCGGAGAAAAAAGGATGTAAAGTGATTGGCGAATATCTGGAGGCATTTATTATGGATGAGATTCTGGAATTGCTGGACAGTACGGCATAGACTGACAGTATTTCGGACAGAAACCTGAGGTGATACAGTGAAAAATAAACTGATGCAGTGGGTGGTGAATCTTATCCGTCTGGATATGAATTTTTTTATGGAAGAAATGGATGAGACACCGGAATATTGCATAGAGACATACAAAGAAATTTTATACAGGGAGAGAGAAAAAAATGGATTACAGAGAAGCAATCGAAAAAGCAAAGAACGGTGAGGAACAGGGATTTTCATTTTTATATGAAAAAACCTACAAAAGCAAATATTATCTGGCATTGCAGTATATGAAAAATAAAGAGGCAGCTGAAGACGTCCTGCAGGAAGCTTATATGAAAGCGTTTTCCAAACTGGACAAACTCAGTGAGCCGGAGGCTTTTGAAGGATGGCTTGGCACGATTGTTGCCAACACTGCCAAAAACGCACTGGCAAAGAAAAATCCGCTTCTGTTCACTGATGTTGCAGTGGACAATGAGGGGGAGGAGTTTACCTACGATGTGGAAGATGAAAATCCTGAAAACCAGCCGGAAATGGCATATACAAGAGAAGAGACGCGAGAACTGGTACACTCTCTGATGGATTCACTTTCGGAAGAACAGCGCATGTGTATTTTGATGTTTCATATTGAGGGAGCATCTATTTCAGAGATCGCTGAGGCAATGGACTGTTCGGAAAACACGGTCAAATCGCGTTTGAATTACGGAAGAAAAAATCTCAAAGTTAAAGCAGAAGAACTGCAGAAAAAAGGCTACAAGCTTTACAGTGTGGCTCCGGTTGTACTTCTTGTATACCTGCTTCGTTCCGACAGAGAGATTATGGCAGCAGAAAAATCCTTTATTGCAGAAGGAAAATCCATCGAGGAGAAAATTCTCCGTCAGACTTCCGGGCAGCAGAGAGCAGGAAAGACAGGAGAGGATTTAGCCGAGACAACAGGAAATGCAGGAGAAACTTCCGGAAGCTCCGGGGCGGGATCTGCGAAAGCAGCAGGAAAGACGGCGGCCAAAGCTGCAAAGACAGGATTCCTTCATACAGCAGCAGGTAAAACAGTCGCTGTAGTTGTGGCGGTCGGTGTAGTTGGAGGCGCTTTTTATGGCGGTACACAGTGGAACGTCCAGAAAAACAACACCTCACAGCAAAATAATATAGAGGCAACTGCCATGCCGGAATCCACAGAAGCACCGGAAGTGACAGAGGCACCGGAACCGACCGCGACACCGGAACCAACTGCGACACCGGAACCGACGCCGACACCGGAGATTTCGACGGCCGAACCGGATTATCCTTCCGTTATCGAAGGCGGACTTACAAAAGATGAACTGCAGTTTGTATTTGCCTACGGTCCGGAGAGCATTCCGGAAGGCGGATTTTCCGAGAATGATATTGCATTACTGGTAAATTCCCTCTGCCAGACTGCCGAGATAGAAGGAAACTACATCGAATACATCGGTTATGGCGAGGATTACAGCCATTTTTACAGACTTTCTGATGTAAACCGCATGTTCTCTTCTTTCACAGATTATCAGTTTACAGAAGAAAACGACAACGACGAGGCCGGTGGCATTAATGTACAGGGTGAAAACTTAAGTTTCGTGCCGGCAACTCTGAATTACACAGCAAGCGCAACAATTACCGGAACAGAAACAATCGGTGATGAACTGGATGTTTTCTATTCCTATCACAAAGATCAGTATGATGACGATGCGGGAGAAGTGTTGACAGATGTCAACAAAAAGGCAATCATGCGTGATGCCGGAGATGGAAAATACAGAATCGTGGAAATTGTAGAAGCTATTGGAGATAATGCACCAAAAGCACCCGGGGCAGAAGCCGCACCAACACCTGAAACTGCACCTGCTACAGAAGCAGCCGCAGATACCGGAAGCATCCGCAGTCTTTATGAAGGTGTTCTGACCGGTGTACAGAATGGAGAATACGAGTTTCCACAGAACAGAAACAGCTCACACTATCAGTACTTTGTAGCGGACATCAATGGTGACGGCATTCAGGATCTCGGAGTAGGTCCTATACAGGAAGACAGTGCATTTTATCAGTGGGATCTTAAGATTTTTACCGCAGCACAGTCCGGCAGCGGATATCAGCTTGCAGAAGTTCAGGGAGATCAGTTTGTAGATAATCTTTATCTGGCAGCAGACGGAAATGGCCTGTTTGAAGTGATGATCTCAAGAGGAACCGGAGATGCGGAGGCCTATCGTATTACGATCAGTGATGGCAGTCTTGTTATGGGTGGAGTAGAACAGAACATGAGAATTGATGACGATTCCCTCACAAATTTTGCAAATAATAACCCGGCTGTTGAATGGAAAGAGCTTTCAGATACAAGCGGACTTGATGCACTGCAGTAAGCGGTGGATACAGGATATTTGAAGAAATTGTTGATGTCGGGGATGACCTGCCAGAATGGTGCCGGGCAGGTCACCAGGAAGCAGCTTTCTCCGATTGTCTGCAGGTGAAATAACACCTATTATAGATGCTTTATTGACTACAATATATAGATGTTATAATATCTATATATTAGATAAAAAAATTGAAAAAGATAAAACTTTTCAAAAAAATACCTGTCTATATAGTGTAGACAGGTAAAGAATACGAATATTTATCTGGAGTTTAAGGCTTGTCGGAGGTATCGTCAGGTACAAATGTCACAATATCTGATATCTGACAGCCGATGACACTGCATAAGGTATTCAGCGTCTTTGTAGTGACAGTTTTGTTACTTCGCAGCCGCTGGATCGTATCCGGTAAAATACCGTATTCATATATTAACTGATAAGTAGAAATATCTTTCTGATGCAGAGTCTGCCAGAAAGGTTCATATGAAATCATCGCCATACCTCCTGTTAAGGGAAATGGTAGCATAGATATCATATGATTTATGCACGATATAACGTGTATATTCTGCTTCAGTTGATCATACACCACAAGAGGAGGACATAAGAGATGAAACTGAAACAAATTATGACAATCGGGTTATCGACGGCGATGATCCTGTCCGCAGTTCCGGCAGAAACCGTTGTATTTGCGGCAAATGAGCAAACTGCGACGGCGGATACTGCAAATGCGGAATCTGACATTGCAACAGAATCCGCAGAAGCAGGGGCAGCAGCATTTGAGGCGGCTCCGGAAACAATGACTTCGGATGATGAAGATACAGACGTTGCATTCACCGATTCGAATGATGAACCTGCAAACGATGAAATCCAGATTGAGGAAGAGCAGGAAACTTCCGATGAAAGTACCATCGATGAGAGCACAGTTTCTGATGCTGCTGAATCAGTCTTCGACGACAACGCAGATATTGCGGCTTTTTCTGATGAAAGCTCAGAAGCAGCCGATACGGAATATGGAAAAGAAATCTACAGTGAGACTTTAAAGGATGAAACAAAGGGAAGCAGTATTAAATGGACCTTCTATGAAAGCGGCACACTTGTAATAGAGAATGCTGAGGATGGTAATGGCTCAACACCGGACTGGTCACCATGGTTTAACTATAAAGAAAAAATCACAGATGTGATCATAGAAGATGGAATTACAACACTGGGCGAACGAAACTTTATGGAGTATCCGGCACTTAAAACAGTTACCATTAAGGGAACCCTGTCCAAAATCGGTAACAGTGTATTTGAAGGCAGTAAAGAGCTTGAGAATATCTCGGTTACAGGAAAAACCAATAACAACGGACTGAAAGTTATTCAGCTCGGTGAGTGCGCATTTAAAGACTGTACGGGGCTTGAAAGTGCGGAATTTACAGGAAATTTTGTAACAAACAAAAATGCATTTGAAGGTTGTACATCACTTAAAAGCATAAAAGTAAAAGAATCTACAATGATCATGCTTGGGGAATATACCTTTCTTAACTGCTCTGCTCTGATGGAAGCAGATCTGCCGGGCAGTAGAATGAAGTCAGTCGGAAAATCTGCGTTCTTTGACTGTACATCCCTGAAGCAGTTTGATTTTTCAGATGTGAGCAGTATTGGAGAATCAGCATTTTATAATTGCAGCAGTTTTGAAAGTATTGAAATACCGAAAAAGATTACAACGATTGCAGAATCTGCTTTTTATGGATGCAGTGGTTTGACGGGCATTGAGATACCGGAAAACATCAAAACAATCGGAAAAAATGCATTTTGGGGATGCAGTGGAATCAAAAAACTGAAAATCCCGGGCACTGTCGAAACAATCAGTAAGTCAGCTTTTGGGAAATGTACGGGACTTGAAGAACTTGATATTGAAGAAGGCGTTCAGACTGTAGAAGAAGAGGCATTTGCAGCCTGCTCCGGTTTGAACACAATGATTTTACCTAAGTCTGTCAGCAGCTTCACAACGAATTTCGTTACAGACTACATGCCGATCAAAAAAATCTGTTACAGAGGTACCAGAGAAGAGTGGATCGCAGCGAATTTAAACAGTGACAGATTTTTTAATGCAAAGGTTTATTTTGAATATGGTCAGGACCATAAACACCGGATGATTACACGGACTTATACTTACCCGAATTCCTGTACACAGCCTGGCAGGAAAGAAACCTTCTGCAGCATCTGCGGCTATGTGGAATCTTCAGAAGAAATCCCGGCAGGCCATCATTTCTCTGCATGGGAAACTGTTTCAGAAGCCACAGTACTGGCACCGGCGGTTCAGGCAAGAACCTGCAGCGTATGCGGAACAAAAGAAACAAGAAATAACGGCAGCAAACTGACTCCGACGATCAAAGTCACTGCAGCGAAATTCCCACTGAAATTCAGACAGAAAACAACGGTTCTGAAAGTAAGCGGACTTGCAAAAGGTGACTCCATCGTATCCTGGAAATCCAGCAATACATCCATTGCAAAGGTTAACGGCAGAGCGAACGGAACCAGCACCATCACAGCAGGCAAGAAAAACGGCAAAGCAACGATCACCGTTACTTTAAAGAGCGGATTAAAGAAAAACATCACAGTCACCGTACAGAAAAAAGCTGTAAAGACAACGAAGATCTCCGGTGTTGCCAAAAAACTGAAACTGAAAAGAAAACAGAGCGCAACATTAAAACCGGTCGTTACACCACTTACAAGTCTTCAGAAAGTGACTTACAAATCCAGCAACAAAAAGGTTGCAACCGTCAATTCCAAAGGAAGGATCACCGCAAAGAAAAAAGGTACGGCTGTGATCACTGTGAAGTCCGGGAGCAAGACGGTTAAATGCAAAGTTACCGTAAAATAAAAAATTTAAAAAAATTTCAATTTTATAAAACTTTTTAAAAAGAACTCTTGTCTATATAGTACAAAGCAAATAAAATAAGACAAGAAAAGGAGAGACAATCATGAAGAAAGAAAAGGTACTTGCATTATTACTGACAGCGGCAATGAGTGTGACAGCCGCAGCACCGGTGTCGGCAGCAGAACTCACAGACGAAACAGCAGCAGTCGATGTATTTGATACAGAAGACGCAGAGGTACAGGAAGATACAGTTACAGAAGCACAGGATGAGGAGATCGCTCTTTCGGATGATGCGGAAATCACAGAAGAGGGAGATGCGCAGCCGGAAATTCTTGTAGATGAAGCTGCAGGAGATTACGAAGACGGCGGAGATATTGAGCTGACAGATGAAGAAGATATTTTCTCAGACAATTCAGAAGAACAGATTGCAACACAGGCAGCAAGTGCATCGAACATTAAAGGTACGATAACACTGAAGAATAACCGCTGGAGTACGACGGGGCGATTCCCGAGTTCTTCAGATGCAAGGGGTACTAAACACTATTACGAGTTCACCCCTCAGACAGGAGGTAAATTGAAGGTTACCGGTACATCATCAGGAATATCAGGAGGTGTTTTTTTAGAACTGGCGCTGGCAGACAGCGGAGAAATCCTCAAACCAGCTGGCGTGATATGGAATAATCCGATGGATGACGTGTATTATCTGACAAAAGGTACCACCTATCTGATAGGAATACAGCAGCACTCTGTAACAGATTATAAGCTTGCAGTCGAATTTACACCGGTGAAAGAAAGCTTTCCGGAGAAATATTATGAGCAGAAGGAAGAATGGTATGATGCAAAACAGATCTCTCTGAACACAATGTACCATGGAATGCTCGGTGCAGGTGATGATACAGACTGGTTTAAGTTTACAGTTCCTTCATATGGAAAATATAAGATCAATATGACATCAAATGGCAGTATACAGTTCTGTTTACATAATGCATCAGGTGAAGCAATAAGGAACTGGGGTTGGCTGTATGGTGACCAGAATACAGAAGAGTGCACGCTGGAAAAAGGAACTTATTATATGGGTTATAAAAAAGAAGATGGAAATCAGTATACATTTAGTGTGAATTCTCATACACATTCCTATAAAACATCTTCTGTAACGAAAGCAACCCCGAATCAGAACGGCAGACTTGTCCGCAAATGCTCAGACTGTGGCGAAACCACAACATCCACAATTTACCGCCCGACATCCGTGAAACTTTCTGCAACTACCTATACATACAATGGCAAAGCTAAGAAACCGGGTGTCACAGTTACAGATGCAAACGGAAATACACTCAGCCGTTCATCCTACAGTGTAAGTTATGACAGAGACAGCAAATCCGCCGGAAGACATACTGTTAAGATCACGCTGAAAGGCAACTACAGAGGCACAATGAAGAGAAGCTACACGATCAATCCACGTGCCACATCTGTTTCAAAACTCAGCAAAAAGTCAAAAGGATTTACAGTAAAAGTAAAGAAACTTTCCGCAGCAACAGCAACCGGATACCAGGTACAGTATTCTCTGAACAGCAGTTTCAAAGGCGCGAAGACAAAGACGATCAGCGGAACCTCTCTGACTGTAAAACGCTTAAAAGGTAACAAAAAATACTACGTCAGAGTCCGTACATACAAAAAATCCGGCAGCAAAAAATATTATTCTTCATGGTCCGCGGTAAAGGCAGTAAAAACAAGACGATGAAAATTTTTCAGGGGGAAAGAAAACATGAAAAAAGCAGCAAAAAAGCTTCTGGCACTTGTGCTGGTACTGACAATGGCAGTGATCGCTCCGGTCGGAGTACAGGCAGCCTCCGTGGTAAAAGAGGAAACCGCTTATGCGATTTATTATCCGAAAACAAACGCATATACCAATAAACAGCAGATAAGTGGATCTGAAAAGTCGAAATTTACATCACTGAAATCATCCAAAAAGTCTGTTGCAACTGTCGGATGCAAGAAAAATTCATGGGGATATGCACTTTATGTTGTTGCCAAAAAAACAGGAACAACAACGATTTCCTATAAGTTGAATGGTGTTAAGCATACCCAGAAGGTTATTGTAAAAAAATATGTGAACCCATACAAAAAAGTAACCATCAATGGTAAGGACATCACATCACAGTTTAAGAAGTCAAACGTTGCCATAGTAAGCTATCAGAAATACAAAAACAAAAAAGTTACGATCAAATATGAGATGAAAAAAAACTGGGCACAGGTACATACAGACTACTGCCGAAATGGAAAGATTCTCAAATGTCTTGGTACATTTAAATACAAAATGTCTGTAAATAAGCCGAAGAAAAATTCTACTGTGGAAGCATCTCTGATCAATCATAAAGATATGAGTTCAGACCAGTACAGCGTAATACAATTTAAATAAGGCAGAGGTCCCGGGGATAAGTTGTTCCCCGGGACTTCTTGTTTTTTATCAGAATCTTCTTTATAATGGAAAAGCTAATAAAATGAAAGAAGATAAAGGGATTTACAAATGTTAAAACGATTTTCCAAATATGTATTTCAGAGTGTTGCGGGCATGATCGGTGTTTCCGTCTATGTTCTGGCAGACACCTTTTTTATCTCCGTCTATGCCGGTGCAGACGGGCTTGCAGTCCTGAACCTGATTCTTCCCGTGTATGGTCTCATCTACGCGATCGGTTCGATGATCGGCATCGGCTCCGCGACCCGATATGGCATCAGCAAAGCAAAGGGTGAAAGAGCAGATTATTATTTTACACAGGCAATTGCCTGGAGCGTCCTGATCAGCATTCCGTTCGTCCTGCTTGGAATTTTTATTCCCGATAAATGTCTGGCACTGCTCGGCGCGGATGCCGGACTCGTTGCACTCGGCAAGACCTATCTGCGTATCATCCTCATAGGAACACCGTTTTTTATGTCGAATTATTCCGTCACGGCATTTGCCCGAAATGACAATGCAACATCAATCGCAATGGCCGGCTCTCTTGCCGGCAGTGTCTGGAATATCGTTTTCGACTATATTTTTATTTTTCCGGTTGGTCTTGGATTTGCCGGAGCGGCACTTGCAACAGCGTTCTGTCCGATCGTTACGATGTCCGTCTGTATGGTACATTATTTTGGAAAAAAATGTCACATCGGATTCAAATGGAAGAAAATGTCTGTCCGACATCTGATCTCATGCTGTCAGCTCGGTGTATCCGCGTTCGTGGGAGAAATTTCTTCCGCCGTGATCGCATTTGTGTTTAATATGCTGATCCTTGGACTCGCAGGCAGCGTTGGTGTGGCCGCTTATGGAATCGTAGCGAATCTTTCCATTGTCGGAATGTGCATCTTCAATGGCCTTGCACAGGGCGCGCAGCCGCTGATCAGTGAAAGCTTCGGCAGGGGAGAAAGTGAGCATGTCAGAAAATATCTTCGCTGGGGCATGAACAGTACGATTACGATAGAAATCGTAATGATTGCTCTGATCTGGCTGTTTACAGATCCGCTCGTTGTGATCTTTAACAGCGAAAATAATGACATGCTGCTGCAATACGCACATACCGGCCTGCAGCTGTATTTCCTCGGGTTTCTGTTTGCCGGAGTAAATATCATGCTTGTCGCGTATTTCTCTGCAACAGCGAATGCGCGTCCGGCGATCATCGGTTCTCTGATGCGTGGAGCGATCGCCATTGTACTCTGTGCGATCGTACTTTCCAGAATACTTGGAATGAACGGAGTCTGGCTGTCTTTCCTTGCTTCTGAGATGCTCACGTTTGTCGTGATCCTGATCCTTTCCAGAAAGAAAGAGAGAGTGTCCAATGACTACATTTGAGATATTGCTTCAACAGATCGGACTTTTTGTAATTTATATTCTGGCGGGAGTGATTCTTGTCCGGACGAAGGTACTGAACAAAGAAACGCTGGAACCAATCTCAAAATTTGTAATTAAAATGGCACTGCCGGTGATGATTTTTATTAATATCATTGATGGTGTAAACAAAGAAATTTTGTTCGGTTCGTGTCAAATCCTTTTGATCGCGGCGGGATTCTATGTAGTGATGTTTCTGGTCAGTTTATGGATGACGAAATTTTTCCATCTGACAGAAAATCGTGCCGGAATCTATCAGGCGATGATGTTGTTTGGAAACATTGGATTTATGGCAGTTCCGGTGATTTCAAATGTTTTTCCCGGGAATGGGATTTTATATGTTTCTGTATTTATGATTTTTGATCAGTTTATGCTCTGGACACTGGGAGTAAAGCTGACGACGCCAAAGGGAAGCGGAAGATTTGATCCGAAGAAACTGATTAATCCTGCGACAGTGGCGATTTTGATCGGAATGATTTTGATGCTGACGGAAGTACGGATACCGTCGCTTCTTGATACCGGACTCAGGAAAATCGGCGCCACGGCATCACCGCTGGCAATGATCTATATAGGTGGTATTTTTGCAGAACTTCCGCTGAAAAAATATCTGAAAGAAATTTCCCTGTACGGAATTGTGATTGTGCGAATGCTGTTTGCGGCGATTTTGATGTTTCTTGTACTTGGATTTTTCCCGGTCAATGCGGAGATACGGCTTGCGATGGCGCTGATCACAGGAATGCCGACAATGACAGCCGTCGTGATGATGGCGAATGCATCAGGGCTGGATGGAGATTACGCGCTTGGAGGCGTTTTTATTACAACAGTATGTGGAATCGTAACTCTGCCGTTTGTGTGCTGGTTCTTACAGTATGTGATGTAAATTCGATTAAAAATGAATATTAATATTAAATGTAAGAGGTCACTGAGAGAAAAGCTCCCGGTGACCTTTTTGCTTCCAAATATAAGTGTGATATTATCTGTGAACAATAACAGAGTGATTTTTATTCTCAATAAAACAACAGGAAAAATCTTGCATGACCGCACGAATTAGTCTATACTAACTATGAAGTTAGATGAAAGAAACTCATAGAAAGGGGAATTGGGTCATGTACCTTGAGATCGAAAAAGTAGTAGGAAGAGAAATTCTGGATTCCAGAGGAAATCCGACAGTTGAAGCAGAAGTTTATCTGCTGGATGGAACTGTAGGCAGGGGAACCGCACCGAGTGGTGCATCTACAGGTGAATTTGAAGCTCTGGAACTCCGTGACGGAGATAAAGCGCGTTACCTTGGAAAGGGCGTGCAGAAAGCAGTTGAAAATATCAACACTGTAATCAATGAAGCAATCGAAGGTCTGGATGCAAGTGACATCTATGCAGTTGATGCAGCTATGATCGCAGCAGACGGAACAAAAGATAAATCAAAACTTGGTGCAAATGCAATCCTTGCAGTATCTATCGCATGCTGCAGAGCAGCCGCAACCGCACTTGAAATTCCGCTGTATCGTTTTCTTGGCGGCGTATCCGGCAACCGTCTTCCGGTACCGATGATGAACATCGTAAACGGTGGATGCCATGCATTGTCTTCCGGACTGGATGTACAGGAATTTATGATCATGCCGGTCGGAGCACCTTCTTTCAAAGAATGCTTAAGATGGTGTGCAGAAGTTTTCCATGCACTGGCATCTATCCTGAAAGAGAGAGGACTTGCTACATCTGTAGGTGATGAAGGTGGTTTTGCACCGGCACTGAAATCTGATGAAGAAGCAATTGAGACAATCCTCGAGGCAGTAAAGAAAGCCGGATACGAACCAGGCAAAGATTTCAAAATCGCAATGGACGCAGCTTCATCTGAATGGAAGAGCGAAAAAGGCAAAGGCTATTACAAACTTCCGAAGGCCGGAACAGAATATACATCTGAAGAACTGATCGAGCACTGGGCAAAACTCTGCGATAAATATCCGATCATTTCCATTGAGGACGGTCTGGATGAAGAAGACTGGGAAGGATGGCAGAAACTTACTGTAAGACTTGGAGACAAAGTACAGCTTGTCGGTGATGACCTGTTTGTAACAAATACAGAAAGACTTTCCAAAGGTATCGAGCTTGGTGCAGGCAATGCAATCCTGATCAAACTAAACCAGATCGGTTCTGTATCCGAGACACTGGAAGCAATCAAAATGGCACACAAAGCAGGCTATACTGCAATTTCGTCACATCGTTCCGGTGAAACAGCCGATACAACAATCGCAGATCTTGCAGTTGCACTTAACACCTGCCAGATCAAGACAGGTGCGCCGAGTCGTTCCGAACGTGTTGCAAAATACAACCAGCTTCTCCGCATCGAAGAAGAACTGGGCGCAAGCGCAGTATATCCTGGAATGAAAGCATTCAATGTAAAACAGGATTAAGTTTCATTCGTTTACTTACACAATAACGGGTATTCACAAAACATTCACAATAACATGAAAAAATCTCCGATACAGACAGATTTTGGTTTCTGTCAGTGACGGAGATTTTTGTATTAAGGATGTCAGATTACGTTGGCAAGCCCCTTCTGGAGTGCGATAATTTTGTCATATATTGCATCAGCGAGGGCAGCATGACCATTCTCATCCAGATGTTCACGGTCAGTAACACTTGGAAGTGCATAATCTGCAGCATTCAAAAATGCAGCATGATTTTGAAGTGCAACTTTGCGATATTCGTTTGCGAGATTTCTGGAAACAGATTCAGATTTTTCATTAAATTCCGGATCGAAATCCGGTTCTCCGATGCCATGTCCCAGATGAATCGGTGAAATCACCAGTAGATCGAAATGCTGCGAAGCGTTCAGGCGTGCTTTGCGGATCACCTGATCCAGCCCCTTTGCAATAACGCTGGCGGAAGCACCGTAGCGGCTTTTGCAGTCATTGGTTCCGAGCATGATGATCACGAGGTCAAGAGGATTATGCATTTCCACAGTGACACCGATCATATCCAGCCCACGGCGGCTTTCGCGGAGCTCATCCTGAAAAACGGTAGTTCTTCCGCAAAGACCTTCTTCAATAATATGATATTCCGGACCGAGTTTCTGCTGCAGAAGCCCGGTCCATCTTGTTTTTTCATCAAAACGGCCGGTCTTATCCGGCTTGTATCCCCAGGTATTTGAATCGCCAAAGCATAAGATATTCATGAGATCACGCTCCTTACTCAAAAAACATATAAACATATCAAATAAATATGTAATAAAAATAATAAACGTTTTATTCTGAAATGTCAATGCTTATTATAAAGTTTTAGAAAGAAAAAAATTTTTAATTTGTCTAGTAGAAATGAATATAAATAAATGTTGCGGATTTATGCTTGAAAATGTATAATAAATATAAGTTAAATAAAACTAACTTAAATATAAATCACTTTTACAAATGTTTCACATAATATAAACAGAATGGTATTTAGGGTTATAAATATTAATGACAAAATGTGAGAGGGAGGGAAAGTATGAACTTAAATGTTTTTTACGGAATTTTAATTCCGTTTGTCGGGACATCGGCTGGGGCAGCGTGCGTCTTTTTTATGAAAAAAGATCTGAGGCAGTGGATGCAGAGGTGCCTGACCGGTTTTGCGGCAGGAGTTATGGTGGCGGCATCTGTGTGGAGTCTTTTGATTCCGGCAATTGAGCAGTCCGAGGGAATGGGGAAGCTGTCGTTTGTGCCGGCAGTCCTCGGATTCTGGGCGGGTGTATTGTTTTTGCTTTTACTGGATCATATTATTCCACACCTGCATCAACAAACTGATAAAGCAGAGGGACCGAAGAGCAATCTGCAGAGAACAACCATGTTGGTGTTAGCCGTGACATTGCACAACATCCCAGAGGGAATGGCTGTCGGTGTCGTCTATGCGGGGTATCTGACCGGAAATGCGCAGATTACATTGATGGGAGCGCTTGCATTGTCGCTTGGAATCGCAATCCAGAATTTTCCGGAGGGCGCAATTATCTCCATGCCGCTTCGTTCCGAGGGAATGGGCAAGATGAAAGCCTTTGTGGGAGGCGTTTTGTCCGGAGTCGTGGAACCGATCGGTGCGGTACTGACGATTCTGGCTGCAGGTCTGATCGTCCCGGCCCTGCCATATCTTCTGAGTTTTGCGGCAGGGGCTATGCTTTATGTTGTTGTAGAAGAGTTGATTCCGGAGATGTCTGCTGGGAAGCATTCCAATATCGGAACAATTTTCTTTGCGGGTGGATTCACTCTGATGATGCTCCTGGATGTAGCACTGGGGTGAGAATGAAAAATTAAGTGAAGAGTGTTAATCAAAAGTGTACAGAAAAAGATAATGTGCAAATTGCATAAAAAATGAATAATAAAATTGTGAATTGTGTTCAAGTCTGCTGTTGATATTTTATCGAAAAAGGAGTAAAACATTAGATAAATAAAAAAGAGAAATGCATAGATCAGGACAGGTCACAAAAGGAAACTGGATTACAGAGAGCCGCAGTTGCTGAGAAGCGGCAGAAAGTATTTTGTGATATCACCCGGGAGCATCCCACTGAATAAGAAAGAGTTTTAGTAAGCTGGGACGTAGTCTTCACGTTACAGAAGAGGCTGTTTATACAGACAGCAGTAAGGGATCGTATTTAGTGATAAATATGATAATGCAAAGTGGTACCACGGAAAATTTCGCCTTTGTTATCCGCAAGGATAGCAAGGGCGTTTTTTATGCAATAGGAATATGTCTGCTGAAGCAGACTGTATCTGGCGCGCAAAGCGTAACAAGTCCCTCAAAGATTGAGGGATTGAAAGCACTTGAAGCGGACTTGTCCGCTTTGTTAATATATATAATCAATCATAAGAAAGAGGGCAGATATTATGAGTGGAATCTTAATGATGGTAATAGCTATCGTAGTGCTCGGTGGAGCATATCTTCTGTATGGCCGTTATCTCCAGAACAAATGGGGCATTGACCCAAAAGCGAAAACTCCGGCATACGAAATGGAAGACGGAGTTGACTATGTACCGGCGGATACAAATGTGGTATTCGGACATCAGTTTGCGTCAATCGCAGGTGCAGGCCCGATCAACGGACCGATTCAGGCAGCAATCTTCGGATGGCTTCCGGTTTTACTCTGGATTCTTATTGGCGGCGTATTCTTCGGAGCAGTACAGGATTTTGCATCTATGTATGCATCTGTAAAAAATAAAGGACGTACAATCGGTTATATTATTGAAGAGTATATCGGTAAGTTAGGAAAGAAATTATTCCTTTTATTCTGCTGGCTGTTCTGCATCCTAGTTGTTGCCGCATTTGCAGATGTTGTAGCAGGAACCTTTAACGGATTTGTTGCAAACGATGCTGGAGAACTGACAAAAGTAGCAGCAAACGGAGCTGTTGCAACAACTTCCATGCTGTTCATCCTGGAAGCAGTTGCACTTGGATGTTTTCTTAAATATACAAAGTTTAATAAATGGATCAATACAGCAGTTGCAATTGTATTACTTGTAGTTGCAATCGTACTCGGACTTAATTTCCCGATGTATGTAAGCCTTGATACATGGCATATCATCATTTTTGCATACATTCTGGTAGCTAGTGTCGCACCGGTATGGGCACTGCTTCAGCCACGTGATTATCTGAACAGTTATCTGCTCATCTTTATGATCGTCGGCGCAGTTATCGGTGTATTTGTTGCAAATCCATCCTGCAACCTTAAAGCATTTACAAGCTTTAACGTAGATGGACAGTACATGTTCCCGATCTTATTTGTAACGATCGCATGTGGTGCAGTTTCTGGTTTTCATTCACTGGTATCTTCAGGTACAGCATCCAAACAGATCAAAAATGAAAAGAACATGCTTCCGGTTTCATTCGGAGCCATGCTTATGGAAAGTATGCTTGCCGTTATCGCTCTGATCGCAGTTGCATCTTTTGCAAATGGTGAGGCAGCAGCACAGGGACTTACGACACAGCCGCAGATTTTTGCAGGAGCTATCGCAAACTTTCTTTCTGTAATTGGTCTGCCACATTCACTTGTGTTTACACTGATTAACCTTGCGGTATCAGCATTTGCGCTGACATCTCTTGACTCTGTAGCACGTGTGGGCCGTCTGTCCTTCCAGGAATTTTTCCTTGATTCTGATACAGATGAAGAAAATATGAGTCCATTCTTAAAAGTCGTAACAAACAAATATTTTGCAACAATTATCACACTGGTACTTGCATACATGCTTACAAAAGTCGGATATGCGGAAATCTGGCCGCTGTTTGGTTCCGCAAACCAGCTGTTATCCGTACTTGCACTTGTAGCCTGCGCTGTATTCTTAAAGAAAACAAAACGTCAGGGCTGCATGCTCTGGATTCCGATGGTATTCATGATGGCTGTTACCTTTACAGCACTTGGCATGACCATCACAAAACTTACCAAAGCACTTGTAACAACAGGTCTTGATCTTGGAAACACTCTGCAGCTTGTATTTGCGGTATTACTGCTGATCCTTGGTGTCCTGGTTGCAATCCAGGGCGTTAAGAAACTGTTTGAAAAAACAGATGACAAAAAAGTAACAGCATAAAAAATATGCCCCGGTATATCACACATAAGTTGATATATGGGGCATATTTAAATAGTCTGTATTATTGCTTTAAAATTTTGTGGATCACATATCGGCAACAGTTACTTTGACAAGTGTGCAGTAATGAAAAATTTTGGTAAAAGAATAATATTATGAGACAGTGTGTAATATATAAGTAAGTATTTAAGTGAATGGATCAGTTATGCCGGAGCAGAAAATAGATAATCTTTTGAACCTTGCAATGGATGCAACACCGCAGGAACGTGCAAAATCCGAAAATTTGAATGTCGGATATGATTCTTCGGAAAAATTATGGGATGTGATCGTGAAGTACAGTGGTCCGGAGAGTGGACTTGGCGGTGAGGGAATTCAGGTGGTGCCGCTTCTGGGAGGTTATGCAGTGGTGACTTTACCGGAGTCGGAAATCAAGGCGTATTCCGCCCGGGAGCAGATTGAATTCATGGAAAAACCAAAACGGCTTTATTTTGAAGCTTTTCAGGCAAGAGAGGCGAGCTGTATCCTGCCGGTACAGACCGGAAGTAATGGTTTGACCGGCAAAGGAATACTTGTAGGTGTGGTGGATTCGGGAGTGGACTTTTTTCATCCGGATTTCAGAAATGAGGATGGCAGCAGCAGGATCTTACGTTTGTGGGATCAGAGTGTAAATGGAAATCCGCCGAATGGTTACACAAAAGGAACTGAATATACGAAAGAGGAAATAGATGAGGCGCTTGTACTTGGGGAAACCGAAGGCAGGCGCCTTATTGCATTGCATATCGAGGAGGCGCCGGTGGCGCGTCCGCTGATTCCGTCAGGTGATTTTAGTGGACACGGGACTGCAGTGCTTGGCATTGCAGCCGGAAACGGCAGGGCATCTGACAGTGTGAATCGGGGTGTGGCTTATGAAAGTGAAATCCTTGTTGTGAAGATGGGAAATGCAGGGACAAATTCTTTTCCGCGGACGACAGAGCTGATGGAAGGAATCGACTATCTTGTGCGGCAGGCGTCTGCAATGGGGAAGCCGATCGCAATCAATATCAGTTTTGGGAATAATTATGGGTCACATCAGGGAGATTCTCTGCTGGAAACATACATCAGCAACGTGGCAAATGTGGGACGCTCGGTCATTTGCGTGGGAAGTGGAAACAACGGAAACGACCGTATCCATACTGCGGGAAGACTGCAGCAGGGGCAGAGTGAGATTGTAGAAATGAGTATTGGTGCTTATGAGACAACTCTGAATCTGCAGTTGTGGAAAGCTTATGCAGATGAAATGGAAATTTTCCTTGAGACACCGGCCGGCGAAAATTTACCGGTTCTGTCTGAAAAAATTGATATACAGAGATACCGGGCTGGGGAAACGGAATTACTGATTTATTATGGAAAACCGGGACCTTTTCAGGTGACACAGGAAATCTATTTTGACTTTATCCCGAGGGGAACATATCTTACTCCGGGTGTCTGGAAAATTCATCTGCAGGGCAGACGAATCAAAGAAGGTAACTATAATCTGTGGCTTCCGGGTGGAAATGTTCTGAATACGGTGACCGGATTTTACCGCCCGGTTGCAGCTGAGACTTTGACAATTCCATCTACAGCAGCGAAAGTGATCACTGTAGGAGCATATGATTCAAGGCTTAATGCATATGCTGATTTTTCCGGTCGGGGTGGTGAAAATTTGTCTTATCCCAAACCGGATCTGGTCGCACCGGGGGTCGACATCCTTGCACCGTCGGTCGGTGGCAGTTATACAGGCGTGACGGGGACTTCTTTTGCGACCCCATTTGTGACCGGGTCTGCTGCCCTTATGATGGAATGGGGTATCACACGCAGGAACGATCCTTTTCTCTGGGGCGAAAAAGTGAAGGCATATCTCCGCCGTGGCGCCCGGCCCTTGTCCGGGTTTGACCGGTACCCGAATGAAAGTGTGGGGTGGGGACGTTTGTGTATTGAAGAAAGTATACCATAAGAAATCACACAGAGATGTATGTGACAGGAGATAAGGCGAAGGTGCAAAAAGGACACCGGTCCTGAAAAAATGGTGGCGGAAGAATACGACGCTGTGATATAATAGAGAGAATGATTTGATGTGTATATCAGGAATTTTTGGAAGAGAATGAAACGTGGATAAACTTTAGAAGTAAACCAGAAAACTTAAAGTCATTTAAGTCTTTTTTTAGAAAGAGGGAAGCATATGGATGATTTTAAAAAACTCACAGAGCAGCTTTTTAAAATATATATTAACGCTGAATCAGTAAATGATTTTGGTATAGAGAATTATTTTGATGAAAATATCAGTCTGATTGGAACTGGGAAACATGAATTATTCACGAATCTGCATGAGTTTTTGGAATCATTTAAAGTTGATGTAAAACGAAGAGGCAAAATCAGCATTGAGGTGAGAAATTTACATCAGGAAGAAGAACGACTCGGTGATGATCATGTTCTTGCGCACGGAACAGTAGATTTTACCGGTCTGTTTAAAGATGGTTCAATCTGTTTTGAAATGGAGACAAGATTTACTATTATCTATAAATGGACAAATGGGAAATGGCTGGTTCAGCATCTGCATCAGTCAATACCAGATCTGGAACAGATGGACGGTGAAGAGTTCCCTGTTACATTGGGAAAGCAGGTGAAAAAAAACCAGCAGGCGGTTCATGCATTAGGTACTGCCTATTATTATATCTCAAGGTTGAACTTAAAAACAAAGAAGATCGAACTAGTCAAAAGATCCCGGGAAATGTATTTGGATATTAAAGATAATAGCGCAGATTGGAATCCTCAGTTCGAGCTTATCGAAGGTATTATAGCAGAACCGTTTGTACAGAAGTATATAGATTTTTTTGATATACAAACTATGGCAGCGCGGCTTCATAATAAAGAATCTATGTCTTCCGAATTCAAAAAGAAGGATGGATCATGGTTCCTTTCCATAGTTGTTCCTCAGAGTTATGATAAAAATGGAAATGTTACATCAGTGCTGATTGCAAATCGAGATGTGACAGATGAAAAACTGCGGGAATTAAAACAAGAGGAAGAATTGCGGGAAGCCAAATTAAAAGCAGAATGTGCAAATAAAGCAAAATCATCATTTCTGTTTAATATGTCTCATGATATCAGAACTCCTATGAATGCAATCATTGGTTATTCAGAGCTGGCATCCAGACATTTGCAGGAAACAGATAAACTTGGCAGATATCTTGAAAAAATTCAAATATGCGGAAAAGAACTTTTGGCGATGCTTGGTAATGTTCTGGATCTTGCGAGAATTGAAAATAATAAGGTCGAAATGGAATATACTGTTTCGAATGTCCATGAGTGCTTTGAAAATTGTGCCATTATGTTCCAGCAACAGGCAGAAAGTAAAGATCAGACTTTCTCTCTGACAGAACAGATTATGTATCCGTATGTATATATGGATGCACCGCACCTGTCAGAAATCTGTCTCAATATTATAAGCAATGCAATAAAATATACAAATACAGGAGGTAAAATATCCTGTAATGTCCTACAGAAATCCTGTGAAAAAGAAGACTGGTGCGATATGATCATTACCATTGCCGATAACGGAATTGGTATGTCTGAAGAATTCCAAAAGCGTATTTTTGAAACTTTTGAAAGAGAACGCAACACTACATTAAGTCATATTGATGGCAGTGGAATTGGAATGGGAATTACGAAAAAGCTCGTAGAACTCATGGATGGCACAATAGAAGTGAAAAGTAAGCAGGGTGAGGGTTCCACATTTACAGTGACTATTCCTTGCAGGAAAGCGTCAAAAGAAGAAACCCTGGCGAAGAAAAATAGTAATTTGTGCAATAAGAATTGCCTGAATGGTGTTCGGATCTTACTGGTCGAAGATAATGAAATCAACACTGAAATCGCAACGGAACTATTGACAGAAGAAGGATGTATTGTTGAGACTGCTAATGATGGTGTTGAATGTATTGACATGCTTGAAAAAGCTGATGCTGATTATTACAAGCTGATCCTTATGGATATTCAGATGCCGGTTATGAATGGATATGATGCTACATTAGCTATCCGAAAAATGAAGGATACGAAAAAAGCCGGGATTCCAATTATTGCGATGACTGCCAATGCTTTCGCGGAAGATATACAAAAGGTTCTTTCTGTTGGCATGAATGCTCATGTTGCAAAGCCTGTTGATATGAACATTCTTGTGCCAACAATGATGAAATATTTATAATAGACAGTTTCTTAAGGAGCGGAATTAAATTTCGCCGTTGTTTTTTATGTAGTCACGGTACCAGTAAGCGGAATCTTTCATGATCCGCTGCTGTGTACGGTAGTCTACATAGATAAGTCCGAAGCGTTCAGAGTAACCTTTTGACCATTCGAAATTATCCATCAGTGACCAGTGGAAATAACCACGGATATCGGCAGCAGTAGCTGCCTTTTTTAATTCGCCGAGATATCTTGCGAGGAAATCGATACGGTTCGGATCATGTACTTTGCCATCTTCTGTTACAGCACCTTCAATCTGATAGGAACTGGTAGCTGCTCCCCATACAAAATAAGAAGGGAATTTTACTTTATCAGAAGGATCATTGGTGATTTTTTTACAGGGGATTTATTTCGTTTCTTTTTTGAGGATTGAATTGAACAGTGTCAGGAACGTGATCGTGGTCGCGGCGGCGGCAAGGATATCGCTTACCGGTTCTGCGAGAAAGACTGCGAAGACTTTATCCGGCAGGAAGTGCGGCAGGATAAAAATCAGCGGGATCAGCAGGATAATCTTACGGAGACAGGCAAGCAGCAGGCTGACCTTTGCCTGACCGAGAGCCATGAAGCTTTGCTGGCAGCTTATCTGAAAACCAGTAGAAAAGATGCCCGCCATATAGATGCGCAGCGCCCATGAAGAGTACTCTACCAGTTCTTTGTTTGCAGTAAATATAGAAGCAAATACCTGAGGGAAGAACATGATCACAGCCCAGAATGTAAAGGTATAAGCAACACATGCACAGAATTGCGTAAAAAAAGCCTTTTTGACACGTTCCGGCTTGTCTGCACCATAGTTGTAACTGATAATCGGCTGCCCGCCCTGACAGATTCCCTGAACCGGCATTGCTACAAGCTGGTTGATGCTTGTGATGATCGTCATGGCACCGACTGCTACATCCCCACCGTAGCGAGAAAGACTGTTTGTGAAACTGATCGACAGAAGACTTTCTGTGGATAGCATGACAAATGTTGAAATACCGAGTGCAAGGCACGGACCGAATACACGAACTTCGAGACGCATGTTTTCTTTCTTTAATCGTAAGATTGTTTTCTTTCCGGTCAGGAAGCAAAGAATCCAGATGGCGCCGACTGCCTGACTGAGTACCGTGGCAAGTGCGGCACCTTTTACGCCCATTCCCAGAACAAAGATAAAAACCGGATCAAGGATGATATTGATCACAGCACCGATGACGGTGGTCATCATACTGATTTTTGCAAATCCCTGTGTAGTGATAAAAGGATTCATACCAAGTACGATCAGTACAAAGAAACTTCCGAGAATATAAATTCTTGCATAAGATGTGGCATAGGACATGGTCGCACTGCTTGCACCGAAAAGTTTTAATAAGGTTGGTGCGCTTATGTAAAAGAGGATTGTCAGAATAACGGCAAGCCCTGTCAGCAAAGTAAAACAGTTACCGACGATTTTTTCTGCCGTATCATGGGCTTTCTTTCCCATTGCAATTGCAGCGCGCGGTGCACCGCCGGAACCGACCAGCATGGCAAATGCATTAAGGAGCATCAAAATCGGTGCAAAAAGTCCGACACCGGTCAGGGCAGCCGCGCCGATCCCCGGGATATGTCCGATATAAATTCGGTCTACGATATTATAGAGCAGGTTGATGATCTGTGCGACAACGGCAGGGATTGCCAACTGCGCCAGTAGTTTCGGGATACTTCCCGTTTCCATGGGATTTGTATTGTTTTGATTCTGCATGATGCTCGTCTCCTGAAAATGATATAAAACAATTATATATAAAAATCAGGTTCTTGACAATAAGGGGGGGAATAGAAATAGTTTCCTGGATTTCAGAGGAAATAATGTCAAATATCGATCAACTATGTTAAAGTATAACTAAGGAATAAAACGAGGGGGCAGGGAGCCTATGAAAGAATTACTGTACGGAGCAGCCTATTACGATGAATATATGCCATATGACCGGCTTGAAAAAGATGTTGCCATGATGAAAAAGGCCGGAATCAACACAGTCCGGATTGCGGAATCAACGTGGAGTACATGCGAGCCGCAGGAGGGCGTCTTTGATTTTTCGCATGTGACCCGTGTGATGGATGCGATGGAAGAAGCGGGAATCAACGTCATCATTGGGACTCCGACTTATGCGGTGCCGACATGGATGGTGAAAGCTTATCCGGATGTGCTTGCAGAGACTGTCAAAGGACAGGGCATTTACGGTGCAAGACAGATTATGGATATCACACATCCGGTCTATCGCTATTATGCAGAACGCGTGATCCGTAAACTGATGGAAGTTTCGGCACACCGAAAATGTGTGATCGGATTTCAGCTTGACAATGAAACAAAATATTACGGAACTGCGGGCAAAAATGTTCAGCTTGGCTTTGTTAAATATCTCAGAGAAAAATTCAACAACGATCTTGATGCACTGAATCATGAGTTTGGGCTGGATTACTGGAGCAACCGGATCAATGCATGGGAAGATTTTCCGGATGTGCGTGGAACGATCAATGGAAGCCTTGGCGCAGAGTTTGAAAAATATCAGCGCAGCCTTGTTGAGGAGTTCCTTGGCTGGCAGGCAGAGATTGTTTCAGAATATAAGAGAGAAGATCAGTTTATCACCCACAATCTGGATTTTGAATGGCGTGGCTATTCCTATGGTGTGCAGCCGGATGTAGATCATTTTAAATGTGCGAAGCACCTGACACTTGCCGGTGTGGATATTTATCATCCGACGCAGGATGCACTTACAGGTGCTGAAATCGCTTTTGGCGGGGATCTGATTCGTTCCCTGAAAAACGATAACTACCTTGTGCTGGAGACGGAAGCACAGGGATATCCGGGATGGACTCCGTATGACGGGCAGCTTCGCCTGCAGGCATACAGTCATCTGGCAACGGGAGCACTTGGCGTTATGTACTGGCACTGGCATTCCATTCATAATTCTTTCGAGACGTACTGGCGGGGACTTCTGAGCCATGATATGGAAGAAAATGCCGTTTACCGCGAGGCATGTATTATAGGAAATGAGTTTAAAAAATTATCTTCCGTTCTGTCTGGCCTTAAGAAAAATAATAAAGTTGCAATTATGGTGAATAATGAATCTCTGACCGCGCTCAAATGGTTCGGAATCGAAGCGAACGCTGCCGGAAATAATGGAATCAGATATAACGATGTGGTACGCTGGATCTATGATGCCCTCTATAAAATGAATATTGAGTGTGACATTATTTATTCAGAGAGTACGGATATCGAAAAATATAAGGCAGTCATCCTGCCGGCAATGTACGTGGCTGATGAAAAGCTCCTGAAGCGTCTGAAAGATTATACAATGCATGGAGGCACACTGATCGCTACATTCAAGACAGCCTTTGCCAATGAAAATGTGAAAGTATATCCGGACAGACAGCCACACATTTTAAACGAAGTGTTTGGCATATATTATCAGCAGTTTACATTTCCGAAAAATGTGACTTTGACCGGATTTGAGAGTGGTGCGCCGGAGGCAGAACATTTTATGGAGCTTCTGATGTCGGAAGGTGCGGAAACTGTTTTGTCATATCAGCATTCAAACTGGAAAAAATATGCCGCGGTTACGCGTCATGCATATGGCAAAGGTGAAGCGTGGTATATCGGATGTATGTTTGAAGAAAAGTACCTGCAGCAGTTATTTGCCCGGATTCTGGGAGAGAACGGAATCCATGCGGCAGCGCCGGAACAGTTTCCGGTGATCGTCCGTGAGGGCATAAATGAAAAAGGTGAAAGGATTCGCTTTTACCTGAATTATGCATGGGAAGAGCAAAAAATTAAAGTTTCAGAGAAATTCAGTACAGTACTCGGTACAGCAGATGAGGAACACCGGGAAGTTTCTCCTGGCTCATGGGATGTATGTATCATAAAAATCGGGTAAGGATAAGAAAATAAAACAGAGTTACAGAAGAGAGGTTTTGTTTCATTTTGGGACAGAATCTCTTTTTCGTTACATGACTGTGGATGGAGACTCATGTTATAATCCTGACATTCAAAAGACGAAGATGTTATAATTGTGACAAAAATATTTTGAGGGAGACAAAAATATTTGAATAAATTGTACAAATGCATTGAGCTTTTAATGCTGTTGTGGTAAAATTTGACTATGCGCAAAGGGAAAAATAGACAAATATTGGTAAAAAAGGAGAATAGTATTGAAACAGTGGTCAGAAATCATGCGTAATGTCACGATGCTGTCTCAGCTGGGGCTGTCGTTTATTACACCGCTTCTTTTGTGTCTGGCTCTCTGCTGGTTCATTATTTCAAAGACAGGTGTGGGCGGTTGGATCTACATTCCGGGATTTTTCTTCGGCATGGGCGGATCAGCTACTGTGGCATATAAATTTTATCTTTCTGTAAACAGACAGAACAAGAAACAATCAAAAAGTAAAAAAATATATTTTAACAGACATTCATAAACATCTAAATGAAGGACAGAATAAATGAAAGGAATGGAAAAAATATGAGTGGTTTACTGGAAAATGTGCAGCCGGCAGTAAAGAAGGAAACAAAGAGGGTCGTGATGATCACAGGAGCAGGATTGATCCTGATGTGGATCCTGTTTGCGATACTTCATTTCACAATGCCGGATAAAGTACCATTTGATTATACGGTAATTTTAGGTGGCATCGGCGGCGGCGTGATTGCAGTCCTGAATTTTTTCCTGATGGGGCTTGCAGTACAGAAAGCTGCGTCAGCCACAGATGAGGGGACAGCGAGGATGAAGCTCAAAGCCAGCTATTCGCAGCGTTTTATGATGATGATTCTGTGGGTGATCGTTGCAATCGTTGCTCCGTGTTTTCAATTTGTAGCGGGAATTGCTCCACTTCTGTTTCCGGGAACGGGACTGAAATTTGTGGGGATATTTCATAAAGCAAACTAGGAGGGGACGAATTTAAAGAGACGGGAGGTGAGTGAACGTATGGAACTGGATATTAATGGGGCAAGGATATTTTTCACTTTACCCATTGACCTGCCGGTTCTGGGACAGTTAAAAATCAGCGAGACCATGATCGTAAGCTGGATTGTTATGATTCTGATCACAGGTTTGTGTATCTGGCTGACACATGATCTTAAAGAAGAAAATATTTCCAAACGGCAGGCAGTAGCAGAGCTTCTGGTTGAACAGGCGAACAAATTCGTTATAGGCAACATGGGAGAGAAATTCAGATACATGATTCCATTTGTTGCAGCGCTTTTCGCAACAAGTGTTGTATCAAACCTGATCAGCCTTGTCGGACTTCGAAGCCCGACATCAGATTTGTCTACAGAAGCAGCGTGGGCGGTTGTGGTATTTATCATGATCACTGCGCAGAAGATCAAGACCAGTGGTTTCGGCGGTTACTTAAAGGGATTTACACAGCCGATTCCGGTTATGACACCATTTAATATTCTTTCCGAACTGGCAACACCGGTCAGCATGGCATGCCGTCATTTCGGAAATATTCTTTCCGGTGTTGTTATCAATGGCCTGATTTATGGGGCGCTGGCAGTGGCAAGTTCCGCACTTCTGGGGTTGATCCCGGGACTTGTGGGTGATGTTCTGTCACAGATACCTGTTCTTGATGTAGGTGTGCCGGCAATTTTATCTGTATATTTTGACTGGTTCTCAGGAATTATGCAGGCATTTATTTTCTGTATGCTGACAGTTATGTACATTGCGAATGCAGCAGAAGAAGGTTAGGGATTTTGAGTGTGGGGCACTCGCAGAAACAAGGGATAACGTAACTGTGAGGGTACTGAACAGTTACGGATAATTAATTTATTACAGGAGGATTTTACTATGGATTTTCAGTTATTGGCAAAAGGTATCGCATTAGCAGGTTGTGCAATTGGAGCTGGATGTGCGCTGATCGCAGGTATCGGCCCTGGTATTGGTGAAGGTAATGCTGTTGCAAGTGCTCTGGAAGCAATCGGACGTCAGCCGGAGTGCAAAGGAGATGTTACATCTACTATGCTTCTTGGTTGTGCAATCGCAGAGACAACCGGTATTTATGGTTTTGTAACCGGTCTTCTTCTTATCTTCGTAGCACCGGGCATGTTCATGAATTTCCTTGGATGATAGAGAATATAAGGTAAAGGCAGAAGGCTGCAGCGGACAGATCAGGCGGCAGCAATAGGAGGTTACAAACATGCAGGTACAGGAATTAGTAGGAATTGTGCCTTGGAATTTTATAGCGACGATCTGCAACCTTTTTATTCAGGTGTATCTCATCAAACGTTTCCTTTTCAAGCCGATCAACGAAATGCTGGACAAACGCAAGGCGAAAGCCGATGCCGAGATTCAGGATGCGGTGAAGGCCAAAGAAGAAGCTCAGGCCATGAAAGCTGAGTATGAAAAGAATATGCAGGAAGCAAAAGAACGGGCAAATGAAATCGTGATGACAGCACAGAAAACAGCGGCTGTTCAGAGTGAAGAGATGCTCAAAGAAGCTTCCAGTCAGGTAACAGCCATGAAAGAAAAGGCAGAGAAAGACATTGCACAGGAGAAACGTAAAGCTGTCAATGAGATCAAGGGAGAGATTGGCGGTATGGCTGTTGAGATCGCCGGCAAGGTAATCGAGCGCGAAATTAATGAAGAGGATCACACGAAACTGATTAATGATTTTATTGAGAATGTAGGTGAGGCATCATGACACAAGCTGCCAAAGTGTATGGTGGCAGTCTGTATGATCTTGCTGCTGAGGAAAAGCTCGCTGGACAGATCATGGAGCAGATGAATGAAATCAGACAGATCTTTCGGGAAAATCCAGGATATCTGAAATTACTGGGAGAGCCGGCAATTCCGCAGGAGGAGCGGATAAAGATGCTGGATGAGGCATTTGGCGGACAGGTAGAACTGTATCTTTTGAATTTTCTGAAGCTTTTGTGCGAAAAGAAAATCTTAAGAGAATTTGCCGGATGTTGCGAGGAATTTACGCGGCGGTATAATACCGACCACGGAATTGTGGAAGCGGTAGTCACCGGCGCAGTGAAATTAAAAGACGACCAGATGGAAGCGCTGAGCGCCAAACTTGAAAAAGTCAGCGGTAAGAAGATACATCTGACACAGAAAACAGACCCGACCGTACTTGCCGGTCTTCGTGTAGAGATGGAAGGCAGACAGCTTGACGGAACGGTGCAGGGACGTATTTCAGATATTGAAAAACGATTGAACGAAGTAGTGGTGTAGTAAAAAGTAATAGCAAACGATAACAGGCTATGAAGCTATAAAATGTTAAAGGATGGAATGGACACATGCAATTAAAACCTGAAGAAATATCCAAAGTCATCCGAAGCCAGATAAAGTATTATGAAAATGCCATTCAGCAGAACGAGACAGGTACGATCCTGATGGTTGGTGACGGAATTGCCCGTGCCAGCGGACTCATAAACTGTATGGCGGGCGAGCTGCTGGAATTTGAAGATGGAAATTTCGGCATGGCACAGAACCTTGAAGAAAACAGTGTTTCTATCGTAATATTTGGCTCCGATGAAAATATTGGTGAAGGTCAGACCGTAAAGCGTACAGGCAAGGTTGTGTCTGTACCGGTTGGTGAAGCAATGATCGGACGAGTAGTAAATGCTCTGGGACAGCCGATTGACGGTGCAGGACCTGTTGATACAAAAGAATTTCGACCGGTAGAGACGAAAGCACCGGGAATCTGCGAAAGACGTTCCGTATATCAGCCTCTCCAGACCGGTATCAAGGCAATCGACTCCATGATTCCGATCGGTCGTGGACAGCGTGAGCTGATCATTGGTGACCGTCAGACCGGTAAGACAACGATTGCGACAGATACGATCATCAACCAGAAAGGCAAAGATGTAATCTGTATCTACGTAGCCATCGGACAGAAACGTTCTACAGTTGCTTCACTGGTAGAAAATCTTACCAGAAACGGTGCGATGGACTATACCATCGTAGTCGCGGCAACGGCTTCTGAATCCAGTCCGATGCAGTATATTGCTCCGTACTCAGGATGTGCGATGGGTGAATACTTTATGAATAAAGGAAAAGATGTGCTGATCATTTACGATGATTTAAGTAAGCATGCGGTTGCTTACCGTGCACTTTCTCTTCTGATCCGTCGTCCACCGGGACGTGAGGCATACCCGGGTGATGTTTTCTATCTGCATTCCAGACTGCTGGAACGTGCAGCAAAACTTGACGACGAACATGGCGGCGGTTCACTTACAGCGCTGCCGATCATTGAAACACAGGCAGGCGATGTATCTGCCTATATTCCGACAAATGTAATTTCCATCACAGACGGACAGATCTTCCTGGAAACAGAGCTTTTCCATTCCGGTATCATGCCGGCGGTAAACCCTGGTATTTCCGTATCACGAGTTGGTGGAGATGCGCAGATCAAAGCAATGAAAAAGGTTGCCGGTACTCTGAAACTGATTTATTCTCAGTATCGTGAGCTGCAGAGTTTTGCTCAGTTTGGATCTGATCTGGATGCGGATACGAAGGCACGTCTGGAACAGGGTGCACGTATCGTGGAAGTTCTGAAACAGAGCCAGAATGCACCGGTTCCGGTAGAAAAGCAGGTAGCAATCCTGTATGCAGTTACCAAAGGTATCCTTGAGAAAGTAAAGGTAGAGGATGTCAATGCATATGAAACAGGACTGTATACGTATCTTGATACAGATGCTGCCGGACTTGAAGTAATGCAGCTGATCAGCTCCACAGGCAAACTTGAGCCGGAGACTGAAGAAAAACTGCGTCAGGTACTGGAAGCATATACAGAGAATTTCCTGAATACAAGACCTGAAAAATAATGTGATTAGGAGGGTATGATCATATGGCTGGAAATATGAAAGCGGTAAAGCTGCGTATCAAAAGCGTACAGAGTACGATGCAGATTACCAAGGCCATGGAACTTGTAGCATCCTCCAAACTGCGTAAGGCAAAGGAACGTGCAGAAACCTGCCGTCCGTACTTTACAGAGCTGCATGAGACACTAAAAGACATTGCAAGAGAAAATATTGATTTTTCCTCCGTATATGCCAGAGAATCATCCAATCCCCGTTGCTGTTATGTGGCGATTGCCGGTGACAGAGGTCTGGCAGGCGGATATAATGCAAACCTTTTTAAATGTCTGGAATCAGCAGCAGAAGGTAAGGATTATATGGTTCTGCCGGTTGGCAAAAAGGCAGTTGAGTATTTCAGGCAGCGGGGCATTGAATGCCTGACAGACCGTTTTGCAGAGATTGCAGATGTTTCTGTCGCAGACTGTTTTGAGATTGCGAATCTGCTTTGTGAAGAATTCCGAAAAGGAACGTTTGGGCATATTGAACTGTGTTACACAGTTTTCACATCAATGCTTTCCCAGCAGCCTGAGGTGTTTTCCATACTTCCGATGACTGATATCAGGGAAGAAAGCGGCGGCAAAGTAGATACAAAAAACCTGATACTCTACGAGCCGAATGCAGAAGTTGTGTTTGATGCCATCGTTCCGGAATATCTGGCAGGTCTGGTTTATGGCGGTGTTTGCGAAAGTACAGCCAGTGAACTTGCAGCCAGACGTATGGCTATGGACGCTGCGACCAGCAATGCAGAAGAGATGATCGATAAGCTTAATCTGTATTACAACAGGGCGCGACAGGCCAGCATCACGCAGGAGATCACGGAGATTGTTGCAGGTGCGGAAGGGCTTTAAAATATCATAGGAGACTTAAAACATGAGTGAAAAACACATTGGCGAAGTAGTACAGGTCATCGGTCCGGTTCTGGATATCCGCTTTGCGCACGATGAACTCCCGGCTCTTCTCAATGCCATAGAAATAGAATCAAACGGCGCAAAGCTGACAGCCGAGGTAGCGCAGCAGATTGGCGACGATGTCGTAAGATGTATTGCCATGAACTCTACCGACGGTCTTGTCCGGGGCACGAAGGCAGTAGATACCGGCGGCCCGATCACAGTTCCGGTAGGAGATGCATGCCTGGGACGAGTATTTAATCTTCTCGGAGATCCTGTAGATAATCAGCCTGCTCCGGAGGCAACAGAACGTTGGTCTATCCATCGTCCGGCGCCTTCTTATGAAGAGCAGATGCCGGCAACGGAGATCCTCGAGACTGGTATCAAAGTTGTTGACCTGATCTGTCCTTACGCAAAGGGTGGTAAAATCGGTCTGTTCGGTGGTGCCGGTGTAGGTAAGACAGTCCTGATTATGGAATTAATCCACAACGTAGCGACTGCTCACGGTGGTCTGTCTGTATTTACCGGTGTTGGAGAGCGTACCCGTGAGGGTAATGACCTTTATAATGAAATGAAAGAAAGCGGAGTTATTGACAAAACAGCGCTGGTTTATGGTCAGATGAATGAGCCGCCGGGAGCACGTATGCGTGTCGGACTTTCAGGACTTACCATGGCGGAGTATTTCCGTGATGAGAAGAATCAGGATGTGCTTCTTTTCATTGATAATATTTTCCGTTTCACACAGGCCGGTTCTGAGGTATCAGCACTTCTCGGACGTATGCCGTCTGCAGTAGGATATCAGCCGACACTGGCAACAGAAATGGGTAACTTACAGGAGCGAATCACTTCTACACGTAAAGGCTCCATCACATCGGTACAGGCTGTCTATGTACCTGCTGATGACCTGACAGACCCTGCTCCGGCAACGACATTCTCACATCTGGATGCGACAACTGTACTTTCCCGTGAGATCTCCAGTCAGGGTATTTACCCGGCAGTAGATCCTCTGGATTCCACAAGCCGTATTCTTTCACCGGAGATTGTCGGAACTGAGCATTATGAGATCGCAAGATCTGTACAGAGAGTGCTTCAGCGTTACAAAGAACTTCAGGATATCATCGCTATCATGGGTATGGATGAGCTTTCTGAAGACGATAAACGTACGGTAAGCCGTGCACGTAAGGTACAGAGATATTTGTCTCAGAGCTTTTCTGTAGCAGAGCAGTTTACCGGTATGCCTGGTAAATATGTTCCGCTGAAAGAAACTTTAAGAGGATTCAAGATGATCCTTGACGGAGAATGTGACGACATTCCGGAGAGCTGTTTCCTGTTTGTCGGCACCATTGATGAAGTATTTGAAAAAGCTAAGAAGCAGTAAAGGAGGTGTCTTATGAGTACCTTCCCTTTACGGATCGGAACACCGGACGGTCTTCTTTTTGAAGGAGATGTGGAGCGCGTGGTCTGCAGAAGTGTAGGCGGTGATCTTGCCATTCTTGCAAGACACTGTAATTTCTGCACTGCCCTTGGTATGGGCGAAGCCAGCGTAGTCATGGAGGACGGAACCAGACGAACAGCGGCCTGCATCGGCGGAATGCTCTCCGTAATGAACGGAACCTGCCGCCTTCTTGCTACCACATGGGAATGGAAAGAAGATATCGACGCAGAGCGTGCGCAGGCAGCAAAAAAACGCGCCGAAGAAATGATCGCCAAAGGCGGCCTTACCGACCAGGAATATAAGATGGCATCTGCAAAACTGCAGAGAGCACTGGTGCGTCTGAGTGTAAAAGAATAAAATGAATTTTTTCAGGGAGGGCGGTAGCTCTCCCTGAAGTTTTCTGTGTTTACGATTCGCTTGTAAAGTGCTATGATGTGTATCACAATCATAAAAAGAATTGCCAGAGAAAAGGGAGTGGAGTTTATGAAGGATACGACGCTTGAGGGCAGGGCGAAAACGAAAAACGGTGTAACAAGACTTGTTTTTTCGGTTGTGTGCATTTTGCTGGAAGTGATATTTGTTTTACTGTTGTTTACCGGACTGAATCGTTACGCAGAGGCAATCAACCTGTGTACGAGGATATTGGGATTGATCGTCATTTTAAATATGTATGCATCTCCGGTTACCTCGACGATCAAGATGCCGTGGATTTTCCTGATCATGGTATTTCCGATCATGGGACTTACATTGTATCTGATGGTCGGTCTGAACGGCGGTACGAATAAGATGAGGAAACGTTATAAAGATATTGATGAACGGCTTTTACCGTTGCTTCCGAAGAATCAAAAGATTCAGGAAAAATTACAGCATACAATCCCAAAAGCGGAAAATATTTCTTCATATATACAGAGAAATGCTTTTTATCCTGTATATCAGAATACGGATGTAACTTATTATAACGAGGCTTTGAAAGGTCTGGAGGCACAGCTTGAAGAACTGGCTAAAGCAGAGCATTTTATTTTTATGGAATATCATGCAATCGAGGATGCCAAAGCTTGGCATCGAATCCAGAATGTGCTGGAAGAACGGGTAAAAGCCGGTGTAGAAGTTCGGGTGTTTTATGATGATATGGGCTCGATTGGCTTTATTAATACAGATTTTATTAAGAAGCTGGAAGCGGTCGGAATCCGATGCCGTGTTTTCAATCCATTCATGCCGGGTCTGAATATGTTTCTGAACAACCGTGACCACCGTAAGATCACCGTTATTGACGGTAAAGTCGGATTTACCGGCGGATATAATCTTGCAAATGAGTACTTTAACCTGACGCATCCGTATGGTCAGTGGAAAGATACCGGTATCCGTCTGGAAGGAGACGCAGTGCGTTCTCTGACAGTGACTTTCCTTGAGATGTGGAATGCGGTCAGTGACAGGGATGAAAATGATACAGAGTTTTCAAGGTTTCTGACAGATTATCCGTATGAAGCACAGCAGACCGGATTTATTCAGCCGTATGCAGACAGTCCGATGGATAATGAGCAGGTGGGAGAGGAAGTTTATATCAGTATGGTGAATAAGGCAGAAAAATATTGTTGGTTTATAACACCATATCTGATCATTACAGATGAAATGGCACATGCATTGACACTCGCTGCCAAACGGGGCGTGGATGTCAGGATCATTACACCGGGAATTCCGGACAAAAAACTGATCTACAGTGTCACCAGATCTTTTTATCATGAACTGGTAAAGGATGGTGTACATATTTATGAATGGACACCAGGATTTTGCCATGCCAAAATGAGCGTTGCAGATGACTGTATGGCAACCTGTGGAACCATCAATCTGGATTATAGAAGTTTGTATCATCATTTTGAAAATGGTTGTTTTATGGCAGACTGTGATGCAGTTCTGGATATCAGAAGGGATCTTCAGGAGACGATGAGAGAGTGCCGTGATGTTACTGAAAAATACCGCACCGGGCGCAGCGCATATCTTCGTCTGGGGCAGCTGTTGATGAGGTTGTTTGCCGGACTGTTATAATTGCAGGTTTGTATGAAAATAGAAAACTTATGAGTTACTGTTCACAGGTAATATCCCGCGAGGTGTTTTGCCATGAATATGGCAAAATCCCGAGACATACGGGGCAAAATCCCATCACCGAAGGTGATTTGGAATGGATTTTGACCAAGTTGCTGTGAACGGAGTGAACAGTAACACTTATGATAGTAAAACAGCAGGATATATATCTGTTAGCATTGACTCACTATACTTCTGTAAAGTACAATAAAGTCAGATAAAAACGTAAAATAAGAAAGAAAAGAATGAAAACAGAACAGACTCTGACGGCAAGGAATCATCCGAGCAGGAATAGTTGTTGATGTGAAATTTACAGGTTGCTGCGAGCGAATCATACAGTGACATTTACAGGACTTCTCTACCCTGACGGTGGAGAAGTCTTTTTGTATACCAAAGAATGCAAGAGAGGATTTTTCGGGTGAAATCTGTAAGAACTGTTTTTTATGAGGAGGGTATTTACAAATGCTGAAAGTAGCGATTTATGGAAAGGGTGGCATCGGGAAATCAACCGTGACTTCCAATCTGGCGGCGGCTTTTGCATCCATGGGAAAGAAAGTCATCCAGATCGGATGTGATCCAAAGGCAGACTCAACGATCAATCTTCTGGGCGGAGAACCGCTTCGTCCGGTCATGAATTATATGCGTGAGGAGGACGAGGAACCGGAGACTCTGGAGGATATTTCAAAAGAAGGATTCGGTGGGGTACTCTGCATTGAAACAGGTGGACCGACACCGGGACTTGGCTGCGCCGGGAGAGGGATCATTGCAACTTTTCAGCTTCTGGAAGACCTGAGATTATTCGAAACATATCAGCCGGATGTCGTACTTTATGATGTCCTCGGTGATGTTGTCTGCGGTGGGTTTGCAGCTCCGATACGTGAAGGCTATGCAGAAAAAGTTCTCATCGTGACCTCCGGAGAAAAGATGGCACTGTATGCGGCAAATAACATTTCAAGTGCAGTAAGGAACTTCGAAGACCGAAGTTATGCAAGGGTTTTCGGAATTGTTTTGAACCATCGAAACGTCGAAAATGAAACGGAAAAAGTGCAGGCATTTGCGCAGAAGAGCAACATCCCGATCGTGGGTGAAATCCCGAGAAGTGATGAGATCATCCGGTGGGAAGATCAGGGTAAGACCGTGATCGAGGGAGACAAAGATTCAGAGATCAGCCGGAGATTTTTTGACCTGGCAGAAATGCTTCTGAAAGTAGAGGAAGAAGAATGAGCAGAGCCTATTATTGTACGGTAAAAGAATTAAATGAGCTTGGAAAAGAGAATATTCCGGATCAGTTTAAGTCCAACATGCATCTGATCTACAGTTCACCGGCAACGCTTGCGTTTAACTCTCCGGGCGCAGAAGGATTTGGTGTAAAGCGTGCCGGGCTTGCCATACCGGATTCGATCATGCTGATCGTGGCGCCGGGCTGCTGTGGGCGAAACACATCCCTGATCAGCTCCATGCGTGAATATGACAATCGTTTTTTCTATCTGATGATGGATGAGACTGACATTGTGACCGGACGCCATCTCAAAAAAATCCCGAAAGCGGTCAAAGAAATTTGCGAAAGTCTTGAGAAAAAACCATCAGTCGTGATGATCTGTATTACCTGTGTGGACGCACTTCTCGGTACGGATATGGAGCGTGTCTGCCGCAAAGCAGAGGAGCGTGCCGGGCTTCCGGTACGTCCGTGTTATATGTATGCACTGACCAGAGAGGGGCGGAAGCCACCGATGGTACATGTACGACAGTCGTTGTATTCTCTTCTTGAACCGGCAAAGAAAAAAGGAAATGTTGTTAATCTTCTGGGATTTTTTTCACCGTTAGTGGATGACTGTGAGCTGTATGATATTCTGCACAGTGCGGGTATAAAAACTGTCCATGAAATCTCCAGATGCAGGGATTTTGATGAATACAAAACGATGTCTGAAGCGAACTTCAATCTGGTACTTCACCAGGAAGCAAGAGCAGCAGCAGAGGACTTTCATGAGCGCTTAAAGATTCCGTTTATTGAACTTCGTCGCCTGTATCAGACTGACAAAATAGAAAACCAGTATCAGGCATTTGGTTCGGTGCTGGGAGTTACTTTTGATACAACTGCGTATCGAAAGGCGGCAGAACAGGCGGTAGAAAACTTCCGAAAAGTCTGTCCGGATGCTTCTTTCGCAGTTGGTGAATGCATGAACGGTGATCCGTTTGAACTGGCACTGGCGCTCTTGAAATATGGATTTAAAGTACCGGAGATCTATGGAACGATCACGGTAGAAAACTTTGTTTATATGAAACAGCTTGCTCTTTTAAGTCCGACAACAAAAGTATTTTCAAATATGGAACCTACCATGATCTATTATGAACCAAAGGAGAGCGGCGTAAACATCACCATAGGAAAAGATGCCCTTTATTACCATCAGGACTGCCCGGGACTGATGTGGAATCAGGATGAACAGCCGTTTGGATTTGCCGGGGTGAGAAGACTGTTTGAGGCACTTAAGGAGGTGACAGAATGAGAGGACTTCGGAAATATCTGACACCGTTTGCACCAGATCAGTCAGGTGCAGTATCAGTGCTTTTTGAATTGGGAGGCATTGTGGTGATCTGCGATGCGGGAGGCTGTACCGGCAATGTCTGTGGTTTCGACGAGCCGCGGTGGTTTGAGCAGAAAAGTGCGATTTTCAGTGCGGGACTTCGAGATATGGATGCGATTTTGGGGAGAGATGACCGGCTGGTAGCGAAGCTTGCGGATGCGGCACGGAAGGTAGATGCGACGTTTGCGGCGGTGATCGGGACACCGGTTCCGGCAGTGATTGCAACGGATTATCTGGCTCTGAAACGCATGAGTGAAAAGAAAATAAATCTTCCGATTCTGACTGTGGATACGGATGGAATGGAGCTTTATGATAAGGGTGAAGAAAAAGCCTTTCTGGAACTTTTTAAGACATTTGCAGTGGAAAAATATCCGATAGATGAGCAAAGAATCGGCATTCTTGGAATGACTCCGCAGGATGTCAGCGACCTTGACGCGACAGATAAAATACGGGATTTGTTTCAGCAAAAATACGGACAGAAAGCAGTCTGTTATTGTATGGGAGATGGATTGCAAGAAGTAAAAAAATCCTCTTCCGTAAGCCGAAATATTGTGGTTTCTCCGGCTGCACTTGCGACAGCAAAATATCTGGAAAAAACATTCGGAACACCATATGAAATTTATTATCCGCTGGTGGAAGATTTGATTCCGGAGATGGATTATACGGGTAAAAGAATCCTTGTCGTACACCAGCAGGTGATTGCCGATTCTATTCGAAAAGAACTGCTGAAACGAGGCGCAGGAACGGTTCAGACAGCGTGCTGGTTTATGATGAAAAAAGAACTTCAGACAGATAGAGATGTGATTCTTCGTGATGAAGATGCCTACATAGAACTGGTGCAAAACGGTGAGTTTGATATTATTTTTGCAGATGAATGCATGGAGCGGATGACACCGGGATTTGAAGGAACATTTGTGAATACAAGGCATTTTGCGGTGTCCGGGAAATTAATTGAGAAATAAATAAAAGAAAGCCTGATGTAGTCTGGAAAACCAGAATCATAATTTGAATGGAAGGACTAAAAACAGAGGGTGGGAGTGAGCATATGAACCAGGAAATCACCAGACAGATCCGTGTCTATGGAATCGTGCAGGGGGTGGGATTCCGGCCGACAGTCAGCCGCCATGCGACTGCGAGGGGAATCCGTGGAAATGTCTGTAACAAAGGGCCTTATGTCGAAATCTATGCGCAGGGGTCCGAAGAAGCGGTAGAAGAATTTATTTCAGATATACAGAACCGGCCGCCGAAACGGGCTGCAATTTTGAAAATAAATGTAGAAAATATAGAAGCGCCGGAGCAGTATACGCAGTTTGATATTATCGAAAGTGAGAAAACAAAGGGAGAGATTTTTGTTTCACCGGATATTGCAATCTGTGACGAATGTAAAGAAGAAATGTTTGATAAAAAGAATCGCAGATATCTGCATCCTTTTATCAACTGTACCTGCTGCGGACCGCGCCTTACCATTCTGGATTCATTGCCATATGACAGGGAACGTACCAGTATGAAAGAGTTTCCGATGTGTCCGGAATGTGCGGCGGAGTACCATGATCCGGCGACGAGAAGGTATGATGCACAGCCGGTATGCTGCAATGAATGCGGGCCGGAAGTTTACCTGATCGGACGCAAAGAACGTGGCAGAGATGCAATCACTTTTGCGAGAAAAACAATTGCAGAAGGCGGCGTTGTGGCAATCAAAGGAATCGGCGGTTTTCACCTCTGCTGTGATGCTTCAAATGAAGTGTCAGTCAGTCACCTTCGGGAGCTTAAACATCGTCCGATGAAGCCTTTTGCAGTGATGGCAAAAAATCTGGAATCAGTAAAAAAAGAATGTGAAGTATCAGAAGAGCAGGCGAAAATTCTGGACGGACACCAGAAACCGATCCTTCTTCTGGATAAAAAGAAAAAGGCAGAAATCCTCAGTCCATCGGTGGCACCGGGAAACCCGAAAGTGGGTGTGATGCTTCCATATGCACCAGTGCAGCTGCTGATTTTTACATATGATGACGGAATCGAAATGCCGGAATTTCTGGTGATGACAAGTGGCAATATTTCCGGTGCACCAATTTGCAGAGATGATCAGGAAGCAGAATCTGAACTGTCCGGTTTCTGTGACTGCATGTTATCTCATGACCGAAAAATTCGCATCCGGGCGGACGATTCCGTGATGGATTTTTATGAGGATAAACCATATATGATCCGTCGTTCCAGAGGTTATGCACCACTTCCGTTCATGGTTTCCACACCATATCGGGGACAGGTGCTTGCCATCGGTGGAGAGCTTAAGAATTCTTTCTGCATAGGTGTGGATAACCGTTTTTATCCATCGCCATATGTGGGAGATCTGGAAGATCTGCGTACAGTCAAAGCACTTCGGGAAACGGTCGGAAGGCTTGAAACGCTTCTGGAAGTACAGCCGGAACTCGTCTGCTGTGATATGCATCCAAAGTACAATTCCGTGATGGTAGCGGAAGAACTTGGACTTCCGGTCGTAAAAGTGCAGCACCATTATGCGCACATTCTTTCCTGTATGGCGGAAAATGACTGTGCGGAGCAGGTGATAGGAGTGTCTTTTGACGGAACCGGATATGGAACGGACGGAACTATCTGGGGTGGCGAGATTCTTCTGGCAGATCTGCATAAATTTAAGCGAGTCGGAAGTGTGGTGCCGTTTTTGCAGATTGGAGGAGATGCATCCTCGAAGGAAGGATGGCGAATTGCGGTTTCATTGATTTACGGAATGACCGGCGACAGAGAAAAGGCTGCCGAAATAATAGAAAAGTTAGCGCTTTGTACGAAGCAGGAAGCAAACGTACAGTTTACCATGGCAGACCGTAAGATCAATGCTGTGATGTCAACAAGTGCCGGGCGGTTATTTGACGGAGTGAGTGCAATACTTGGAATCCGCAGGAAATCCACATTCGAAGGAGAAGCTTCGATGGCACTGGAATTTGCAGCGGAAGAGTACCAGAAAACATTACGTGAAAAGAGTACGCAGCAAATTTTGGAAACTGAAAAATATAGTTACCATAAAAAGAATACAGGTGTTCTCGTTGAAAATAAAAATCAGCCGGATATAGCAGATGAAATGTATCGAAAACAGACTGGGGACAGAACGATTCTTAACGATGAGCGACGAATTGTGGAAAGTGACCGGCTGCTGCTCAATACAGAATCCTTAATAAAAGAACTCATGACTCGCTGTCTGAATGATGAAGATCCGGGCAGACTGGCATATTTTTTTCATCGGGAACTTGCTTATCAGATCATTAATGCATGCGTACAGATCAGGCAGCAGAATGGATGCAATAAAGTGGCATTGAGCGGCGGTGTTTTTCAGAACCGGCTGCTTCTGGAGCTGACAGATCATGGACTTAAAGATCAGGGATTTGAGGTGCTGAAACATCAGCTTGTGCCGCCAAATGACGGCGGAATCGCACTCGGACAGGCGGTGTATGCGATGGAATATTTGGAGAAAAACAAAGGGAGGCTTTAACATGTGTGTTGGATTATCAGCAAAAGTTGTAAAAATAAGTGACGGAACAGCAGTAATAGATGCAGGCGGAGCAAAAAGAGAAGTTTCTGCACAGCTTCTCGAAGATCTGGAACCGGGTGATTATGTAATGGTTCATGCCGGCGTGGCAATCGCAAAAATCACAGAAGAAGATGATGACGAGACTGATCAGCTTATGGAGGATCTGCTGTAATGGAAGAAGAAAAAAAGAAAACAGCGCGGGAGATCATAGAAAATTATGATGGCCCGAAAGTACGAATCATGGAAGTGTGCGGGACACATACACATGAAATTTTTCGTCTTGGAATCCGCAAACTTCTGCCACCTCAGGTCGAATTGATCTCGGGACCGGGCTGTCCTGTCTGTGTGACACCGGTCGGATTTATTGATGAAGCAATCTGGCTTGCACTGGAAAAAGGCGTGACGATCTGTACGTTTGGCGATCTGGTTCGTGTACCGGGGACGAAGATGAGCCTTGCAGGAGCAAGAGAAAAAGGAGCAAAGATACGCATCGTATATTCTCCGGCAGATGCAGAAAAATATGCATCAAAACATCCGGATGAGCAGGTGGTTTTTCTTTCGGTGGGCTTTGAAACGACCACTCCGGCAGAGTGTCTTTCTGTAAAAAAAGCGAAGAAAGACGGGCTTATGAACTATTCACTTTTGATGGCAAACAAGACTATGCCACAGGTATATGAAGCCTTAAAAGGAAGTGCAGATATTTTCCTTTATCCGGGACATGTGAATGCAATAACAGGCACAGAACTCTGTGAGAAACTGACAGAAGAAGGTGTCAGTGGTGTGGTTGCCGGATTTACAGCGAAAGAACTTCTCACCGCGCTGGCGGTTGCACTGGTGAAATTTCAGGAAGGAAAACCGTTTTTTGTAAACTGCTATCCGAGAGTGGTAAAAGCAGAAGGAAGCCGGGAGGCGCAGCAGCTTACCGATGAAATGACCGAAGCCTGTGACAGTGAGTGGAGAGGACTGGGAATGATTCCGGGGTCAGGTGTCTGTCTGAAAGAAGATTGGAGTGCATTTGACGCGAGAAAGAAATATGATATTCCACCGATTCAGGGCAAGGCAAATCCGGCCTGTCGGTGTGGAGATGTCCTGCAGGGAAAATGTAAACCTTCGGACTGCAAAGTATTCGGAAAAGTCTGTACTCCGCAGTATCCGGTAGGGGCATGTATGGTTTCAAATGAAGGTGCATGCGCAGCGTATTACGCATATGGTGATAATAAATAATATCAGCGGATTCCGAATGTTTGTAAGATTGCGAGAATTACGAAGTAATGAAGCACTCTGCAGATATGACTATATTACAAGAAAAGAGGATAATCCTATGAGCAGTTTAAAAGATAAAACAGTAATGATGGCACATGGAGCCGGTGGCCGTCAGACCTCCGAACTGATCGACAAGATTTTTGCAGCGCATTTTGCGAATCCGGATCTGACTGCAGATGATGCGGCGGTTTTGATACCTCCGGCTGGGAAAATGGCTGTTTCTACAGATGGATTTATTGTTTCACCGGCATTTTTTCCGGGTGGAAACATCGGCAAACTTTCTGTTTGCGGAACGGTAAATGACCTCGCATGTATGGGGGCAAAGCCGCTGTATCTGACCTGTGCGTTTGTCATTGAAGAGGGATTTTCGATGGAAAAACTGGAAGAAATCGCGGTTGCAATGGAAAAAACGGCAGCAGAAGCAGGTGTACATATTGTATCCGGTGATACGAAGGTTGCAGGTAAAGGACAGGTGGACGGTGTATTTATTACAACGACCGGAATGGGGCAGATTGAAGATGGTGTGAAAGTAGGCGGAACGCTTGCACAGCCGGGAGATGCGATCATTGTGACCGGTGATGTGGGAAGACATGGATGCACGATTCTTCTTGCAAGAGAGGATTTCGGAATTGAAGCAGATGTCACGAGTGACTGCGCACCACTCTGGAAGACAGTTGAAGCTGTAATGAATACGACACATGATCTGCATGTGATCCGGGATGCGACACGTGGCGGGGTCGGAACTGTTCTTTATGAGATTGCGGGACAGAGTAATGTCGGAATCAGACTGGATGCAGCGTCTGTACCAGTAGCACCGGAGGTAAAAGGTGTCTGTGGAATGCTCGGACTGGAACCGCTTTATCTTGCCTGCGAAGGCCGTATGGTAATCATGGCACCAAAAACTGAAGCAGAAAAAATCGTCGAAGCACTCCGCCAGTGTCCGTACTCCAAAGACGCTGCGATCATTGGTGAAGTCACTGCGGATCAGCCGGGCAAAGTGGTCATGACCACCGAGATTGGAACTCAGGCACTGCTCCCACAGCCGGGAGGGGAACTGTTACCGAGAATTTGTTGATATATGATACAAGGGTAACCGTGAACGTGTCCAAATTAGAAAGAGCAGTTATAAAAGCTTGACAGTTTATGCACATAATGAGAGGACTGCAAAAATTGTGTAGAATATAAGGTGGTCCGCAATATAAAAATGTGCAGCAAATAAGCGCACGTAACGAACAGAAATCGCAGTGTGTCAGGAAACTTGTTTTCTTACTCGAGGCAGTTGTGAAATTGGAATACTTTTTATATACAGGAGGACTAACATGGATACAAGAGTAGCAGTAATATCCATTATCGTCGAAGACAGCGATTCCATCGAAACCCTCAATCAGCTTCTTTATGATGCCCGCGATCACATCATTGGCCGCATGGGCATCCCGTACCGCGAAAAAGGAATCAGCATCATCAGCATCGCCATTGATGCCTCACAGGATATCATCAGTGCTCTTTCCGGAAAAATCGGCCGTTTGAAAGGCGTGTCCACCAAGACCGCATATTCCAATGTGATCACACATACGGAGGAAAAACATGATTAAAATTGCAGTATACGGAAAAGGCGGAATCGGCAAATCTACCACCGTTTCCAACGTGGCAGCTGCCTTTGCCGAAAAGGGCATGATTGTGATGCAGATCGGCTGCGATCCGAAAGCTGATTCTACGATTCAGCTGCGTCATGGCAGAGAAATGCGCACCGTACTCGATCTGTATAATGAAAAAAAACAGAATTTAAAATTAGAAGACATGACTACGACCGGGTATCAGGGAGTGATCTGTGTGGAAGCAGGCGGCCCGACACCGGGACTTGGCTGTGCAGGACGAGGTATCATCACAGCTCTCGAAAAACTGAAAGAAACAGGCGCTTACGAGACCTATAAACCGGATATTGTTCTCTATGATGTTCTTGGTGATGTTGTCTGTGGCGGTTTTTCCATGCCGATGCGAAAAGGCTATGCAGACAAAGTCTTTATCATCACTTCCGGAGAAAATATGGCGATTCATGCCGGAGCAAACATCGCCATGGCGGTGCAGAATTTCAAAAATCGCGGCTATGCATCTCTTGGCGGCATTATTCTGAACCGGCGGAATGTCAAACGGGAAGAAGAAAAAGTGCAGGAACTGGCAGATGATTTTGAGACAACTGTTGTCGGAAAACTTACCAGAAGCGAACTGGTCACGGATGCGGAAGAGCAGGGAAAAACCTTGATGGAATGCTATCCGGACAGTGAGATGGCAGAGGAGTACCGTACACTGACAGAAAATATCCTGAAAATCTGCAGGGAGGACGGGTTATGTTGAAACGAGTCGGCGGAGAAATAAATCCGGAAGGTGCAGTCACGACGATTGGTGAGGCTGAATTTCCTGTGCCGTTTCCGCCTGGTCTGGAATTTAATTCTCCGGTACATGGCAACTGGAATATCGTACATACCGGGATGCTGATGCCCGAGGCCATACAGATTTATGTCTGTGCGGACAACTGTATGCGCGGGGTGGTGCTCACAGCGGCGGAAATGAACGCGGCAGACCGTTTTTCTTTTGTAATTGTAGAAGAAGAAAATCTTCTGAACGGAAATCTCGAGGATGTTACGATCGAAGGTGTGACCGATGTTTTAAATAAAACAGAAGAAAAACCAAAAGCGGTATTACTCTTTACAGTCTGTCTCCATCATTTTCTCGGATGTGATCTGGACAGGGTATACGAAGAACTGGAAAAACGTTTTCCGGAGATTATATTTGTACATTGTTTTATGGACCCGATCATGCAGAAACATGGGCTGACACCGGATCAGAAACTGCGAAAAGCATTATATGATCCGCTGGAAAAAAGGTCATCGGATGAAAAAGTCGTCACCCTTGTCGGAAATGATTTTGCACTGGATGAAACCTGCGATATCAAACGTCTGCTGAGATCCGGCGGATATACATTAAAAGAACTGACGGCCTGTACAAACTGGGAAGAGTATCAGGAACTTGGCAGTGGAAAAATGTTGATTTCCTGCTATCCTCCGGCAAAGTACGGCGCAGAGATGCTGGCAGAACGATTACAGCGTACACATCTGTATCTGCCGGGCAGTTTTGATTATGAAGAAATTAAAGAAGAGATTCGGACATTTGCAGAGGCAGTGAAAAATTCAGTCAGTAATGTAGAAAAAAATGACAAAGGAGCGATCCTGCGGAATACAGAAAACAGTATGAGTTTTGAAGATCTTGAAGCATTTTTCCAACAGGAGATTGTTCTTTGCGAAGATGCCCTTAAACACGCAAAATCCATCATCGGCAGAACTCCGATCGCATTGGATTATCTTTATCATCCGAGACCGCTCGGACTGGCAAAACTTCTTCTTACACATGATTTTAACGTGACTACGATCTATCTTGACAGTATCAGTGTGGAGGAAAAAGAAGCTTTTGACTGGCTGAAGGTGAACTGTCCGAATCTCGAATTACGTGCTACGATTCATCCGAAGATGCGTGTTCTCCCGAGAGAAAAGGAGGGAAAAATCCTTGCCATCGGACAGAAAGCAGCGTGGTTTACGGGGAGCAGAAATTTTGTCAATATGGTGCAGGGCGGCGGTTTATGGGGATTTGACGGAATCCGCAGGACAGCGGAACTGATGACAGAAGCGTTTCTTGAAGAAAAAGATACGGAAGATTTGGTTGTACGTAAAGGATGGGGGTGCGAAAGCTGCATATGAGACAGGCATATCGAATCATACCGGTTTATACAGCGGATGTTTCCGGAGTGTGTTCCGCACTCTACGAGCTTGGCGGCATGGTAGTCATGCACGATCCGTCAGGATGTAATTCTACTTACAATACCCACGATGAGATCCGCTGGTACGAACAGGACAGCCTGATCTACATTTCCGGACTGACTGAGATCGATGCTGTGATGGGGAACGATGCAAAATTTATCCGTGACATTGAGGAGACGGCAAAAGAACTGCATCCAAAATTTATTGCGCTGGCAGGTTCGCCGATTCCGTTTATGAATGGCACGGATTTTCCTGCGATTGCACAGGTAATTGAGAAAGAGACAGGAATCCCGGCATTTGCAATCCCGACAAACGGGATGCATGATTATACGTATGGCGCCGGACTTGCCCTTGCGAAGCTTGCGGAACGTTTTGTACAACCAATTGGCGCAACAAAAGTAACAGGTGCAACAAGAACTGACATCTCTGATGTAACATCAACAGATAGATTTTTCCACACACTCAATCTTCTCGGAGTTACCCCTCTGGACTTCGGCCCACAGCAAAACGCAGACTGCATGAAACAAAATCTCGCAAAGCACGGATGGCAGGTAATATCGACCTGGGCAATGGGAGATTCGCTGGAAAACATAAGTCATGCGGCAGAAGCAGAAGTCAATCTTGTCGTATCATCTGTGGGACTGGAGACTGCAAAAATATTAAAAGATAAATTCGGCACACCATATGTTATCGGCACACCGGTTGGTGATTTTACAGAAGATCTTGTAATGGCACTGGAACATGTGACGAAAAATACAGAGAAAAAATTATCTGAGGAAGAATCCGCATCAGTTTGTCAGGACGAATCGGAGATTCCATATCTTCAGAATCGTCTGTCTGAACCACAGGAAATCACGCTGATCGGAGAGGCAGTAACGATGGGATCACTGGCAGCTGCAATCGAAAAGAAATACCATAAAGCCGTCCGCGTGATATGTCCGCTGGAGACAAATACGGGACTTCTTGCCCTGAATGACCGTGTCACAAAAGGTGAGGAAGAAGTACAGGAACTTTTAAAAGATGCAAGGATTATCATTGCGGATCCACTGTACAGACCAATCTGTCCGAAGAGCAGCAGTTTTTATGAATTCCCGCATATCGCTTTCTCGGGAAGAATCTTTTTGCGCGGTATAAAAGAAGGAAAATATCTGTCAGAAATATAGTGTGAACAGTAACTGTGAAATCACGAAAAAACCATGAAAAACGTGATTGGCATTGACGCATTTTTCGTTCGGTGCTAAGATGAGAAAAATGAAAAATGGAGGATTAATCATGAAAACTCTTGAAACTAAAAAGGCTCCGGCAGCAATCGGACCATATTCTCAGGCTAAAATGGTAGGAAACTTTGTATTTGCATCAGGACAGATCCCGGTTGATCCGGCAACAGGCGAAGTTGCAGGCGACAAGATTGAAACTCAGGCAGAGCAGTCCTGCAAGAATGTAGGCGCTATCCTCGAAGAAGCCGGCCTTACATTTGACAACGTTGTAAAGACAACATGTTTCCTTGCTGATATGGCTGATTTCGCAGCATTCAACGCAGTTTATGAAAAATACTTCACAAGCAAACCTGCTCGTTCCTGCGTTGCTGTTAAACAGCTTCCGAAGAACGTTCTGTGTGAAGTAGAAGCAATCGCAGTTGCTGAATAATTTTTTGACTGTATTTGATTCAGACTGAATCATGTGGTGAAAAGAGGATCATTCCGAAGACGGAGCGGTCTTCTTTTTTTATGTAATAGGAAATTACTCCGTAATGTTCCTATTACATAAAAAGTTGTGTTTTTTTTGCGGGCAGGTATAATAGAACTATCGTAACGGTGAGAGTACGGAACAGTTACGATATTAAATTATGCAGGAGGCAGCATGGCAAAGAAGAAATTTTATGCAGTAAGACAGGGAAGAAAGACCGGGATGTTCCTTACCTGGGATGAATGTAAGAAGCAGGTGATGGGGTATCCAGGAGCAATATACAAAAGTTTTGGCACAGAAGCAGAAGTAAAAGAGTACCTGGGAATTGGCAGTGATGATAAAAATGAAAAAAATGCCGGAGAAAATAAATCTGCTGTAAAGAATCCGGAGACGAGCGGAGACATCCGGGCGGAGACGGCAAATTCAGATGCGGTCGAAATTTACGTTGACGGAAGTTATCACGTGGGAACAAAGGAGTTTTCCTATGGAATGGTCGTCCTGATCGACGGAAAAGAGGAAAAATTTTCTCAGAAGATGACAGATCCACAGCTTGCACAGATGCGAAATGTAGCAGGTGAGATCAAAGGAAGCGAAGCCGCGATGCAGTATGCACTGGATCACAAAATTCCTTCTATTATTATATACCATGATTATCAGGGAATTGCGAGCTGGTGCAACGGAGACTGGAAAGCCAATAAACCGGGCACGATCGCATACCGCGATTTTTATCAGAAGGCAAAAGAAAAGGTACACATCGAATTTCGTAAGGTCAAAGGTCATTCCAATGACAAATACAACGATATGGTCGACGAACTTGCAAAAGAAGCCCTTGGAATCCATTGACAAAAACCTTATAAAAGACTTATACTATCACTGTCTCCGGTATGACCGGAGAACATGTACTTTTTGAGGAGGATATAATCATGAAAAACAACAGCAGTATCAAAACCGTTGTTGCCGTCGGAATCGGCGCAGCACTGTTCTTTGTACTGGGACGTTTTGTTGCAATACCGAGCCCGGTACCGAACACAAACATCAGCCTTCAGTATGCAGTACTTGCACTTCTGGCTGCAATGTACGGCCCGGTAGCCGGTGGTCTGATCGGTTTCATCGGTCATGCACTGATCGACCTGTCATGGGGCGGAAGCCCGTGGTGGAGCTGGGTAATCACTTCCGCATTCGTTGGTGTGGTTATCGGTCTGTTTGCCAAGAAACTGAAGGTTCAGGAAGGCGAATTCGGTAAAGGCAAAGTTGCTGTATTCGTAGTTTCCAACGTGATCGCACATGTGATCGGCTGGGTAGTTGTAGCTCCGGTACTTGACATCCTTATTTATGCAGAGCCTGCAAACAAGGTATTTGCTCAGGGTGTATTTGCCGCAGTTTCCAACACAGTGACAGGTGTGATTGTAGGCGGACTTCTGATTCTGGCATACACAAAGACCATTGCAAAGAAAGGTTCCCTTGATCAGGAATAAGATATGATGACAAAGCCTTCTCATGTAGCTTTTATGGCTTGTGAAAAGGCTTTTTCTATGCTGTTGTTTTTGGATTATTTTATTGTAATAATGTAACTATTCAGAAGGTAGTATCCCGCGAGGCGTTTTGGCATGTTTTTTGCCAAAATCCCGAGACATATAAGGCAAAATGCCATCACCGAAGGTGATTTGGAATGCATTTTGACTCGTAACTGTGAGGGTACTGAACAGTTACGTAATAATATAATTTTGAGGTGTTTAAATGACTGAAAAAAAATCCCCTGTTATTTCATTCAAAGATTTTTCATTCCAGTACCGGGCGCAGAAGAAGCCTACACTGACAGGAATCAATCTGGATATTTATCCGGGCGAAAAGGTGCTGATCGCAGGACCTTCCGGCAGTGGTAAGAGTACACTGGCAGGATGCATTAATGGTCTGAATCCTTTTTCCAATCCGGGAGAATGCAAAGGTACGCTGACCGTGGATGGTGTGGATGCACCGCACAGCAGTATTTTTGAACTGTCTGCCCACGTGGGAACGGTTTTACAGGATCCGGACGGACAGTTTATCGGACTGACAGTAGGTGAAGACATTGCTTTTGCCCTGGAAAACAGTTGCACACCTCAGGATGAAATGCATGCGATCACCCATCATGCAGCAGAGCTTGTCGGAATTGAAAACCATCTGGATTATGCACCGCACGAGCTGTCCGGCGGACAGAAGCAGAGAGTCAGCCTTGCGGGTGTTATGGTCGATCAGGTCAAAATCCTTCTGTTTGATGAGCCACTGGCAAACCTTGATCCGGCAACCGGCAAGCAGGCGATCGAGCTGATCGATGAAATTCAGAAAAAAACAGACACGACGGTTCTGATCATTGAACATCGTCTTGAGGATGTGCTCTGGCGTAATGTGGACCGTATCGTACTGGTCAATGACGGAACGATTCTTGCGGATCTGACACCGGATGAACTTCTTTCTACAAGTCTGCTCTGTGACAATGGTATCCGCGAGCCGCTTTATGTGACTGCAATGCGTTATGCGGGAATTGACATTACGAAAGAAAAGAAACCGGCACATGTGGATTCTGTTGTGCTGGATGAGGTGGATCGTAAGAAACTTAAAGACTGGTTTGAGGCACAGCCGCTTCCGAAGGATGCAGGGGAGCGTGAAAAACTTCTGGAAGTGAAACATTTAAGCTTCGGATATACGAAGGGGCAGCAGACGCTTCGAAACGTCAGTCTGTCGATTGACAAGGGCGAGATGGTCAGTATTGTGGGGCGAAACGGTGCCGGCAAATCGACATTTTCCAAGTTGATCTGTGGATTTGAAGATCCAGATTCCGGGGAAATTACCTTCCGCGGTAAAGATCTTTTGAAAGAAAATATCCGTCACCGTGCACAATATATCGGATATGTCATGCAGAATCCGAATCAGATGATTTCAAAAACAATGATTTTCGATGAGGTGGCGCTGAGTCTTCAAAAGGCCGGGCTGCCTGAGGCGGAGGTTCGTCAGAAGGTAGAAGATACTCTGAAAATCTGTGGACTTTATCCGTTTCGTAACTGGCCGGTATCAGCTTTGAGTTTCGGACAGAAAAAGCGTGTGACGATTGCAAGTGTACTGGTGCAGGATCCGGAACTGATCATTCTGGATGAGCCGACTGCCGGACAGGATTTTCGCCATTATACAGAAATTATGGAGTTTTTGCGCAAGCTGAATGAACGTGGCGTGACGGTTGTGATGATCACTCATGATATGCATCTGATGCTGGAGTACACACCGCGTGCACTGGTATTCTCAGATGGACAGCTCATTGCGGATCGCAGAGCTTCGGAAGTTCTGTGTGATCCGGAACTGATCGAGAGAGCAGCGCTGAAAGAAACGAGCTTGTTTACGCTGGCAAATCAGTGTGAGATCACACCGCCGGAAGCATTTGTAGAAAGATTTATCGGAGAAGACAGGGAGGTGCGCAGCAATGGCCGCTAAGACGGTATTGAATTATCTGGATCGCGACAGCGTTGTACATAAGATGACGGGAACCACAAAGCTGGCCTTTTTCCTTTTGTTCACGTTCGCAAGTATGATCACATACAATACATGGGTGTTACTCGGGCTGTTCGCAGTAAGTCTTGCGGCATTCAGGCTCAGCAAGATCAAGTATCGTGAAGTTCGTTTTATGATGATCTTTATGCTTGTTTTTCTGCTTCTGAATAATGTGTTTATTTTCTTATTTGATCCGAATCAGGGAACGAACCTGTACGGAACGAGACATGTGCTCTGTCATATTTTCTGGAGATACGATGTGACGGCGGAACAGCTGTTTTATATGTTGAATATTTCATTGAAATATTTTGTGGCACTGCCGGTAGCAATTTTGTTTATTTCGGCGACGAATCCAAGTGAATTTGCGGCGAGTCTGAACAGTATCGGAATTTCGTATAAAGTAGGATATTCTGTGGCAATCGCACTTCGTTACATCCCTGATATCCAGAGAGACTATCACAGTATCAGTCAGGCGCAGCAGGCGAGAGGCGTGGAGCTCGGAAAGAACGAGCATTTCTTCTCACGACTGAAAAACTCGGTCAATATCCTGCTTCCGCTGATTTTGACAAGCCTGAACCGGATCGATACTATTTCCAATGCCATGGAGCTTCGTGGATTCGGAAAGAATAAGAAACGTACATGGTATACCAGAAGACCATTTGCTGTACGGGATTTTGTGGCACTTGGGATCGGTGTGGTACTACTGGTGGTGAGCCTGACCGTGACGATTAAGTTTGGAAGGTTCTATAATCCTTTCTAGGGGACTGCCCTGGAACCCGTCAATTTACATTGAGATGTAAAGAAGACCGCAAAGGGGAACTCGCCGTTCCCCTCTGCACACCCCTGGGCTTTTTAAGCCTCCGAGGGTGTGGAAGTATGCAGGAATATGAGAAATGCCAGAATCCCTGGTCTCCATATGGGGAAGGGCATTCTGGTATTTTTTCATTCTATGGGTGTGAGGTGACTGAGAGAAGTAAGTAGTGGAGGAACCAGAGGAATTTGGGAAGATGAATTGACCCGTGGATGGGAAAGGCGTCAGGGGATCAATGAAATTGAGAGGATGAATTGCCCCGTGGATGGGAAAGGTGTCAGGGAGTCCATGAAATTGCGAGAATGAATTGACCTGTGGATGGGAAAGGCATCAGGGGATCAACGAAATTGAGAGGATGAATTGACTCGTGGATGGGAAAGGTGTCAGGAAGTCAATGGAATTGGGAAGATGAATTGCCCCGTGGATGGGAAAGGTGTCAGGAAGTCAACGGAATCTAGGAAAAATGGATGACTTAGAGAAGAATAAATCTGACAAGAGTCAACGGGGCGCATGAAAATGGATGATCTGGAGAAGAGTAAGTCTGACAAAGGTCAACGGAATACATGAAAAGGGATGACTTAGACTACGGAAACTTGCTTGAAAGTCAATAAAGCTGGAATGGAGGATGACTCGGTTTGTGGGAGCGGAGTTCCGGGTCAACTAAATCTGTGGAGAAGAGCAGGAGACCAGGAAAATAACAGCAGAATATTAGCAGAGTAGCAGCAGAATAAATATCAGAACAATGCCGACTAATTACTGACATAGTAACCAACAGAATGAAAAAATAGCGGGACATCTTCTCCATATGACAGAGAAGACCCCCGCTATTTTTATATACTGCGATATTATTTATACGAAAAATTGCTGATCTGAAACACCAGGAGAATTTTTCTAAGGGTGCTACATAAGACAAAGTTTCCGTCTTACATTCCGCCCAGGGGTTGCAAGGGGACTGGCAAGTCCCTTTGCGGTTTTTCTTTACACTTGCCAGTGTGAACTGACGGGTTACAGGGAAGTACCATATGAAACTTGCGGGTTACAGGGAAGTACCCAGTGCTGCCTTCTTTACCTGAGTCAGTGCTTTGGACACTGCAGGAATAGAGATTACGATCACGGTGATGATTCCTTCTGCAAGCAGGTAACTGTAGTTATATACGATTGGGTAGATAGCTGTGAGTGATTTCGGGAAATTATCCGGCATGTAGCTCATCCAGTACAGATATCCGCCGAGTGCATGGAAAAATCCTCGTGCGATCACAGCTGCGATGTAACCTTTCAGAAGGCCGTGGCTCTGTTTTGCAAAGAAGCCGGCAATACCAAGAGCGGCGAATGCAAGGATGTAATCACAGCATACCTGGAAAAAGGAAAGTACATATGGTTCCTGAATGAACTGCAGGATTCCGTAAGCAAGACCAACGGTGATGCCGGTGCCTACGCCATACCAGTTAGCAACCAGTACGATGAAAAGCATACTGCAGAGTGTGACGCTTCCGCCCCATGGAAGGGTGAAGATTTTAAGATAAGAAGTAACAAAGGCGAGCGCCATTGCTACGGCACAGAAAACAAGCTGTCTTGTTGTGAGTTTTTTCTTTTCTGAATTTTTGCCTGCAAAGTAGATTGCGGCGAGGAACAGAACGATTCCTGCGATGATCGCGATGGCATATCCGGCTGTTGTCAGTCCGCCTTCGCTTGTTACCATAAAACTGAACATAAAATAAGACCTCCCTCGTCTTCGACTGAAAACAAAAGAGATCATAAAATGTCATGCCTCCCCGTAACCGGGTAAAATGCACTTCAAATCATCTAACGCATCCCTACGCTGGCATTATCCAAATCAGGTTATGGGTCGAAGTTACAAACTTCCTCTCAGCCTGTTTTACAAGCTCCCCTGTTATCAATCCGTATGTAATTAAAAGTATCTGAATGAAAATCTATCAGACAAGCCTATTATAAACAAATATGCTGTAACCGTCAAGTACTGCGGGAGGGTGTGACATTGAATCTTAGATTATTTAAAGTTTTTGACTTTAAACCCCAAAAGTGCTTGTGTTTAAGGGGTAATATGGGCTATACTGAGATAGTGTCTGCCCGGAGTTCTTTCGGGTATGTGAGAAATGGAAGAGGGTTTAAAGTATGATTGTTAATATGATTGAGAAAGTATACAGCTTTTTGTGGGGAGATCTGGTGCAGATTCCACTGCCGGGCGGCAGCACTCTGGGGATTTCGCTTCTAATTATATTATTGATTCCTACAGGAATTTATTTTACGATTCGGACGCGTTTTCTGCCGATTCGCCTGTTTCCGGATATGGTGCAGGCGCTGGTTGAGAAGAAACAAGATAAAAACAGTCTGTCTTCTTTCCAGACCCTGATCGTTTCGACGGCAACCCGTGTCGGTATGGGAAATCTGGTTGGTGTTGTTGCGGCAATTTCGGCAGGCGGTGCCGGTGCGATTTTCTGGATGTGGGTGACTGCAATTATCGGTTCGTCAACGGCTTTTATTGAAGCGACACTGGCACAGCTTTACAAAGAAAAAGACCCACTGTACGGCGGTTATCGCGGTGGTCCGGCATATTATATTCATTCATATGTAGAAGAAAAACAAAAGAAAAAGAGAAACAAAGTGGTAATTTCTGTATTGTTTGCAATCTCCGGTCTGATCTGCTGGTGCGGTATCAGTCAGGTAATCAGTAATTCCGTTGTCTCTTCTTTTAAAAATGCATTTTCAATTCCGCCGATCTATACGACGGTAGTACTTGTTGCTGTGGCGGCTGTGATCGTGCTTCGTAAAGATGCGACAGTTAAGATCCTGGATATGGTAGTACCGGTCATGGCGGTATGCTATTTTGCAATCACGATTCTGATCATTGTGATGAATATTGGAAGTCTGCCGGGCGTTTTTGCAAGGATTTTTGAGGAAGCATTTGGATTCCGGCAGGCAGCCGCCGGCGGATTTGGTGCTGTACTTATGAATGGAATCAAACGCGGACTGTTTTCCAATGAAGCAGGTTCCGGATCTGCTCCATGTGCGGCGGCAGCAGCAGAATGTGATCAGCCGGTCAAAGCCGGACTGGTACAGGCCCTCGGGGTATTTGTCGATACGATCGTGATCTGCAGCTGCACGGCATTTATCATGCTGCTTGCACCGGAAGAGAAAGTTGCCGGACTTTCCGGAATGGATCTTCTGCAGACAGCTATGGAACATCATCTTGGGAGGTTTGGCGTGATCTTTATTGCGGCAACGCTGTTTTTATTTAGTTTTTCGACGTTTCTGGGCATCCTTTTTTATGCGAGAAGCAATGTTGCATATCTTTTTGGAGATAACTGGGCTTCACAGACTGCATACAAAATACTTGCGCTTGTGATGCTGTTTATCGGCGGCCTTGCAGCTTATACATTTGTGTGGGATCTTGGGGATGTCGGAATCGGACTTATGACGGTCTTTAATATTATCATTCTGTATCCGCAGGGTGAGAAAGCTCTGAAAGAACTGAAAGAATACGAAAGAACAAAGAAAAAAGAATCCCCCACTCAGTGATGAGTGAGGGATTTTTTGAGGTTAAAATCAATAATAATCAACTGCTGCTACAACTTCGCTTCCGGAAGTGAAGTCTGTTGTAACGGAGAAGTCGTTGTAGGAATAAACACCACCTACTTCGTTGCCGTTTGCATCATATGCCGGCTCATATTCGATCGGTGTACCGTATGCATCCATAAAGGAAGTGAAAGAATTTCCAACAGAGGCAGAAGCATCTCCTGAAGAAGTACTTGTACTGGAAGCGCCTGTATCAGAGCCTGAGTCAGTACCGGCAGATGCATCAGAGGAAGTACTGTCTGCAGAAGTTGATCCGTCAGAAGCAGTTCCATCTGTTGTGGTTCCATCTGCTGCTGCAGTGCCTGCAGCGTCTGTGCCGGAAGCGCCTGCTGCCGGAGTTACGGTCGGAGCCGGTGTAGCTGTCGGAGCCGGAGTGGCTGTCGGAGCCGGTGTAGCGGTGACTTCTGCTTCTGGAGTTATGGATACAGCCTGGCTGTCAGCAGGATCCTCTGCGGAAAAACCGCAGCCTGCCATGGTGATCGATGCGGCAGCAATTGCTGAAAAGAGCAAAATGTTTCTTTTTTTCATAAGATAATCTCCCTTACTTAAAAATAATATCTACTTCCATTATGCGTTCTTTTTTCAACTTGTCAATATAATATAGAAAAAGTTTAGAAATAAAACACAAAATGTACATAAGAGGTTATTGTTGGCAGGTAATATTCCGCGAGGTGTTTTGCCATGAATATGGCAAAATCCCGAGATATACAGGGCAAAATGCCATCACCGAAGGTGATTTGAAACGCATTTTGACCAGATTACTGTGAACGGAGTGAACAGTAATCATAAAAGAATCCAGTTGGAACACGATGGAAGACTTGCCGACAACTGCCGGAAATGATATATTAGTAGAGAATGCAGGAGGTGGGGTTATGTTTAAAGAAATTGGAGACGAGCGGACGTTTAACGGAATATTGAATCAGATTACAGACAATATTCAGAGCGGGCGTCTGAAAGCGGGAGATGCACTTCCGGCAGAACGAACGATGGCAGAGACGATGGGAGTGTCCCGACCGGCAGTACGTGAGGCGCTCAGAGCGCTGGAGTTACTTGGAATCATCAAACCGGTACCGGGCGGTGGTAATTATATAGCGGATGATCTTGACAGCTGGCTGATCGGGCCGTTATCAATTCTGTTTAAGCTGAATAACAGTTATTTCAGACAGAATCAGCAGCTCCGTGCAGCACTGGAGAGAGAAATGGCAATTCTTGCGGCAAGGAAATGCACACCACTTGACGCTGCGGAACTTCTCAGAATCCTGACACAGATAGATTCTGCGGAAGATGAGATACGTCGGGGTGAGCTGGATAAAGAATTACATACAAAGATTGCGAAGATTGCAGATAATCCGATGATCTACAGTGTGCTTGCAGCAGCAGATCAGCTTACCGATAATATTATTTCAGGAACGCGGGAATACATCATGCAGAAAAACATGTCGGCCGCTGAAATTGATGAACAGCATCGCAGACTTGTGGAAGCTATCATAAATAATGATGACAAGCTGGCAGAGCTTTGCATGTCAGAACACATGGACACAATTGAGAAATGCTTGGATGAAATGCAGCAAAATAAATCGCAGGGATATACAGGAGGAAAATAAAATGGATTACGCAAAAGAATCACTGAGATTACACAAAGAATGGAAGGGCAAGATCGAAGTTGTTACACGCGTACCGGCAGAAAACAAAGAAGACCTTTCTCTGGCTTATACACCGGGTGTAGCGCAGCCATGTCTGGAAATCCAGAAGGATATTAATAAATCCTATGAACTTACCAGAAGATGGAATATGTGTCTGGTCGTTACAGATGGCTCTGCAATCCTCGGACTTGGCAACATCGGACCGGAAGCCGGAATGCCGGTTATGGAAGGGAAATGCGCACTGTTTAAAGCATTTGGTGATGTTGATGCTTTTCCTCTGTGTATCAAGAGCAATGATGTTGAGGAGATCGTTAATACAATCTATCTGATCTCCGGATCTTTCGGTGGTATCAACCTCGAAGATATTTCTGCTCCGAGATGTTTTGAAATCGAAAAGAAACTGAAAGAAAAATGTGACATTCCGGTATTCCATGATGACCAGCACGGAACAGCAATCGTCGTGGCTGCCGGTCTTACTAATGCACTTCGTTATGTACACAAAGAGTTTTCCGAGGCAAAAGTTGTAATCAATGGAGCCGGTTCCGCCGGTATTTCTATCTGTCGTCTGCTTCTTGAACTTGGAATCGGTGATGTGGTTCTTGTTGACCGTAATGGTATTCTTGCACCGGGTGAAGAATGGATGAATCCGGCACAGAAAGAAATGGCAGAGATCACAAACAAAGAGCGTCTGCACGGCGATCTGAAGACAGCCATGAAAGGAAGAGATATTTTTGTCGGTGTATCTGCACCGAATATCGTAACTTCGGAGATGGTAAGCACGATGGCAGATGATGCAATCGTATTTGCAATGGCAAACCCGACACCGGAAATCATGCCGGATGAAGCAAAAAAAGGCGGTGCGAAGGTTGTAGCAACCGGACGTTCTGATTTCCCGAATCAGATCAATAACGTACTGGTGTTTCCTGGCGTATTCCGTGGTGCATTTGATGTACGGGCAAGTGATATCAATGAAGAGATGAAGATTGCCGCATCAAAAGCAATTGCGGCACTGATCAGTGATGAAGAGCTGAGTGCGGACAACATCATTCCGAAGGCTTTTGATAAGCGTGTCGGACCGGCAGTAGCTAAAGCTGTTGCAGAGGCTGCCAGAAGAACGGGTGTTGCACGCATCTGATTTAATAAAGAAGGGACAGACTTTAGAATGAACAACTGGGAAAAAAATATCCGCAAGGTAGTTCCGTATACACCGGGGGAGCAGCCGAACCAGCCGGATATGATCAAATTAAATACAAATGAAAACCCATATCCTCCGGCACCGGGTGTAGCAGAGGTTCTTAAAAATACAGAGACAGATGCACTGAGACTTTATCCAGATCCTGCCGCAAAGGATCTGGTTCATGCGATCGCGGCTGAATATGGCCTTTTGGATGAGCAGGTGTTTGTAGGCGTCGGTTCAGATGATGTGCTTGCAATGAGCTTTCTGACATTTTTTAACAGTGAAAAACCGATCCTCTTTCCGGATATCACGTATTCTTTCTACGATGTATGGGCAGATCTGTTTCAGATTCCGTACGAGCGTCCGGAACTGGACGAACACTTCCATATAAAGAAAGAAGATTATTTCCGTGAAAACGGCGGCATTATTTTTCCAAATCCGAATGCACCGACCGGTGTGTCTCTGCCGCTTGATGAGATAGAAGAAATTATTTCTCATAATCAGGATGTGATCGTGATCGTAGATGAAGCATATGTAGATTTTGGTACAGAATCAGCACTTTCCCTGATCGATAAATACGAGAATCTGCTGGTCGTTCAGACATTTTCCAAATCAAGATCCATGGCAGGCATGCGTATCGGATTTGCAATGGGAAGTCCGAAACTGATTGCTTACCTGAATGATGTGAAATATTCGTTCAACTCTTATACGATGAACCGTACATCGATTGAAGCAGGTGTGGCTGCGATCAAAGATCAGGCATATTTTCACAAGACCTGTGATAAAATCATAGAGACAAGAGAATGGACAAAGCAGGAGCTGAAAAGACTTGGCTTTTCTTTTGAAGATTCCAAAGCCAACTTCATTTTTGTTTCTCATGCGAACTGTCCTGCAAAACAGCTGTTTCAGGCATTGCGCGAACAGCATATTTATGTACGTTATTTTCCGGGTGGAAGAACAGATAATCACCTGCGCATTACAATCGGAACAAGAAAAGAAATGCAGACTTTCCTTGATTTCGTAAAAGAGTATTTCAAAAAGGAGAATTTATGGAAGTTTTAGTTCATTGGTTTACGGATAACCTGTCACAGCACATTTCAAGGGAGATGGTCATATTTATCATTTCCATGATCCCGATTCTGGAGCTTCGAGGAGGGCTTCTGGCGGCATCACTTCTGAAAGTATCCGCAGCAAAAGCCATCCCAATCTGTATTATAGGAAATATTATCCCGATTCCGTTTATCCTGCTTTTTATCCGCCAGATTTTCAAACTGATGAAAAAAACAAAGATTTTCCACGGACTGATCGAAAGACTGGAAAAACGTGCCATGGGAAAGAGTGACCAGATCAAACGATATGAATTTCTGGGTTTACTTTTGTTTGTGGGAGTGCCACTTCCGGGAACCGGTGCATGGACAGGTTCTCTGATCGCATCCCTTCTGGAAGTCGATATCAAGAAGTCATCTGTTGCGATCTTCTGTGGACTGATCATGGCAACCGTGATCATGTATGTGGTTTCTTATGGAATCGTAGGTAACCTGCTCCACTAAAACGATACTGTGATCGGGTTTGGCCATTATTCATGGCAAAACACCTCGCGGAATACTACCTGTGGACAGTAACATCTAAACTTCTGTTCTATCTGCTGGACAGAAGTTTCAAGTTGTGATAAAATATTCTTAAGTATCCAAAAGAAAGCTCTCTCAGAGTTTTCTTTTGGCATTCTGAAATTCATGTCGAGTCAGACAGATATTCCTGAATAACTGGTATCAAATAAATAGGCCTTGAAAAGACTGAGAGGATTTTTATATGAGAGAAAAATATGAATCGTTGTCCCTTGCTACATTAAAAGACCTTGCAAAGGCAAGAGGATTGAAGGGGATTTCTACTTTGAGAAAGCCGGAACTGATAGAGCGCATGCTCGAAGAAGACGAAAAGGAAAAGGCGTCTGCAGGCAGTGCGGAATCTAAGAATACGGAACACAGACAGGAAGAGTCCGCCAGAGAAGAAAGTTGTGCCAGAGAAGAAAACCGTGTTCGGGAACCACGTACTTCTTATGATACATCAGAAAGAAAGAATTATCAGGAACGTACAGAGTACACCTGCAAGAATCCGGCGGAGACAGCCCAGCTTGACAGCGGCGAGAAAGCAAATGGCATTCTGGAAGTACTTCCGGATGGATATGGATTTATTCGCTGTGCCAATTATCTGCCGGGTGAGAATGACATTTATGTATCTCCGTCCCAGATCAGGCGTTTTAACTTAAAGACAGGAGATATCGTGCAGGGAAGCATCCGCATCAAGACACAGGGGGAGAAGTTCAGTGCGCTTCTCTATGTAAATTCCATCAATGGTTTCCCACCGAGCGAAGGTCAGAGAAGATATAATTTTGAAGATATGACCCCGATCTTCCCGAATGAGCGTCTGCGTATGGAGCGTCCGGGCGGTACAGTTGCAATGCGTATCATGGATCTGTTAAGTCCGATCGGTAAGGGACAGCGAGGCATGATCGTTTCTCCTCCGAAAGCAGGTAAGACGACACTTTTAAAGGATGTTGCAAAGTCTATTCTTAAGAACAATCCGTCCATGCATCTGATCATTCTTCTGATCGATGAGCGTCCGGAGGAAGTTACCGATATCAAAGAAGAAATCAAAGGCGATAACGTTGAAGTTATTTATTCTACATTTGACGAGCTTCCGGAGCACCACAGACGCGTTTCTGAGATGGTAGTTGAGCGTGCGCGCCGTCTGGTAGAGCATAAGCAGGAAGTCACGATCCTTCTTGACTCTATTACAAGACTTGCCAGAGCATACAATCTCTGCGTGACACCGAGCGGAAGGACACTGTCCGGCGGTCTTGATCCGGCAGCACTTCACATGCCGAAAAGATTTTTTGGTGCAGCCCGTAATATGAGAGAAGGCGGAAGTCTGACGATCCTTGCAACAGCACTCGTCGATACAGGAAGCAAGATGGACGATGTTATCTACGAGGAATTCAAGGGAACCGGTAACATGGAACTTGTACTGGACCGTAAATTACAGGAAAAGAGAGTTTTCCCGGCAATCGACATCCAGAAATCCGGAACGAGACGTGAAGACCTGCTTCTGACGAAGGACGAGCAGGAAGCCGTGTATAACATGCGCCGTGCACTCAACAGCCTCAAGGCAGAAGACGCGGTAGAACAGATTCTGAACATGTTTTCACGTACCAAAAACAACGCCGAATTTATACAGACTGCAAAAAAACAGAAATTTTTATAAACAGCTTGCATTTGCATATTGAGTGTGTTATAATCAGAAAGCTGCGAAATAGTAAATTCGTCAAATTAATACGAATAGAAAATAGAAGAATTATAGAGAGGTGAAAATCATGCGTGAAGGAATCCATCCGAACTACTATCAGGCAACTGTAACCTGCAACTGCGGAAACACATTTGTAACAGGATCTACTAAGAAAGATATCCATGTAGAAATCTGCTCTAAATGTCATCCATTCTATACAGGACAGCAGAAAGCGGCTCAGGCTCGCGGACGTATTGATAAGTTCAACAAGAAATACGGCTTAAACAAATAATCAGACAAGATAACGAAACAAGAGACAGGTTGAGGTTGGGGAAATCTCAGCCTGTCTTTGCTTTTCTGCCAAAATATGCAGGAGAAGCTGCCGGTGGCAGGTTCTTTGTAAGAAAATATATTTTTTATGGAGTGATATATGAAACCATCGAATATCGGCGGTCAGGCGGTAATGGAAGGCATTATGATGCGGCATAAGGATAAATATGCTGTTGCAGTGCGACGTCCTGATAAAGAAATAGAAATAAAAGTAGAAGACTATAAATGTACCTTTGGTAAAGCCGGATTTCTGAAATGGCCGATCATCCGCGGTGTGGTAAGTTTTGTGGACGGTCTGGTTGTTGGCACGAAATGTCTGATGTATTCTGCAGAGATTGCAGGAGATGAAGAAGACGAAAAAGAATCAGCAAAAAACGCTGCACTTTCTGAAGAAGAGCTTTCTGCAAAGAAAGCCAAAGAAGCGAAGCAGTTCCAGTGGCTTCTTTACATAACTGTGGCAATTTCAATCATATTTTCCGTAGCTGCATTTATGTTGTTACCGTATGCACTGGCCAGTCTGCTTCGTAAGGTTGGAGTCTCCGAGTTTGGCGTAACAGTAGCCGAAGCATTCGTGAAGCTTGCGCTTTTCCTGGGATATATGTTTCTGATTTCCAGAATGAAAGATATTCAGAGAACATTTATGTACCACGGTGCAGAGCATAAATGTATCAACTGTGTGGAACACGGACTTCCGCTTACGGTTGAGAACGTTATGGCCAGTTCCAGACAGCACAAGCGCTGCGGTACGAGCTTTCTGTTTCTGGTCATGCTGGTAAGTATCTGTCTTCATTTTGTATTTGTACTTGTTCCTGGTTACTGGGTACGCCTTTTCGGTCGTCTTTTGATGGTGCCGGTTGTATCCGGTATTTCCTTTGAGATCATTCAGTGGGCAGGCAGAACAGATACCAAATTTGCAGATATGATGAGCAAACCGGGACTGGCAATGCAGAAGCTGACAACGAAAGAACCGACTGCAGATATGGTTGAAGTAGCAATCAAAGCGGTAGAAGCAGTTTTTGACTGGAAAGATTACCTGAAAAGAGAATTCGACTGGGTTGACCCGGAAGACAATAATGGAGAAGAACATGCGGACATATAAAGAAGTACTGGAAGATGGAATTCATCTTTTGGATGCGGCCGCGATTGAAGAAGCCGGGTTGGATGCCTGGCTTCTTCTGGAGTATGCGGCAAATATCAACCGTGCCTGGTATTATGCACATATGGATGAAATTCTGGATAAAAAGACAGAATCACGTTATCTGGAGATGTGTGCCAAACGTGCACAGCATATTCCATTGCAGCATATTACCGGCAGGGCTTATTTTATGGGATATGAATTCTGTGTAGATGAGCGTGTGCTGGTGCCGCGTCAGGATACGGAAGTACTGGTCGAAACAGCACTCACACATTTAAAGGACAGCCGTTCACCGAAGATCCTTGATATGTGTACCGGTTCCGGCTGTATTTTGCTCAGTCTTCTTATGGAGAGGCAGGATGCGTCAGGAACCGGTGTGGATGTATCGGAGGGAGCACTTACTGTCGCAAAGCAGAACAGAATGCATCTGCAGCTTGAAAATCGTGCGGAATTTGTGCAGAGTGACCTGTTTTCCGGTGACTATTTTGAGAAAAACAGTGGAAATACAGCTGTGGAATATGATATGCTTATCTCGAATCCGCCCTATATCCCATCGGGAGACATTCCGGGGCTTATGGAGGAAGTGCGTTCCCATGATCCGGTGCTTGCGCTGGACGGGAAAGAAGACGGACTGTTTTTTTACAGAGAGATCACCGCACAGGCAGGGAAATATCTGCGGGCGGGCGGATGGCTGATGTATGAGATCGGCTGTGATCAGGGAGAGTCCGTCCCGGAGATCATGAAAGCAAATGATTTTGTTAATGTAGAAGTAATACAGGATCTGTCAGGACTTGACAGAGTCGTGATCGGACAGAAAAAGTAAATACAGGAGGAACAGGATGTTTGATAAATTAGAGGACCTGCTTGTTCGCTTCGAGGAAGTTCTGAATGAGCTCGGAGAACCGGGTGTAACAGATAATCAGGAACGTTTTCAGAAGCTGATGAAAGAACAGAGTGAACTGCAGCCTATCGTAGATACCTACAAAGAATACAAAGAAAATAAAGAAACCATTCAGGACAGCTTATCGATGCTGGAAGAAGAAAAGGATGAAGAAATGCGCGAGATGCTGAAGGAAGAGCTTTCTGATGCAAAGAAGCGTGTGGAAGAACTGGAAAAAGAACTGAAGATTCTTCTTCTTCCGAAAGACCCGAATGACAGCAAGAATGTTATCGTTGAGATCCGTGCCGGCGCCGGCGGAGATGAGGCAGCACTGTTTGCAGCAGAGATTTACCGTATGTATGTGAAATACGCAGAATCACGCCGCTGGAAGACGGAGATGATGAGTCTCAATGAGAACGGAATTGGCGGATTTAAGGAAGTTACATTTATGATCCAGGGACAGGGAGCATATTCCAGACTGAAATATGAGAGTGGTGTACACCGTGTACAGCGAGTTCCGGAGACAGAATCAGGCGGACGTATCCATACATCCACCTGCACCGTTGCAATCATGCCGGAGGCAGAGGAGATTGACTTCCATCTGGATATGAATGACTGTAAATTTGATGTGTTCCGTGCATCCGGAAACGGTGGACAGTGTGTCAACACTACAGACTCTGCAGTACGTCTGACCCATATCCCGACCGGAATCGTGATTTCCTGTCAGGATGAGAAATCACAGCTTAAGAATAAAGACAAGGCACTGAAAGTTCTGCGTTCCCGTCTGTATGAGATGGAACTTGCAAAGCAGCATGATGCAGAGGCTGAGGCAAGAAGAAGCCAGATCGGTACCGGAGACCGTTCCGAGAAGATCCGTACCTACAATTTCCCACAGGGACGTGTGACAGATCACCGTATCAAACTGACACTGCACCGTCTGGATGGAATCCTCGGAGGAGATCTGGATGAAATTCTTGACAGCCTGATCGCAGCTGACCAGGCAGCAAAACTCAGTTCTTTAAATGAAGAACAGTAAATGCATGTAAAATATATGCGTAAATAATACAGAAAAATATGTAAAGTGCATAATAGGAGGAAATTTACATGAAAAAAACAGCATTAGTAATCATGGCAGCAGGAATCGGAAGTCGCTTCGGAAAGGGCATCAAGCAGCTTGCACCGGTAGGACCGAATGGTGAAATCATTATGGATTATTCCATTCATGACGCGCTGGAGGCAGGATTTAATAAAGTTGTCTTTATTATCCGTAAGGATCTGGAAGAAGAATTCCGCCGTGTCATCGGAGAAAGAATCGAAAAGATCACAGAAGTAGAATATGCATTCCAGTCACTTGAGAATCTTCCGGATGGATTCAGCAAACCGGCAGACCGTACCAAACCATGGGGAACCGGCCAGGCAGTCCTTGCCGCACGGGAAGTGCTGGATGAGCCTTTTGTTGTAATCAATGCAGACGATTACTATGGAAAGGAAGCATATGTAAAAGTACATGAATATCTGGTACAGGAACAGCCGCAGGATGATAAAATTCATATCTGTATGGCAGGATTCCGTCTTGGAAATACACTGAGTGATAACGGAAGTGTTACACGTGGTGTGTGCCACATCGAAAATGGTGCACTGACAGGTGTTACAGAGACACATAATATCTTTAAGACTGCTGAAGGTGCTGAAACACGCAGCGATGACGGTACAGTAGAAAAACTGGATGTTAAGAGCCTGGTTTCCATGAATATGTGGGGACTTACTCCGGCATTTATGGATACACTGGAAAAAGGTTTTGTTGAATTTCTTGAGGATCTGAAACCAGAAGATATTAAGAAAGAATACCTTCTTCCAGTTATGATCGACGAGCTGATCCAGAAGGGAGAGGCAACTGTTGATGTACTGGAGAGCAGGGACACCTGGTTTGGTGTAACTTATCAGGAAGACAAGGCTTCTGTGACAGAGGCTTTTGCTGAGCTGGTCAAAAAAGGTGTTTATCCGGCTGATCTTTACAAATAAGCAGGACAACGCATTAGATATGCGCGGATAAGGAGGAAAATAATGGGTAAATATTTTGGAACAGATGGTTTTCGTGGGGAAGCAAATATACAGTTAACAGTAGATCATGCTTTCAAAGTCGGCAGATATGTCGGCTGGTACTATGGCCGTGAACATAAGGCCAAGATCGTAATCGGCAAGGATACCAGACGCAGCAGCTATATGTTTGAGTATGCACTGGTTGCCGGACTGACGGCTTCCGGAGCAGATGCATATCTGCTTCATGTAACGACAACACCGAGTGTTTCCTACGCAGTCCGCACAGAGAATTTTGACTGCGGAATTATGATCTCTGCAAGTCACAATCCATTTTACGATAATGGAATCAAGCTTCTGAACGGTAACGGACAGAAGATCGAAGCAGAAGTAGAGGCAAGAATCGAAGCATATCTGGATGGCAAGATCGAAGATCTTCCATATGCAACACGCGAAGATATCGGACGTACCGTGGATTATGCTTCCGGACGTAACCGTTATATCGGTTATCTGATTTCTATTCCGTGTCGTGATTTCAAAAACATTAAAGTCGGACTGGATTGTTCCAACGGAAGTTCTTCTGCAATCGCAAAAAGTGTATTTGACGCACTTCGTGCAAAGACTTATGTGATCAACAATGATCCGGACGGAACCAACATCAATCGTGGCTGCGGTTCCACGCATATCGAAGTACTGCAGAAATATGTGGTTGAGAATGGGCTGGATGTCGGTTTTGCCTATGACGGAGATGCAGACCGCTGTATTGCGGTAGACCATAAGGGAAATATCATTGATGGTGACAAGATTTTGTATGTATGTGGTAAATTCCTGAAATCACAGGGCAAATTAAACGGCAATACTGTTGTTACGACCGTTATGTCCAACATGGGACTTTATAAAGCATTTGAACGTGAAGACATCAACTATGAGCAGACTGCTGTAGGTGACAAATACGTAGCAGAAAATATGCTCGAAAACAATTACAGTATTGGTGGCGAGCAGTCCGGACACGTGATTTTCAGCCGTTATGCAGCTACCGGTGACGGAATCCTGACTTCTCTTATGATCATGGAAGCCTGCGTAGAGCAGAAAGCAACTCTCTGTGATCTTGCAAAAGAGATGAAAGTATATCCGCAGATTCTGCGCAATGTGCGTGTAGCCGATAAGAAAACTGCAAGAGAGAACCCGAAGGTTGTCGAAGCAGTAGAAGCAGCTGCAAGAGCACTGAGTACAGAAGGACGTATTCTTGTAAGGGAAAGTGGTACAGAGCCGCTGATCCGTGTCATGGTAGAAGCCGGAACAGAGGAAATCTGTGCAGAGCACGTAAATAATGTAGTACGTGTCATGGAAGAAGAAGGACTTATTGTAGAATAAAGGATATTGATGAATAAAAAAAATATTATAAAAATGGGAACAGCCGGTCTCTGTATGCTCATGCTGACCGGCTGCGGAGGGCAGAATAAGAAGACTTACGACCAGGCTGTAACAGATCTTGAGCAGGGAAGTTATGACTATGCGCTGGAAGGTTACAAGTCTTCGATCACTGCCGGATATAAAAGTGCAGAGTCGTATCGTGGGGCAGGTATAGCAAGCCTTCATCTCGGCAATTACCAAGATGCGATCGACTATCTCACCAGTGGACTGAATGATGAAAAAGCAGGCAAAACATTGAAAAAGGACATGCTTGCTTATCGTGCGACTGCAGAGCTGAAATCAGAGCTTTTTGATGCTGCAATGGCAGACTGCCAGACCATTGCCGAAGATTATGCGATGGATGCAGACACGTATTACCTGACTGGCTGTGTTGCACTTGCCATGGATTCTTACGATGAGGCATCCTCTAATTTTACTGATGCATACGATGCCGATACGTCCTATGAGATGGCAATCGAGATTTACGAGGCATATCTTGAAAAAGACATGGAGGCAGACGGTACACGTTATCTGGAAACTGCATTAAAGACAGAGGCCAAAACTGCAGACGACTACTGTGACCGGGGAAAAGCTTATTACTATATGCAGGATTACAGCAATGCAAAGAAAGAGCTGACAGAAGCAGTCAACAAAAAGAGCACAGAGGGAATCCTGCTTCTCGGTATGGTTTATAAAGCGCAGGGAGATACTGCCAATGCACGGGCCATGTACCAGCAGTATATTGAGACGGAGGGAAGCTCTCCGGCAAAAGGTTACAATGGTCTTGCACTCTGTGATATTGATGACGGCAATTACGATAATGCACTGGCAGATATCACAAATGGTCTTGCAGACGCTTCTACAGAGGAAATGCAGGATCTTCTGTATAATGAAGTTGTGGTTTATGAGAAAAAACTGGATTTTGCCACAGCATTAAGTAAGATACAGGAGTATCTCAAGATGTTCCCGGATGATGAAAATGCATCCAAAGAGCTTATTTTCCTTCAGTCGAGAAACGGAGGCTGAGTATGCAGTTTTACGAGTTTAAAGATATAGAAGAACGAGTTGTTCTGATCGGCGTGCAGACAAGCGAAGACGAGGATGTCGCTGCATCTCTTGATGAGCTGGAAGAACTGGCAGAGACTGCCGGTGCAGAGACTGTGGCAAAGGTGATACAGAATCGTGAGGCAGTCCACCCGGGTACCTATATCGGTAAGGGTAAGATCGAAGAAGTTGCGGCACTTATTCAGGCATATGACGCAAACGGTGTGATCTGTGATGATGAACTTTCGCCGGCGCAGCTCAATAATCTTGAGCGTGAACTGGACTGCAAAGTAATGGATCGTACACTTCTGATCCTTGATATATTTGCGGCGCGTGCAGTAAGCAGCGAGGGAAAGATCCAGGTCGAGCTTGCACAGCTCCGCTATCGCGCGGCGCGTCTTGTCGGTTTACGTGAATCTCTGTCCAGACTCGGTGGTGGAATCGGTACGCGAGGTCCCGGTGAAAAAAAACTGGAAACAGACCGACGTCTGATCCGAACCAGAATTTCAGCACTGAAAGCCGAGTTATTTCAGGTTGAGAAGCACAGAGAACTGATCCGCGGTAAAAGAAGTCGCGGGAATCTGAAGACCGCTGCGATCGTAGGCTACACCAATGCCGGAAAGTCCACGCTTTTAAATACGTTGACCGGAGCCGGAATCCTCGCAGAAGACAAGTTATTTGCGACACTTGATCCGACGACAAGAGTACTGGAATTAAAAGACGGGCAGCAGATCCTTCTGACCGACACTGTAGGGTTTATACGGAAGCTGCCGCATCACCTTGTAGAAGCCTTTAAAAGCACGCTGGAGGAGGCAAAGTATGCCGACTATATCATTCATGTCGTAGACGCGTCAAATCCGCAGGCAGAGCTTCAGATGCACACAGTATACGAGACACTTCGTGAACTTGGTGCAACCGGAAAAAAGATCATCACTCTTCTGAACAAGCAGGATCAGGTAAACGATATCCAGATCCGGGATCTTCAGGCAGATTATACTGTAAAGTGTTCTGCACGTACAGGGGAAGGTCTGGAAGAATTTAAAGACGTTCTTGCAAAAATTCTTGCTGAGAGCCAGATTTATCTGGAAGAATTATTTTCTTACAAAGAGGCGGGAAAAATTCAGCTGATACGTGAATATGGAAGCCTTCTTTCAGAGGAATATACAGCCGACGGAATAGCCGTAAAAGCCCGTGTTCCTGCGGAAATCTTCGTTTCCGTGCTCCCTGAAAGTCACTGAAAATACAAATAAAAAAGTTTTTTGGATAACACCATATAGTTGTGAAAAGGATAAAATGACACAATATATGGTGTTTTTGTGTATTGACGAAACGAAGAGAGTTTGCTACAATAGGTCTACAGCGCATAAATCATATGGGAACATGTGGTCGTAAATAGATACAGATGCAGCAGTAGAGGGAGGTTTGATTTAAGTATGTTTCAGGTAGTTAAGCGTGATGGTGAGATCGCGGAATTTCAGATGTCAAAAATCACTGCAGCGATTGATAAAGCATTCGATGCCAAAGAAAAAGTTTACAGCAAGGATATGATTGATCTGATGGCACTCCGTGTGACCGCAGATTTTCAGAATAAGATCACAGACGGCAAAGTAACAGTGGAAGATATTCAGGACAGTGTAGAGAATGTTCTGATCCAGGCCGGTTACAGTGATGTGGCAAAGGCTTATATCCTTTACCGCAAGCAGAGAGAAAAGATCCGTAACATGAAATCCACAATCCTCGATTACAAGGAAATCGTAGACAGTTACGTCAAGGTTGAAGACTGGCGGGTAAAAGAAAACTCCACCGTAACTTATTCTGTCGGAGGGCTGATCTTAAGCAACTCCGGTGCTGTAACCGCAAATTACTGGCTTTCCGAGATCTATGACAATGAGATCGCAGAGGCGCACAGAAATGCAGACATTCACATTCATGACCTGTCCATGCTGACCGGCTACTGTGCAGGATGGTCCCTGAAACAGCTGATTCAGGAAGGTCTTGGCGGAATCGAGGGCAAGATTACTTCCGCACCGGCGAAGCATCTGAGTGTACTGTGCAATCAGATGGTTAATTTCCTCGGCATCATGCAGAATGAATGGGCCGGTGCACAGGCGTTTTCTTCTTTTGATACTTACCTTGCACCATTTGTCAAGGTGGACAACTTAAGCTATCATGAGGTAAAGAAATGTATCGAGTCATTTATCTATGGTGTCAATACACCGAGCCGTTGGGGTACACAGGCACCATTTTCCAATATCACTCTGGACTGGACTGTTCCGGACGATCTGGCAGAGCTTCCTGCAATCGTTGGCGGCAGGGAAATGGACTTCAAGTACAAAGACTGTAAGAAAGAGATGGATATGGTCAATAAGGCATTTATTGAGACCATGATCGAGGGCGATGCCAACGGACGTGGTTTCCAGTATCCGATCCCGACCTATTCCATCACGAAGGAATTTGACTGGTCCGATACAGAGAACAACCGTCTGTTATTTGAAATGACTGCGAAATACGGAACCCCGTATTTTTCCAACTATATCAACAGCGATATGAAACCGAGCGACATCCGCAGCATGTGCTGTCGTCTCCGTCTTGATCTTCGTGAACTGCGTAAAAAGAGCGGCGGCTTCTTTGGTTCCGGCGAGAGCACCGGTTCCGTCGGTGTCGTAACAATCAACATGCCGCGTATCGCATATCAGTCAAAGACTCCGGAAGAGTTTTACCGCAGACTGGATCGTTTGATGGATATTTCTGCGAGATCTCTTCACATCAAGAGAGAGGTCATCACGAAACTCCTGAACGAAGGTCTGTATCCGTACACCAAACGTTATCTGGGAAGTTTTGACAATCATTTTTCAACCATTGGCCTGGTCGGAATGAACGAAGCCGGACTGAATGCCGCATGGCTTGGCTGCGATATGAGTGATGAACGTACGCAGAAATTCACAAAAGAAGTACTGACACATATGCGTAATCGTCTTTCTGATTATCAGGAAGAATATCCGGGCGAGCTGTTCAATCTGGAGGCAACTCCGGCAGAGTCCACTGCATACCGCCTTGCTAAACATGACCGTAAACGCTGGCCGGATATCCGTACCGCAGGAAGCAAGGGTGATACTCCGTATTACACCAACAGCTCCCATCTTCCGGTGGAATTCAGTTCCGATATCTTTGATGCACTGGATATTCAGGATGAGCTTCAGACACTGTATACGTCCGGTACTGTATTCCATGCATTCCTTGGTGAGAAACTTCCGGACTGGAAAGCTGCTGCATCTCTTGTACGTAAGATCGCAGAGAACTACAAGCTTCCGTATTATACGATTTCTCCGACCTACTCTGTATGTAAGGAACATGGCTATTTAAGCGGTGAGCATTTTACATGCCCGAAATGCGGTAAAAAAGCAGAAGTTTACAGCCGTATCACCGGATATTACCGCCCGGTACAGAACTGGAACGACGGTAAGGCACAGGAGTACAAGAACCGTACATTATATGATGTGCTTCATTCCAAACTTAAGAAAGTTCATACAAGTATGGTGACACTGACTGACGATGATGTAAAGATCGAACCATTGGAAACGCATAAATATCTTTTTACTACAAGTACCTGTCCGAACTGCCGTATGGCAAAGAAGATGCTGGAAGGCGAAGACCTCGAGATCATCGATGCAGAGAAAAATCCTGATATGGCACGCCAGTTTGGAATCATGCAGGCACCGACGCTGGTTATTACCGATGGTGAACACCTTAAGAAATATGTAAATGCATCCAATATCCAGAAATATGTGGATGAAGAACTGGATGCCTGATCCGCTGTGTGGATAAGTATAAGGAAATAATACTTAATGAAAGAATATGAATCCTCGTGGGGCAAGAGTGCTTCACGGGGATCTTTTTACGTTACAGGAAATTACTCCGTAATGTTTCTGCAAAGGTTTACATTTAGAAAAAACGTGAGTATAATGATATTCATTGGTATATTATGCAATATAGACTAATTTTTATGCGAGGGACGAGGAGAGAGAATAATGATTAAACAGAACATAGTATTTATTGAAAATAAAGCAGGAAGTCTTCAGAAAGTAACCGGTCTTCTGGCAGAAGCAGGTATCGATATTTATGGATTTGCATGTTTTGATGCACCGGAATTTGCGCTTTTTCGTATGGTGACAAACCAGGCAGACGAGGCCGGAAAAATTCTTACAGAGAACGGATATATGAACCGTGTGACAGAAGTTATCGCCGTAGATCTTAAGGATGAAGTCGGCGGACTGAACACAGTATTGCAGGTACTTGGTAACTGTAATGTAAATCTGGATTATATTTATACATCTTATCACAGAGGAAATGCCCTTCCGATCATGATTCTTCAGACAGATGATGTATTTGTAACCGAAAATGTGCTGAGCAATAATGGATTCCGTGTATTAAATTCTCTGGAGGGCTGAAACCATCATGAATAAATCCGCTTTTCAGAAGGGACTGAAAGACGGAATTCCGATCGGACTCGGGTATTTTGCAGTCTCTTTTACGTTTGGTATTATGGCAATACAGGCGGGATTAAGTGCATGGCAGGCTGTATTGATCTCTCTGACAAATCTGACATCGGCAGGTCAGTTTGCAGGTATCGGGATCATTGCAGCAGGCGGATCTCTCTGGGAGATGGCACTGACTCAGCTGGTCATCAATCTTCGATATTGTCTGATGTCTTTTTCGCTTTCACAGAAACTGGAAAAGGGTGTGTCAAACGGCCATCGCCTGGCAGTTGCGTTTGGTGTGACAGATGAGATCTTTGGCGTCAGTGCAAGTCAGGAGGGAAGAATCAGTCCATGGTATAATTATGGTGTGATGTGTGTGGCAATTCCAGGATGGACACTCGGAACTCTTGCCGGTGCCGTATCGGGAAATCTGCTTCCGGATTTTCTGGTCAGTGCACTGAGCGTTGCAATCTATGGCATGTTCCTTGCTGTCATTATTCCGCCGGCAAAGAAGAACCGTGCCGTGCTGGGGGTTGTGATCGGTGCTATGGCAGTAAGTACTTTATTTGCGACTGTGCCTGTATTGAATAAAGTATCAACCGGTTTTGTGATTATTATCACAACCGTACTTGTGGCAGGAATTGCAGCATACTTCTGCCCGATCGAAGAAAAGGAGGAGGCAGACTGATATGAAACCGAATGTATATATCTATATTCTGGTGATGGCAGGTGTGACTTACCTGATACGTATGCTTCCGCTTGTACTTGTTAAGAAAGAGATCACCAGTCCTTATGTAAAATCTTTCTTATATTATGTGCCGTATGCCTGTCTTGCGGCGATGACATTTCCGGCGATCCTTACCGCAACGGCGGGGGGGATTATTTCCGGTGCTGCAGGACTGATCGTGGCGCTGATCGTAGCCTATCGCGAAAAGAGCCTTCTTACGGTTGCATTGTTTGCGTGTGCAGCAGTGTTTGTGGTAGAGAGGATTATGGGATTTTTGATGTAAATAATATGAAATGCCTTCCGGCTTTGCTTCTGGCAGAGCCGGATTTTTACGTTATAAGAAATTATTCTGTAATGTTTATGTACGAAAAAATGGACTCCTTTTTCGGAAATAGTTAGTTTCAACAAATATTCTTGACAAATAAGATAGCCTGAACTAACATGAGTATAGATACGGCTAACCGAAAAAATTAGTCAAAAATCGAGGGGAAAAGGAGAAACGTATGTTTTTGGAAATAAGAGAAATCAAGAAATCATTTGGTTCGGGCGACAGCAAAGTCGATGTGCTGCGCGGTCTGGATCTGGATATTGCGAAGGGAGAGTTCTGTGTCCTTCTGGGACCATCCGGTTCCGGTAAATCCACACTTTTAAATATTATCGGGGGAATTGAGAGTGCCGATGATGGAAGCATCTCCATTGAGGGAGAACGTCTTGCCGATATGAAAGAAAAGAAGCTGTCACAGTACCGCAGAAAGCATCTGGGCTATATCTTCCAGATGTACAACCTGATCCCAAATCTTACAGTGCGTGAAAATATCGAGGTCGGGGCATATTTAAGTGACCGTCCACTGGATGTGGATGAACTTCTGCATACACTGGGACTTTTTGAACATCAGAGAAAACTTCCGAATCAGCTGTCCGGAGGCCAGCAGCAGAGAACAGCAATTGGTCGTGCTATCGTAAAGAATCCGGATATCCTGCTCTGTGATGAACCGACGGGTGCGCTTGATTACAATACATCCAAGGAGATTCTGAAACTGATCGAAACCGTTAATCAGAAATATGGAAATACGGTCGTCATGGTTACTCATAATGATGCAATCAAAGATATGGCGGATCGTGTAGTCAAGCTTCGAGATGGTATGATCCGTAAGAATTATCAGAACGAACATAAGATTCCTGCGATGGATCTTGACTGGTAAGGGGGGCGATAATATGAAAAGTCCTCTCAGAAAAAGGATTCCCCGTGAACTCAAAGGAGAAATCGGAAAGTATCTGGTTGTTTTTATCCTAATGGTCGCAACGATCGGACTGGTTTCCGGTTTTCTGGTTGCAGATGGAAGTATGATTCATGCATACAATGAAGGCTTTGAGAAATATAACATTGAAGATGGCAATTTCCGTCTCGGAGAGCGTCTGTATCGTGGACAGAAAGAGGCAATTGAAGAAGAAGGCGTCAAAGTCTACGAGAACTATTATATAGAAGATTCTCTTTCAAATGGCAGTACGATGCGTTTCTTTAAGAACCGTACAGATGTCAACAAAGTCTGCCTGATGGAAGGCAAGCTTGCGGAAAAGACAGGTGAGATCGCGATTGACCGTATGTATGCGGATAATAATAATCTGAAAGTCGGAGATACGATCGATGACGGTACAAAGAGCTGGAAAATCACCGGTCTGGTTGCTTTATCTGATTACAGCTGTCTGTTTCAGAACAACAGCGATACCATGTTTGATGCCGTAAAATTCGGTGTCGGTCTGGTGACAGAAGAAGAATTTGATACGCTGGATCAGGATAAGCTGCAGTATAATTATGCGTGGATCTATGATAAAAAACCGGAGACAGAAGCAGAGGAAAAAGATGTTTCCGAGGATCTGATGAAAGCAATGGGCAAAGTTGTTACACTGGAAAGCTTTGTGCCACAGTACCAGAACCAGGCGATCATTTTTACCGGTGATGACATGGGAAGTGACAAAGCAATGATTGCAATGCTTCTTTATATCATTATTGTGATCATGGCATTTGTATTTGGAATCACGACCAGCAATACGATTGCAAAAGAAGCCGGTGTGATCGGAACACTTCGTGCATCCGGTTATACGCGGGGAGAACTGGTCCGTCATTACATGACACTGCCGGTTATCGTAACGCTTATAGGGGCACTGGTCGGAAATATTCTGGGTTATACAGTTTTTAAATATATATGCGCCGACATGTATTATGGAAGTTACAGCCTGCCAACATATAAGACGATATGGAATGCAGAAGCGTTTGTTCTGACGACTGTGGTTCCGGTTATCATTATGTTTGTAGTCAATTATGCTATTTTGCACCAAAAACTGAAACTTTCACCGCTTAAATTCCTGCGAAGGGATCTTTCAACAAGAAAGCAGAGGCGTGCTCTTTATTTAAGTCCGAAACTGAAAATATTTTACAGATTCCGTCTGCGTGTGATCTTTCAGAACATCAGCAATTATCTGGTGCTCTTTGTGGGTATTGTTTTTGCAAATCTGCTTCTGATGTTCGGACTTCTGCTTCCGTCGGCACTGGATCACTATCAACTGGAGATTCAGAATAATATGCTGGCAAAATATCAGTATATGCTTTCTGTTCCGGTCAGTGTGATGGGTGGAAGCAATAAGCTTGAGGGAATGCTGGATATGTTTCTTTTTTCTCATGATACAGAGACGGATAATGAAGATGCGGAGGAGTTCAGTGCGTATTCATTGAATACACTTCCGGGCAAATACAAGAGCGAAGAAGTTACTTTGTACGGCATTCATGATGACAGTAAGTATATTGATGCAGATTTTTCAGATGGTATTTACATCTCGCAGGCATATGCGGACAAGTTTTTGCTGAAGATCGGGGACTCGATCACTCTTAAGGAAAAATATGAGGATGATGAGTATACGTTTAAGATCGGTGGGATCTATGATTATGATGGCGGGCTTTGTATCTTTATGCCGCAGGAGAATCTGAATCAGATGTTTGATCTGGGAGATGATTACTTCAGTGGTTATTTCTGCAACAGCGAGATTACGGATATTGACAGCCGTTATATCGGTTCGGTGATAGATCTGGATGCCCTGACCAAGATTTCCAGACAGCTCAACGTATCAATGGGAAGTATGATGGGACTGGTCAATGGGTTTGCAATCGCAATCTACATGATCCTGATCTATCTGTTGTCCAAGATCATTATCGAAAAAAATGCACAGTCGATCTCAATGACAAAGATTCTGGGTTATACCAATGGTGAGATCAGCAGACTGTATATTATGTCAACGTCAATTGTCGTAGTTCTCTGTCTCCTTATCAGCATGCCTATTGAGGCTGCTGCCATGAAGGTGCTGTTCCGGGAAGTGATGCTGCAGAGTATTTCCGGATGGATTGCTCTGTGGATCGATCCGATGATTTATGTGAAGATGTTTGGGGCTGGATTTGTAACTTATGCCGTAGTAGCACTTCTGGAATATCGCAGGATACGTAAAGTGCCGATGAGTGAAGCACTCAAGAATGCAGAATAAAATTCAGGTTTTTCAGAAAAATTCTCACTTTATATTGTTAACGCGCTAAATAGCTGTTATAATAACGATAAATTTGTTTATATAGAGAGGGAACGATACATATGAATCAATTGGATATACTCAGAGAAAGTCTCGGACAGTGTGATGAAATTCTTCTGGATGCACTTCTTATGCGTAACAGAATCGTAGAAGACATCATGGTTTACAAAGAAGCAAATGATATTCCGATCCTGCAGCCGGAGCAGGAGGCGAAGCAGAGAGAATGGCTGAACCGCAGAATGGAAGGCAAACGCCATAAAGATGAGGTAACAGCTGTTTTTGAAGAAATCACAAGAAATAGTAAGAAGATTCAGGCACGTAAGCTGTTTGATTACAATATCGTCCTGATCGGATTTATGGGAGCCGGCAAATCTACAATCTCTGATTTCCTAAGAACTGTTTTTGCAATGGAAGTTGTAGAGATGGATCAGATCATCGCAGAGAGAGAAGGTATGTCCATCTCCGATATCTTTGAGACCTACGGAGAAGAATACTTCCGTAATCTTGAGACAGAACTTCTTATTGAAATGCAGTCCAAGAGCAATGTGGTCATCTCCTGTGGCGGTGGTGTACCGATGAGAGAGCGCAATGTAGTTGAGATGAAGAAAAACGGCCGTGTCGTTCTTCTTACCGCAAAACCGGAGACAATCTTAAACCGTGTCAAAGACAACCATGACAGACCACTTCTCGAGGGAAATAAGAATGTGTCTTTCATCGGCGACCTTATGGAAAAACGTCGTGAGAAATATCAGGCAGCAGCTGATATCGTTATCGAGACAGATGGTAAAGACAAGCTCGAAATCTGTGAGGAGCTTGTACACAGACTTCGCGCACTGGATGCGCAGGAGTGACCAGTAAGTAACATACAGAGATGTATTGGTTGAGAATATCCCGAGAAGTGTCAATAGCACAAATTTAATTTAATAAAAAGCAGATGTCCAAAAAAATCCAGATGCGTGTCGCCTGGATTTTTTTGAACGCAAAAATTGAATGGTGCATCAAAAAACAGTCCATTTTGTTTAATATATCCATATGGTATTATAATTTCATCAAAAAGCTATACGAAATAGCTAAAGAGCGAAAACAAAAATGGGAGGTTTCTTTTATGAAGAAAAAATTAGTTTTAGCGATGGCAGCAACAATGGCAATCACATCTTGTGCAGTTCCGGTACTTGCAGATGATGCAGCAGCTGAAGGCGGAAAAATCGGTATCTCCATGCCGACCCAGTCTCTGGAACGTTGGAACAGAGATGGTTCTTATCTGGAAGAACAGTTTAAAGCAGCTGGATATGATGTGGAGCTGACATACTCCGATAACGAAACAGACCGTCAGGTAAATGATATCCAGAACCTGATCTCCGATGGAGTTAACCTCCTGGTAGTTGCAGCTATCGATGGTGAAGCACTTAATACAGTTATGGATGAAGCAGCAGATGCAGGAATCCCGGTTATCGCTTATGACCGTCTGATCAAATCCGATGCAGTTTCCTATTATATTTCCTTCGATAACTATACAGTAGGTACTCTGCAGGGCCAGTACGTAATCGATACTCTGGATCTTGACAATGCAGGTGATAAAACATATAACATCGAGTTCACAGCAGGTGACCCGGCAGATAACAATGCGGGATACTTCTTCAACGGTGCTTATGACACTCTGAAACCGTATCTGGATGCCGGCACATTAAAGGTAGTTTCCGGACAGACCGATTTCGATTCCGTAGCAACAGCAGCATGGGATACACAGACAGCTCTGGAAAGAATGCAGAACATCCTCGCTTCTTACTATGCAGACGGAACACAGCTTGATGTAGCTCTTTGCTCCAATGACTCTACAGCACTTGGTGTTACACAGGCTATCGAATCTGACTATGCAGGCAAAAACGACGTTCTGATCACAGGACAGGATGGTGACGAAGCTAACCTTGCAAACATCGTAGATGGAAAACAGTCCATGACAGTTTACAAAGCAGTTGCAAACGAAGCAGTTGTTACTCTTGACCTTGCAGAAGCAATGCTGAAAGGCGACACAATTGATGATTCTCTGATCACAAACTCCAAATGGGATTTCGATTGTGCATATGATACAGAATCCTATGAAACATCCGAAGGACATAAATGCCCATCCTTCCTGCTTGTTCCTACAGTTGTAACTAAAGACAACATGAAAGAAGAACTGGTTGACACAGGATACTATACACAGGACGATGACGGATATCTTCATCCAGCACAGTAAGCAGAAAAATTGCTTAAGTAACCAATAAAACATGTAATTTGAAATTTTAGGGCGGGGTGAAGAGCCCCGCCCGGTTTTTTGAAAGGGGGCGCCATTTTGGCAGACAATATTTTAGTAATGGATCACATTACAAAAGAGTTCCCCGGTGTCAAAGCTCTGGACAATGTAAATCTTGAAGTCCAGCGAGGAGAGATTCACGCGCTGATCGGTGAAAACGGTGCGGGAAAATCCACACTGATGAACGTTTTAAGTGGTCAGTATCCATATGGAAGTTATACAGGTACAGTTACCTATGAAGGTGAGGAATGCAAGTTTAAAAACCTGAACGACAGTGAAGCGAAAGGAATCGTTATCATCCATCAGGAACTTGCGCTGATTCCGTTACTTTCTATTGGCGAGAATATGTTTCTCGGAAACGAGATTAAGAATAAAAGCGGCAGCATTGACTGGGACAGAACATACAGTGAAGCAGAAAAACACATGGCACAGGTTGGACTTCATGAATCTGCACAGACACTGATCAAAGATATCGGAACAGGTAAACAGCAGCTGGTAGAGATCGCAAAGGCATTCTCCAAGAAGGTTAAACTTCTGATTCTGGATGAGCCTACTTCTTCTCTGAATGATGAAGATGCAAAGATGCTTCTGGATCTTCTGATGGAATTCAAGAAGAATGGACTGACCTCTATCATCATTACACATAAACTGAATGAGATCATCTATTGTGCAGACCGCTGTACAATCATCCGAGATGGTACAACGATCGAGACACTGACCAAGGGTGTAGATGATTTAAGTGAAGACCGTATCATCAAAGGTATGGTTGGTCGTTCTATGGATGACCGTTATCCTTCCAGAAAACATAATGTCAGCAAAGATGTCATGCTGGAGGTAAAAGACTGGACCGTTCATCATCCGCTTTACCCGGAGAAGATTGTAGATGATAAGATCTCCTGTAAAGTACATAAAGGTGAAGTTGTTGGTTTCTCTGGACTGCAGGGTGCAGGACGTACTGAATTCGCAATGTCCGTATTTGGTAAGAGTTATGGAAGCAATATCTCCGGTGATCTCTATATCAAAGGAGAAAAAGTCAATCTCAAGAATCCGCATGATGCAATTCGCCATGGTCTTGCATATGTAACAGAAGACCGTAAGACAAACGGACTGATTCTCGGAGAATCGATTCGATTTAATACAACACTTGCAAGGCTTTCCAAAGTCTGTGAGAAAGGTGTCATCAATACAGATATGGAAGTTCATCTGGCAGATGAGATGACAAAGGAAATGGGAACCAAGACTCCTTCCAATGAGCAGAAAATCGGTAACCTTTCCGGTGGTAACCAGCAGAAAGCTCTGCTTGGTAAGTGGATGTTTACAGAACCGGATATCCTGATTCTGGATGAACCTACACGAGGTATCGATGTAGGTGCAAAATATGATATCTACTGCCTGATCAATAAGATGGTAGAAGATGGAAAATCAGTCATTATGATTTCTTCTGAAATGCCGGAACTTCTCGGTATGTGTGACCGGATCTATGTTATGAGTGAAGGCCGTCTGGCTGGTGAATTTACAGCGGAAGAGGCAACTCAGGAACGTATTATGGCTTCGATCATGCAGGAACAGAATAAAAAATAAGGAATAGTGACTGAACAGTTACTGGGAAAGGGGTAAAAAAATGAAATTTAATGTAAAAGATTTCTTAAGAAAGTATACAATGGTCATTGCACTGGTGATCGTATTTATCCTGTTCTGTGGATTGACAAACGGAAGACTCCTGTATGCACAGAACATGTCAAACTTAATGCTTCAGAATGGTTATGTTCTCGTTCTTGCCTGTGGTATGTTATTATGTATCCTGACAGGTGGTAACATCGACCTTTCTGTTGGTGCTGTAATCTGCCTGGTTGGTGGTCTTGCAGCAGTACTTATCAGCAACAAGGGAATGAACCCATATCTGACCATCATCATCTGCCTGGTTGTTGGTCTTCTGGTAGGTATCTGGCAGGGTTACTGGATCGGTTACAAACGTATTCCTCCATTTATCACAACACTTGCAGGTATGTTCATCTTCCGTGGATTCGGACGTCTGATCCTGGATAACAAGACTGTATCTATCCAGAGCCAAGATTTCCTGAAAGTATTTACATCCTATATCAATATTCCTGGACTTGATGATACTGCAAACTATTCCGCACTGATCGTTGGTGTTGTAGTAGCTGTTTATGTAATCTTTAATGTTATTCGTTCCAGAGCAAACAAAGCGAAAAAAGGTTATCGTCAGAATACAGCATTTTCTGATTACAGCAAAGCAGTGATCATTGCAGTTGTTATTCTGTGGTACTGCTACAAACTGTTCCAGTACAAAGGTATCTCCGTTATGTTCATCTGGGTAGTTGCAATTTGCCTGATTTACAGTTTCATTACATCCAAAACAGCATTCGGACGTTATTTCTACGCAATCGGTGGTAATGAGAAAGCTACACAGCTTTCTGGTATTGATACAAACAAAGTTTACTTTATTGCATATGTAAACATGGGACTTCTTGCAGGTCTTGCAGGTCTTCTCTGTGCAGCACGTGTAGGTTCTGTAAACGGTAGTACAGGTACATCCTTCGAGATGGATGCAATCGGTTCCTGTTTCATCGGTGGTGCTTCCGCATACGGCGGCAGCGGTACTGTTGGTGGTGTAGTAATCGGTGCCCTTCTTCTTGGCGTTATCAACATGGGTATGTCTATCATGGGTATCGGTGATTCCTGGCAGTACGTAGTAAAAGGTGCCGTACTTCTGATCGCAGTTGTATTCGATGTATTATCCAACAGAAAGAACGGATAATGAAAATTAGATGAATGGTAAGGGTCATTGCGTGTGGCGCAATGGCCCTTTTGAAGTATCAGAAAAAATGTGATACACTGATAGAAAGAAAAATAATCAGAAAGAATGGAAACTATGAAAAAATCTACACTGACAATCTTTTGCATATTGGCTGGGTGTATCTTTTTTCTCTCGGGGATCTGGATCTATTTTCAGAAAAATCTGGACCGGGTCGAACTGGGAGAAGGAGAGCGCGCTACAGCCTATCAGCGGCATTATCTGATGATCGCCAACGATAAGGATACCGGCATGTGGCAGTCAGTCTATGAAAGCGCCTCAAAAGAAGCAGAAAGCAAAGATGCATATGTGGAACTACTCTCTCCGGAACAGATGAATGGATACTCGCAGGCGGATTGCCTTAAGATCGGGATTGCCTCAAAAGTGGATGGAATCATTCTGGAAGCGGACGGAAGTAAAGAAGAACAGCATCTGATCACAGAGGCATTGAAGGATGGAATACCGGTTGTTACAGTTATGACAGATGATACTGCGACGAGCCGCATCAGCTTTGTAGGACTGAACAGTTATCAGATGGGAAGTGCCTATACAGAACAGATTCAGGGGATGCTGAAAGAAAAAGGTTCCACAAGTGTGATGTTTTTATCGACATCCAGCTCAAAAACGCAGGAAACAAATCTTGTTTATTCGCAGGTCAAAAAAGAACTGGAATCCCGGAAAAAAACAGGACAGTCGATAGATCTGACGGAATACTGTGTGGACAGCAGCGCAGACTTTGATACAGAAGAATTTGTGCGGGATATGTTTGTCAGTGATGAAAGCCTTCCGGACGTGATTGTCTGTATGGATGAGGTTGTAACAGAATGTGTCTGTCAGGCACTGGTAGACTATAATCAGGTTGGTAATGTAAAAGTAATCGGATATTATTATTCTAATGTAACCCTGGATGCGATCGATAAGGGAATTATTTCTTCTGCAATTGCTCTTGATATGGAAGAAATCGGAAGGTACAGTGTCAATGCGCTGGACGAATATATATCTTTTGGACATAGTAATAACTATTATAGTGTTGATCAGCATGTGATCACGAAGGACAACACCAGGGAATACAGGACGGAGGATGAAAAATGAAAGATGCAAAAGAATTCTCCGCTGTAAAAAATTCCATACAGACCAGACTGAGTGGTGTTATGCTTTTGGTCCTGGTTTTTGCGCTTGGTATCAATGTGTTTATTTTTGCCCAGATCCGTACAGCGGTGGGAAGAATTGATGCGGTTTTTTCCAGCAATACGGCTATAAATGAGCTTTCAGATTCAATTGAACAGGTGGAAAGTACCGTTTATGAATATCTGAATACAAACAGTTCGCAGGCGTTGGAAAATTATTACCGCTATGAACAGAATTACAGGAATCTGCTCGAAGATCTGAATGACCGGAATCTGGATAATGAAGCAAAAATGCTTGAAAAAAATATCCGAAGGATGTCAGAAACTTATCTGGATCAGACAAATGAAACGGTACAGGCAAAGCGCGGCAGAAATGTTGAGAAGTACAAGACCTCCTATGAGGATGAGCATAAACTGTATGAATATATCAATTCGTATAGCTATAACCTGAATAATCTGCGGTTCAAGATGAACTCTGCAAACTATCAGCTCCTTTTATCGGCGATGAATGTATTGTACAAACTGTGTATCGCGGTCATGCTGGTGGTTTATGCACTTGGACTTGTCGTAACGACACTGCTGGTACGCAATATGATCCGTCCGCTTACCGCACTGTCCAATACGGCACATGAAGTGGCGAAGGGAAATTTAAATGTCCCGCAGCTTCCGGTCGTAGTAGAAGATGAGGTTGGAATTGTAACCCGAAGTTTTAATCAGATGCTGGAAAGTATCCGTCAGAATATTGAGCAGCTGAAAGACAGTATGGAGCGTCAGGCACAGATGAAAGAACGGGAGCTTCTTATGGAAACACATCTTAAAGAAGCACAGCTCAAATATCTGCAGGCACAGATCAACCCACATTTTCTGTTTAACAGTCTCAATGCAGGAGCGCAGCTTGCCATGATGGGAGATGCAGACAAGACAGGTGTTTTTCTGGAAAAAATGGCAGATTTTTTTCGATATAATGTACGCAAGATGGAAGAAGATGCGATGCTCTGGGAAGAAGTAGAGGCTGTTGATAATTATATTTATATTCTGAATGTCCGTTTTGCGGGAGATATTACTTATATCAAAGAAGTAGATGAAGGAATCGAAAATATTCGTATTCCGAGTATGATTCTTCAGCCGCTGGTCGAAAATGCGGTGCAGCATGGCATTCATGACTGTATGGAAACGGGATGGATCCGGATGTCGATTCATCAGAATGAAGATATGCTGGATATTACGATCAGTGACAATGGTGCCGGAATGACAGAAGAAATGATTGAAAAAGTAATGTCAGGCAGTGCTTCACAGGATAATGAAGATCGTTTTTCTACGGGAATTGCGGTTCGAAATGTAATCGACAGGCTACAGCTTTATTATAAACAAAAAGAGTTTTTTACGATTGAAAGTGATGGCCCGGATACCGGAACCACGGTTCATATTATGATTCCTGTTGAAAAAGATGACACGGAGATTCCAAAAGACGGAGAATAGAAATCAGACAACAGAAGGTAAGCAAAAGGGGAAATGAGAGTATGTATCGAATCTTGGTAGCAGATGATGAGGGAATTATGCTGGAAGCATTCAAAAATGTCATAGCCGGTGCATTTGGAGAGGAATGTGTCGTTGAGACTGCAAAGACCGGAAGGGCAGTTACGGAGATTGCCGAAACTTTCCATCCGGATGTGGTGTTTATGGATATTCATATGCCCGGAATCAATGGTATTCAGGCAATGAGGGAAATACGTAAATTCAATACAACAGCGCTTTTTTATGTAGTATCGGCATATGACAAATTTGATTATGCCAAAGAGGCTATCGATCTGGGCGTGGAGCGATATCTGACGAAGCCGATATCCAGAGCAAAGATCATTGCGGCTGTAGAGGAGGCAATCGGAAAAGTTGATGCAAATCGAAATCAGAGAAGTAATCTCTTAAAGATCCAGGAAAAACTGGAGACAGTCATTCCGGTTGTGGAGAACAGTTTCGTCGGAAGTTTGCTTTTTCAGCAGGAAATGCAGGCGGCAGATTATTATCAGCAGCTTCTGGACATTGAAGACAGGCAGGGATATGTCATGATCTTGCAGTTTGGTCAGTCTTATGAGAAAGGCAGACTGGTCAGCCCGGTCGGCATGAATGTAAAAGCACAGGAATTTTACGGAGAAATTCGAGATATTGTGAAATCTTATTTTTCCTGTGCAGTTGGTTCTATCATGTCCAACCGTATTCCAATCGTTGTTCCGTGTCCGATTTCGGCAAATTCTTATGAGGAGAGAATCGACCTTGTAGAAAGTTCGAGGAGTCTGATCTCGAAGCTTGAGGGAAGGATTGAGGCAAAATTCCGAATCGGTATCGGAAGGGTGCGGGAAATGCAGGAAATGGAGCGCTCTTACCGTGAGGCACTTCGTGCATTGAACGGAAGCAAGAGCCGCGTGATACATATTGAAGACCTTTCTCAGAATGGTGTATATGATGAAGAATTTCCGGTAGAAATGGAAAAAAATATTTTTCGCTATTTGGAAGAAGGGAAAGAAAAGGAATGCGTACAGGAGATGAATGAGTTCTTTGACTGGATGCTGGCGCATTATGCGGAGGACATGAACAACATCCGTCTGAAAGTACTGGAATATATTATCTGGGGCGAAAAGAAAGCATTTGAGGCGGGCGCAGTCAATTATGGATTCAGTTATCGCCGCGATTATCTGGATGTGGCGATGGCCTGCAAAAACTATGAAGAACTCCGTAAATGGTTCCTTGATAAAATGGTCAATGCCTGCCGGGCAATCCGGGATCAGAAGGAAGAGCGGTCCAATTCCGCAGCAAAGAAAGCAATGCTGTATATTCAGGAAAACTACAGCAAAGATATTTCACTTGACGATGTTTCGGGCCTTGTGAATATCAGTCCGTATTATTTCAGTAAGATTTTTAAAGAAGAGACAGGTGAAAATTTTATTGAATATCTGACGAAGATCCGTATTGAAAAAGCGAAGGAATTTCTGGTAAAACCGGACATCAGTATCAAGGAAGCCGGAATACGGAGTGGTTATACAGATCCGAACTATTTCAGCAGAATTTTTAAGAAACAGACGGATATGACACCAAGTGAATACAAAACGAGGTATGGGGAATGAAAAGAAAAACGGGTATTTTTCTGATAATTGGAGTGTTGGTGCTGATTCTTCTGACCGGATGCGGAACCGGAACAGAGGAAACTGCCAGTGAGGATTCAAAAGAAGCTGATAAACTTCAGATTGGGCTGAGTTTTGATTCTTTTGTTATTGAGCGATGGCTGCGTGACCGCGATATGTTTGTATCGACAGCACAGGGGCTGGGAGCAGAAGTAAATGTGCAGGTCGCCGGAGGCGATGTGGATGAGCAGATTTCTCAGATCGAGTATTTTATCCAGAAGAAGATGGATGTGATCGTAATCATCCCGATTGATGGTGACGCATTGTATGATGTTGTGAAAGAAGCAAAGAGCATGGGGATTTATGTTATCTGTTATGACAGAATCACACCTAATGTAAATGCAGACCTGTATATCACGATCGACAATGAGATGGTTGGAACGCTGATGGGAGAATCTCTGATCAAAGCCTGCCCTGATGGTGGAAATATCTTTGCCATTTACGGGTCTCCGACTGATAAGAATGTAGAGGAAGTTGAGAGGGGATTTAAAGAAGCCTTAAAAGGCAGTAATCTGAATATAGTTTACAGTGGGTACTGTGATAACTGGCTGGCAGAGCTGGCGGCTACACATGTAAATAAAGGTCTGGAGATTACGGATGATGTTGTCGGGGTTATGTGTGGAAATGATGACCTTGCAAGCCAGGCGGTAAAAGTGCTGTCAGAGAATCGTCTTGCCGGACAGGTGGCTGTTGTAGCACAGGATGCGGACCTTGCAGCATGCCAGCGGATCGTGGAAGGTACTCAGACAATGACGGTGTACAAACCAATCGAGCAGGAAGCTTCAACGGCGGCAGAACTTGCCGTCAGACTCGGAAAAGGAGAGGATATCAGTAAGGAAGAAAATGGGATTTCCGTTAATGAGACTTTCAATGACGGTTCGAATGACATACCGTATTATAAGATCACACCTGTGGCCGTGACCGCGGAGAATATGGATGAAGTGATCATAGATGGAGGATTCCATACAAGAGAGGATGTATATCTGAATGTGAAGTAAGATCGCAGTCGGTGTATAAATGCGGAACATGGCTGGTATCTCCAGATAGTTTTAGAAATCTGAAAGTGTTAAATGTAAGAAAGTGCGTCTCGTATCTGATTTGTCAGGACGGTTCAAAGATCTGGAAGTACTAAGAGAAGAAAAGCTTACAAAAACGCTCCGAAAAATGACAAACTCGCTATCGCTCAGACAGTGTCATTTTTCGAAGCAATATAATCTTTTATTCTCTAAGTACTTCGAGCAGATCTTTTCAAGTCCTGTAAATCAGATACGAGACGCTTTTTCTTTGTATTTGAACACTGTTCAGAGGGGAAAACGAGAGCCGGAGAATCAGAATCGGTACGCATTTATACTTGACATGCGGATTAGTAGGAGTAGCGCGCGGACGCGCGCGAGTGAGTTGATGCCGAGCCGCTTGCGGCGCTAACCCACCGGAATCGAGTCAGAAAGTGATAGTCGAAGGAAGAACTGAATTTGCTATGTGGGGGTATTGAGGAATGGTAATACCATGAGCAGGAATAAAAAACGTATCCTTCTGGTCTTTCAGGCTTTGAGGAAATCTTGAGAAGCACTTAGAAAATAAAAAACTACTTTGTCCCGGAAGATGACACTGTCTGAGCGACAGCGAGTTTGTCATTTTCCGGGACGTTTTTTGTAGTTCTTTATTTTCTTTAGTGATTCCAGATTTTCGAAACTACCTGAAGAGATCAGATGGATACGTTAATTTATTCTTTGGAATTGAATTATTCTTCAATACCATCCATGTAAGAATTATAGATTGCAGGATCAATCACTTCCCTGATCGATTCATACACTCCTTTGGAGGCCTCACGGATTTCTTTCCGTGTCTCATCGGACAGTGTAATAATCTCTGTTCCGCTTTCTTTGATCGTCGCAATCTTATCCGCAATTCGTGCATCAGACTGTTCTCTTGCGTACTCTGTAGCGAGCTGCGCTGCTTCCGTCATGATTTCCTGCTCATCCTCCGGAAGGTCTTTAAAGAATTCATCATTGACAATCAGGGAAATAAGATGCGGCAGATGATTCGTCTCTACGACGTAATCCTGCTGCTCATACAGATTGTTGGAAACAATAACTTCATACGGGTTTTCCTGCGCATCGATCGTGTGCTGCTGCAGACCGATATATACTTCACTGAAACTCATCGGAGTCGGGTTGGCGCCAAGCGCTTTCCAGAATGCCAGATGATAACTGTTTTCCATGGTACGGATCTTCTGACCCTTGAAATCTGCAAAACTGTTGACTGCTTTATTTGTACTCATAACACGGAATCCCTGATCTGCCATACCAAGCAGATGATAACCGCCGTTCGTATAAACATCACTGATCAGACTGTAAAAATCCGGCTCATCGATTTTTTTACGGCAGTCATCCAGAGAATCAAACACGCATGGAAGGTCAAAGACTGCCAGATCACTCATGAAAGAAACCTGTGGAGCTGTATTCTGTACGACAAACGGGATATCACCGTCGGAACAGGTCTCCAGGAGGTCACGGTCGCCTCCGAGCGTGGAGTTTGCGTATACCTGAATTTTCATTTTGCCATTACTTAAGTCAGATACTTCTTCGGCGAATTTTTCTGCAAAAATCTGTGTGACCGTATCTTCCGGGCTTGCAGTTGCCAGTGGCCAGGAATAACGCTGCACTTCCTCATCGGAAGAACCACATCCGGTAAGAACAACGCTTAAGATACCGGCAACTGCCAGCACCGGAACTACACGGAGGATGCGACGCTTTTTTATGTCTGTAGTAGCTGTAGTAAATTTTTTCATGTCTTTCCTCCTATAAGATTCCAATAGAAATTGCCGGGATGAAGGTGATCAGCAGGAGTGCAACAAGGAAGAAGGCGATCATTGGCATGGCTTTCTTTGCAATCTGCATAACCGGAACATCCGTCAGAGAACTTGCAACAAACAGGTTAACACCGATCGGCGGAGTAACAAATCCAATCGCAAGGTTGACAACCATGATAACACCAAACTGGATCGGGGCCATTCCGATGGCTTCTACGATCGGCAGAAGGATCGGTGTGAGAATCAGGATTGCCGGTGTGGTATCCATGACCATGCCGACGATCAGCAGGAATATGTTGATGATCAGCAGGATTGCAACCGGACTGTGGAAGTTGTTCAGGATAAATTCACTGACAGTCTGTGGTACCTGCATCAGAGTAAGGACTCTGGAGAAGGCGGTAGATGCTGCCAGGATAAAAAGAATCGGTGTAAAGGTACGGATCGCTTCCACAAGAATCGGCCAGATATCATGGATCTTGATACTCTTGTATACAAACAGACTGATGATCAGCGCGTAGAATACAGAGATAACGGCGGCCTCAGTCGGAGAAGCAACACCGGTATAAATACATCCGAGGATGATGATCGGACTTAAAAGGGCGAAGAAACTTTCTTTCAACACCTTCAGAAGACCTTTGTCGTGAAGCATCTGTACTTCGCTGTGAATCTTTTCTTTGTCTTCACCGTAGCGTTTGCAGTGATAGATGGCATAAACCATAAGGAGTGCACCAATCATGAGTCCAGGGATGATACCTGCAAGGAACAGATCACTGACAGAGGCACCGGAAGCCATACCATACATGATAAACGGAATACTCGGTGGAATGATAACACCGAGACCGCCGGCTACGGCTACGATCGCAGTAGAAAACGTAATGTCATATCCCAGCGTTGTAAGGATCGGGATCGTCATACTTCCGACTGCGGCAACAGTTGCAGGAGCAGAACCGGAGATAGCACCATAAAAAAGACAGGTGACGATAACGGCACACGGCATACCTGCGGTGAATTTTCCGAGGAAGTATGCAAAAACATCAAACAGTTTTTTGGAAATACCACCTTTTGCCATGATGATACCGGAAAGGACAAACATCGGAACTGCAAGGAGCGGGAAGGAGTCCAGACCGCCGAACATGGCACGGATCAGATATTTGGCACCTACAGTAAAGGACGGATCAAACACGGACGGAAGAACAGATGTAATCCCAAGAGTGATGGATACCGGAACTGCGATGACCAGTAAGGCAACAAAGATAATAAATAAAACTACGACTGGCATTAGCGTTCCTCCTCATTCGAATTTTTGATGGTATTGATACGGTTGTCGATACCTGATTCCAGCGCATTTTCGCCGAGTGATTCGGCATTGGCCTGGATGAAGGACTCCGGAGTATTGCGTTCCGGATGAGCTGGATCAAATACATTTTCGCCGCGTGCAACACGGAACTCGATGATCCAGCGCTGCAGGACACGGAAGGCAACCAGAACAAAGGAGACAAGAGGTGCTGCCTGTACATAATACATTGGAATACCACAAGCCGGCGAAAGCTGTCCACTGTGAACAGAAGACATCATATAAGACCAGGCAAATGGAATCATATAGATGAAAAAGATCAGCTCAAAAGTATGGTTAACTACTTTAAATAAAGCTTTACCACGACGGGGAAAAATCGCAACGAACTGTTCGATCTTGATAGAAAGACATTTTTTGCTGCAATAGCTGACGCTCAAAAATCCACACCAGATAAAGAGGTATCTGGTAAGTTCCTCAGACCAGGACAGGGACATGCCAAGAACATATCTGCAAAAGACCTGGACACCCATGATCAGCGTCATGGCGATCAGGAAAAGAACAAGGATAAATTCTTCGAGGTTCTCGTCCAGCCAGTGAAGTATTTTTTTCATGAAGGACCTCCCTTAAAAATTGAGTATAGATATTTTTTCGCGAATAACTGTTTAACGCTTTACAGTTATAAAAACTACCGGTACTTTTATTTTAAATAAAAATACCGGTAGTTTCAAGAAGTAATTATAGCTGCATTACATTGCGCTGTGAAGAAGTCCAAGGACTGTATTCAGATCATTTACTCCCATCTGTCCCGGTGCGGAGGCTTTCTTTGCAGCACCGAAGGTCATGGAAGAACCGAATACTTCACCGCAGAGACGGCTGATAACGCCGGTACCTGCCATTGACATGGTGATGATCGGTCTGTCTGCATAGTTTGTGGTCATTTCTTCTGTAGCAGCAAGAAGTGTCAGAACGTCTTTTTTATTCTGAGGCATAACTGCGATTTTTGGAATATCAGCGTTCATATCCTGCATCTTGCGGAGACGATAGATGATATCTGCTTTTGCAGGAGTTTTGAAGAAATCATGGTTGGAAGCGATGACTTTGACTCCGGCTGCGTGAGCACCGTCGATGATTTTTTTTACGATGTCATCTCCGGTAAAGATTTCAACGTCAACAAGATCAACATATCCGGTCTGAGCTGCTTTGATGTTCAGTTCTGCATAAGCTTCCGGCTCGATAGCTTTTTCGCCGCCTTCTTTGGAAGTACGGAAAGTCATAAGGAGCGGAATGTTTCCAAGAACCTCGCGAAGGTCTTTCAGTACATCTTCTACTTTTGCAAAATCAAATACACCTTCAAACCAGTCTACACGCCATTCAACAACGTCGATCGGAATAGAATCAAATGTTTTTGCTTCTTCAATGATATCTTCTTTTGTGATGCCAACGATCGGAACGATGATCTTCGGTGCGCCTGCACCAATCTCAATGTCACGGATTTTAACTGTATTCATGATGATTTCCTTTCTTTTTGAATTTTCACCCTGATATTATTTTAGTTGTCTGCTTCAGCAAGAGCAACCATTTTTTTGTAACGGATGTTTACAAAAAGGCCAAGTACAACACCTGCTGCAGTAAGTACGATGTTCATGATCATAACCTGAGAAGGCTGCATTTTGGATGCTGCTGTCAGGATTGTGTAGTTACACAGCGAAGATGCAATCATAACAAGTGCTGTAACAGTTCCTTTGATCTTAGGGAACAACATGTTGCATACGGATGTTGCAATCTGAAGAAGTCCGCCTGCGCCTGCCCATCCGATGATGAATGCACCGGCGATCATCAGTGTCTGGCTCTGGCCTGTAAGAACAACGATCAGAGTTGCAAGGCAGATAACCGGGTAGATAACGATGAAACGAACGTCTTTGATTTTTCTTGTAAGGAGTGCAGTTACTACAAGTGCGATCAGAGTACCTGCAGAGTAGTATGTCTGCATGATGGACGGGTCAGCCCAGCCGACATTTTCTTTTGCAAAGTTCTGTGCACAGTTCAGCCATAACTGGAAAGTACCTGTACATGTGAATCCGATCAGGATCATTGCGATGGATTCGAAAGAGAAATGTGTGTGTTTCAGGCTGTCGATAAGTCCTTCTTTTTTGCCGGCTGCTTTCTGGTCAGCATCCGGAAGCGGGAACAGGAATACAAGTACAAAAAGTACGATATAGATAATACCGCATCCGTAGAACAGGCGGTTGTAGGAAGTAAGTCCTGCAGCTGTTGTAGCTACTGTAGCGCCCAGTACGAATGGAAGAAGCATCTGTGCGATTGCGATAAAGAATTTGATTCCCATAGTTGCAACGCCCGGAGCTTTGTAGATGATCTCGGAAACTGCCGGGTAGATACCTGTATCAAGGAAGGAGTTTGCAATACCACCGAGGATTGCACATACATAAGCTATGGTGTAACCACCGTTTGTTCCGGCATTAAATGCAAGTGCAAGACCGATCAGGTAGATTGCATAAGAAGCACTTCCGATTGCTGTGGAAATGCGGCGGCCAAGTTTGTCTGAGAGCGGTCCTGCGAATGGAAGTGCGATCAGACGGCCGAGACCGAGTGCAGCAGAGATTGCTGTGATTGCCATTGCCTCAACGCCCCATGCGCCTGCAAGCGCGTCCTTAATAACTGCCTGTCCCAGAATAGAGCATCCAACACCGTGGATGAAGTAGTTCAAGTACAAAATCAATGCACTTGGCAGATATTTCTTGTTCATGTTGTTCTCCTTTTCTTAAAAAGTGATTTCGGTTTTCTTTGGGTTCTGTCACAAACTTTAGAAATGCCGTGGTGAATTGTGTTAAAAAAATAACATTTAACTGTATTTTAACAGGTACAATGCATGTGGTCTAATGCTTTTAAAGGGAAAAACTAATGCATTGAATGCATTAATGGTGGTGTGGTATAATAATCAGAAAAGGTAATACGGGGAATTACCGGAATATGGGAGATTATATACAGGAGGAGAAGGAAATGACACTGAATCAGATTCTGTATTTTCAAAAAGTAGCAAGATTGGAAAACTATCATCAGGCAGCGGAAGAACTCTATATTTCACAGCCGTCTTTGAGCCGTTCCATGGCGGCGTTGGAGAGTGAACTCGGTGTGGCTCTTTTTGAAAAGAAAGGCAGAGGAGTGACGCTTACAAAAGCAGGATACCTTTTTCTGGAGCATGCAGACCGGATCGCGGGTGACTGCGATGTGGCGTTCGGTAAGATGCAGGAGCTTTCTTCAGATGGCGGAAAGATTGATATCGGTTATATTTTTCCGCTTGCGGGGCATTATATTCCACATAAAGTACGAAAATTTTTAAATAAAGAAGAAAACAAAAATGTGGTGTTCAATTTCTGGCAGAATCATACACCGGCAATCGCTGCAAAGGTGCGGACCGGCGAGCTTGACGTTGGATTTGGCGGCTATCTTCAGAAAGATGATATGGAATTTTTTCCACTCAGTGCTCAGGAGCTGGTTATCATTACACCGAAACAGCATCCACTTGCCGGAATAAGGGAAGTACCGCTTGCAGAACTGAATCATTATCCGGTAATTGGCTATGAGAAGGAATCCTGGATGGGGACGTATGCAAAACATCTATATAAGAAATATCAGGTCAGTCCAAATATGATTGTAGAATGTCCGGATGAATATTCGATCGTATCTCTTGTAAGGGAAAATTTCGGAATCGCACTGATGCCAAGGACGGATATTCTGGAGCAGGCAGTGGGAATCAATATCCACAGGCTGAAGGGACTGGAAATCTATCGTCAGGTATTTATGTTCTGGATGAAAGACCGTTACCGGCTGCCGGCTGTTGAGCGTTTTATTGAATATATGAAGACACAGCAGGATGAAGTTGCGAATGATACCGAAAACGTATCAAAAATTTATCTGAAAGATATTGTTAATTTTTAATACAAAGAGTTATGATAATTGTGTCACAAACAAAGGATTGCCACTCGAGTTTATGAATGTTATTTGTGAATGTTACTTACTGATAAGGAGATAATTTCATGAAGAGTGAATACCCAAAGATTTTTGAACCGATTACCATTAAAAGAACTACAATTAAAAACCGTATTGCAATGACCCCGATGGGAACCAACTACGGTGAGACAAGCGGTGAGATGAGTAACCGTCATATGAATTATTACTCACTCCGTGCAAAAGGCGGCACAGGTCTTATCATTCTCGAGAATGCAAACATCGAATATCCGGCAGGATCCAATGGTACAAGCCAGATTCGTATCGATCACGACAGCTTTATGCCGCGCTATTATCAGCTCGTAGAAAACCTTCATAAGAATGGTGCTACAGTCGCAATTCAGGTAAACCATGCCGGTGCTTCCGCATCTTCATCAAGAACCGGAATGGAAACAGTTTCTTCTTCGAATATCCCGACAAAAGCCGGCGGCGAAACACCGCGTCCGATGACAAAAGAAGAAATCCTTACAACTGTTAAAAAATATGGAGAGGCTGCAAAGCGTGTTCAGGCAATCGGATTTGACGCAATCGAAATCCACTGCGGACATTCCTATCTGATGAGCCAGTTCATATCTCCTTACTATAATAAGAGAACAGACGAGTTCGGCGGTTCCGTAGAAAACCGTCTTCGTTTCCCGCGTATGGTACTCGAAGAAGTACGTAAAAACGTAGGACCGTGGTTTCCGATCATTGTTCGTATCTCTGCAGAAGAGAGAGTACCGGGTGGAAACACTCTGGAAGATACACTGGAATATCTGGAATATATCGATGAGTTTATTGATATGTATGATGTTTCCTGCGGTCTGAATCCATCTCTTCAGTATCAGATCGACTCCAACTATCTTCCGGATGGATGGAGATCCTATATGGCAAGAGCCGTAAAAGATAAATTTAAGAAACCGGTTATCAATGCAGGTAACTACCGTGATCCTAAAGTTGTTGAGAAAATTCTCGAGAGCGGCGACGTAGATATCGTAGGAATGGGACGTGGTCTTATCGCAGATCCGAACTGGGTAAAAAAAGTTGAAAACAGCGAGGAAGATATTATTCGTAAATGCATCTCATGTAACGTGGGATGTGCCGGAAACCGTATCGGTGTAAACCGTCCGATCCGTTGTACAGTTAACCCGGCTGTACCGGAAGGCGATATTTATAAAGCGCTTAAAGTCAACAAAAACTGCAATGTTGTAGTTGTAGGTGGTGGTACAGCGGGACTGGAAGCTGCATGTACAGCGGCAGAAGTCGGCTGCAATGTATTCGTTCTGGAAAAGAAGGATCATCTCGGAGGTCTCTCCACATTTATTTCAGACCTTCCGAGCAAGACTCGTATGAAAGATTTTCCGAAATATCTGGAAGCACGCGCTGCCAGACTGAAAAATCTTTATGTTTTCCTGAATACAGAAGCAACTGTTGAAAAAGTAAAACAGTTCAAGCCGGACATCGTTGTAAATGCAACCGGTTCTGTACCGCTTGTTCCACCGATTAAAGGTCTCAAAGAAAACATCGAGGCCGGAAATGTGGCTACAATTTTTGATATGATCAATAACCTGAATGCAGGCAAATACCCGGATGAAGCATGCAAGGGCAAAAAAGTCGTTGTTGTCGGCGGCGGATCCGTAGGACTTGACGTAATCGAATATTTTGCACCTCGCGGAGCAGAATGTACGATCATTGATATGCTTCCTCAGATTGGTATGCTTGCAGACCCGATCACTAAATGCTCCATGCGTGAAACACATGACAAATATGGCGTGAAGGAATATGTAAACACAGCACTTCAGGAAGTAAAAGAAAATGCATTTACTGTAAAACTTCCGGACGGACAGATTAAAGATATGGAATTCGACCTTGGCTTCAACTGCCTTGGAATGCGTTCCAACAACCCGGTGCTTCCACAGCTTGAAGAGGCATTTAAGGATACAGACACTTATGTATACACCATTGGTGATTCCGTTCGTGCCCGCCGTATTATGGAAGGAACCATGGAAGGCCGTGCAATCCTGAACGTTCTGGAATCCCAGGGATACCTGCATCTGGAACCACTTGAATAATATGATATCAAGGGAGAAAAGAGCCAAATGTCGGTCATGCCTGCATGGCAGGACATTGGAATCTGGATCCCGCTCATACAAGAGAAAGTAGAGATTTTCATAAATATAAAGAAAAGAGGAAAAAATCATGCCAAACGTAACAGGACATACAGAATTAGTAGGATTAATGGCTTACCCGATCCGTCATACACAGTCACCGACAACACACAACCTTGCATACGACAAAAACGGTGATGATGTTATCCAGCTTGCATTTGAAGTAGACAATGATTCCCTGAAAGATGCTGTTCAGAGTATCCGCGCTCTCAAAATGCTTGGTTCCAACATCTCCATGCCAAACAAAACGGTTGTTCATAAATATCTGGACGAAGTTGACGAAGCAGCAAAATTATGTGGTGCGATCAACACAGTTGTAAACATGCGTGATGAAAACGGACAGGTTACCGGAAAGCTTAAAGGCTACAACACTGACGGTATGGGATACTGGCAGGGACTGAAAGAAGAAGGCATTGATTTCAAAGGAATGAAGATGGTTCTGATCGGAACCGGCGGAGCTGCAACTGCAATCGCTGTACGTGGTGCTCTTGACGGAATCGCAGAGATCGAAATCTTCAACATTAAAGATAAATTCTATAGCCGTGGAGAAGAAATCGTTGATCTGATCAACAAAAACACAAACTGCAAGGCTACTATGAATGACCTTGCAGATCATGATCTCCTCAAAGAAAAAATGCACGCAGCAGATCTTTTCTGTGATGCAACAGGTGTAGGTATGCACCCACTGGAAGACCTTTCCAACATCCCGGATACTTCTTTCTTCAAGAAAGACCTGATCGTAACAGATACTGTTTATGCACCACGCGAAACTGTTATGATGAAACAGGCAAAAGAAGCAGGATGCGAAAAAGTTTACAATGGTATGAGCATGATGCTGTTCCAGGCACTGATCGCCATCAAACTTTACACAGGAAAAGACACACCGGTAGATTACATGAAAGAAAAACTTGGAATCTAAGTAATCTCAGATTCTGAACATATTTTTGAAGACTCTCCCTTGAGTCGTGAAAATTCATAAGGACTGCGCACTGACATGAAGCCGGTGCGCGGTTTTTACGTTACAGGAAATTACTCCGTAATGTTCCAGCTTATGCGCTGAAAAATGTTGACATCTGATTCACAGGAGAATACTATGAAATCTATCGGTGCTTTATTTTGGGAGGAGAATTCAAATGATAAAACTTGTTGTCAGTGATGTAGACGGTACTCTCGTGAAGGATGGAACGCTGGAAATCAATCCGGAGTACATGGATGTTATAAAGAAACTGAGAAAAAAAGGAGTTTACTTTGCAGTATGCTCGGGCAGACAGTACAGCAGCGAAAGCCAGCTTTTTGCGCCAGTAAAAGACCAGATCTTTTTTGTATCAGATGGTGGAACACTGATCCGTACTTCAGAAAAAATACTGAAGATCCATACACTGCCGGACGAGATCTGGAAGAACATGGCCAAAATGGTTAAGACAGAGCTGCCGGAATGTGATTATTTTATTTCGGGACCGGACAGATGTTTTGCGGAAAATTCCGAAAGTAAAATGTTTTGTTGGCTGAGAGATTCCTATGGATATGATATCCATGAGCTTTCGGATATGATGCATCTTGAAGGTGAGCAGATCATGAAGATTGCTGTGTATCATCCGGAACGATGCGAAGAACTTTGTGCACCGGTTTTTACACCATACTGGAAAGACAAGATAAATCTTGCAGCAGCCGGAAAAGAGTGGATGGACGGAACACCGCTTGGTGCCGATAAACGAAGTGCAGTGGCATTTCTTCAGGAATATCTGGGGATATCACCGGAAGAAACCTGCGCTTTTGGGGATAACATCAATGATATTGCGATGCTGAAAGATTCAGGATTCAGCTATGCAGTGGCAAATGCCAGAGAAGAAGTCCGCATGGCAGCAAAAGCCGTGTGTCCGTCTTATGCAGAAGACGGTGTGCTGAGTGTGTTGAAAACGTTGCTGTAAACGGTGAATTGATAGATTTTACTGAAATATGATTTCCAGACAAATACTAAAGCTATTTATAAAAAATAACAGAACTAGGCATATTGATTTACAGAAACACATATGCTATAATTGCCATAGGCAAAAAGATATGATTATTTCAATGCAAGGCAAAAGCCCTCAGAGCGGCAACTCTGGGGGCTTTCTTTTTGTGCTTTTTACGGTGCACTAACTGAGGCTAGCTGCTGTTATTCATCGCCGTCTAACCATTTGATGATGTAGTGGCAGGCTACACCAGCCGCAACAGCGACTAAAAAAAATATGACTATTTCCATGTGTTCACCTCCTCCCGTTGCCGGGTCTCGGTTGGACAACATGATTAGTATAGCATGGGTATGTACTTATAATTTATCAATTCCAAAATATCACGGTAATATAGAAAACCAATGTTTTCAACTATAAAAACAGTCATATACTGATTGTTAAATTTTTTCATTATAGTTGGTATTTGTATGCTATTAAAAAATGGCAGCCATTCATCTAATACTTCTGTGTAAAGTTGCTTTTCTTCTTCCGAATTAAGATGACGTTGTCTAGTTGTTAAAATACTTAATAAAAAACTCATTTGAGCTTGCGTTTGGTATATTAAGAGATCATTTAAAAGGCTATCTGAATTACCGAAGATTTGTTTAACATCAGAAAAATAAATCGGCCAATAATTGAGTAAGTTCTTCGGTTTCCAAGTTCAGCCATCCTGTTTCTGTCTTCACAAATTCCATGAAATCATCTTTCTTTTCAGAACGACAATTTTTACACCTGAAAATTATATTGAAGTATTCCAAAGCATGTTTTATTCTGAATTCGAGGATTCATCACTTATTGGAATCCAGCCGGAGGCATGCATTACGCCATTTCTTTCCAGATAGATTCTGCAGGATATTTTTAACAGGGAGATTCTGGAGGCCGCGCTGATTCTTTCAGAGGCAGAACAGGCTTTCAGGAAAATATGAATAAACTGTCTTCGCATCAGTTTTTCATATATTTTACTGCCGGGGGAATGATGTAGTTTGCAAAAACTGGACGTACTGAAGAAATCCCTGATGTTTTTTACCGGCCGCTGACAAAAGGCAAGCGTATTGTAATACTTGAGGGAATACAGGAACCATGATCTTTCGTTGTAACAATGGTCAGAGTGTCGTTCTTACAGTTAATGAGTACAGTTTTATCAATACATTTCAGGATTAGCTGAAAAACATGGAAGATTCTTCTTTTTACACACCTAAAGATGCAGTCGCATTTATTCGTCAGCTGATTGATTCATTGAAAGAATGATTTAATAAAAAATCCCATTCAGATTACCTCACGATAATATCTGAATGGGATTTTTGCTTCTTTTTCATTTTTTTACATGCCGATACTATATTCTGATTAGACAGAGCAGTTTGTCTGGTAACAATATGTGGCAGTATTTGTGGACAGACTTTTCATGATTTTTCCACAAAATGGAATTCCGATTCGTGTTATTTTTTTACATACTTTTATGGAGAACATGAATTTTATTTATGGTTTATTGACAAAGAAAGTAGAAATAACTAATATAAACGTATATTTGGGACATTGGGGGAAGAATATGTCAAAATTGATATCGGTAATGATTGTAGACGATGAAAAAATGATACTGGAAGACCTGAGTACTATGATTGACTGGGAAGCAGCCGGATATCAGATAATTGCAACAGCTTTTAACGGAAAGCAGGCGCTCAGAAAATACAGGGAACTTCATCCACAGGTGATTCTTACAGATATACGAATGCCATTTATGGATGGTATTGAAATGATATCTGAAATACGTAAGACAGATGAAAAAGTCAGTATAATTCTTCTGACTGCATATGAGGATTTCAGTTATGCAAAAGCGGCGATAAGCCTTGGAATCACTGAATATATAATAAAAAGTGAAATAACTGCAAATTCACTTTCAGATCTTTTGCTTCGGTTAAAAAACAACATTATAAAAGCAGGAAGAAGAGAACGCTATATAACTGACAGAATGCTGGAACAGTTTTTCCTGTCAGAGGAAATGACTGAGAATACTGATATTGAAGCAATTCTTAACAGGCCGGAATATATTATTATGGCAGAGCAGGATCTTCCTGTAAGTTTAAGTGGAGAAAATATACCTGAGGAAATCATTATTCACCGATCAAAGTTTGTTGAAATACTGACAGATGAAAAGGCGGACGGCTGGGAACTGGAAGTCATAACCGCAATTCCAGGACGAAAAATGGTAATTGCATTGAATCCTGATGAGAAGAATTATTCAGACAGAGAAAATAAACTGCTGAAAACAGCACATGAATTTCAGAGCAGGTTACAGAAAAGAACCGGATTCGAATTCACACTTTATATTGTCAGGGGAAAAATCAGCCTTTATGAGTTCAAAAGATTCTATGATGAAAATAAAAGGATTTTTCTGAAGAAATATCTGGAAGGAACAGGAAAAATACACATACTTGACTGCTCTCAGGTACAGGAACTGGAAAAAGAAAGAAATACAGCCAATACGAGAAACGGGATTTCCATGGAAGAAGTGCTGAAAGAAACAGATTCTCAGACAAGAACCAGGAAGCTGAAAGAAATTCTTGATATAGCCGGAAATGATGGAGCTGAGCAGTTTATAAGTGCAGCTCAATCCGGATATATAGCATTAAAACATGCTTATCGAAAAGTATACAATGGAAAAGAAAAAGAGTTTCCACAGATTACTACGTGTTGGAAAAATTGGCTTGATGCAGAAAAGATTACTTTGTGGCTGCAGGAACAGATGGAAGTTTATCATGAATATATTTCACGGGAAGTCAAAGGTTATTCCAGAATAGTAGCTGATGCAGAGGAGTATATTTACCGCTCTTTCAGGAATCCTGATCTCTCGCTTAATGATGTAGCGGCATATGTACATCTGAGTCCTGGATATCTGAGTAGTGAATTCAAAAAAGAAACAGGAGTAACACTGAAAAGCTACCTTACGGATGTAAGGATAGATGCTGCAAAAAAAATGATGGACGAGGGAAAATATAAAATATATGAAATCTGTTCAGCAGTAGGTTATAATTCGAGCCAGTATTTCAGCCAGGCTTTTTATAAGAAAACAGGAATGTTTCCGACAGAGTATTCCAGACAGGGAGGAAGAAAAAACGAAAACTAAATATAAAACATCTTTCAGAAAACGTCTGATGGCCAGCATTCTTACAGGAGGGCTTGTTGCTTTTATCGTGGCAACAGGGATTTCATTTGGTTTTTTTTATCCTACATTTAAAGAGCGTGAAGTGAAAATTTCTGAGAATACAACGGCTTCCCTGTTGCAGCATATGGAAAATACGCTGTCTCTGGTTGAAAATTATATGGAAAATGTTGCTGCTACAGTAGAACAGAATAATGACATTCAAAATTATTTAAAAAACCCGGATGCAAAAAACAGCACCAATGCGTCTGTAAGACTTAATAACCTTACAAGTTATATGGGAATGATCAGAGGAATTGCAATTGCCGGTCAGAATGCGCCAACAATTGATTCTATGACTAATATTGGGGCAGAAGATTACAAGATAATAGAATCAGATGAGTTTCAGAAGATGACAGAGACTGGATTCAGCCGTTCTTATTCTTCCGTTTATCAGACAAAAATAGGTTCAAAGTCTTATTTTACAGTTGCATATGCCAGAAATTATTATCTGAATAATCAATGGTGCAGTATTGTTATGTTTGTAAATCTGAATAACACATTGAAAGATATGAAGGGACTTGCCGGAAGTAGTCTGGATGCCTGGTATCTGAAGGACAGCAAAGGGAAAATTTTCTATGAGTATGGGACCGATGATAATATTGCAGATATCAAAAATCTGACGGTAGAAATTATTGATAAAGAAAAAAGAAATGAAATGACAGGAGATATTATATTTTATGACAAATCAGCTACCTGTAGTTATGAGATTGCGTCAGTCATTAAAAAAGAGACTATATGGATGGCAATTTTTCCATATATTGGGGGACTGTTTCTCAATTTGATGCTATTCCTTGTGCTTGTTCTGTTTATGAATTACAAAAATGTAAATACCCTGATAAATCCAGTTATGATCCTGTCACAGCGTATGCTTATGGCCGCAAGGGGAAATCTGGACTGCAAAGTAGTGTCTGACAGACAGGATGAGATTGGGCTGCTTGAATCTTCTTTTAACAAAATGATTGATGATCTGAAACACAGTATAGAGGTGATCGGAGAGAAAGAGGCAAAGGAACAGCAGATCCGTTTCAGCCTGCTGGTCAGTCAGATTGACCCACATTTTATTTATAATACAATTAACAGCATCAATTATCTTGCCAGAAAGAAAAGATGCGAAGACATTGTTACAGTCAATTCAGCACTTATAGCAATCCTGAAGGACAGACTCAGGGTGAATGATATACAGATTACAGACACTGTAGCAAATGAAATGAGAATCGTAAACCAGTATATCGTGATAGAAAAATTTATGTATAATGGGAATCTTGATGTGGAATGGAAAATTCCTTCAGAATTTATGGAGGAGCAGATTCCTAAAAACATGATTCAGCCATTAGTTGAAAATTCTCTGTTTCATGGTCTGATCGATGAGGAAAGTGGAGAATTCTGTGGAAAAATTATAATCGGTGTATATAAAAATGAAAGAGACAATCTTGTTTTGTCTGTAGAAGATGATGGAGGCGGAATGGAAACAGAGAAACTGGCTGAGGTCAAGAGTATGAGATTTAACCCTGAGGACAGGGGGAAGAAAATCGGACTGTCAAATATCCGTGGACGACTTTATTATCTTTATGGAAATACGGACTGTATGCAGATTGAAAGTGAGATGGGCAAAGGTACAAAGATAACAATAGAATTTGGAGAAAGCTAAGTGAATGCTGTTGGACATGACGGATTTACGCATGTGCAACAGCATTTTTTTGTGTAATAGCATAATGATGTTGAAAAAATAATATAAAAAAAGACGGAAAATCTAACAAAATATGAAAAAAATCATCTTTATTGCACAAAAGAACCGGCCTATAATAAATCCAGAAATTAAGGGAATACAAAGAAATGCAAAGATGTGCGGGGTGAAAGAATGGCTGAGCAGGATAAATATTTGTTCCGGGCAGAAAAAATAAGCAAATCATTTGGAACAGTACATGCACTGAAAGAGTTTGATATTTCCATAAAGGCCGGAGAAATAAGAGGTCTGGTTGGAGAAAACGGATCAGGAAAATCAACTTTTTCATCAATTGTAGCCGGAATGCAGAAATATGACAGTGGAACAATGTATCTGGACGGAAAACCATATGAACCAGGGGGAACAGTAGATGCGGTGAACCATGGAGTCAGTATGGTAGTTCAGGAACAGGGAACAATTTCAAAGATTTCTGTCGCAGCAAATATCTTTTTTGGAAAAGAAAATAAATTTGCAAAAGGCGGAGTACTGAATGTTAAGGAGATGAATAAGGAAGCTGCCAGGGCACTTCAGAGTATCTATGTAGACAATATAAAACCAGATGAAATGATAGACCAGCTGTCGTTTGAAGACCGTAAACTGGTTGAGCTGGCGAGAGCGTTGTATACTTCTCCAAAAATCTGGATCATTGATGAAACAACTACAGCATTATCTGTTTCAGGACGTGAGCTTTTGTATAAGCTGATGAAAGAAAAAAGAGACGAAGGAAAGGCAATCCTGTTTATTTCTCATGATATTGATGAGATTATGGATAAATGTGATTCACTGACTGTATTGCGTGACGGATTGTTTGTAGCAAATTTGCAGAAAGAAGAATTTGATGCGGACAAAATCAGACAGCTTCTGATTGGCCGTGAACTCTCGGGCCATTATTACAGAGAAGATGGGGGAGTGCCGGTCAGTGATGAGGTTGTTCTTGAGAGCCAGAATGTTACAGCAGGTTCCCTGGAAAATTTTACGATTCAGCTGCATAAAGGTGAAATCCTTGGAGTTGGCGGCCTGAGCGACTGTGGTATGCATGATGTAGGAAAAGCATTGTTTGGGCTTCTGAAGCCTGAAGCAGGTGTGGTACTGAAAAATCATAAAGAACGCGTGAAAAATGCCTCCTGGGCAGTAAAACATGGAATTGGCTATGTTTCAAAGAACAGAGATCAGGAATCGTTGATGTTGATCAGCAGTATAGCAGATAATATCTGCCTTCCATCTCTGAAAGACATTACACCGGTTGGTCCAATATCAGATAAGAAGCAGAAACAGCTTGCAGAAAAATGGTCAAAGAGGATGGAAGTAAAAGCAGATTCCATCAAAGTTTTCTGTAATACGCTGAGCGGTGGAAACAAGCAGAAAGTTGTACTGGCAAAATGGCTGGGAAAAGGTTCAGACATAATGATTCTTGACTGTCCTACCAGAGGAATTGATGTTGGTACGAAAGCTGCAATTTATCAGCTGATCATGCAGATGAAAGAAGAAGGAAAATCTATTCTGCTGATTTCAGAGGAACTGCAGGAACTGATCGGAATGTCTGACAGAATTATTCTTCTTAAAGACGGAGCCGTTTCAGGAGAATTTCATCGAAGTGATGGTCTGACTGAAGCGAAGCTGATACAGAAAATGATTTAAGGGGTGAGCGGGATGGAAAACAGCAAAGTATCAGAGACTCCAAAGAGAAATATAAAAGAACTGCTGATAAATAATTTTGCATTTCTTGGTTTGGTACTTGTTCTTGTATTATTTGAGATACTGACAGGTGGAAAACTTCTGGGACAGCGAAATCTGATGAATATTTTTAACAATTTCTTCAGCATTGCATTATGTTCCATGATGTATACATTTGTTATGGCTCTTGGCGAACTGGATCTTTCAGTTGGAGCTATTGTAGGTTTCTCTTCGGCAATGGGGGCTTTTTCAGCAACGATCAGTCCGGTACTGATCTTGCCTGTTGCATTGATCACAGGACTTGGAATTGGTTTCATAAGTGGATTTGCAACGGCTTATCTGCGGGTCGAATCTTTTATTGGAACACTGGCAGTTTCATTTATTTTCCGTGGACTGACAACGTATTATCTGAATGGTTCAGTAGGCATTCCGATTTCAATGCGAGTGTTTGATGAAGACTGGGTAAAAATTCTTACAATGGTAATTGTTCTGATAATTTCAGGAGTGCTTTTTCAGAAATGCGCATTCGGAAAAAACTGTCGTGCTGTTGGAGCTTCCAGAGAAGCGGCAAGACAGTCCGGTGTGAATGTTGAAAGAACAAGGATGATATCGTTTATGTTAGTAGGTCTTATATGTGGCCTGATTGGATTTTTCACTCTTGTAAGAGCCTGTACAGCTTCTTCAAAAACAGGAAATGCATTTGAGTTTGATGTTCTTCTTGCAGTTCTGTTCGGGGGAATGCCTCTTTCCGGTGGCTGGAATGTCAAGTTCCGTGCAGCAATTATCGGAAGCGTGGCAATGGCATTATTAAAGAGCGGAATGTCACTTGTTGGAATTGATGGTCTGACGCAGCAGGTTGTTCAGGGAATTATTCTTATTATAGTAGTGGCTATTTCCTTTGACCGCAGAAGCGCAGCTGTAATTAAATAAATTCTGGATTTATTAACATGTAATTATGAGCAGAAATGCTCACAAAAAGAAACTATATAATTTTAAGGAGGAAAGAAATATGAAATTAAGAAGACTTGTAGCAATCGGGATGACAGTAGCTCTGTCTGCAACAATGTTCTCAGGGGTAAGTGTGTATGCTGATAATTCAGATCCGGAACCGTTCAAAATTGGATTTCCATGGGATACCGCAAATACAGACCCGACCTGGATCTCTATTTACAACAACGTAAAAGCTGCTGTGGAATCTGCCGGTGGTGAACTGGTAAATGTAGTAACTGACAATTCAGCAGACGGACTGATCGATAACATCAGCGAACTTATCAGCCGTGATGTTGATGGTATCCTGTTTATGCCGGCTTCCGATTCCATGCTTCCGGCAGTTGATGCAATGTGTGCAGATGCAGGTGTTTACTGGGGAACAATGTTCCGTACGATCAGTGATGATGATATCCGTGAGGCAATGTATGATTCAGAATGGTATGCAGGTGGATGCAATGAAGATGATGAAACCTGTTCTTCCAATATTGTAAAATCAATGGCAGATATGGGCGTTACAGATTTAGGTGTCATCAATATTGCAAAAGGTGATACTTCCTCAGATCTCCGTGACAAAGGTGCTGCTGAAGGTGCAGAAGAAGCAGGAGTTAATATTTTAAATACAACTTATGATATTTCTGTAACAACAGATATGACGAAAACTATTGAAAGTTATATCGCAGCATATCCGGAAATGAATGGTATTCTTGTGCTTGGAACATATTGTGGTGGCGCAATTCCGACAATTGAAAAAGCACTCGCAGATCATGACAAAGCAGGTGATATCAAAGTCGGCAGAATCGATTTTGAAACAACACTTGGTGATTATCTGAAAGAGGGAACATTCAACGTATCTTACGGTGGACAGCAGCAGATTGACCCGCTCGTATCAGCAGTTATTCTTGTAAACAAAGTAATCGGTACCCCTATCGTTGAAGACGGACCTACCAACATTATCACACCATATCTTGAACTTACAACAGCAGAAGAAGCTGATCAGTTCAATGAATACTTCCTTGGTGATGATGCCGTTTACACAGCTGATGAAATCAAAGATAAAATGATTAAATTCTACAATCCTGATATTGATATGGATTATATGAATGATCTTATCTCTACATTCTCAATTGCTGATGTTGTTGAGCGTCACAGCAAATAAGTAGTTGCAGATATAACTGCAAAATAAGGAGATGAAACCAATATGAAACGATTTTTGATAAATACACTGAAAGTAATCATGCTGCCTGTAATCGTTTATCTGATCTTCTTGGTTATTTGCTTTGAAAGGTTCAGTAACTGGAATTGTATTTACACGATTTTTCTTCAGACAATTATACCTACTATTACCGCTTATGCTATTGCATATGGAAATATCTGCGGAATATTTGATTTTACAATTGGTTCGAGACTGGTTATCAGCGGCGTGGTTGGAGGTCTTCTTGCTGCACAGTATGGTCTGGCAGGAATGATCCTGGGAGCAGTCCTGAGTGCAATTGTAGTAGGCATTATTACAGGTGTTCTTAACTGGTGGTTAAAGATTCCGTCACTTGTTCTGACAATGGGACTGACGATGGTGTTTGAAATCATTGGTTCAAAACTTGCAGGACACTACGGATTTGTGCAGATTGATAATAAGTATGCGATTTTTGGATCTTCACCGAACATAGTTATTGTCTTTGTTTTGTCAGCAGCTCTGTTTTACTTTATCTTTAACCGTACTGTGTTCAGCTTTCATATGCGGGCAGTTGGAAGTAACGAAGTTGTAGCGAAAAATTCTGGTATCAAAACAGATCTGGTTAAAAGATCGGAAGAGCACACGT
>ERZ507416.8-NODE-8-length-147614-cov-10.0034_pt1 | contig 147614 bp, 132 predicted proteins | sample MGYA00512648_ERZ507416 | MGnify/ENA metagenome assembly ERZ507416 | reverse complement strand
AATTTTACTGACCCCCAGTTTAACTGGGGGTTTAGTCATGCCTATTCGGCGTACAAATACAAAAAATGGCATCTATCAAATGATAGATGCCGTTTTTATTTACATATTAGTTTCTATTTACATATTAAATTATATAATCTACTAAAGGATTAGCAAATTTTAACTACCCAGCCTTCAGGAGCTTCGATTTCACCATGTTGAATGCCAAGTAATGTGTCATATAATTTTTTAGTGATAGGACCCATATCATCCATGCCAGCAGGTACATTAATGGTACCTTCTGGAGTATCGATTTGGCCTACTGGAGAAATAACAGCCGCTGTACCACAAAGACCAATTTCAGCAAAATCTTTTAATTCATCTTTACGAACAGGACGATGTTCTACAGTCATACCAAGGTAGTGTTCTGCTACATACATCAAAGAACGACGTGTAATGGATGGCAATATACTATCAGATTTAGGTGTAACTAATTTACCATCTTTAGTAATAAAGATGAAGTTAGCACCACCAGTTTCTTCTACATGTGTACGAGTAGCCGCATCAAGATACATATTTTCTGCATAGCCTTTATTATGAGCATCAGTGATAGCATACAAACTCATAGCATAGTTCAAGCCAGCTTTAATATGCCCAGTACCATGAGGAGCTGCACGATCAAAATCAGTGATACGAATTTTGATTGGTTTAGCACCACCTTTGAAGTAAGGGCCTACTGGTGTTGTAAACACACGGAATTGATATTCATCAGCAGGTTTTACACCGATAACGGAGTTTGTACCCATCATGTAAGGGCGAATATAAAGGCTTGCACCATGACCATATGGAGGAACAAAGTCTTTATTTGCTTTTACAACTTCTTTTACAGCTTCGAGGAAACGACCTTCAGGTAATGTAGGCATTACAAGGCGTTCACAGGATTGATTCAAACGTTCTGCATTCAAATCTGGACGGAAGCATACGACATGACCATCTTTTGTGTAGTATGCTTTCAACCCTTCAAAGACAGTTTGAGCGTATTGGAATACTCCAGCACATTCATTAAGGACAACGTTAGCATCAGTAATTAAACCACCTTTGTCCCATTTACCATCTTTATATGTAGTCAAATAACGGTATTCGGTTTCTACATAACCAAAACCGAGATTATCCCAATCGATATTCTTGCTCATAACAATAACCTCCATTTATATTGATATACACTTAATCTTATCACTATCATCTTGTATTTTCAATAGATTCTATAGAGATGATAAATTATATATACAGATATAGTATCTATTAAGATATATCATCTATACATAGGTAACATATTAATAGATATGTATATTATCAAATAGGCCACCAGCTGTACTATCGTTAAATATAAAAATTGTTTCTTTACAGTATAGCTGCCGCCCTATTTATATTATAATAATTTCAGATATACATTATCCTATTTTACTAGGAGGTCCCTATTATGAATGAAAATAAACATTTTTTAATTCCTAATCCTAAAAGTATCATTTGTATTGGCCTTAACTACGCTGATCATATTGCTGAAACTAGTCTAGCTACACATGATTTTCCAGAAATCTTTATGAAAACATCAAATGCTCTTGCAGGTAATCATGATACAATTACAATTGAAGACGAAACTTTCCATTACGATTATGAAGGAGAATTAGTTATCATCATCGGTAAATCTGGTAAAAACATATCTCCTGAAAAGGCAATGGAACATATCTTAGGCTATACCATTGGTAACGACGTATCTGCCCGTACATTACAGTTTAGAGGGTCCCAATGGATTCTTGGCAAATCGCTTGATCACTTTGCTCCTATTGGTCCTAATATTGTATCTCCTGATGATTTTGACTTTGAAAGTGCTACTATTACGACAACAGTAAATGGTGAAGTTCGTCAACAAGCAAAGCTAGAACAAATGATTTTTAAGCCTTATAACATTATTGCCTTCTTATCAACATATATGACACTCCAAGAAGGTGACATTATCTTTACAGGTACGCCTAGTGGTGTAGTATTAGGTAAAAATGAAAGTAAGTATTCTTGGTTAAAACCAGGAGATATTGTTACAGTTTCCATAAGCGGTATTGGTACCTTAGAAAACAAATTTATTTAAAATAAGTACATTGTTAAAGTATTGTATTTGCTCGTATTCTAATTATTACGATATCTATTTACATTACAACTAAATATATCTAAACACAAAAAAGAGATTACTTCTATGTATGTCTAACTATACATAGAAGTAATCTCTTTTATTATTATCTATCTCTTTTATTATTATCTATATTTTATATTTACTATTACTTTATTTATGCTCCAACTCTAGGTCTAGCATATATTTCTTACGTTCAATGCCCCCTGCATATCCTGTTAACTGGCCATTACTACCAATAACACGGTGACAAGGAACGATGATAGAAATTGGATTATGCCCTACAGCTCCCCCTACGGCTTGAGCAGAGAATTTCTCTTTACCTTGTTGCTGTGCAATCTGTTTACCAATATCTCCATAGGTCGTAGTCTCCCCATATGGAATTGTCTGTAATATAGACCAGACAGACTTGCGGAACTCTGTTCCCTCTAACTCAATTGGTGGTGTAACAAAAGGTTTTCTACCAGAGAAATATTGATCTAACCACATAATAGTCACCTCAAAAGGGCCTGTTTTTTGTTCTATATAATCTGCATCATCATACGTAGGCGCGTGACTTTCATCAACAAAAAACAAATCTGTTAAGTATGATAATGTACCAAGCATAACCATAGTTCCTAATGGGCTTTCATAGGTGTATTTATAATTCATAGTACATTAACTCCTTCTTAAGATAACAAATCATTCAATACCTTTTGTATGTCATTATTAAATGATACAGCATTTTTATGAATTTCAAAAGGAGTATGTTAGTTATCCCAATAGTTTGTTGTAGATGTCATAATCTATATCCTTATATACATTAAATACCACTTGTATTTTGCTATTAGTTTCTTTTAAATAAGTACGCACCGTATCAATAGCAATTTGTGCGGCCTCTTCATTCGGAAATCTGAATTCACCGGTAGAGATACAGCAGAATGCAATAGAGTGTAAGTTATAAGCATTAGCCAACTCTAAGCAGGAGCGATAGCAAGAGACTAATTCATTTCGCTCTTTATTTGTTACCTCTTCGTAAATAATAGGTCCAACAGTGTGAAGTACATGTTTTGCTGGTAAATTATACCCATAGGTCATTCGAGCTACACCAGTCTTTTCAGGCATATCTAAATACTCAATCATTCTTGCACATTCCATACGAAGCTCAATACCAGCAAAGGTATGGATAGCATTATCGATACATTTATGGTTAGGCGCAAAGCATCCAAGCAATTGATTGTTGGCTGCATTAACAATGGCGTCAACAGCTAGTCGAGTAATATCACCTTGCCATAAAAAGATTTGAGACTCTCGCTCTTCCATATCATGAATTGTGATGATGCCCTTTTCATGGGCTAATGTATTTAAATATTCATCCTCTATCTTCATCCATTCAGCGGGCATGGCTCCTGCAGGACGAATATTACATAGTGCTCTAAATAGAGTAAACTGTTCTTCTTCACTTACGGGAATATCTATATGTTCCTTATGTTTCTCTTTATATTCTGCTACTAATCTCTCTAAAAGATAGCGTAATCGTTCTTGCTGTGTCATATATAACTCCTAAGTAGAATTAACTAGATTATAATCTATTATATAGTAAAAAACTGCTAGCACATATGTATATGCTAGCAGTAACTTTACTGATTAGTATCATATCAAAGACTAAGGTCTAACAAAAGCTTGACCACCATGGTTTACGAGGATATCCCCATCTAATACTTTAGTAGTAACCCCTTGTAGACTACCTTGGATTTGGCTCATCATGAAGCGATAACCTGGACTATTCAAGTGTTTAGTAAGGGCTTCCTGATCGCTATAGATCTGAATGACGTACCAGCGATTTTTTGCGTTTCTTTCACGAAGCACATAACCAGCCTTATAACCCACATCATCACGAACGACACGTTCCATATCGAGTTGATATTGTCGTTGTACCGTATCGATTTCATTGCTATCAACAGTAAACTCAGTTAAGGTAACTACCGCCTTACCATCATTTACGATAGATAATGCATCTTTCTTTTCAAATAAAAGTACAGACTGTACATCGTACATCTTGCGATTTGTTAATTTAGAACCGACTTCATTAACAAATGCCTGATAATGATCAGATTTGCGATGTGCTTCAATAGCAGCTAAATCTTTATAGATTTCAACTACATAAGACTCCGAAGAATTCCCCTTTACATGAGCCACATTCATGGACAATGTATTAGGCTCTTTTTCCATAGATGCTGTCAGATTAGCTACACCTGCACTATTATAAGCTCCTTGTAACTCTACAGGTACTTCGAAACGATACATACCTACACTAGGTGCTGTATCTACAGATTGATCTCGCTCCATAACAAGAGCTGCAAAAGATGTGCTTACACCTAATACGGCAAGCACAGATGTTAGTACAATACGTTTTAATAAATTTTTATTCATACATACTCCTAAATCACAATGTAATATATTCTACTATTGTACCATGCTCTTCAATAAGTTTAACTAGTTCTTTACCCTGTAACCACACAGTCGCATCATTTTGGTTCGGATGTATGCCGATTAAATTATTCTCGTAGTCCGCATCAATATAATAATGGACCTTACGGTTCTCATCATGAAGCAAGCAGAATGGAGATACGTGACCTGGTTTAATCTTCAAAATATCCCATAGTTCTTCTTCAGAGCCAAAGGAAATCTTTTTCAACTTATGGTCCTTACGGAATTGTTTTAGATCTACACGTTTAGAGCCACGAACGGTAATTAAATAGTAATGCTCTCGTTTATGATCTCGTATAAATAAATTCTTCGCATCCCACTCAGGATAGGGCAACTGCACATTTGGCTTATCGTCCATACTAAATAATGGTGCGTGAGCTGTAATTTCAAAATCGATATGATGGTCACGTAAACAATCATATACGCCTTGTTTATCTAACATGTAATACCTCTAATATATCGTTTCTACTTGGTGAAAGTTACTACATAATAAAATCGATTAACATAGTGAAAGTACCAGTTGTACCGGTTAAATCGATTATATCTTGTTAAATATATCCCAAGCTTATTCTGGAACTTTATAGGTACCATCAAATACAAATAATTCAGGATGTTCATGTACAAATGCATCTTCAAAGATTCCATCATATTCATATACTACATCATCTTTTCCATCTAGGAAATCGAACAATTTAGCTTCATTCTCCCTGTCTTGTAAAATAGTCCATCGTTCGGCTCTATCAAATGGAACGGAAACACCAAAGTAATCGATTACCGATTGTAAATTATCTGCTAGCTCATCCATCTTGAAGAGGCGTAACCCTGCAAGAGCATCTTCCCATACAATGCCTGTTGAATTATATAAAAACTGATGATGACCACCATTATTGACCTCGGCAAAATACCAACATATTGCATTAAGGTATCGTTGCTCTAAAGTGAAAGGTTTTGCAGATTCTAAATAGTCATCGTATGAACCATAAATATTGATTGACCAATAAGCCGGTTCATTTATAGTCCACATATCATCTGTAGCTTGGATTTCTTCAATAGTAATGGTCCGATGACGAGGTACACCTTCTCGTTTCTTCTTTTTCTCTGCTACATAATTGCTATAAGCTTTACATAACTCAGGATACTCTGCTTCACACTGTTCAAAGTCCATCCGCATATAGCACATATCAATGACTTCAAAACAGTACGATTTTATATCATCCAGATTCTTTTCCTGAGCTAAACGTACGCCCTGATCTACTAATCTTAGCATCTGTTTCATAATATCTGATGTATACGATTCATTATTGTCTAAAGCAATGGCTCCATACGCATAGGCACAGCGATAATACCACACCGCATCACGATACTCTTCATCAATAGACTCTAATACCTTAATTGCCTCTTTTTCATTGCCATTATTGTTATAAGCTCTACCGAGCTCACCTAACAGAGATATAGATAAATTTTCTGTGCCCACACTAGTTAACACATCAATAATAGTTTCTACTTGCTCAGTATCATTAAGGGCTTTTATAGTTTGTAATTGCTCACTTTCAGAAAAAGATAAAAACTGTTCAATAGTTATAGACATACAATACACTTCCCCTCATATTATCAATATGTATATGAACTCATCTTAGCATAATAATAACAAACAACACAAAACAATAAATTACAGATTTTAAAATAATAGTTTATGACAAAAAAGAGTATTTAACTAGCTACCAAGCCATACAACAAATACAGGAATACCTTCATCATTATCGTCAATATCTTCAATTTCATCAGCTTCAAATTCGTGATCATCATAGACTAGATTTTCAAAGAATACATGATCACCGAGCTCTTTATTGGCCATTAAGTTATGTATCTTGAAAAGAAGCTCTTCAGTAGTAAAGTACTGACCATTATCTGCTTTAAGGCGAGCATAGATTTCAACTTGCCACATATCATCTTCTTTATCGTCTTCTAGTAATTCATCTACCTCGTATAAGTGTTCATTAGGGTGAAGCTGACTTTTGCTTTCAATCCAAGCTTCATAGCTTACAAAAATTTCAGGCTCTACTAATGGCGGTAAATTATCAGGATTAACTTTATGCTCTTCTAAGCATGTATAAAACTCCTTAGCAAACTCTTCTTTAGTATAGGTAGTTTTATTAAAAACCCAAGGAATTCCCTTAAACTCATGATAATAACCTTCATATATTTTATTACCATCTTTATCAACACCAAGATATTCAATCTTTTCCGTGTTCTCATTTTTGTTAAAAAGGTTTTTGATCATTTCAAAAATCATAATATAATCCTCCTTGTAATCTTTTAAACAATGCTTTGATTTTATTATACCTAACATATTTCTCAATATTCTACATTAATCCCCTATAAAATAACGTAGCCCGAAGCACAAAAGTATATAATTTCTACGTATATAGTAAAAGCCCCTCGCATAGCGAAGGGCTAATCTATTATTGTCTTATAATGTTCTATACTAACTAGCTACCACAAACAATAAAGAATACAGGTATACCATCTTCATTATCTATAAGTCCGTACCCTTCACATTCATGACCTTCGTATTCAATACCTTCAAAGAATACATGATCGCCTAATTCTTTATTGGCCATCAAATTGTGCAATTTAAAGAGCAGTTCTTCTCTAGTAAAATATGTGCCATTATCCGCTACAAGATGAGCCATAATTTCTACCTGCCACATGCCATCTTCTTTATCTTCTTCTAGCAATTCTTCGTCGGTAACACGTTCATTATCAAAAAGTTGGTCTACACTTTCTATCCAAGCTTCATAGGTTACTAGAATTTCAGGTTCTTCTAATCTATCGTCGTCATCTGCTTCATCGTCATCTACATATTTTTTTACATTTTCATTGTATACTTTGGAAAACTCCTCTCTGCTATATGTTTGCTTATTAAATACCCAATGTACTGAATCATATGTAGGATAGTTATCTTCTTCGCATTCATTAATGTCTCCAGTAGCTTTACCTTCTTTAGTATCTTTACTATTTTTCTTATCAAACACAGTCTTAATAGTTTCATATACCAAAGGATAATCCTCCTTGTACTCTTTTGGCTTAATTTTAAATAGGTGATATTTTACCACTTCACAGCACCAAACAAGCTGTTTATCTAAGTGAGCCTCTTTCGTCATTTTCATGGCTGTTTCTATTAACTGTAATGCCTTCTGTACATGTTCAGATTCATAGCTTTTACCATACCCTAGCATGCCATGAGCATAGCCACAACGATAGTACCAAGACCAATCGCGATGTGTTTCATCAATACGATTAAATAAATCGATAGCCTCTGCTGCGCGGCCAGTATTATTATACATACGTCCTAAGGCGCTTAACAATATAGGCGACAAATTATCAATGCCTATGTTAGTTAATAACTCCATCGCACGCTTGAAATCGATGCCCTCTTGTTCATTAAGGAGCTTAACCTTTTCCGCATCACTTAACGATTGAAACTCTTCATCCGTAATTTCTTCTATATTGAAATATAAGTTCTTAATAAAGTCACCAAAGTTATCTGCTAAGGGAGTCATTGAGTAATCACATTCTTGATCGACCCGTACAACCTTAGGTTCACCGCTAGGACCACAGTCACGATAATCAAGGAAAATCATATCGTGACCACCAGAAATCGTATCGGCTACAACGACACCGATAGGGGGATATTTTACTTTCGAAATCCAAAATTCATTCCCCATCTCACCTAAAAGAGAGTATTTTTTATCTCTATCGATGCCATATATTCCTGTTATATATACACAATCGTCATCATCATTAATAAAACAATTTTTCTTTACTACACCACCATTACGGTTTTTAAGTAGCTCAATATATGCAGCAGGCAATGTATAACCTAATTCTGCTTCAGCTGCTTTAATATCCTTATCAGTAACCGGTTTACCAATATAGGATTCAAATGCATAGTCAACATCGTTCCAAAATCCAGTCCAATCAAAGTCTTTCAGATTACTCATAATACCCTCTCCTAGTTTAAACCGATATAATCTAAATTCTTAATTACTCATTTATAGAATAAGTTTTGATTAAAGCTTTTACCTCATGTCGTATCAATATGGTATCTACAATATAAGAAAAAATGATATAAGGAGATGCATTTATAATCGCTATAGGCGCTAATATAATTGCTACCCATAATAGATCTAGAGGATATGCATACCACTTAATATCTATGGTATTTAAAATGGGTATCACATAGTCTATGACTCTTAATTCCCATTGCATTAAGGGATTTAGTCCCTCACTTGTTCCTACTAGCCAAGCGAAGATAACCCCAAAAAGCAAAAAATATAATATGCCAACGGGAATTAATATCTTCGCTCGCTTATTTAATAGATTACGACAAATCTCATCTTCTTCCTCTGGTGCTATATCATATAACATATTGTACTGAATCTGAATCCGTCTAAATCGATAGCGAATATACTTATACAAAAGGTTATTCGGTGTATATAACATAATAGACTCCACATATAAGTTATACTAGCAAAATCATGGAAAATATATCATCCATCTATGGCAAAATAATGTAAATCTTTGAATTCATCATCCCAAAATGTAAAAGAAAAGATATGGGTATCATCAAAGGTTTGCTCGCAATAGGTCACAGCATCACGTTCTGGTTCAATAATAGGCATACCAATGCGTGTTTTCACGTCATCAATAGTTACATCCCCATACCAATCTTGTATTTCGTTATAAATGAAAGTTACAATTGCATCTATATTTTTATGGTAATTAACAGCTAATAGCTTTGCCGTATCTAAATTAGTATCTGTTGGTTTCTCATCCCAGCAAAACTGTATTCCTTCGTAGGATATGGTATATTGCCTTAACTGTTCATCATACATTACAGGATTAGTCATCGTTTGTACCCTTTACATAGCTTTCCATCTTCGGTCTTAAATCTAGTACGACTTCCCAATCATCTAATGATGGAGCCTTATGATGTGCAATAAATTCTTCTATGATCTGGAATGTCTCTTGATGTCCCAGCTCATTTTTACCATATATAATAGCGCCCTGCTCACCATCATTAGTTACACTAAGCTCTATATGTAATAAATCGGTATCTTGATCACTACAAACTTGTACAAAGTTATACTTTTTAGTATCTATTGAGATTGCATTTGATGGTGATATGACTACAAAATCTTGCTCTTGATCCTCAATAGCATATAAATTTTGCTCAACCTCATTCAAGGTAATCCCTTCATACTTATAGTCACCTACATCAATGGACCAATCTGTATAAGTTTTCTCAACTGCATCTGCCATATGTATCTCCTCAACTTTACAATATACATTAGAATAAGGTTTCTAATTGACCTGCCATATCTGCTATAAACTCATCAAACTTGCAAAGTTCTCGTAACTCTTGGTGCTCTATATCATAACAACCAATCTTTTTAGACTTAGGATCCCATACAATTTGCCAATCATTATACTCGCCTAGCTCTTTAGATAAACGCAATAGGTTACGACGGCCTACTTTAAATGGAATTGTATCAATTAGAGAGAAAAATTCTATGGATATAAAATCAGACTCTGGCAATTCAAAATAAAGATTATCCGACTCTAAAAATGCAACTAATGCTTTTGGTAGTTTAAACGGTTTCAATTGATCCATTTTATTTTGTATATCATGGTATTCGGCTGGCTCTAAAGATTTAAAATACTCAGCCATTTCCATATCGCCCTTTTCAACAGCAATGCTATAGGGACGCATGCCATCTTTTTCCGTGATGGTCACATCGGCGCCATATTCTACCAAGTATTTACACATCTGTAGATCAACATACCGAGCCGCTACACATAGTGGTGTTGGTTTAAAAGGATATACCGAATCTGGTTCATTGTAATTAATATCTACACCATGATTGATAAAGAAATCTAGGACTTCATAATTTCTATCTGTAATAGCATTTCTAAAAGCTGGGCCACCATATTTCTGAACTGTATGGCCTAAATCATGAATAATTTGTAGGTTCTCATATTTCTTGCCATATAAGGCAGCCTGAAAAGCATCTACTTTCACACAATTTAAAGCATGTATATTGGCTCCATGTTCCACAACGTATTCGATAATCTCTTTTGTTCCATATCGCACGGCTAATAAGAAACTTGGATTTTCTTCTTCATTTATATCTGCACCATGTTCAACTAGCCATTGAACACTCGGTAAACAGTTCATCACTAATGCTAATTCTAGAGGGGAATACTCACTATAATTATCCAATTGTATAGGTTTATGAATATCCCAACCATCTACTAATGTGTTTTCTAAAGCTACAATATTTCCTTTTACGATATCTATTACTATTTCAGGCACAGCTTCAAATGTACCTAAATCTTTTATCTGTATCATAGCTCTCTCCCTAAAATAATATTTTTAAAATGATTATTACTAATTACATTATATTACATTTATAAGTATGAGTGTATAGTAAAAGCCCTTCGCATAAGCGAAGGGCTAATCTATTATTTCTCTTGTACTTATTCTCTTGTACTTGTTTGCCACTCATATGTTCAATAGTGATTTCAAACATCTGTGTTGCCCCACTAATTCACTAATACAACATATAAACTAAGTTCGTATATCTTATAATCCGTTAAACCTACATCCTCATAATACATAGATAATGTACAAGGATACTTGAACCCCATCCTAGAATATAACTTTTCAGCAGGAACATTGCCTTTAAGGACATCAAGACGTATAGATTTTTGTTTATTTAATTGATCATAAATAAATCTCTCTTTGAAATTGAAGTTATTAGAAATCCAGACTCAAGATAAATATCCTTTTTTCATCCTATAGCATATATACTATCTTTTATTCCATCTATAAGGGAATGGTAAAATGATTTTATTGCTTCAAATTGTTTAATACGTACTTTTTTATAATCATTGTTTAATTCTGTTTTCACATTAACTTTTTTTATCTTGAACTACAATAAGTAATGCGACAAAATTAAATCAATTTTCTAATCTGATGTTTTAACATGTCAAATGGTCTTTTAAACCCAAGACATTACCTAAATCAATTATTAATCAATATTAGTGCTTCTATTAGTTTATCTAGTATTACTTTAGCTAAATCAGTTTTCTTAGAAAAAATTCTCGAAGTAAACAGTTACTATTTTCATTAGAACCACGTTGCCATGCTACGTAAGCATCGGCAAAATACATTGATATTCCAAACTCGGCTTCAACCTGTTCATAGCATGCAAATTCTTTACCACGGTACAACGTAAAGATTTTAAGTAATATACTAGTTAATATATTGTATAGGGAACGAATAACTAAAAACATAGAATCCTTAGTTCAATCATTTATATTTATTGCCACATAGAATCGAGTTTTACCTTCAACAAATGTGGCCAAACAGCCTTTACCTTGACCTCTGGAAGAAACCATTGTCTCTAGTTCCCAATGTCCAAAAACCTTACAATTTTCAACTTCATGAGATCGTTCTTTAATAGTTCTTTTAATATTGAATCGTCCACCAGTTTCTTGCGTAGCGGGCTTTTCCCCTTTCCGTCGAAGTACCCGTTACAGCAAGAAAACCACGATGGATCCAGGAATATATTGTCTTTAAGCTTAAAACTCCAACTAATTCAGCACCAACCAATTCTTCTGGCGACCAAGTTTGTTGTAATCTGGATTCAATTAAAGCCGCTAATTAAGGTATTAACTTTTTTTGTATTCCTTTATTAGCAGACTCATTAGTTGCTAACTACTGTGTCTTAATCGCAGAATATTCGCTTTCAACGCGATTTAATTCTCTTGCTACAATAAATGGTGGACACCGATTAAACTTGCAATTCTACGAACAGAGTACCCTTCTTTCCTTAAAATTTCTATTTGACTTCATTTTTATTTGTCACAATATATTTTATAATTCACTATAAATTAATTTTGATATTATCTGATATTTTGATATTATTGTGCCAAAAATTATATTCATTGAGTTTTTGTGTAATACCATTATATACATTACAAGTATTAGTTGGATCTTTAATTGTAATTATTAAACAAAATTCTTGACTTAACTCCCTATTTTCGATAGCTGCCTTATCTTCAATACTACTTCTATAAGTGTTATCTATTGTTAAATACCATTTTTTATCGGCAGTTATATATTTCTTATTCCCTTCTGTTAACTCAGATGTATCTACTGCATATTTTTTTACTGGATAGTATTTGTCTCCATACTGAATTAACATTCTTTCTTTTAACGCAAACTCTTTTGATGATTCTCTCATTTTGACCTTGCTATATAATGAACCTACCAATATATTTTGAGTCCCACTCCTCCCAATCGGATTTAATATACAATTCTTACTTGTATCCCTAGGTACCTTCTGATCATAAGAACCAAACTTCACATTTATATTCGATTGACAATATTCGAACCCTTGAGTTGGATCTAAAATAGGATCATATACAAGTGTTACAATAGCCTGAAAATTAAAGAGCCCATCCTTTACCAAGCATTCTGGTATAGGAAAATCTTTAATATCTATAAAGCTTCCTTTTAGCAGAACATCACGCAATATTAAAGTTGTTTCATTTGGAGTATTATATAATATGTTATGAACGGTATCAGGTAATCCAAAGCCAAGATATTTAGTTCTTTCAAATTCTCGTATTTCAGTATTATTAGGATAATTAGCTGAATGAATTATTAAGCTTTTCAATAATAAAGGATCAAATTCTTCATCAATTTCATTTAATAAACCCGCAGCTAAAGCAGCTACTCTAGGAGTAGAAAAGCTAGTGCCTGCTTGTTCTGCAATCTCTCCATTTTTAGAAAATGATTTTACTCCCCCTTGAATAATCTCTCCACGTAAATTGACTCCAGCATTCCCACCTAAATGAACAATATCAGGCTTTATTATATATGCTGGGCCAGGACCTCTTCTCGAAAATGGCGATAAGTTATATGGCTCAGATATCCAACCATACGCCTTTTTATCTGCAATAGATCCAACCACCAAAGATCTAATAGAATCAGCTCCTTCGTGTAATTTGCCAACAGTAAGCCCTCTAGCAAAATTAGTGCAATTTCCAGCTGATTTACATATTAGAACATTATATGTGTCTTGAATATCATCCAATGCAATAGCAAAATCACTAAATTTTTGTTCAGATATTTCTCGAACAATACTTATTGATAAATTCCATATTTTTATTTTTTTATGGTTATTTTTTATAACCTCTCTAATATTTTCTATTAATTCATCTTCTTCTATACTTTCTTTTTGAGTATCTGGAAAAATCGTAGCGTCAAAGACTCTTATATTTTTAGCCCCGACAACTTCTTCTCCTTGAAGCTCATCCCCATATGTAATAATACCCGCAACAAATGTACCATGACTTTCCGATATTGATTCATTTGGATATGGGGAATTTCTATCTCCATAAATCCATGACTTTAATGGGGCTATCCCAGATATTCCATTATCTAAAACACCAACAATCTCACTTTTTTTATCAATATCATATTCTTTTATTTTTATTTCATCTTTTTTATTCAAAACATCTAAATTAATTGATATATATGGCATAGGAACAAATTCTTCTGCTAAATCAAACAAGGTGCTATTTACAAGTTTATCCACTTGCAAATTTGAGATATTGCATAGCTTATATATTATTAGTGATTTCGCATAATTTTTTTTTACAAATTCTACATGTTCATTTCTCAAAAGCATCTCAAAATTTTTTTTTATGACTAGTGTTAGTAGAATAGTCGTTAAAGTTAAAAAGTTTCACCTTATAGTTAGAGACACCTTCAGTTTTATATATAGTAGGCTTATATTTAATAATATTATCAATACCCGAAATACCATATGCATTATTTTTAACATCGGTTATTTTTTCTTTAATTTTATCTCCATCTTCTTGAGAATCTACACGAATAATTAAAGTATTTTCATCTGAAACTCCAATAACATTGTTTTTATTAGTAAAAAATATATTCTCGATTTTCTTTCTATGGCTTTTAGCATGTGCATCTTTATTTAATTTTGCTTCAATTATAACTGGTATATTTCTGTCTTCCCAATCTTCTTCTAACGCATCAAAAATCATTTGGGATAATTTAGCAGATTTTTCATTTAACTCACTGCCACTTAGAACAAATTTAGGAAGTTCATTTTTTCCTCCACCTTCTACTCTTTGTTTATCCTCTTCTCGTTTAGCAAAAAATTTAATTGGCAATTTCTCTTCCATTCTTATTTACCCCTTAACTTTTTAGAAACCATCTGTATTCTTCTCAATGGTAATCCACAACTTTGTAATTCTCTATGAGTCATACCTCCTTGAATTAAAAATTCAATGAACTCCGAATCATTAGTTATTGAATGATTTTTGAATAAAAATGATTCTCTTAAAATATCAAATAATGTAATCTTATTTTTTTCATTTATTACGGAACTTCTCATAGAATTATTCATTATAGTGTTAATATCAGAATGACTTAATCCTATTAGCGAACTTGATAAATTCTCAATTTTTTTATCTGAAATATCAAATTTAAATTTTGATTTATCAATACATGTATGAATCAAACTGTTAATTTCAACTTCTGTTGGTTTACTAATGCTCAAAACTCTATTAAATCTACGCCAAATAGCGGAATCAAGTAATTCATGATGATTTGTAGCTGCAATTATAATACTATCTTTACTAAAAACATCTATATTTTGAATAAGGCTATTTACAACTCTTTTTAATTCACCCGTCTCATTTTTATCATCTCTTATTTTAGCGATTACATCAAATTCATCTAAAAACAAGATACATTCTTGTTTAGAAGCAAAATCAAATATTTTCCTAATATTTTTTGCTGTACTTCCCAACAAAGATGAAATCATTCCATCCAACCTTGCAGTTATTAATGGAAGTCCAGTCTCCATAGATATATATTGTGCCATTGAGGTTTTACCACATCCCGGCGGACCATAGAGAAGCAATGTACAAGGTTCATCTATTCCAATTTTTAATAATTTATCTCTATTTTCATAACCTTTTATAAACTCCCTAATTTTATTATCAATTTCATTATTCAAAATAAATTTGTCTCTATCAATAATTGGATAGCTAATATCAACCATTTCCATTCTACTTTCACCATCAACAGGCTTAGATGATAATGAATCTAAGGACAATATTCCCCCTCTTTTTTTTGATAATAAATTGTTTATTTTTCGTGATAATACTAAATCACCGTCATTTTCTAATTTCTTAGCCAATATTTTTGAATAATTAAAAACCTTTTCCTTGTCTCCGGATAATGCGCCTTCAATTATTTTGGAAATTTCAGTATACATTCCATGCACCCCCTATTTTTATATTATATATTAACCTGTATTATTTTTTCAATATTTTCGTTATCAAAACAATAATTTTTGTTATTATTTCAAAATTATCGTTATCAAAAATATCAAACTGATTTAATTCTAAGACCACAACGACCATAAATTTATCTATCAGTTTTTTATTTGCCTCTTTTTTTATTGTCCTTTCATTATTTCCTTTATCTTTAACAGTTTTGAATAAAGTATCCTGATATTGCTATGCACCTTATTGTTATTATTAATGGAAGTCCTGATTTGCCCCAAGAGTTTAACAAAATCTCTTAGCCTAAATTCTTTTGGAATGATACTTTATTCACCATAAGCAAAACAATTATTATATACCTTATTTTTTTATCATCTTTGGAAACTACGTAAAAATTCGCTATCTTAAAGGCTTCTCCGTTCTTATTTTCTTTTTAAATTATATCAACCTCCCCAACGATATTTTCTAAAACATTGATAAGATTATTCTTTTCTTCCTGAACATAAGACAGGTCTTTTATCTCCCTCTGTTTCATTAAATCCTCAATCATATAGTCAAATTCTTAATGCAACAAATTAGATCTCTCATTGTCAATATAAGAGTCATAAAGATTGTCCAGAGTCACTCTCATCATTGATATCTTTTTCCATGCTTATAATTGCCTTTACAAAATCCTTGTTGTTATCACCTATCATATTGTCTAGTTTATTTCTCATGGTTTTGTAATAAAGGTTTTATCTCCTGACAGAGCAAAAAGAAGCTTACCCGCTTTTTATCTTAAAATTTCCTATTCTATGGTTTTTGCTTTTTTTCTATTTTGCTTTCATTTTCTCCTTTATTCTCATAATCTAGGTTTTCTGTTTTGATAAGAGTATCATCAATATACCGTACCCAAGTTTTCTTCTCTAAATTAAGCTCATACTGAATACCATATTTTTCATTCACCAATATTTCAGGTACTTTCAGAAAGTTAAATTGCTCTACGTTACGATTATAGAAATAGTCAAAGTCCATACAGTATTACCACCTTCCTTAAAATTTGCAAAGAAAAAGACGATAGTTTTTTCTCTATCGCCTTTGATAAACATTTTATGAATTTTTTTATTTTACAAACTGGAATTGCCCTTCTAAAATCATACTATTTTTACAATAAATCATTAAATTAGATTATAAAGATATATCTTCTATTGCACAGCAAATGATTGAAGCAAGTTGGTTTATAGCATTTTCACTCACATTAACATTAGCATTTATATTAGCGGGATGAGCTATCTTATTTCGTAAAACAGTAAATTGATCATCTTTCTCATTAATTTTTACACCTGGGCGGGTAGATAAAGATAGCCTCAAATTTATTCCAACCCTAGAACAGTTATCTGAAATATATTTTACTACTTGTTTTTGACTTTCTCTTTGGCTAGAATATACTTCCTTTACTAAGCACATCAGATAAGCATACATCGCCATATACTTTTGAATGATATTATCTCCTTGAAGTAATAAAAACAAAATATCATACTTATCACTTTTTATAGTGTAATCTGAAATCTTAATATCTTCTATCCATTGTTTCAAAATTTCATTTCCGTTTTTAAACTTAGAACGACAAAGCAAGGAATCAGTAATTCCAATATGATCATTAAATCTATCTTCATCGCCTAATAAATGCAACTCTGAAATATGAATAGTGGGTTTAAGTAAAACACTTGAATACTTCAAACTATTTTTTAAAAGAGCAATCATCATATTACCAAGATACAAAGAAAGGTAATTAACTATTCCCAAAACATTATTTTCTGAAATCTCAAGTGAATTATGTAAACAAAAGATAACCTTACTAATATCTGACGATACTTGTATTTTGCTTATATACTTATCATTGTTAATTATACATTCCGCATCTTTATCAAATACAAAAGAATTCTGACAGTCGTCTTTCTTAACGCCTAAAATATCAAAAATAACATATTTACTATTTTCCACTTTTCCACCTCACACTTACAAATTCAAATTTATCACTTCCTGATTATATCGCTTCATTGATATCTTATATAAAAGCTATAAATACTGATCCAACCATCAGCATTCCGTATGGTCTTAATAAAAATCCTACTATTAATGCTTTTATGCCTATTGAAAAAATTTTTTAAAACAATAATTCGACACTAACAACGCTTCCATAAATATAAGTATAAGCATGAGCATTAACAAATACACTATTTTTATTTCTATGGCAAATAAAAATGTCAAAAATGCAGTGATAATACTTAATACCAAGCCAATTGGAAATAAGATTATTTTTACAATTTACCTTATAAATCCCCCCATTTTTACTAAATCATTTTAAAATACCTTAAAACACCCATTATAATTTCCTCTTTTTCTAATATACATTGTGAAATATCCTGTTTCTTTTTTCGATCTATTATAATTCTCCCTCAGTGCAATTCCACACTTCTTTTTGATCTGTGTAGTATAAAATGTTAAAACCTTTAAAATACATTTTTCTAATATATATTCTTTGATTTATGTATAAGTTGCTTTACTTCCAGCACTTGCCAAATCAAGCTCATCTAGCTTAATTTCAACATCAATATGCTTATCAACATTAAGTTTGGACAATAATGCCACTGCCTCAACGTGAGCGGTCATTGGGAACATGTCTACAGGTTGAACTTCTTGTAGTTCATACCCATAGTGTGTAAGGATTTCAATGTCTCGTGCCATGGTTGCAGGGTTACAGGATACGTAAACAATGCGTTTTGGTTCCATGCCTGCTGCAGAGGTGAGTACTTCTTCTTTGCAGCCAGCACGGATTGGATCGAATACGATAACATCTGGTCGTACGCCAGCTTTATAGAGTTTTGGCATTTCTACGGCTGCATCAGCGACGATGAATTCTGTATTATCATAGCCATTGTGTCGTGCATTTTCACGAGCATTGATAATGGCTGGTTCTACAATTTCAATACCGATAACATGTTTTGCCTTGTGTGCAAGGAATAATGAAATAGTCCCTGTACCACAATAAGCATCAATAACGGTTTCATCCCCTTTTAGGTCCGCATAACCTAGCGCTTGGTCATACAGTACTGTGGTTTGTTCCGGGTTAACCTGGAAAAAGGAATGTGGAGATAAGGTAAACCGTAAATCCTTGATATGGTCTGTAATCGTTCCATCGCCATAGATAATATGATTCTTAGGTCCTAATATAACATTAGTACGCTTATTGTTCACATTATGAACAATAGTTTCTACTTGAGGGATGCATTCTGTTAATTTCTCTACCCATTTTTCTTGATGTGGTAAATGGTCGGTAGCAGTTACAAGGATAATCATCCATCCAGATTGTCCAATGCGACCGATGACATGACGTAGCACACCCTTACCAGTATGTTCATCATAAGGCTCAATATCAAATTCTTTAGCAATTTGGTAGCAAGCTTGAGCAATGATATTATTACCTTCATCTTGAATTGGACAGTTCGTACCTTGCACAATATCATGAGATCCCATAGCATAAAAACCCATTTGAATACTCCCTTTAGTCCCACCCACAGGCATTTGCATCTTATTACGATACGCCCATGGTTCTTTAGGTCCCAATGCTGGTTTTACAAGTTCTGGATTTTGATGACCAATGCGTTCGATAACGTCCTTCACCTTTTGTGTTTTTAGTGAAAGCTGGCCTTCATAGGTAATGTGTTGCAACTGACATCCACCACAAAAACCATAGAGATCACAGAGCGGATCGATACGATTAGGAGCCATAGTAACAATTTCTAATAGTCGTCCTGTAGCATAAGTCTTTTTCACCATATTGATGGATACTTTCACGATCTCTCCAGGCAAGGCAAAGGGAACAAAGACTGTAAAATCCTCTACACGACCTACACCTTCACCACTGCTACCGATACCATGAATAGTAACTAATACTTCATCACCTAACTTAACGGGAGCATTGAGTATGGCCTGTTGCTTCTTAGATAATGTACTAGTAACTGATTGACCTGTATTCGCACGATTACCGTTTCTACGTTGTTGTTTAGATTTTTTCTTACGAGATGTACGACTTGTACCGTTCATTACGAGTCTCTTTTCTTCCAAATTTTAATCATGCCAGTTACGATAAGTACAAAAAATACAGTGCCAAATTTCACGAGTAATTCTTCACCTTGTATATATGGCATAAGAAGTGGATCTTCCACAATCATTTCACCAGCAACCCAACCTAATAACGCACCACCAGCCCAAAGAATGACAGGAAACTTATTGATGATACGAGCAAATAGTGTAGAGCAGAACACAATGATGGGAACAGTAATCAACATACCAACAATAACGAGCTCTAAATGTCCTTTAGCGGCACCAACTACGCCAATTACATTATCGATACTCATCATCGCATCAGCCACAATGATTGTCCAAATGGCTCCCATTAAGGAATTCTTAGCTTCGATATGTGCATCTTCATCTCCACCTTTTAAGAGTTGAATGGCAATCCATACAAGTACAAGTCCACCACCTAAATGAATAAGAGGAATTAAAGTAAGTGCTTCTACTAAAAGAGTGGCAAATACAAGGCGCATTCCAATAGCCCCCACTGTACCCCAGATAACAGCTTTCTTTTGTAATTCTGGTGCCAATTTACCCGCTGCCATACCAATAACAACGGCATTATCTCCTGCCAATAAAATATCGATCAAAATAATTTTGCTAATCGTTATCCACGTTGCAGCTTCTAAAAATTCCATTCTATACTTACCTCAATTCACTCAGCTGATTCTATAACTATCCCTTAACTATACCACAAATTCTCTATTTTCTCATCTAAAAGAAAGCTCTTAGACTACCACAATTATTCTTAATTTTAGCCTATAAGGGTCTTTATAATGACTATACTTTTACGAAAAAAAATATCTCTCCTCCTACGACTAGAAGAAGAGATATATTACATTATTTCTTAAGTTTCTTTACTAACAAAGATGCCCCTACTACGAGAATAACAGCACCAATTTTAATGAGTAATGCATACGGTTCTACGGTATGTGAAATTAATTTATCTTCCACACTCATTGCTGCACCCACCCAGGCAAGGATACCGCCACCAACGTAAAGGATGATTGGAAAGCGTTCGATAACTTTTACAAATAAAGTACTACCATAAATGATAATAGGTACTGTAATAAGCATACCGATAGCAACTAATGTCATATTGCCACTAGCGGCACCAACTACACCAATAACATTATCAATACCCATAATTCCATCTGCAATAACAATGGTCATGATAGCAGCGCGCAAGTTATCTTTAGCCTCGATATTGTGCTCGCTATCATCATCAACAACAAGCTTGTAACCGATCCATAAAAGAAGGATACCACCAACTAAACGAAGAGCAGGAATATTGTTCAAGGCCTCTACAAATAGGAATGCCATAACAAGACGTAAAATAATAGCGCCAGCTGTGCCCCAGAAAATCGCCTTCTTCTGTAAATGTGCAGGTAGGTTGCGAGCCGCCATACCAATAACGATGGCATTATCACCAGCTAATAAAATATCAATAACGATGATTTGAAGCATCGCTAATAAGCCTTGTACAGTTAAGATGTCCAATGTATCCTCCTTAGAATAAAATAATAGTATATATATTATAATCGATATAGTAAAGTAGTGTAAAATTCAATTATCAACATATATATACGTTTTTATCATAATTCTTTCTTATTAAATAAGATAGTTTATATAAGGTCATTTCTCCCCTTACATAATCACAATATGGGCTCTATTTTTTTTATAAATTTAATTCCTTTTTCCCTTAGGTTTTGGCTATTAAATTAAGCTACTTTATGGTATGGTATTGTATATCATTACTAGGGAGGTTAGTATGTATCAAACATATTCTATACTGCAAAAATTATGGTTGTTTATAAAACTATTTACTCCAATGTGCATCACTCAATTTTCCCTGATTGGGGCGACCTTTATCGCCATCTTTTTAACGGGGCAATATAGTACGACTGATTTAGCTGGTGTTGCTACGGGATATAATTTGTGGCTCCTCTTCTATATCTTTGCACAAGGTACATTAATGGGTATCACACCAATTATTTCTCAACTATTAGGAGCTAAGAAAACAGATGATATTCCAATAATCTTTCATCAAGGTCTTTTCATCGGTACAGGACTAGCATTTTTAATTTTACTAATCGGTATATTCGGCTTACGCCCTTTATTGACATATTTAAATCTTGAGCCGGCTGCCACCGAGGTATGTATTAGTTATCTGAAAGCCTTTGCACTTGGTTTATTCCCATTACTCTGGGTAAATACCTTGCGTAATACTGTCGATTCTCACGGATTAACGCATTACTCCATGGCCATCGTCTTTACAAGCTTTATGATTAACGTATTCTTAAATTATGCACTCATCTTTGGTCATTACGGTTTTCCTGAAATTGGTGGTGTTGGTGCTGGCTACGGTATTGCTGGTGCCTGTTGGACAAACTTCGTTCTATTTAGCTTAGTCATTCTATTGCATCCTAAGTTAAAAGGCTATCGCATCTATAAAGATTTCCATAGCCCGAATTTTCACTATATCCGTGAACAATTACAAGTTGGTATTCCCATAGGTTTTTCTATCTTTTTTGAAGCTAGTATCTTTAGCATTGCTGGGCTCTTAATGGTTCACTTTGGATCTGCTGTAGTAGCAGCTCATCAATCTGTCATTTCTTTTACTAATGTATTCTACTGCTTACCATTAAGTATCGCCATGTCCTCTACCATTGCCGTTGCTTATGAACTCGGTGCAGGACGAAAAAAGGAAGCCATCCAATACTCTTATATTTCTCGTGTATTAGCCATCATCATAGCCGTTCTCATTTGTGCCTTTACGTTCACTCATATGGATAATATTGCGGATCTGTTTACAAATGATGATGAAGTATATGAACTTATTTATCACTTCCTTGGGTATGGCGTATTTTTTGCAGCTATTGATGCCATAGGTACTCCATTACAAGGTATTCTAAGAGCCTACAAGGATGTAAAAGTAGTGCTTTACATCTCGCTCATATCTTATTGGGGTGTATGTTTCCCAACAGCTTATACCCTTGCCAAAAATCCTAATTATGGACCATTTGGCGTATGGATTGGTTTGTTGGCTAGCGTAGTAGTTGCGGGTATATTATTTACACTTCGCACATACTACATACAACATTACAAACCTAGAACTATTGTAAAATAAAAAAATCACCTATTGATTACGCTCAAGTGTAAGTAATCAATAGGTGCTTTTTCAATTTTATTTTAAAACCTCTTGTTTCTCTACTTTGGACATACGGAAAAAATTATATAGCGTTTCTGCCGTCTTATAATTCATAGATTCTACATTTGCAAGTTCATCAATAGATGCCTCTTTCATGGCCTCTAAACTATTAAAGTGAGCCCATAAGGCCTTACGGCGTTTAGGCCCGATTCCTTCAATATGGTCTAATATAGACTCAAGATTTCGCTTGCCCCGCAACTTACGGTGATAGGTAATAGCAAAGCGATGCGCTTCATCACGAATTTGTTGAAGTAATTGAAGCTCCGGCGTATGATGACTCAAAATGATACTTTCAGATTGTCCCTCTACAAAGACCTCTTCAATACGCTTAGCCAAGGAGATAACTGGCACATCTGTAACACCAACAGCACGGATTAACGGCAAAGCCGCATTGAGCTGACCTTTACCACCATCGATGATAATAAGATCTGGCATAGGCCAGTCTGTTTCATTACCGTAACGACGTTCCATAATTTCAGCCATCGATTTAAAGTCATCAGGTTTACCTTGTGTGGTTTTCAGTTTAAAGCGGCGATATTCCTTTTTTGCTGGCTTACCACCTTCAAAAACAACCATGGAAGCTACCGTTTCAGCCCCTTGTGTATGAGATATGTCAAAGCACTCCATACGTTCAGGTAAACGTGGCAAGTCGAGGATCTCGGCTAGCTTCTTAACCGCCCCGCCAGTCTTATCGATTTGGTGCTGCCACTGACGACGACGTTCTTCAAGGAAAGTTTCTGCATTTTCATGAGCCATCTTAATCATATCCATCTTATAGCCACGTTGTGGCACAGATACATCTACATGTTGGCCTTTGAGCTGTGTAAACCATTCTGTTAATAAGTCTCTATCTGTACTCTCCATAGGTAGTAACAACTCTTTAGGAATAAAGTTTGTATCTCCATAGTATTGCTTGATAAAGTCTGTCATAATGGTTTCTGAACTATCTCCATCATGTTGCACAAAGTAATTCTCACGGCCTAACAGACGACCACCGCGGATGAATAGCAACTGTACACAGGCCATCGATGTATCTACAGCCAATCCTAAGACGTCTAAGTCGCCACGTTGAGTAACCATGCGTTGCTTTTCTTGTATCTTTTCAATGCTAGACAATTGATCACGATAACGTGCAGCATCTTCAAAGCGCAAATCTTCTGCAGCAGCCTCCATCTTTGATTTAATTTCCTTTAGCAATGGTATAGGTTTACCTTCAAAAAGTTCTATGATTTCGTCAATATACTTTCGATAATCCGGTACAGATATTTTGTTAAAACACGGTGCCTCGCAGTAATGCATATGATACTGCAAGCATGGGCGTTCTACCTTCATAGACTTACAGGTACGCAATGGATAGTACTGTCGTATTAATTTCAGTACCACATGAACAGATGTGACATCTGTAAAAGGGCCAAAGTACTTGGCTCCATCACGCTCTAGGCGACGCGTCATATATACGCGTGGGTAATCCTCTTGCACTGATATTTTAACATAGGGATACGTCTTATCATCACGAAGCCTAATATTATATTTCGGTTCATGCTCCTTGATAAGCGTATTTTCTAAGATAAGTGCTTCCATTTCCGTCTTTGTTTGAATGACTTCCACATCGACGGCACGTTTCATCATGGCCGTTACCTTTGGTGCCCGATTCGCATCATTACGTACATAGGAACGCACACGGTTGCGCAGATTAATAGCCTTACCTACATAGATGATGCGGTTATATTGATCGCGCCATAAATAGACACCTGGCGTCGTTGGCAGATGACTGACCTTTTCCAGTAATTCTTCAGACGCCATATTTCCTCCTTTCCTTGTAGATTACAAGAGAATAGCTTACACTCTTCTTTAAATAATGCTCTTTATGAGTTAAAGGATGTAGTCTATTCTCTTTATGATTTTTCTTTTATAGAAACTTAAATATATGTACTATTTTATTTCTTATGCTTCGCTGCTTTCATAAATTTCTTAGTCTGTTCTAATACAGGGCCCAAGAATTTCCCGGTATAGCTTTCTTTCACCTTAGCAATTTCCTCAGGCGTGCCAGTAGCCACGATAGTACCACCGCGATTACCACCTTCAGGACCAAGATCGATGATGTGGTCCGCCATTTTAATAACATCTAAGTTATGTTCGATAACGACAACTGTATCGCCACCCTCTACGAGTTGTTGCAATACATGTAACAACTTACGAATATCTTCAGCATGAAGACCTGTAGTAGGCTCATCGAGGATATATAGAGTTTTACCGGTGCTACGACGAGCTAACTCTGTAGCTAATTTAACCCGTTGAGCCTCACCACCAGATAATGTTGTAGCTGCTTGACCTAAACGGATATACCCAAGACCCACCTCTTGGAGGGTAACCATCTTACGATTAATTTTAGGTATGGCACTAAAGAATTCTACCGCATCATCTACGGTCATATCTAATACATCAGCAATGGATTTACCTTTATACTTAACCTCCAAGGTTTCACGATTATATCGCGCCCCTTTGCAAACTTCACAAGGCACATATACATCTGGTAAGAAATGCATTTCAATCTTGATAATACCATCACCACGGCAAGCCTCACATCGACCGCCTTTTACGTTAAAGCTAAAACGACCTTGTTTATAGCCACGCATCTTAGCTTCTGGCGTTTGACTATATAATTCGCGAATCGCATCAAATACACCTGTGTATGTAGCTGGATTGGAACGAGGTGTACGCCCGATAGGGCTTTGATCAATATTGATGATTTTATCAATATGTTCAATGCCTCGAATCTCTTTATGAGCTCCCACCTTATGATAAGAACGATACAACTGATTGGCTAATCCTTTATAAAGGATTTCATTGATTAAGGTAGACTTACCAGAACCACTAACCCCCGTAACGACAGTAAATAATCCTATCGGAAATTTTACATTAATATTATGTAAATTATTTTCCTTCGCACCGCGAATTTCAATGCAATTCTTGCCTGGTTTGCGGCGTTCTTCGGGAAGTGCTATAAACTTACGACCACTTAAGTACTGACCAGTAATAGAGTTTTCTACCTTCATCACTTCCTCAACAGTACCAGCTGCAATGATTTGACCACCATGTTCACCTGCTCCGGGACCGATGTCTACTAAATAATCAGCAGCGCGCATCGTATCCTCATCATGTTCTACAACAAGCAAGGTATTTCCTAAATCACGTAGCCCTTTTAATGTATCGATGAGGCGATCATTATCACGTTGATGTAAACCTATAGACGGCTCATCTAGGATATATAATACACCTACTAAGCCTGAGCCAATCTGTGTGGCCAACCGAATACGCTGTGCTTCACCACCAGATAATGTGCCTGCACTACGGTTCATTGTTAGGTAATCGAGGCCTACATTATTAAGGAAACCTAACCGAGCATTGATTTCCTTCAAAATTTGAGCGCCAATGACTTGTTCACGCTCTGTTAATTGTAGATGCCCAAAGAAATCTAATGCTTCCTTTATAGTTAATTGTGTGACCTCATTGATATTCTTATCCCCTACGGTAATAGCCAATACTTCAGGTTTTAGACGAGCACCATGGCAAGTAGTACACGGCTTAATGGACATAAACTTTTCAAATTCTTCACGCATAGAATCTGTAGAGGCTTCACTATGACGGCGCTTAACCATCGGTAAAATGCCTTCGTACTCAGTAAAGAATTCCTTTATTTCACCTCTCATATTTTCATAGGTGAAACTTACCTTATCCGTCGTACCGTACATTACTTTTTTCTGTAATGCTTTTGGCAATTCATCATAGTTGGAGTCTAAGGAATATCCATTAGCTTTTAATAGGCCTTCTACTTGACGCATAAACCAAGCATTAGGATTAGAGCTCAATGCTTGCACACAACCATCGGCAAAGCTAATGGATCCATCTGGAATAACGCGCTCCTCATCAACCTCCATAGTAGAACCAATCCCTAAACAGGATGGACATGCACCAAATGGACTATTAAATGAGAACATACGTGGTTCAATCTTAGGTAGCGAAATATGACAATCCGGGCACGCAAAATGTTGGCTATACATATGTTCAGGTCCATCTACCTCTTGAATCACAACGATGCCTTCCGCCCATTTTGATGCAGTCTCCATAGAGTCAGCCAACCGGGATTCAATGCCTTCTTTTACAACGAGGCGGTCTACTACGATATCGATGGAGTGTTTTTTATTTTTCTCTAATACGATTTCTTCGTCCAAGGTACGCACTACACCATCTACGCGAGCACGAACAAAGCCTTCTTTGCGAAGTTGTTCAAATACCGATTTATGTTCTCCCTTTTTACCTTGAATCATAGGGGCTAGCACTAAAACCTTAGTACCTTCAGGAAAGCTCATTACATCATCTGTCATTTGTTGTATTGTTTGTTGTGTAATAGGCTTACCACACTCTGGGCAATGTGCATGACCCACGCGTGCAAATAAAAGACGTAAATAGTCGTAAATCTCCGTTACGGTACCAACCGTAGAGCGAGGGTTACGACTCGTCGTCTTTTGGTCGATAGAAATGGCTGGAGATAAACCTTCAATATAATCGACATCGGGTTTATCCATTTGTCCCAAGAATTGACGTGCATACGCAGACAGGGACTCAACATAGCGACGTTGCCCTTCTGCGTAAATCGTATCAAATGCTAAGGATGATTTACCAGAGCCACTGAGTCCAGTCAAGACGATAAACTGATCACGTGGCAAGGATATATCAATATTTTTTAGGTTATGCTGACGCGCACCTTTTACAATCAATTGGTCTTTCATTATCTTTCCTATTTAAAGAGATGATACCAAATGGCATCATCTCTCTGATTACTAACATGAAATAATATATGTATATTATCGCACATATAGTCTATATAATCTATGTGTTTTCTTACAATCTTTTAAAATTGTTCCTAAGATTTACTTTTTGGACCTGTCCGCTTTCTAGATTTAGTAGAAACAGGCTTCTTCAACTTGCTATCTCCTGCACTATGCATATCGGACCATTGTTGACGTAATACGCCCAGTTGATCACGTAATTTAGCAGCGGTTTCAAATTCAAGCTGCTTGGCGGCAGCCTTCATTTGACGATCTAGCTCTTCAATCTTATTGTATAATTCTTCCGGTGTTATATCTGCCACTTTAGGTGCTGATATATCTTGAACATATGATTCGTGTCCATGATCCATGCTCTCTGAGGATTTTTTTTGTTTTCCTTTTTTCGGTGAAAGTCCCTTTCCATCGGTTACCATATCTTCTTCGATTTTCGTTAATTCGATTAGCTCTTTTACATCTTTAGATACAGATTTAGGCGTAATATTATGTTCAATATTATAAGCCTCTTGCACGGCACGACGACGGTCAGTTTCATCGATAGCCCGTTGCATAGAACCTGTTACACGATCTGCGTACATGATAACATGACCATTCACATTACGAGCCGCACGACCTATAGTTTGAATCATAGCCGTATCGGAACGCAAGAAACCTTCCTTATCCGCATCTAAGATAGCAACCAAAGAAACCTCTGGCATGTCGAGACCTTCACGAAGCAAGTTAATACCTACCAGTACATCAAATACACCAGCCCGCAAATCTCGAATGATTTCAGCCCGCTCAATAGTAACAATATCGGAATGAAGGTAACGAACTCGTACGCCCATTTCCTTCAAGAATTCCGTTAAATCCTCAGCCATCTTCTTCGTCAAGGTCGTAACGAGAACACGCTCATTCTTGGCAGCTCGCTTGTGAATCTCTCCAAGCAAGTCATCCATTTGCCCCTTTATAGGACGAATTTCTATAGATGGATCTAATAAGCCCGTAGGACGAATGATTTGCTCTGCAATATTCGTTTCAACTTCCATTTCGTATGGGCCAGGTGTTGCCGATACGTAAACAATTTGATTGATACGCTCTACAAATTCATCGAATTGAAGTGGTCTATTATCGAGTGCAGATGGAAGACGGAACCCGTATTCTATAAGAGATTCTTTACGCGCACGGTCACCATTGTACATAGCTCGAATTTGAGGCATCGTCACATGAGACTCGTCCACCATGATAAGGAAATCATCTGGAAAATAATCAATCAATGTAAACGGTGCTTCCCCAGCCTTGCGTTCAGACATATGACGTGAATAATTTTCGATGCCCGAGCAATAGCCCATCTCTTGCATCATTTCTATATCATAACGCGTACGCTGTTCTAAGCGCTGAGCCTCCAATAGACGGTCAGCAGCTTTTAATTTCGCTAACTGCTCATCTAGTTCGGCTTCAATACGCTCTACGGCAATATTCATCTTCTCTTTCGTCGTCACATAGTGAGATGCTGGATAGACAGCAACGTGCTTTCGTTCCGCAATAACTTCACCCGTCAAGGAATCTACCTCTACGAGGCGGTCGATTTCATCACCAAAGAGCTCCACACGAATAGCTCTTTCACTATAAGCAGCAGGGAAAATATCAATTGTATCCCCTTGTACACGGAAGGTGCCGCGAATAAAGTTCATATCATTTCTTGTATATTGAATATCTACTAGTTTAGCTAAAATTTCATCGCGCGATTTCGTTTGACCTAAGCGTAAGGACAATACAAGATCGGAATAGTCCTCAGGGTCACCTAAGCCATAAATACAGCTAACAGAAGCAACAATAATGACATCGCGACGCTCAAAAAGACTCATTGTAGCACTATGTCGTAGTTTATCAATTTCATCATTAATAGACGCATCCTTCTCGATATAGGTATCACTAGAAGGAATATAGGCCTCCGGTTGATAAAAATCGTAGTAAGATACAAAATATTCTACCGCATTATTAGGGAAGAAACTTTTAAACTCGCTACATAACTGAGCAGCCAAAGTTTTATTGTGAGCAATGATCAAGGTCGGCTTTTGAACTGCCTCAATAACCTTGGCCATTGTAAAGGTCTTACCAGTACCAGTGGCACCGAGCAAAACTTGGGCCCATTCACCGCGTTCAATGCCTTCTGTTAAAGATTGAATCGCAGTAGGTTGGTCCCCTGTAGGCGCAAAGGGCGCCTCCACTTTAAATGGTTGGCCCCCCTCGTAATTATATGTACTATGCTTCATTACTGTTCATCCTGATGTTTACGGATGGCTTTCATTTCTTCATCCGTCAAACGACGACCTGCATTTTCCGCTTGATTCAATGTATCCTCACCTTCTAAGACTTCGATGAGCATAGCAATAGAAAAACGATCTAATGTAGGTGTGGTCTTTTGGATTTCATCAGCCATCATCCAATCTGATTCAGTATAGTTATTAATACGATCTGTAATTTCTTCCCAGTTTGAAAGTAGCAATCGCGTAATGGGGCGATATAGTTCAATACCAAAGTACTCGATTAAGCTAACAATCTTATTCATATTTTCTAGGCTAACATTACATTCATTTTTTTTATTTTCAGATTCTACATATTCAAGTAAGAATTCCCGGTTATATTTATTTGTCACCTTGAATCATTCCTTTATTAAATAATGCATTAGCAAATTCTTTTGCATTAAATGGACGCAAGTCATCCATACCTTCGCCAACGCCAATCCAGCGTACTGGTACGCCTAGTTCCTCTTTAATAGAGATAACTACACCACCTTTAGCTGTACCATCTAATTTAGTTACTACAATACCATTTACTGGCACGGCTTGACCAAATAATTTAGCTTGGCTTACTGCATTTTGACCCGTAGTACCATCTAATACGAGCAATGTTTGATGTGGCGCACCTTCTACGTGGTTATTCGCTACGCGTCCCATCTTTTTAAGCTCTTCCATAAGGTTAACCTTAGTATGTAGACGACCAGCCGTATCTACGATAACGAGGTCTGCATTACGAGCTTTCGCAGCTTCCATTGCATCATATACAACGGCAGCAGGATCTGCGCCCTCTTTATGTTTAACAATCGGCACACCAACGCGATCAGCCCAAATGGATAATTGGTCAGCTGCAGCAGCACGGAATGTATCACCTGCTGCAATGATAACCTTTTTACCTTCTTTAGTATAATAATTAGCCAATTTAGCGATTGTCGTTGTTTTACCGACACCATTTACACCAACTACGAGGATAACCTCAGGATGATGCAAAGTAATTTCATCTTCTTGATCGATGAGCATTTCCGTGATGCGGTCTTCCATGAACGGCATTACATCGCCTGTATGATTGATGATACCTTCTGTTACACCACGACGAATTTCTTTCATCAAGTATTCTGTCGTCTTAGGGCCTAGATCACTAGTAAGCATAACTGCTTCTAAATCATCTAAAAAATCATCATCGATTTGCGCATAACCAATAACGATGCTTTCTACATTTTTTACAAAAGACTTACGAGTTTTTTCTAAACCGTCTTTAATTCTATCAAAGAATCCAAATGCCATTATGCTAGATCCTCCTTCACATCTTCAAATGCTACTGTTAATAATCGCGATACACCGCGTTCCACCATTGTTACCCCTTGAAGTACTTCGGCAGCTTCCATCGTCTTTTTACGGTGAGATACAACGATAAATTGTGTTTCTTTATTTACTCGATTTAAGTAGGAACTAAATCGTTCAACATTGGCTTCGTCAAGCGCCGCGTCAACTTCGTCAAGTACGCAGAACGGAGCTGGACGATAATCGAGGAATGAGAACAATAAAGCGATAACCGTAAGAGCACGTTCACCACCCGATAAAAGTGTCAATTGTTGACGCTTTTTCCCTGGTGGTTGAATATAGAAATCGATACCACCCGTCAAAATATTATCTGGATCAGTCAGTACAATTTGCGCAGTACCACCGCCAAACAATTGGCTGAATACCTCTTGGAATCTACGGCCTACCACATCCAATACATCGTATAGCTGTGTACTCATAGCCTTATCCATTTCGGCAATAACCGCCTGTAATTGCGTCTTTGCCGTATCTAAATCAGCTAATTGTGTGGTTAAGAAATCATATCGTTCTTTAGTCTCTTCATATTCCTCAACGGCATTTGGATTGACTGGACCCAATTCGGCAATTTCGGCCATCAACCGAGCTTGCTCATCCTTCCAATCATTAACGGAACCTTCAATGCGAAGGGCTTGAGCATCTTCCAATGTAAAGCCTAGCTCTTGTAATTCTTCTATAAAGCGCTCACAATCCATGCGATGACGTGTAATTTTACCTTCCATATCAACAAGACGACCTTGCACCACTTTATAGCGTTGATTCAATCGGTCTTGCTCACTGAGGATAGATTCCATTTCCTCGCGCCCCGTAGATGTTTTATCATAGGCTTCATCACGAAGAGCACGTAATCGTTCAACCTCAGCCGTAGCAGAGGCCAACTCTTGTTCTGCAACTTCCTGAGCCTTAGGTATTTCCTCTTCATAGCGTTGTGTAGTACTAACTAACAAATTACGAAGTGGTGTTAAGCGCTCAATAATACTAGAAATAGACTGATTACGCTGTTCACGTTGTGTTTCCCGTTCCTGAATGGTATGTCGCAAGGTATCACAAGTAAGGCGAACTTCTGTAAAAGCTTCATACGCCTCTTGTTGCACCTTTTGCAACACAGTCAATCGATCCATCAACGCCCCTTGATTACCATCCACACCATGATTCTCTTGCAAGGAAGCTAATGCTGTTTCTTGATCTTTCAAGTTAGCAGTTGTAGTAGCCAAATCAATATCAATTTGTACTAAACGTTGCTCTTCTTCTGAAAGAACACGTTTCTTACGATCTATCTGATGTTGTATATTTTGTACCTTTGTTTCACTAGCCACATAGAGTAAGTTCGTATGTTGATAGATTTCATCAAGGCTAGCTCGTTCTTTTTCAGCCTCTTCAACCCGTTTTTCTAGATTTTCTAAGCTAGCTGTTAAGGAACGGATTTGTTCTTCAATTTGTACAAGCTCTTGTTCAAGACTAGCTGCTTCTTCCTTACGGCTCAATACAGAGGCGCGCTTACGCTTCGTAGCACCACCGGTTAAAGAACCACCCGGTTGGAACTGTTCACCCGTAAGGGTTACAATACGCAATTGCTGATTGTATTTTTTCTGTAATCCAATAGCATCATCCATGGAGGATACTACTAAGGTACGGCCCAATAAATACTGGAAAATATGAGCGTACTTATTATCAAAGGAGATACAATCAACAGCAGTGCCTAATACACAGCTTTCATTTAGAGCCGGTGTATCATAAGGTTTTCCTTTTACAGAATCCATAGGCAAGAAGGTTACGCGACCACCTTGGATAGATTTCAAGTAATTTACACCCTCAGCCGCTGCACGAGCCGTAGTAGTTACAACGTGGTTAACACTGCCGCCTAATGCCGTTTCAATAGCCGTAGTATATTTGTCCTCTACCGTAAAGAGATCACCAACAGCGCCTGTGATTTGTTCGCGCCAAGAACCTTTACCATTTAAGATATTCTTTGTACCTTCTAAATAACCTTCATGTTGTTCTTCCCATTGGGCTAATAGTTCGATACGACCTTTAACACGTTGCTCTTGGGTACGTAATTTTTGTAATTCTTTACGTTCCTCACGAGCTTGTATAGCTGCTTCTTTACCACCATCAACGAGGGCTTGTCGTTGTGCAGAAATAGCATTAAACTTTTGGCCTAGCGCTTCAAATTCAGAACGAGCGACTTGAAGTTCACTATCTACCTGTGCTATCTCAGATTCTAGAATAGCACATTGATTTTTGCTTTCTACCTTGCGAGCTTCTAAGCTTCGAATACTAGCCTTAGCCGTTTCAATAGCACTCACAACTTCTAATTGACGTTGCTCAAAAGCCTCTCGATTGGATTGCAAGGATTGGAACTTAGCTTGTTCTGCCCTTACATCTTCAACAGCCTTTTTGTAGGTCGCTTCTAATTCTTCTAAATTAGACTCTTTCTCTACTAATTGAGCACTTTCATCTTGAATCAATTGATTTAAGATGCGCAATTGTTGCTCCTCGCCTTTTTGCGTAGCCTCTAGCTCGCTAATGCGCATAGACGTTTCATCTAATTCACGGCGCGCTGTTTTTAGTTGCTCTTCTAAGAGACGTAAGTGACCAGATAAGCGTTCTTCATCACGTTGCTTTTCAGTATACTGAGCCTCCCACAACTTAAGCTGTTCCTGCTCTTTTGACGAAGACGATTGCAATTCGTGACGACGAGCCTCTAATTTAGACAATTCAGTTTGAAGCTCAATTTCTTCATCTTTAAAGGCAATATTATCATTTTCAAAACGCGTTAAAAGACGATCAGAGGTTTTATAATTGTGAAAGCCTAATGCCCCATCATAATCGCGCTTTGTGCGGCTTAAGGTCATATATTTTTTAGTCTTTTCCGCTTTTTCAGACAAAGGTCCTAATTGCTCTTCAATGGTAGCCATTACGTCTCGTACACGCTCCATATTACGATCTGTACTGGCAATACGACGCAATGCATCTTCTTTATTGATCTTAAAGCGAGAAATACCTGCTACATCTTCAAAGATAAGGCGCCGTTCTTCAGGTTTAGAATTTAAAATAGCATCAATTCGGTTCTGCCCAATGATAGCCATGGAGTCTCTACCAAGACCGGTATCTGCTAGTAAAAGATGTATGTCCTTTAAACGACAAGATCGCTTATTAATGAGGAACTCACTTTCACCAGTGCGGTATATACGGCGTGTAATGGCTACCTCAGCCATATCTATATCTAATTGTTGGTCACTATTGTCAAACACAAGTGTAACCTCAGCAGCGCTCATAGGTTTGCGCTTTTCCGTACCAGAGAAAATAATATCCTCTGCTTTTTGACCGCGCAAATTACGGACATTGGATTCTCCCAATACCCATTTCATAGCATCCGTAATATTACTTTTACCACTTCCGTTAGGACCAATAACGGCAGTCATTCCTGGTGAGAATTTTACAATCGTTTTATCCGCAAACGATTTAAAGCCCTTTAATTCCAACCGAAGTAATTGCATGACTGCCTCCTTTCTACCAACAACCTTAAATAATCATATCTTTTATTATAACACATATTGTAGGCCATCAATACAGCACCGAACGGTATTTCTCGTACTTTCTTCACACCAGCTTATACTATATTGTGGGTATAATTCTGCAAAATATAATACATTTCGATTATTAAGCCCTCGCACCTTAGATGTTAAGCGTCTCGGATAAGAAATAACAATATTATGCTGTACTGCAATACCATTATTCCTAATATAATTTGTTCTATCATTATTAGTGTTATCTATACATCCACTATTATCAACATTAACTCTACTTAATTTTAAGCTTCCATAAGTAGCATCTTCAATTAAACTAAAACAATCATTACTTATTAAGTACTTATACTGAGATACATGCTCATCAATACAACGTTCAATTCGCTGCTTATACTGTTCGTTCACAACCAGCTCCCCCATAGCGGGCTCATATGGCCCCGCTACTAAGCTATTTCTGGAATCTAATTCTTCTGTACTTTGTAAACCCGTGCGAATGACTTCAATACCATGCTGTTCAAACCAATCTTTTAAAAATGAACAATACTGTATAGCTAGCTCAGTACTTAGTGGTTCATATTCTCCAGCTCTATACTGGTCGGCTAGCTCTGTATTTTCTATAACTAGTACGGGATAGATACGTACAAAATCAGGTCGTAATGCGGCTACTGCAATGGCCGTTTCTATTATGGTTTGCCATGTCTCTCCTTTTAGTCCTGGTAAAAGTTGAACCCCAACGGTCATATCACGATGTTTTAATCGTGTAACAGCCTCTACTACCTCTTGTGCCGTGTGCCCCCTCTTAGCATCGACTAAAATACCATCATTCATAGACTGCACACCAAGTTCTACAGTTTTTACTCCATAAGACTGTAATAATGTAATCGCTTCACCACCTACAGCATCAGGTCTTGTAGAGCAACGTATGCCATCAATGAGGCCCTGTTGAAGCATTTCATAGGCAGGCATTAATAATTTATGTTGTAAATCTTTAGTAATAGCCGTAAATGATCCACCATAAAAGGCAACCTCCCAAAACTTTTCATTCCGCTTTGTTCCTACATAGTCTTTGATTGTTTGTTGTATATATTCTGGAGTTAGGTGACTAATACCAGATTGGCCCGTAATACGAGATTGATTACAAAATGTACACACATAGGGACAACCTACGTGAGGTATAAAAAAGGGAATCATACCAAATGGTTTCATAGACACCTCCTCTTCTTATGTAAAAATTATTATTCATCTATTATTATATAGATTATTGTTCATCTATCATTATATAGATCATTATTCATCTACCATTATATAGATTATTACTCACATACTATATATTACTCACATACTATTATACAAAAAAAAGCGCCATTCGGCGCTTTTCTATTTATCAGCCATCAACTTTTCTAAAGTCAATTGAGCCGCATGTTGTTCTGCAATTTTTTTACTTTTACCAGAGCCGGCCTCGTAAGTAACACCATTAATTTCAACCTCCATATGGAAGGTTTTAGCATGATCGGGACCACTTTCACTGAGCAAATGATAGACAATATGTTTATCCCCATCACGTTGCACATATTCTTGTAATAATGTCTTATAATCTTTGCCCCGCTTACCTTCTAAGGCTTGCATGATATAGGTAGTTAAATGCTTTAAAACAAAGGCCATAGCCGTTTGATAATCTGTAGAAATATAAATGGCACCGATGAGAGACTCAAAGGTATCCGCTAATATAGAGTTTCGATCGTTACCACCGGAAGCGCGTTCTCCATGACCGAGCAATAAATATTGTCCTAGTTGCAAAGAACGACTCACAGATGCTAAAGAATCCTCACACACTGTAGCGGCCTTAATTTTCGTTAAATTACCTTCAGCCATATCTGGATATGTCTTAAATAGGTATTCCCCAATAATAAGATCCAAAACAGCATCGCCTAAAAACTCTAATCGCTGATTGTGATGAATATGCTTTGATTTATGTTCATTCGCATAAGAAGTATGTGTAAAAGCACAATCTATAATGGATATATCTGACACAGGTATGTCTAAACGAGCAACAAGCTCATGAAGAGATTCTTCACGAGCTTGTGTTATCTTACTCTTATGCGTTTCGATAGTAACCATTAAGCTTCATAACGGCGAATGCAAAGTGTACCGTTATGACCACCAAAACCGAAAGAGTTAGAAAGTGCACATTTTACTTGAAGTTCACGTGCGCCTTCACGAACATAGTCCAGATCCAAACCTTCATCAGGATTGTCACAGTTAATTGTAGGGTGAACTTTACCAGTTTCGATAGCCATCGCCATTACGATAGTTTCAATAGCACCAGCAGCACCTAACAAGTGACCTGTCATGGATTTTGTAGAGTTAACAGCGATATTTTTAGCGTGATCGCCGAACAATTCTTTAATAGCCAATGTTTCATTTTGGTCATTAAGGCCAGTAGATGTACCATGAGCATTGATGTAGTTAACGTCTTTAGGATCGATACCTGCATCTTTAATTGCTAATTCCATACATTTCCGAGCTTGAACACCGCCTGGAGCTGGTGCAGTGATATGGTAAGCATCACCATTGCTACCATAGCCCACAACTTCAGCATAGATATGCGCACCGCGTGCTTTTGCGTGTTCTAATTCTTCAAGAACTACGATACCAGCACCTTCACCCATTACGAAACCATCACGGTCACGGTCAAATGGACGGGACGCCTTTGTTGGCTCATCATTGCGTGTAGACATAGCTTTCATAGCCGCAAAACCAGCTACAGCAGCCGGAGATACCGCAGCCTCAGTACCACCAGCAAACATCACATCAGCATCTCCACGTTGGATGATACGGAATGCATCGCCAATCGCATTTGTACCAGAAGTACAAGCAGTTACGTCTGTAATAACTGGACCTTTAAGACCAAGGCGAATAGATACGCGTGCAGATGTCATATTTGCAATCATCATAGGTACTGCAAATGGACTTACGCGGCCAGGACCTTTTTCGAATAATGTTTCATACACCTCATGGATAGAGTCAATGCCGCCTATACCTGTACCAACTACAGTACCACAGCGATCTAAATCTGCTTTATCTAAATCAAGATCAGCATCTTCACAAGCAAGAACAGCTGCACCGATAGCAAATTCTACAGAACGGTCCATACGACGAGCTTCTTTCTTGTCTACCCCATAGTTTGTAATATCAAAATCTTTTACTTCACCCGCAATGCGTGTTGCATAGTCAGATGCGTCAAAGCGTGTAATCGGCCCAATACCAGATTGACCTGCCAATAACGCATTGTAGAAGTTCTCTTTACCGATACCTACAGGAGTCACTGCCCCTAAGCCAGTAATTACTACACGTTTTTCCAATTATTCCACCTCTTATAGCTATACAGCCCTTTAAATTAATCAATCTCTGCTACTTGCTGTTTTAATTGAGCAAAGATATCTTTAACTGGCATAATCCTATCGACTTTTCTCATATTATTGCCAGAGAACACCAACCCCGTTTCCACATCACCTTGTTGTGCGCGAGAAAGAGCACGGATAATGCAGAATTTATGGGAACAATGTTTTAAACAGTTATCACACACCGTTGGAGGCGCTACAGTACCATCTAAAACAGATTCAGCAAATTTGTTTTTTATTGCTTGACCAGGCAAACCAACAGGACTTTGAATCAATACTATATCCTCAGGGTTTGTAGCTCGTACATACATTTTTTTCAATTCATCAGATGCATTACATTCATCAGAAGCAGCAAAACGGCTACCCATTTGAACACCACTAGCACCAATTTTTAACATTTCAACGATATCACGGCCATCTAGAACACCACCAGCAGCAATTACTGGAATGTTTTTTACCGCTGCTACAACTTCGGGAACGATTTCTCGAGCGGAACGATCCGTCCCCAAGTGTCCACCAGCTTCACAGCCTTCTACGATTACAGCTGCAGCACCTAAACCTTCAGAAATGCGAGCTAATTTTGCGGACGAAACAATTGGTACAATAGGAGTACCAGACTCTTTGCCCATTGCGAACATATCTCTTGAAAAACCAGCACCTGCTACTACAAGATCAATGCCTTCTTCGATGGCAGTCTTTACTAAGCCAGCAAATTGAGTTGCTGCTACCATCGCATTTATACCAATAATACCCGTAGGTGATAATTTTCTAGCTAATTGTATTTCGTATCGTAATTCATCGAAAGGCAAGCCCGATGCCGCAATAAGGCCGATACCACCTTCATTTGCAACGGCTGCTGCCAAGCGAGCTGTAGACAATCTAATCGCCATACCACCTTGAATAATAGGTACTTTGGCCACTAGATTCCCAATGCGAAGTTCAGGGAGCTTCACTATCAAATCCTCCTGTAAATAAAACCGGTTGGGAGGCCACTCGGCCTCCCGTTCGGTTGAATTGTTAGCTTTACAGCTTATTTAGCAGAATCAATATATTCTACTGTATCCTTAACGGTTTTAATTTTTTCTGCAACGTCGTCAGGGATTTCAACATTGAATTCTTCTTCAAATGCCATGATCAATTCAACGATATCTAAGGAGTCAGCGCCTAAGTCGTCGATGAATGTAGAATCAATGGTAACTTCAGCTTCATCAACGCCTAATTGTTCCACAACGATTGCTTTAACTTTATCGAAAGTGTTCATTAGTGGTTCACCTCCTTTCAAAGTGTATTTATATATAGTCTAATTTTACAACTACATTACCATGCCACCATCAACATTGATGACTTGACCCGTAATATAATTAGCAAAATCGCTAGCAAGGAATGTTGCTACTGTTGCTACTTCTTCGGCATCAGCCATACGGCCCAACGGAATTTGAGTAACCATAGCTTCTTTAACTTTTTCTGGTAATACATCAGTCATATCTGTATTGATAAAGCCTGGTGCAATAGCATTAACTGTAATACCACGGCTAGCCAATTCTTTAGCACAGGATTTAGTAAAACCAATTACGCCCGCTTTAGAAGCAGCATAGTTAGTTTGACCAGCATTACCTATAACACCAACAACAGATGTCATGTTAATAATATGACCAGAACGTTGTTTCATCATGATTTTAGATACTGCTTTAGTTACCAAGTAAACACCTTTTAGGTTGATATCGATAACAGCATCAAAATCTTCGTCTTTCATTCGCATTAACAAACCGTCACGCGTAATCCCCGCATTATTCACGAGAATATCAATGTGACCAAATTCTTTATGAGCTTCTTCCACCATGGAAGCAACTTCATCTACATTGGCTACATTGGCTTTAATTTTAATGGCTTTGCGGCCTAACGCTTGTACAGCTTCAACAGTTTCTTGCGCTGCACCTTCACTACCGCTATAGTTTACTACAACATCAGCACCAGATTGTGCTAAATTGATAGCTACAGCGCGACCAATGCCACGGGATGCGCCAGTTACAATGGCTACTTTACCCTCTAAATGCATTTTATCGAACCCCCTTCAAAAATTCAAGCGTTTTCTCTAAGGATGCAATGTCTTCAACATTGGCTAATTCCATATCTTTGTTAATCTTTTTAGTAAAACCTGTAAGTACTTTACCAGGCCCCACTTCAACAAAGCGAGTAACACCAAAGTTTACCATTTCAGCTACACAATCTTCCCATAAAACAGGGTTAGCGGCTTGAGTAACTAAGGACTCTTTAATGTCATTGGCATTAGTCAAAATCTTACCAGTAACATTTGCAACTACAGGAATTTGTGCATCACTCACTTGGATCTTATCCAATTCTTCCTTTAACCGAAGAGCTGCTGGTTCCATCAAACGGCTGTGGAATGGAGCACTCACCGGAAGCATTACTGCACGTTTCGCTCCTGCTTCTTTCATTTTTTCAGCTGCTGTTTCCACCGCTGCAGTTTCACCGGCAATAACGATTTGTCCAGGGCAATTGAAGTTAACTGCTTGTACAGAACCTACAGAAGCATTTACTTCTTCACAAATTTCTACAACTTGCTCACGAGGTAATGCCAAAATTGCCGCCATAGCGCCTTTACCCAATGGCACAGCTTCTTGCATATATTCACCGCGTTTATGAACTACATATACTGCGTCTTTAAAGTTCAATACACCGGCTGCTACTAGAGCACTATACTCACCAAGACTATGCCCGCCTACGATATCAGGCGTAAAGCCTTGTTCTTTTAGAATTTCATAACAAGCTACGGATGCAGTCAAAATAGCTGGTTGTGTATTTGCTGTTTTAACGAGCTCTGTATCAGGACCTTCGAAGCATAATTTACTGATGGAATAACCAAGTGCTTCGTCAGCCTCTTCAAAACGTTGTTTTACAATAGGATACGCATTATACAAATCTTGTAACATGCCTACTTTTTGAGAACCTTGACCAGGAAAAACAAATGCCGTTTTCATTAGGGGCCTCCTTATTTACTAAGACCTTGAAGATTCTTAATCACTGTTTCAGCTTCAGTCATGATATCCTTAATGATAGTTTCACATGGTTTAACATCTGTTAACATACCAGAAATTTGACCGATCATTACAGAACCTTCTTTTACATTACCATCAATAGCAGCTAAACGAAGTGTGCCAGCGCCTAATGCTTCTAATTCCTCTTTAGAACCACCACTAAATTCAAGGGATTTATATTTATGAGCTAACGCATTATCTATAATACGTACAGGATGACCTGTTGTTAAGCCAGTCATAACTGTAGCACGATCTTTTGCTTTCAACACAGCATTTTTATAATTTTCATGGGCAATACATTCTTCGGATAATACGAATCGTGTCCCCATTTGTACCGCTTTAGCACCTAATGCAAATGCCGCAGCCATACCACGACCATCTGCAATACCTCCAGCAGCAATAACTGGTACATCTACAGCATCAACTACTTGAGGGATTAATGCCATAGTTGTAATATCACCTACGTGACCGCCAGACTCTGTACCTTCAGCAATAATTGCATCAATACCGCCACGTAATAAGCGCTTTGCAAGTAATACTGATGCAACTACAGGAATAACTTTTGTACCAATTTCTTTCAATGCGGGAACATAAACACCAGGATTACCTGCACCTGTAGTAATAACAGGAACACGTTCTTCCACAACTACTTCCATAACCTCTTTTACAAATGGAGACATGAGCATAATATTACAGCCAAAAGGCTTGCTAGTGCGCTCTTTTAATTTATGGATTTCATTACGGAAAATATCAGGAGGCATATGACCAGCACCAATAATCCCAAGGCCACCAGCTTCAGAAACGGCTGCCGCTAATTCTGCAGTACCGAGCCAAGCCATGCCACCTTGAAAGATTGGATACTCAATCTGCAATAAATCACAAATGTCAGTCTTAATCATCTTGATGTGTCCTCCTTAATACCATTTCAAGACCAGGCTTGCCCATGTTAGGCCTGCACCAAATCCTGCAAACGCAACATTATCACCGCGTTTGAAACGTCCCTCGCGATTAGCTTCATCAAGTGCAATCGCTACAGACGCGGCAGATGTATTACCATACTTATGTAAATTAACAAAAACTTTTTCCATCGGCAGATGTAAACGTTTGGCTGCCGAATCAATAATACGAATATTCGCTTGATGAGGAATGAAGTAATCTAATTCATTTAACTCCATATCAGCACGTTCTAAGGATTTTAAAACCGTGCGTCCCATCGTTTTAACGGCAAATTTATATACTTCAGGGCCATCCATATGAATAAATGTTAAGCCCTCTTCTACGCGTTGATCATTTGCTACTACAGCAGTGCCACCTGCAGGAATGCAAAGCGCTGATCCTCCAGTGCCATCGGCGCCCATGTCAATACCTTTAATGCCATAGCCTTCAGGTACTTCAGATACTACTGCAGCCCCAGCACCATCACCAAAGAGGATACATGTACCACGATCATTCCAGTTTACTCGACGAGAAAGAATTTCTGCCCCCACAACGAGTACTTTTTTATAAATACCAGAGCTAATATAACTAGCAGCAGTAATCAATCCATATACAAACCCAGAGCACGCCGCTTGTAAATCATAGGCTGCAGCGTTTTTAGCTCCTAAGTTTGCTTGCAATACACAAGCTGCCGAAGGAATAATCATATCTGGTGTTAAGGTAGCAAAGATAATCATGTCGATATCCTCTGCAGAGACATTAGCCATTTGCATAGCTTTTTTTGCTGCCTCGGTCGCCATATAGGATGTATTCATACCTTCCGGTGCAATGCGTCGTTCTTCTATACCCGTACGCTCTCTAATCCATTGATCATTGGTATCAACCATTTTTTCAAGATCAAAGTTTGTTACTACATTGTCAGGAAGGAAGCTCCCAGTACCAATGATTCCTACAGGTTTATTCATCATAGTCATACTTTAAGGCTCCTTCAATATCCATCGTTTCTCTTATGTGTTGAATAATTTTACGCTCTACTAAATCACTAGCAATTTCAATAGCAGTTTTTATTTCTTTTGCTTTAGAACTACCATGAGCAATCATGAATACCCCATTAACTCCTAAGAGCGGAGCACCACCATTTTCTGTGTGATCCAAACGTTTTGCCATCTTTTTCAAGGCTGGCTTTACAAGCATAGCTCCTATCTTGGCGAAAATACTTCCTGCCATGATGCTATCCTTTACTAATTGCGTAAGACCTGTTACTAAACCTTCCGCAAATTTAAGTACCACATTGCCTACGAATCCATCACATACGACAACATCAACGGTACCTTTAGGAATATCGCGACCTTCAATATTACCTTTAAAATTGATAGTCTTCATACCCTCCAAAATCGGATACGTCGCCAATACGACATCGTTCCCCTTTGTGGCCTCTTCACCAATATTTAACAATCCCACAGTAGGATTTTCTTTTCCTAATAAAAGCTTAGCGTATTCAGAGCCCATTAAAGCTCCTTGTACAAGATGTTTAGGTTTACAATTAGAATTTGCACCAGAATCTAACATAACTGTTATACCACTTACCGTTGGCATTGGAGTTGCAATGACAGGGCGATCAATACCTTTAATGCGACCAAGCCCAAATAAAGCCGCTGCAACAGCAGCTCCCGTACTACCTGGAGCAATCACAGCATCACAACGATTATCCCGAACCAACGAAGTAGCGACCACAACAGATGCATCTTTTTTCTTGCGCAATGCTTGACCTGGATGTTCATCCATACCGATTACCTGGCTAGCATGATGTACAGAAATACGTGGATTCTTAGCTTCATTATTAGCTTCTAATATATCAAAAATTTGCTGCTCATCGCCGACGAGCACCACTTCAATGTGTTGATTTGCTCGTACGGCTTCAATGGATCCAAGTACAGTCTCCATTGGAGCAAAGTCGCCACCCATGGCGTCTATTGCAATTTTCATAATTTACACCCTATTCTCTACGGATTCCATAATAAATTTTGCGCGAAACACTTCTTTTATTTTATCTCTTATTATAACCCAAATAAAGAACTTATTACCTCGGCGACGAATAATTTCTGCTTTCGCTACCAAATTAGTACCAGATCCTACCGGGTTCTTATATTTTATATTTCCAACTTCCGCAGAGCAAACAGTCGTCCCCATAACCGCTTTTGCAAGGGAATTTGCTTGAGCATATAAATACTGCGGTTCTACATATCCGAATTGATCTTCCATATCAGCCGTAGTACGTAACATAGATAATGCTTGGTGCCCCTCGGTGACATCAATCAATTCACCAACCACTTCATATGATACATGTTCTACCATTTCATGTGATTGACCTGTAGCCATAACACGAATGCGTTCACGCAATTCAGGAATACCCAATTCTAGTCGATCGAGACGAATTGTTGGCACACTTACACCAAAGTGTGTTGCCAATTCTTCATCAGTAAGAAATGGCGTAATATTCAGTTTTTCTTGTAACTGCTTCTGGCGCTCTTGCTTCTTTAACCGACTCATGGGACCACCTTTTATGACCTAGTATTAATATTACATCCTAAGTATATACAATAATTCCCTTATTGGCAAGACTTTTCATACATATAGTAAGAAATTTTCATAGCATATACAAAATATAGTTGTTTTTTTATATTTTAGTATTTTTGTTTATAAAAAATAAAAATGTGTCACTATCTTATAGAATAATCTTACTATAAAATAATGACACTCGCTATTGATAATAAAACATATAAAACTATATAAAAAAGACGCCTACAAAGTAGGCGTCTCTCTCCGCTCACATATTAAGCATTAGCTACTACTTGTTCACCTTTATAGTGACCACATGTAGGGCAAACACGATGAGGCATCTTAGGTTCGTGGCATTGTGGACATGCTACATAACCAGGAGCTTCTAATTTCCAATTAGCACGACGACGATCGCGACGACATTTAGACAATCTACGTTTAGGTACTGCCATTATCTGCACCTCCTTAGTACAATCATTAGGATAATCTATCATCTTTCTCATCAAACAAAGCACGTAACTCTGCAAATCGAGGATCCACCACAAAGGATTCACAAGAACAAGGTGAAACATTCAAATTTGCTCCGCAATGAACGCACAATCCTTTGCAATCATCCTGACATAACACTTGAGAGGGCTCATTGATGATTAATGTATCCCTAATTAGTTCAGTTAAGTCAATTTCTTCTCCATCAAAAGAATTCACATCATCCGCAGCATCTCGACAATCACTAAAGATTTCCTGAAAGAAATCTTTTCGATAATGTTCTGTTGTATTTAAACAACGGGAACAATCATAATAGCCTTTAGACTGAATCGAACCTTGAACAATGTAATTTTGACCATCAAACCAAAACTCACCACTAATGGTTATATCATGACGGCTCCAAGGAAAAGCAGTTACGTCACCAAGCTCAGAGGCTGATATCGTATAGCTATAAGGAAATTTCTTTCCTATATGTTCTTTCGCTTGCTCTACTTGCAGTTTCATAATCTTACCTCGACTCATAATATTATAAACATGACATGGTGCTTTGTCAAATAAAAAAGACTATCTCAAGTGGACTCAAGATAGCCTTTTGGTAAGTCAATTACATTTTTTCGAATTGGTCTTTACCAACACCGCAAATTGGGCAAACATAATCAGCTGGTTGATCTTCGAATTTTACGCCTTCAACAGCTTCGTCATAAACCCAACCACATACTACGCATACATATTTTTCCATGTGTATTTCCTCCTTCACTTGAAAATTATTGTTTAATGTTTATCTTTAATTAATTTAGATACTCTATCTGTAATGTAGTATATCAAAGACATCGAAACTTTTCAATGCTCATTTTCTTATTTTCTCATTTTTTATAATATTTAATAATCATAGATACTATGCGGTTTTCTACTACTCAACTCATTTGAAATATATTATCATTTAGTTTTTTTATCTTTAGACTACTGCTGAATATTTTATTTTAATCCAATAATTGGAAATTAATTTTGAAAGCATATTGTTTAAATAAATAACTATAATAACCTTATCTAAGGTGTACATAATTACTATATTATACTATTATATAGAGAAGAGATTATATGATTACATATACTCTCCAAACAATAATATGCTTAACCTCTTTAGTATATAAGTATATACTGATATATTCTTGACTTTATTAATGCTCTATTTTTTATATAAGAAAATAAAATTATTCTTATATAAAATTCTCGTATAAAAGTTTAATAAAGTTTCAGTAAATTTAATTGTTATCATAGGAGGCTTTATGAGAACAGCGTTAACACAACTTTTACAAATCGAATACCCTATCATCCAAGGTGCTATGGCTTGGGTATCTGAACACAAACTAGTTGCTGCTGTAGCTAATGCAGGTGCTACAGGTGTAATTGCTCTTGGTGGTCGTGATGCAGAATGGACACGCAATGAAATTCGTGCCTGTAAAGACTTAACGGATAAGCCTTTCGGAGTCAATCTCATGTTAATGGCTCCCAATAAAGACGAATTAGTAGATATTATCATTGAAGAAAAGCCTGCATTTGTAACACTTGGAGCAGGCAATCCTGTACCATATATTAAACCATTACAAGATGCAGGCATTAAAGTTATTCCTGTTGTCCCATCTCTAAAACTTGCTAAACGTATTGAAGAAGCTGGTGCTGATGCAATTATTATTGAGGGTATGGAAGCTGGTGGACATATTGGTAGCCAAACAACCATGTCCTTGATGGAAAATATTTTACCTGAGATTTCCATTCCTGTTGTTGTAGCAGGCGCTATCGTAGATGGTCGTGGTATTGCAGCAGCATTGTTGATGGGTGCTGAAGGTGTACAAATGGGTTCCCGTTTTTTGTTAGCTGAAGAATGCCAAGCCCACATAAATATGAAAGAAGCAATTATCAAAGCCACAGATACAGACTCTGTTATAACGGGTCTCCTCTCCGGTCACGGTGGAGTACGTAGCTTAAAAAACGAATTCACTACGCGTTACTTAGCTGCCGAAACAGATGGTATTACTACACCTGAAGAACGCACCAAAATGTCTCAAGGCACTAACAAACGTGCTGCTATCGATGGTGATGTTGTAAATGGTGCCGTACAAGTTGGACAGGGTTTGAACCGACTTACTACTATTGAACCTGCTCACACTATAGTGCAAACAGTAATGAACGAAGCTATCATGTCTATTCGTAAAGCACAACGTCTTATTGAAATCGTATAGTTAATAAATTAGGAGTTTCTTATGTTACCATTTCACGGAAAATACCCCAAATTAGATCCTAAAAGTTGTGTCATGCCTGGTGCAGAACTTGCAGGTGATGTTGAACTAAAAGAATATGCTTCCATTTGGCAAAACTGTGCACTTCGCGGTGATGTAAATAAAATCGTAGTAGGTCGCTATTCTAATGTACAGGATAACTCTGTATTACACGTTGATGACAACAAGGCTTGCATTCTTGGAGATTATGTAACAATTGGCCATGGTGCGATAGTACACGCTAGTACCATCGAAGATAATGTATTAGTCGGAATGGGTGCTATTGTATTGAGCGGTTGTCATATTGGCTCTGGCTCTATTATTGCTGCTGGTGCAGTCATAAAGGAGAACACTGTAATCCCACCTAATTCTTTAGTTGTTGGAATCCCGGCTCGCATAGCTCGTACAGATGAAACGCAAATCGAACGTATTCACAATCAAGCACTAAAATATAAACACTTGTGGACTGTAGAATATGGCATGCTTCCTGATGCGGGTGGCGAGGAATACGATAAGAACGCAAAAATCGTATAATCAGATATACACTAAAAGCGGATAGTTGATTAACTCAACTATCCGCTTCTTTTCTATATATTATATTTACTTTTATTAACTGCTATTTAGTGCTACTTAGCGCTATTTAATTTTAATTGAATGATTTGCTCTACCATAAGAGCTGTCCCCATTGTTAAAGCTATAGGAAACAACATCTCTACAGAGAAACGAGATAATTCAAGCATAAAGACACAAGATGTCATAGGCATTTTTTGTGCAAGGCCTAAGAATACTACGGCCCCTACAAAAGCAGACATTCCCAAAGATACTGGCGCTATAGCAATAGCCCATACGGTACCAAATACGATCCCCAAAGTACTACCTAACATCATAGATGGTGTAATACGACCACCATATGCACCAGCGGCCAAAGCAAGTAAAACAGCTACCCATTTGGATCCAAATAAACCTAATGCATATGTCCATGTGATATCGTTCGTAAAAGTCAACTCATTGCCTGCTTTACCATTTCCAAGAATTTCAGGAAAATACATGGACAAAGCACCAATTAATGTAAAAGCAACAATTGATATAGGAATCATTACAGGACTACTACGATGAATGGCAGGTAGCTTACTTTGTGTAATATTAAATAAAACAACACCAACTGCAATAATAGCGCCTAAAACGATAGAAAACTCTACATAATGACTCCCTAAACTGGGTTGTGCCATTGTATATTGAATGACATCTCCTACGCCAGCTTGTCGCGTCACAAATGTAGCCAAGCCACAACATAAAAGGGCTGCACTCATAGCGCGTACATTCCAAGTAAGAAGCAAAGTTTCTAATGTAAAAATTGCCGCAGATAATGGTGAATTATAAACTGCAGCTAGGCCAGCGCCTGCAGCACATGCAATTAATAATTGACGATCTTCTTGTTTTATATCAAAATGTTTAACTAAAAAGGTGGTAATACCAGCACTAGCCTCACGTGGTGCAACTTCTCGACCTAATGGAGAACCAATACCTACCGTAATTATTTGCAGTGTTGCATGTAAAACAGTAGTAATTGGATTCATATCCATTTTACCAGAAACTGCCGTTTTTATATCTACAACGCCTTTACCATATCTATGAATCAAAACCCAACCTACGCCACCTATCACGCCACAGACGATTAAAGGTATCAATCGTTCTACCGGTGATACTCGGGCCACAGCTGCACCAAAGCTCAAATGATCAGAAGAGGAATAATTATATACGAAATGTTGGATTCCATGTAATAAATGCGTATAGGAAGCTCCTACTAACCCCGCTATAAAGCCAACTATAATAATGAGACCTATAAATCGTTTATCAAATATCATATTTACTCCATTGCTAATACAATTTCCCCAGCCGCTAATGTCTTTTTAACATCAATGATGCGCTGATTTGAGGAACCTCTGAAGCGCAATGCAGGGTCCTTAAGTTCATCTACAAAGCGGCCATCTACGAGAATGTCAATTTCTTGTAATAAGGCACTTCGTAACTCATCTTCTAAGATATCATCTATTTCATAGCCTGAATAGGCCCAAATCTTCTTTTCTGGCTCCGCTGCACGAACAGCTCTCACCACCGGTAATAAGCCTTGTACATTTTGAAATGGCTCCCCACCTAATAATGTTAACCCTGAACATGTAGGATTCTTCACATAGGAAACTACTAAATCTGTCTCAGCTTGCGTCCACACCTTACCGGCATTAAAATCTTGGTATTCTTCGTTAAAACAATTATAACAACAATGTGTACACCCTGTTACAAATATAGATGTACGAATCCCTTCTCCATTGGCAATATCATATTGTCTTATTTGCCCATATCTCATCATAACCTCCATAGTAGTGCCTATCAACTTTGATCAACACTATATAGATATATTTCAATTTCTCATATATACAGTAAAAGCTGTGCCTTAGGCACAGCTTTTACCATTTAAAACTATCGTATTTAGAACTAAAATCATATCTATTAAAATATCCACATCATTAGATGTCTATGATAATTATATTAATCTATATAACAGTTTATCTTAATATGCTTAATATACAGGATAATTATTAAAACTATACCTCTAATAATCTTAAATATGCATTACACGATCTTTAATTTCCTTTGTGCGCCCTTCATTCCAGAAGTTTTCACCAAGGTATCCACAAGTACGACGGATAACAGTTAATTTATCGCGGTTTGTATTGTGGCAACGAGGGCATTCCCACTCGTTATGTTCGTTTACCTTGATTTCGCCATCAAAACCACATTCGTGACAGTAGTCAGACTTGGTATTGAATTCAGCGTAAGAAATATGATCATAAATATATTGAATCATAGTCAAAACAGCTGGAATATTATTAGTCATATTAGGAATTTCCGCATAGGAAATACAGCCACCTGTAGATTTCTTTTGGAACTCAGATTCAAAAGAGAACTTATCAAATACATTAATCTCTTCTCGTACGCTTACATGATAACTATTAGTATAATAACCTTTATCCGTAATATCCTCAATAATACCAAAACGAGCGCGATCCAAAGAAGAGAATCGATGGGTTAAACTTTCAGCAGGTGTACCATATAATGCGAACCCCATGTTATGTTTAGCTCGCCATTCATCAACAGCTGCATTTAAGCGATCCATAATCTTCATCGCAAAAACGCGACCTTTCTCGCCTGTATTCGATTCACCGGTAATTAAGCGAGTTGCTTCATAAATACCAATATATCCCAAGGAAATAGTCGCATAACCGCCAGTCAAGAATTTGGCAATTTTCTCGCCTTTTTTAAGTCTTGCAATAGCACCGTGTTGCCAATGGATTGGTGACACATCACTCACTACATCCTTAAGTAATTCATAACGAAGCATTAGTGCTTTTTCTGCCAACTCAAGTCGTTTATCTAAAATTTCAAAATATCGTTCTTCACTACCGCGGGCTAGAATGCCAATTTGAGGTAAGTTTAAACTTACTACACCAATGTTAAAACGTCCATCAAACTTGTATTCACCATTTTCATCCTTCCAAGGAGATAAGAAGGATCGACAGCCCATAGGACTAAAGACATTACCTGAGTAGTTTTCCTTCATTTTTTTTGCAGAAATATAGTCAGGGTACATGCGCTTAGCCGTACATTGTGCTGCCAATTCAGTTAAGTAATAGTATGGACTATCTGGTGTTACATTATGCTCATCAAGAACATAAATCAACTTAGGAAAGGCTGGTGTAATATATACATCGGCTTCGTTTTTTACACCTTTAATACGTTGGCGCAAAATTTCTTCTGTAATAAGAGCCGCTTCCTTCGCGTATTCATAGTCTGGTTGGAAATACATAAATAATGTAACAAATGGAGATTGACCATTTGTAGTCATCAATGTATTAATTTGGTATTGAATAGTTTGAATACCATCTTTAACCTCTTTACGCGTACGTTTCCACGCAATTTCACGAGCCTTTTCCATATTAGGCTCCATGCCGTAAATCTCAACTTGCTCTTCAATAACATTATTGAGGATTTTTTCATAAGATTTACGTACGAATGGCGCCAAAATACGATCAATACCATTAATACTTTGACCACCATATTGACCAGATGCTACTTGTGCAATAATTTGTGTTGTTACAGTACAAGCAACTTGGAAAGACTTAGGTGTGTCGATTTTCTTACCATTGATTACTGTGCCATTTGTAAGCATGTCTTCCAAATTAATCAAGCAACAGTTAAACATAGGTTGAATAATATAATCCATATCATGGAAGTGGATGGCTCCACTATCATGAGCTTCTAAAATATCGGTAGGAATCAATTTACGACGAGCAATATCTTTAGATACTTCACCAGCAATTAAATCCCGTTGGGTAGATACAATAGCAGCATCCTTATTAGAGTTTTCATCAAGAACACTGATATTACTACGATCTAATAAACCAATTACATCATCATCAGTTGTATTTTGACGACGTTTAAAAGCTTGAACAGCTTTGTAACCTTCATAGGCACGTGCCGTTGCAGGATTATGATACTCAATCAACTTATAATACACTTGATCTTCAATAGCATAAATTGTCATATCTTTTTGAAGCTTAGTAGCATATTCCTCAATTTCATTTGCAATACGCTGTGCCAAGCCCTCTTCGTACAACCCTGTACTACTATGTTCAGCTTTTTCAATAGCCAAAGCAATCTTGTTTTTGTCGAATGGTACCTTCGTGCCATCACGCTTAATGACCTGCAACATATTGGCAACCTCCCCATCTCGTTACTGCCAAAATATATGTTAAGACGTATAAAAAGTATGGCAAATCACACTTTTTATAAATTTATATGTAAAAATGTGAAGAATTATTAGAAAAACCCTCTATTTTTACTGCCTTCTCAGTATACTATATATGGTGGTTGTTTTCAACCCCAAATACAACATAAAGTAAAAATAGGCTCTCCTCTCTATGCCAATATGACATGGATAAAAGAACCTATTATGACATGGATAAAAGAACCTATATAAATTATAATGCAAAGCCAAATAGACGAGTCAAGAAATTACCCTTTTTCCCTACCCAACTAGATGGGACAGAGGGATAAAATGTGCGATTAGCTAAGAGATCGCGTTCATTAAGATGGATATTTGGTAACAAATCTTTTTTATACGTATTGTCTAATTCAGAAATTGCTTCCACATAACCTTGGTACGCCTCGACATCACAGCCATTGCTGTAACCAGTGCCAAAGAAATGAATTAAACCATTGCGATATAATTCAATAGCCCTATCATAGTTAGCGTTACCATGATTAAAAGATGCCATATTACATTGAATCAAAATACCTTTATCAACCCATTCTAATAATTGTTCAGGTTTAGTAAATAATTGTCCATAAGTTTCTACTTCACTAATAATAGGTACAATACCCATATCTAGTAGACTTAACAACCATGCATTAATATGATGCACTTTGCTATTTTGTGGAAGAGCAACTAATATAAAATGGCTATCTCCCAACGTATATTGATTGCGATGAAAGACTATATATTCAACCATTTCATCACAAAGCATTACGCGAGCTCCACTGTGAATAGTTACATCTACTAGCTGTTCCTTAATCGCAACTTTTACTTCATTAACTAAAGATTTCATAGCATTCCATGCATTCAGATCCATAGATACTGTAACATCTGGCGTACTAAAAATATCTGTAATACCTTGTTTAGACAAGGACTTAATCATTTTTACTGATTCTGCCATTGTTTGAGGCCCTTGTGGACCTAACACAGCTGGCAAAATACAACCATGTAAATCAACCACGCGACTCATAATCTTTCCCTTCTACTTTCGATTCTCTTTTCAAAAATCGACCTCTTATATAAAGTTCATGTTATTCTCACTTAACTTTAGAATTCATTTTACATTCACGATTATAACAAGGGACTAGTCGCTTGTATAGTGGTTTTTCTATAAAAATAAATAAATTATTATATGCTCATTTAATACAATTTTTATATATTCATTTATCTTTCATAAAATATGACTCATAATCTCTATGATTATGAGTCATATTTTACGCATCATTATATTAATATTTTTTTAATTTTTAAATATACTTTTATCTTTTATCATGACTAATATAATAAGCTAATTTTACTACCGATATACCAATGATTATACCAATTGTATCAATCAATACATCAGAAAGTTGAGAGCTACGACCTAGTGAAAATAATTGTATAAATTCATCAAAACTAGCTATTGCTACGCCTACTCCTATAGTTTTTGCTACTGTACCATATTCAATATAGCGACGTAGAATTGCATATAAAACACCGCCAAGAATTGTAAATTCTGTGAGATGGGCTAGCTTTCTAACAATCCTATTTAAGGCCCATATATTTCCATGAAAGCCTAATTTATAAGCTACAGGGGCAAACCACTCCGCAAACATAAGACTAAATCCATCAGAGGATCCTCCATTTTGCAGGGAATTATCCCATATAAAAAACACAATTAGACCTAACACAATATATAGGATCCAACGTTTCATACTACTCTCCTAAACGCCACAATACATATAGCTGCATCAATCTCTATCAAAAATATCTCGTGTATAAACTTTATCTTTTACACCTTCTAAGCTACTATCCCAGCGATTAGCTACAATAACATCACTGACACGCTTAAAGTCTTCAAAATTACGAATAACTGGCGAATTAAAGAAATCTTCTGCATCTAGTGTAGGTTCATATACTACCACAGCAATCCCCTTCGCCTTAATACGTTTCATAACACCTTGAATGGCTGATGCTCTAAAATTATCAGAGTTCATTTTCATGGTCAACCGATAGATACCAACAATTTTCGGATTTTTAGCAATAATAGTATCTGCCACATGATCTTTACGTGTTCTATTCGCATCGACAATGGCAGAAATCAAGTTTTGTGGTACATCATTATAGTTGGCTAATAATTGTTTTGTATCTTTTGGCAAGCAATAACCACCATAGCCAAAGGAAGGGTTATTATAAAAATCTCCAATACGAGGATCTAAACAAACCCCCTTGATGATTTGACTTGTGCTAAGGCCACGTACTTCAGCATAGGAGTCTAACTCATTAAAATACGCTACACGTAATGCTAAATACGTATTAGCAAACAATTTAATTGCTTCCGCTTCCGTAGAATCAGTATATAATTGTGGAATATTTTCTTTAATAGCACCGTCTGCTAATAATTGGCCAAAACGACGTGCTCTGTCAGAATCCTCGCCCACAACAATACGGGATGGATGTAAATTATCGTATAAGGCTTTACCTTCACGCAAGAATTCTGGCGAGAAAATTAAATTCTCCGTATTAAATTCTTTGCGCATTTGTACCGTATAGCCTACCGGTACAGTTGATTTAATAATCATTACTGCATCAGGATTAATCTCTAGCACAGTTTTAATAACTTGTTCAACAGAAGATGTATCGAAAAAGTTTTTTTGAGGATCATAATTTGTAGGTGTCGAAATGATAACATAATCTGCACCTTTAAAAGCTTCTACTGGGTCAAGTGTAGCTTTGAAGTTTAACTCCTTAGTAGCTAAATACTCTTGCAATTCAGCATCTACAATAGGTGTCTCTTTGCGATTTAACATATCTACTTTTTCTGGGATGATATCGAGGGCTACTACTTCATTATGCTGAGCTAACAACACACCATTGGAAAGGCCTACATAGCCTGTACCAGCAATTGCAATTTTCATTTATTTGCCCTCCATCATATAGAAATCTTTATACCATATGGCAAAACGCTTTAACCCTTCTCGTAAGGTTGTATTAGGTTTAAAGCCAAAATCTGCTTCTAACGCACTTGTATCAGCATATGTAACAGGCACATCCCCTGGTTGCATAGGTACTAATTCTTTATGCTCCTCAAAAATATAATCTTCTGACAATACGCCAGCAGAAACCAATTCCTCTGAAAGAATGCGCACAAAATCAAGTAAATTTTCTGGGTTGCTATTGCCGATATTATAAATAGCGTACGGTGGAACCGGCAAGCCATCCGCACCATTGCGACGCTCTGGTGCAGTAGACATAACCTTAGAAACGCCTTCTACAATATCATCGATATAGGTGAAATCACGCTTACAATTGCCATAGTTAAAAATTTTAATTGTCCCACCATTACGTAATGTATTTGTAAAACCAAAGTATGCCATATCTGGACGCCCTGCAGGACCGTATACAGTGAAGAAACGAAGCCCTGTGCTAGGGATGTTATATAATTTAGCATACGAATAAGCCAATAACTCATTTGATTTTTTTGTAGCTGCATAAAGAGATACAGGATTATCTACTTTATCCTCTGTAGAGTATGGAATTTGTTTATTTGCACCATATACAGAAGAAGATGATGCATACACTAAATGCTCTACACCTCTTTCACCATCATCATAAGAATGACGACAAGCTTCTAGAATATTATAAAATCCAATAATATTAGACTCGATATAGGCGTCGGGGTTAGTAATAGAGTAACGAACCCCTGCTTGAGCTGCTAGATTCACTACAACTCGTGGTTTATAGATAGCAAAAATTTCATCAACAAAGAACTTATCTGCAATATTCCCTTTTTTAAAAATCCATATATTCTTATTATCTTTGCTAAGTTCATCAATCTGTTGCAATCGATACTCTTTCAATGCTACATCATAGTAATCATTAACAGAATCTATGCCAATAATTTGAGTCCCTTCTGCTTCAGATAGTAAGGACATAACTAGATTAGCCCCTACAAATCCAGCGGCACCTGTTACAAGGATTACCGTGTTGTTTAAATCTACATTTTTTGAAAGCATATGTACTCCTTTCATAGTTCTGTTAATTATGTCGTTTTACTTTACTTAAGACTTTTTTATAGCCAGAAGCAATAATTATGCGCTCAGATGGAATGACGTATAAAATGGCCACATATAATACAACACATAAAAGCATACAGACGACGGTCCACCATACTGCATCATAGAGATGTAAAATACTATAGGCAATTAACCCAACTATAGATGCTGTAATGAGATATACACTGATATTAGATATTATGCGAAATGTACTCATATTGACAAATAAAGCTAATAGCAACATAGAAGCTGCTAGCATTTCCATTCTTACTAACGATCGAGCATATACAAAGGTACTGAAATCATATTGAATACAAATATAAATAACTGGTATTAAAACTACTAGATGTAGTATTTGAGTCCAAAATGATAGATTAGGCATCCCTTTTGCTCGAAATATTTCGGAAATCAAATTAGCTGTTACAGTCATAATAGCCGAACTCAATGCCCATGAACCTAATACAATGCCCGCTAACGTCCATTGTGGCCCTAGTAAAAGCTGAACAACAAAGTCTTGAAATACAAATAAGCCTACACCTAGAGGTACTAAAAATAGAGCCATATAGCGTTGGAATGTAAAGAATGTATTCGAAAAGGCCTGTTGATTATTTTGCACACGACTTAAAGCTGCGAATAATACAGGAGCCAAAGATGCTGTAGCCATAGCCATTACAGTCGTAACAATAGCCATTGGCATCTTATATATACCCAAATAATAAGCATCTAAAAAACGGCTAATAATGAATGTATCCACCCAAGCAGTGAGCCATATAGAAAATGCTTCAGCTAAAGACCATGCACTATAGTTAAACATATTCATAAAGACGCGGCTACTAAAAAACAGATGAATTTGATTCTTCCGACTCTTTAATAATGCCAACGCCGTAAATAGCTGAGACCCTAGCATACCAGCAATTAAAGACCAATAATCGTACCCCATAAGCGCCATTGGTATAGATATCAATATAGGTGTAAGAATTGTTATGAGCCTAATATTTAAAAGAAACTTGAAATTAAAATCTCTTCGATACAATGCCATTTGGACACTACTAAAAGCAGATAAAGGAATCATAGCGCCCATCACGGCTAAAGGTATACCTAAGCCATCATTACCTACTAATACAGCCAATTCATCACGACCGATTATGATAGCGCTCCATAAAACTAGAGAAAACACTAGGTTGGCAATAAATGCCACATCTGTAGCCTCTTGCTTATCTTGGGCACTTTCAAACTCATGCTGAACAAGAAATTTTTGAAAACCCGCATCAGCAAGCATTTCCGCAAAAGATATAACCATCATAATCGTCGCCAATATGCCGAATGCAGTCGGTGCTAACATATGAGCCAATATTATATTTGTCAGTGGTGTGATAAGCTTTGCCAAAACCTCTGTAATAACAGACCATTTAGCAGCAGCTACGATTTTAGTATCCATTATTTCTTATTGATATTCTTAATGCCTCTCAAGAATAGTTCATGATGAGCTTCACATTCCAAATAATTTTGTATTGCTAAATAACTCGTTTTGCCCAAAATAAGTTCTACCAATTTTCGGCCCAATAAAGCATTAATAGCGCGTACAATAAATGATCTACCTAAAAACTCACGCAAATAACGTTTTACATGTGTATCAGCAAAGGCCTTATATGCTTGAGTCACAAAGTGAGGGTCTTTAATTTCTTCACTACGTTTTCTATAAGCCTCTAATGTTTCTGTAGCTTCAACTTCTGTAGCTAATCGTGTACCATTATCAGTTCTACGAATAGGCAATTCAGACACCACAAAATCATCCTTAGTTACATCTACAGTAACTAGTATTGCATCTTTCACAAATTCCTGATGATTTACATAAAAGTCGGAATTAAAAATAAAGTTTCCCTGTCCATAAATGATAGTGCCCCCCTGGTAATCTTCGCGAGACCCTACACAATGATTATGTTGACAGATAACGAGATTCGCTCCACTATCGACAAATTTACGGCAATATCTCTGTAGCATAGGAGATGGATAGCGATAGAATTCCTTGCCGCCGTGATATAGAACGATGACGTAGTCGCATTGTGCCTTTAAAACTTTTACTTCGTCAAAGCTTTCTAGCACATCAAAAGGATTAGCCCCCATTGTATGACAAGTAGCCATAGTAAACTCGTTCTCTGTACAAAGATAGAATCCAATACGTATATCATCTTTTTCAAAGATAAATGGCTTCTTAGCCTCTTTCAAATTAGCTCCAGCTCCAGCATGAGCAATCTTATGCTGCTTCAACAAATTTAATGTTGTCGTCAACCCTTCCACCCCTTGATCTAAGGAGTGGTTATTAGCCAGTGTTAAAAATAACGGCTCTAATGCCTTATATCCATTAATTGTTTTTGTAGGCGCAATTAAATTATTACCAAATTTTACGATGGGTGTCTCTATATCAGTAAGAGGAACCTCTAAATTGAAAACATTTAAATCCGATTGCTTCAAAATTTCATAAAGCTCTTTTCCTACAAAAGCTTCTCCATTACCGTTTTCAAATAATGTTTTATTAATATCCGTAGGAACTAAATCAGCCCCGATGTACATTCTCAAGATGTAACCACTCTCCTAATTCATAATCCTTTGACATAGGACGAAATCTTTCAAATCCAGCACCAGGAAAAAATGTTAATTCTCCAATAAATATATGCCCTTTAATTTCATAAAAATCAACACGCAAAAATGGACACCCTTTGCTAAGCTCCATCGCAACCTGTTGCATTTCACCATATGTATCTGGCTTTGGAAACTCTGTAGGTAACGGTGGATAATGTCCAAAATGAATTCCCATAGGATTCCAATCGATATCATAGAAGTTCATACGCGTTCCTGTTTTAGAAAAACGATTAGAACATACTACTGTTAACTTTGGTTCACCATGAAAGCAATACATCTTATAATCTAATATGTCATTGCTACCCAACTCCGACAAATATTCCTCTCCGATAATACGTCGAGGAACATTCTTATAAGGCCACTCTCTAGCAATACGTGAATAATCCCGTTTTAAGAATGTTCTTAATTTAGCTTTTGCTGCTTCCCAATCAAGTGTTGATTTATCTTTACAAATAACGATGCCTCCACTATCATGTGTACATTTCAAAACGAATTGATTAGGCAATCTATCAAGATCAATATCATCTACAGAGTTCCATACGGAAATCGTAGGTATTATATACTGATTTCCTACACGTTGAGCAATAAAATGTTTAGCTTCATGTTTATCAACCATCACTGTTTGTATTGGGTCTCTAAAATTAACCTTAAGCCATTGTAACTTTTCGCTGAAAGTTTTTGGATTTTCTAGATCTAAAGGGTATCCCATATACTTAGGAAATACCTTCTTCAAAAAGTCTTCATCAGACAAAGAGTCATAATAACCCGATTTAATTAATACCCTCGTACGATAGTAAGGTTTTGTTAGAAAGGACATGCCAACATTACACAATTTTCTGAACTTCATGTTTTCGTCCTTTCCGAAGCAGTTGCACTTCTAAATAAAACAACATCATATAAAAATAAGTGCTCTTACTTTCATAAGAAACCATACCCATATCCATAACAATCTGTGAAAGGAATAGAATGAGTACCATTATATATTCATTACTATGGATATCACGATAGCGAATTAAATTATAAGCCACATAGAGATACATTGAATAATAGGCTAGTAAACCAATGACACCCGTGCCAGCTAATAACTCAATATAATTGTTATGCAAGTAGTAATTATCTTTGCCATACACGAAAAAAGTATATACAGATGGATTATTGATACCTACACCAGTTATGGGAAATTGATAAAATAAGTCCCATCCAATATCTACCAAAGCTAACCGAATAATAGTGGATGAGTCCCCCCCTGTGCCTGTAAAGGCTTCTACCATGTTAGACATTCGGTCTAATACTTCAGAGAACATCGGCAATTGCAATACCGCAATACCTATAATGGTAAGACCTAATAAGGAACCAATAACTTTTACAATAGAATTGACCGCATTAGCACTACGAAAACTTTTAAAAATAAAGAGTAATACTGTACCAACACCGACAAAAACTAAGGCCTTACGACTACCTGTAGCCGCTAAAATACCAAGTGTTGGTAATGCAATAATATGCCACCAACGAGGACGATCGTATAGCATATAATACAAGGTCATAACAATAGCATTGGCACCCAATAGCCCTACCGTATTCGCATTCAATGCATCATTAGCAATACGTGCTGAGGATGATAAAACAGTAATAAAATAATCTAAACCGTAGAAATAAACAGTATAGAAACAAACTATATAGCCTGTCCACATGCCAATCTTTAATAATGTATCCACCGATTTCTTATCTTGATAACACATGTATAAAATGATGAGCATAAAGAATATCTTGACCATATCAAAACTTCGGCTCATAGCTACGGAAACATCTGTGGCATTAATCGCACTTAGATAACAAGCACCAATAAAAATTAACATATAAGCATGCATCCAATTAAACCGCAGTTTTATAACACCCTGTTCTCGTATAAGATAAAAAATGATGAGGCCAAATAAGCATACAAATAATACATACGCACCATAGTTCGCTTCGCCAAGGGCAAAGGAAATGGTCAACGACAACACTAAAAAGATTAGAGTTATGAACCATATCATGCGATCAGCAAGAGCCGTAATATTTAACTTCAATGGTTCTCCTCCTTACAACTCATAAAACTTCTAACCAACGTTTAGCGATTTTCCATAATGGAAATTCATCGCGTACTTTGATGGCATTCTGTGAAAGTTTAGCCGCTAGTGCAGGATCCTTTAATACACTGCGCATAGCTTCATACATAGCCTGCGTATCACCTACAGGTACGAGAATGCCATTCTCTCCACTTTTAATTACCATGCGAGCACCGCCTACAGGACAGTCTGTAACTACTGTCGGCAGCCCCATGCCCAATGCTTCCAACATAGAATTTGAAATGCCTTCAAAATCAGAAGATGATACAAACATGGAACAAGGAGCTACCTTTTCTAAAATATTGCTAGCAAAGCCAGGCAATAAAACGCGATCTTCTAAATTAAGAGACTTAATTTGAGCTCGTAGTTCATCCTCTAATACACCTTGACCATAAATAACGAGTTTATATTCTGGAAACTCATCTGCCAACATACTAAAGGCATTAATCATCATAGGCAAATTCTTTTGTGGATGCAAACGACAAGCTGTAACGATTGTCTTTTCTCGTTCCCCTTCTATGGGTAGCGGCAATTTACCATTAATAGGATTGGGGATAATAACACCACGATTTTGCACAGATTTTGGAAAATAAGAACGAGCATCTTCCGTCTGAAATACTAGTGCATCTGCAAATCTAAAGGCAAAGTTGCGCAATGCTTGTTGATGCCAACCAATGGGAACTTTACGTGGATTATTGCGCTCAGAAAACACAATGCGATTTTTTATAAACCAAGAGCTAATCGCTAAGATAAAACTAGATGCAGACAAAAAAGATAAGCATGTCGCATTTGGTCTAGTCTTTAAGATTTTGATTAGTTCTTTTATTTCTTGCATAAAGCGAATGACTTTATTAGAGCTTGTAGTATGAATTTCAATTTGTTCAATACTTTCCTCTAACGCATATTCATTACCATATCGATTAGGGCTTGTTTGGATAACTGTAATATGATGACCATCATGTACCCACTGACGAGCCAACTCTGTTAAGATTCGTTCAGCCCCATCGTTACCAAGGGAGATGGTGACAATTATTATTTCCTTTTTCATAAGCCTTCCTCTTGGATATATTCTGCCAGTCTTACATAGGCTTGTGCCATTGATACCTTAGGTTGCCAACCTAGGGATTTTAACTTCTTAGAACTTAAGAACATATGCACTGTCGGTGCATAGCCAAGCCCTTGCACATCGTTTGGAATATCAAAGATGACTTCACTCTTATCATTGCTAACATAAGTTGCCACTAAATGAGCAATGCTTGCAATAGAACGCGTCTCCTCATCATGACAAACATTATATGCTTCACCAGGTACCCCTGCTTTTAAAAGAGTTAAAAGCCCAGTTAAGGCATCAGTAATATAGCAATAATTCGACATAGAATCGCCCTTTGTATGAAGTATAATGGCTTCTTTTTTAATAGCACTCTTAGTGAACTGCATAAAAACGCGATTATCAGCTACTGGAACACCTGGCCCAAAAGTTTGAGCTAGTCTAGCTATTACAACAGGAACGCCATACTCCACAGCATAGGACTTGCAATAACATTCACAAAGTCTTTTGCTTTCGGAGTAGGAGCTACGAACGTTTAGATGATCCAAATAGCCTATTCTTTCCTCTGTCATAACTTGGCCAGACTCATAAGGTACCCCATATTGCTCCATACTGGATAAGTAAACTAGTTTCTTTACCTTTTGACGGCGACCTAACTCAAGCATGGCCTCCGTACCATAAATAGAGGTACGGATAGTTTCTACTGGATATTCTACAAAAAACTTAGACTGTGTCGGTGCAGCACCATGCAAAATATAATCACATGGCACATCAATAGATTCTAATGAGCCATCTACTATGGTTAACGACTTATTGTCTAAATACTCACCAAGAATATTTTTTGCCTTTTCATGGCTTCGCACATGACCAATCACTTTTAAATCCAGGTCATGAGTCTCATTGGCAAGTATAAGTAATTTTATAAACATAGATCCAATAAGCCCCGTTGCACCAGTTATAAGAATGCGTTGATGACGGAGGAAATGAAAGTAATTTTTTTCCTGTACTAAAGCCGTTAACTCGCGTTGAATAACGGAATTACTCATCTTTTAATCCTCCTAGCTCACGATTTTTAATAATCCCTGTGAACATATAATAATCAGATGGAGTTGTAATCTTTATATTTTCAGTTTCCCCTAACACAGGGTATAAAGTATAACCATAGTGCATCATCATCGATGCGGAATCAATAAAGTCATGAATGCCCTCATCTTTTGCACGATTATGAACTGATATAATATCATCCAATCTAAAACTCTGCGGAGCTTTAGCCATAAGACATTCATTACGATTTAAAATGCGGTTAATAGAACCATTTTGGGTAACCATAACCGTTTCGATAGCTGGAGTAACAGTAATGGCAGAACCCTTTGACTCAACAGATTCTATGTTTCTCTCTATGGTAGAGTTATCTACAAGTGGACGAACCCCATCATGAATCAATACAGTCACCGCGTCATCAGGGAATAAACGCTTAGCCTCTACTAGCCCATTATATTGGGATTCCAAAGCACTTTCACCACCAGGCACAATGGATAATACCTTTTGTAACCCCGCCTTTTCTATGAGTTGTTTAGTATGATCAATCCATTCTACTTTACAGGCAAGAACAATCCCATCAATAGTCTTCGTTTGTTCAAATACATCTAAGGTTTGAATCAAAATCGGTCTACCGTTCCATTCTAAAAATTGTTTTGGCGTCTTACTGTTTTTCATACGAGCACCTACGCCACCCGCAAAGATTACTGCTATTCGTTTCATAGGCCCTCCTTATGGTTGAGCTTCTTTCTTAGCATAATGTATGCCTTTATACTCCTTGTAAGGTGTGTGTAAATCAGCAAATACTGCATCATGTTTTGCTACACGTTGCTCTACAGGTGGTAATTGCATATAGTCGCCCCAAATGAGATGCAAATATCTCTCATACCCTTTCATAACAGGTATTTGATGACCTTCAAAGTCTTTATATACAACAGAAGCAAAGTCCTCTCTAGGATGACGTAGCTTCATACCTTTTAAGCTACCGATTAACTCCGTACACTCATCACTCGTATCAAAGTCGTATTGAGTCATTCTCTTTTCTGCAAATCGCCAAATATGATAGCGTATAGATTGACTGGAAAAAATCTTATAAATATAACCCGCTAAAGCACGATATGTAGGCCCTTTATTATCTGGTAAACGCTGTGCATTAAAAAGTGCAAAAGTCATGGCCCACATCAACTGCAATGCACGACTAATTTTGCCGGGTGCACAACCATCGATAGGCATAATTTCAAGTGCCAAACCATGACAAACATCTTCATGCATACTATGACGATTGATAAAGGTCGTATGATTATCTCTAATAGATGCTCCTGCATCATGATAGATGTGATTGCGATCGGTACGACAATACGTAAATCGTTCAGTATCAGCATATTTTGGCCATAATTCAGCTAACTTTTCATAGTCTGGACGAGGCATGAAAAGATCTAAATCATCATCCCAAGGGATAAAGCCGTTATGACGTATAGCCCCAATGAGACCACCGCCGCAAAGATAAAAGCGCAAATTATGTTTATCACAGAACTCTTTAAAGTACAGTAACATATTCAGCTCTTTTTCTTGTATTTCCTTTGTCATAGATGTACTCATAGGGACCTCTTTCAACGTAATACAGCTAATACTGTATCAATCATCGTTTTTATATCTTGTAAAAAAGAAAACTCCTTAATACTCCTTAAATTCCAAGTCATCTTACCCGGTAAAACCTCATTTATATAGACTTCATCAACATTCTGAGCATTTTGTAAAAGTTGATCTTCATCTTTATAAGTAATACTGGCAACACTGGTAACACCAGCAGGTAATAATAAGGTAGCTTTCATTTCATCTGTATAAGCAGCCACATAACGTGGAACCTCAGGTCTTGTACCGACAAAGCTCATATCTCCTAAAAGGATATTAATAAGCTGAGGCAATTCATCGAGACGACAGTTGCGAAGCATATTGCCTACCTTCGTAACACGCATATCATTTTGTGATGTCACTTGTGCACCTAAAGATTCCGCATTCTTTACCATAGTACGGAACTTATAGATGCCAAAGGTACGACCGTACTGTGTCACTCGAGTTTGACGAAAAAAAACCTCTCCCTCACTATCTCGTTTAATCATGATGGCTAGTACCAAGAATATAGGGCTTAATGTAATAAGCATTCCCGCTGCCATTACGCGGTCAAAAATGCTTTTACAAAGAAGGCTTATACGCCTTTGATTTAATATTTCAAAATAGGGACGAACCGCTTCACACTGAAGCTCTTTTGGTAGATCATGAAAGTTTTTTACTAGCATTCGGTAATAATCCTTTTAAACTGCTCAATGATATATTGCACTTCTTCATCTGTAAGGAGCGTATGAAGTGGCAATGTAATTTCATTCTTAAACTGGTCATAAGCATTTGGATAGTCATCGATTGTAAAGCCTAAGTTTTTATAAGCCGTATGCATTGGGATTGGCTTATAATGGACATTCGTCGCAATGCCAGCCTCAGCCATAGCTTCAATAACCTTGTTGCGGTATTGCGCATCACGGCCGTCTAAACGGACTAAATACAAGTGACCACTACTTTCATGCTTATCTGTATAATGGTTCAACAATGTAACAGGTAAATCCTTAAATGCTGTATCATAAGCTTCAATAATTTCTTTACGACGTGCCAAAAGTTTTGGGTATCTTTTAAATTGAGCTAGCCCAATAGCCGCCATAATATCCGTCATATTACATTTATAATAGGTACCTTTAATATCATATTCCCAAGCACCTGCTTTTGTTTTTGCAAGAGCATCCTTATCTTGACCATGCAAAGATAGCAATTGGAATTGCTTGTAGATAGCTTCATCGTCATAACCATCTATGTGGCGCCATGTAGCACAACCACCTTCAGCAGTAGTAAAATTTTTTACTGCATGAAAGGAAAAGCTACTAAAATCGGCTATATTACCTGTTGGCACCCCTTTATAAGAAGCACCAAAAGAATGCGCACAGTCCGCTACGATAGGAATATGACCTAATGCTGATTGAATATCATTAGATGGTATAAAGAGAGATTTCTTTTCCTCTACAATGGATCGCAAACGTTCATAATCACAAGACACACCCGCAATATCTACAGGGATGATAGCCTTTGTTTTTGGTGTGATAGCCCGAGCGACTGCATCGTAATCCATTTCATAGGAGTCTTTTTGTGTATCAACAAGCACTAATGTAGCGCCCACATGAACTACAGGACTCGCACTAGCGGTATATGAGTAAGCACTAGTTATGACTTCGTCTCCAGGTCCAATTCCCAATACGCGAAGGGACATTTCAAGCGCTGCCGTAGCAGAGTTTAAACAAACGGATTTAGGTGTACCTAATTGGTGAGCTATCTTTTTTTCTAATTCTTTAGTACGAGGACCTGTCGTAATCCACCCACTTTTTAAGGCTTCAACGACTTCATTGATTTCTAACTCTGTAATATCTGGAGGAGAAAAATTAATTCTCATATAAATCACCTCAATACTTTCTGTACCATATTGATACGCTTGATTTATCACATAGAATACTGATTAAAACAGTTATATTAAGCATCAATTACGATAGATCCTAAAAGAGAAATACCTACTTGTGAAAGGCGTTTCTTAGCTTCAATCAAATCTTTTAGACTAGCTACTTCATTTTTAACAACTAACACAACACCATCTGATTTTTCTGCCAATACAACGGCATCTGCAACAGACAATACGGATGGTGTATCAATGATAACCACATCATATTCATCACGTACATACTCAAAAATCGTAGGTAATTTGCTAGAATCTACAATATCAGATGGATATTCAACAACTTCACCCGCCGTAAGAACATCCAAATGAGGCACTACATTACGATGAATCGTCAAATCTTCATCCATCATCACCGCATTTGTAAGGCCCTTATTTTGTACATTAAAGGCTATATGTTGTGCTGGATTGCGTAGATTACCATCTACTAGAAGAACTTTATTATTATTTTTAGATAAAGCTAATGCTGTATTAGCTGCCACTTCAGAAGTTCCTTCACCACTAGTAGCTGCAGTAATGCAAATAAGTTTACATTTATGTTGGTTACATACATATTGAAGATTGCTACGCAATGTACGGTATGCTTCCACAAGTGGTGTATCACCACGTTCATTAGAAATTAGTCTAATCATATTAACCTCTCACTTTGCGCAACAATGCTACGATACGATTACTAGGCTCTTCGTATTCTTTTTCTTTATAATTTGGAATCACGCCCAAATTTTGAATGCCAAGAATATCATTAATCTCTTGTACAGATTGAACTTTGCGATTACCAAAGAATTGGCCCAATGTATAGAGGCAACCAAAGATGAGGCCTAAAATGGCAGAGCCTAATATAATAAGAATCTTACGTGGTGCAATCGCCTTTTCTGGCAATGTAGGAGGATCAACGATTTGAACTTCATTCGGTACCATAACCTCTGCTACCTTCGCTTCTTCTAAGCGAGTGGATAACATTTGATAGATATCTTGTGCCACATCTACATCACGTTTTGCTTGGATATAACCACGTTCTTTTTCAGGTAGTCCTTTTATAGCTTCTTCGTTTGCTTTATCTAGCTCAGCTAATGTAGATTGTTTACCTTGAGCTACTGCTAAAGCAGCTTCATTTTTAAACTTATCCGCTAGCAAGCCTTGTTGTGCAGAGTTGCTTGAAGGTGCTTGTTGAGATGCAATAGCGTTGATTTCAGCATTTAAACCACTTTTAGCCTCTTCAATTTGTTGGTTAATCTCTTTCATCGCTGGATGTTCATCAGTATATTTACCAATATAAGAAGCTTTACGAGATTCTAGGTCTGCTAATTGCCCCTTGTAGGCTTGAACCGTGGCACTATCGGCAATACTTTTACCAGCAGAACCTAATTGTTCATTGATACTGCCAAGTGCAGCTTGTGCCGTTTCTAAATCGAGTTGATTTTGAGCCTTCTCACGATCAATTAGAGTAATTTTATCTGTTAAGCCTTTCATCTGATCAGCGGTGGAGTACACCTTATTATCTATTTGAAATTGTTGCAATTTATTTTCTGCTTGTTCTAATTCAGATTTCGCAGTAACAACGCGTTTTTGTAAGAATTCACGAGTAGTTCGTTGTTCAACATGAGAAATTTCGGCAAGACGTTTCAAGAAGGTATCAATAAGTAATTGATTAGCTTCTTGTGCTTGCTCAGGACTCTTACCAGTTATGCTTACTTGTAATAACTCGGTTTCTTTATACGGTTTAGTTTCAATGCGAGTTTTAACAAAATCTTCATATGTTGGCGCATTACCAGTACCTTCAGGATCTTCTATAGCAGTAATTACTGGCTCTACTACATTACGACTTTTTAAAATTTCTGCATCTGTGTTCATCAATTGACGAGACATAGAATCAGAATAGACATTAGCACTAGATAATACAGAATTGCTCAAACCTTGAGCTTGTTTAATGCGCAACATCGATGTAGATTGATATATAGATGGTGCAAGAAAAGCATACGCACCACCTAAAACCATACATGCTACCGCAATATTAATAATTTTACGGCGCTTTTTAATGAGGACTCTGCCCACCTCTTTTAAATCAATAATTTGTTCCACCCATATACCCCTTTCTGTAAAAGTATACAAACAACAGGGTCTCTCCCACTTAGAATATTAACTGCACCTAACCCTCTCAATAAAGGCACAATGTATCAAAATAAAATAGTCTTATACATGTATCGGGTAAAAAATGTATCGTCCAAAACCTATACATTATGATTTGGATCGTATGTAGGAATGATATCCTGCAACACATTAATTACATCTATATCAGTTTTACATGTATCAAAGCGCTCTATTTCATGACTTAACCATTCTTGATTAACATCTTCTAGAGCTGCTTCAAAAATTTTCTTATGCGTAGTAGTATTCGTACCTTCTCCGGCAGTTAATAGTTCTTCATATAACTTTTCACCTGGACGTAAGCCAGTAAATTCAATACGAATATCCTTATTAGGCTCAAAGCCAGAAAGGCGAATCATATTCTTAGCCAAATCGACAATTTTAACCGGTTCACCCATGTCCAAAAGGAACACTTCTCCTCCATTTCCCATGGCACCAGCTTGAAGTACTAATTGACTGGCTTCAGGAATAGTCATGAAATAACGTGTCATCTCTGGATCTGTAACGGTTACAGGGCCACCGGCTTCAATTTGTTTACGAAATAAAGGAATAACCGAACCACGGCTACCAAGTACATTACCAAAACGAACTGTTATAAACTTAGTATCATATGTATGATTCATACCAAGTACAACTTTTTCAGCAACCCGTTTTGTAGCGCCCATAACACTAGTTGGATTCACCGCTTTATCCGTGGAAATCATAACAAATCGATCTACCCCATGAGCTCCGGCTACATCCGCAACATTACGAGTACCATAAATATTATTTAATACTGCAGCAATTGGCTGGATTTCCATAAGCGGCACATGTTTGTGAGCTGCCGCATGAAATACTACATCAGGATTATAGTTTTTGAAAATTTGTTCTAATTGATTCTTATCACGTATATCTGCAATAATTGGAATCAATGTATCTTGAGGCACAATATTGCACAATTCTTGATGAATAAGATAAATACTATTTTCACCATGACCTAGGAGCAATAGCTTTTTAGGCTTTACACGTAAAACTTGACGACAAATTTCAGAACCAATAGAGCCCCCTGCACCAGTAACTAAAACAACTTTATCCTTAAGATATGTTTCAACCTTAGACGTATCGAGCTGAATCTCATCACGCTCCAACAAGTCCTCGATTGAAACAGGATGTAAATGAGATACAAGAACTTCATCATCAAGTAATTGATACATCCCCGGTAAAATATTGATTTTACATTTTAAAGGAGAACAGATTTCCATGATTTCCTGAATAATATCTCTCTTCACGGAAGGCATGGCAATAATAATTTCTTCTACCTTATACTTAGCAACTAATGCTGGAATATCTTCACGATTACCAAGAATTCTAAAACCATTCATAAGACGATTATGTTTAAACATGTCATCATCAACATAACCAATCACTCGACGAGAACGCTTATGATATCGTTCAATTTCACGAGCTATAGTTGCACCTGCATCACCGGCTCCTATGATTAATGTATTCACTTGGCCACTTTCACCATCGTCCCCACGGCTATAGTGAAGTGCCACATAATGAAGCAACATACGCCCCATACCAACAGCACCTGTAGTGAGGAACCATGTAATAAAATAGACAGAACGTGGTAATGACTTACCAAATACAAACATAGAGGAATAGAATAAAGCCGTACCAATTGTAGTCGCTACAAATACTGCTAATACCTCTCGCATCCCTGCATAACGCCAAATACGTGTATATAAATGCATTATCAAGAACATCAACATATACGAAATAAGTAATAACGGAAGTGCATCCACCATTTGATTAATATATTGAGGTTCTATATGTCCATCAAATCGAATAAAAAGACTGATAAAAGCAACGATTACAATCGTCACAATATCGGTAATAAACAATATGGACGGTAATAAATATGAACGCAAAAAAACGCCCCCTTATATGATAGATATCGCCTTATCTTTAATCCTTACCGATTCGTGATACCATGTAAGCCCCTGTTAAGATTGGAGCAATATCACGAGCAAAGTTGATGCGACTATTCTTAGTTAAGTAAAGAATATCACCTTCACGCATGATGTAGTTTTCAGACATATCTCCAGTTTGTAAAATACGATTCAAATTGATAGGAATCGGTTTCTCTGGATTGTCTTGATGAATCAAGTAAATTTTCTTCTTTGCTGTATCCCAGTTAAAACTACCTGCAGCCCCAATAGCATCAATAACTGTACTAGATTTAGTCAACGTATAGGCGCCAGGCTTATTAATTTCACCAAATACATATACGCGAACGCCGCCCAATTTCGATACATTTACTGTGATATCAGGATTAATGATATAACGAGATAAACCTTGCTGTAACTCAGCTGTAAATTCATCTACAGTTAAGCCATCTGCTTTTACGGCACCAACCATAGGGAACGATACATATCCATCTGGTCTGACAGTATACACAATGTCGTTACCATTACGCGTACCAAGCTCTGCCTGCTGAACCACTTGAATATTTAGTTCATCTCCTTGGCGCAGACGATATTCTTTATCAGAGCTAATTACAGATGCGCTAGTTTCCAATGGTGCATGACCGTCCATTTGTACATTCTTAGCATTATAAGGCTGATTAGTATTTATACTAACTGGTGCAGCCATAGCCATTGTTGTAGTACATAAGAATGCAGCCATCATCATATACTGTTTCTTCTTCATACTTACCTCTTTTTTATTCAACTTATTTAATTCATCACTTAATTATTGATGTATCTTATATCTAAAAAATCAGTCATGCTATTTTATCATTTTTTTAAATATTCTTCTACAAATCCAGTATGTTCCAAGCGAACTTCATAAAATCTTCAACATCGATTCCTTAAAAATACAGTATTTTCAATATATGTTCATTAATAATTATTTGCTTTTTTCATTCCTAATTCACTAGATTTATTATTGATTTTCTCAAAAATAATAAAAATTTTATAAACTCACTTCATTATCAGCTCACATAGTGCTCCTATTTATATCAGAATTAGTGATAAAAAAATAAGGTGTATATACTAGAAATCTAGTATATACACCTTATTCAAAGTTTTTGACACTAATGATCGCTTTATATAATTACTTATTCAACACGACCGCCTAAATAAGCTTCCATAACACGAGGATTATGGCGAACTTCATCAGCAGATCCAGATAATACCATTTTACCAGTCTCCAAAACATACGCATAATCAGCAATCTTCAATGCTTGACGCACATTTTGTTCTACTAAAAGAACTGTTGTTCCATCAGCACTAATTTCTTTAATGGTTTCAAATATCTCATTTACTACTAAAGGCGCAAGGCCCATAGATGGTTCATCTAGTAATAACAACTTTGGACGAGCCATAAGTGCACGACCAATAGCTAACATTTGCTGTTGACCACCAGATAAAGTACCACCCAATTGATAGCTTCGTTCATCAAGAATAGGGAATCGTTTAAATACCTTTTTGATATCTGCTTCGATTTCTTTATCTTTACGTGTATAAGCACCCATTTCAAGGTTCTCATAAACACTCATATCTTGTAGAATTTGACGTCCTTCAGGAACTAAGGAGATACCACTTTGTACAACTTGATGGGTTTGGCGACCTGTAATATCTTGATCTTCAAAAATCACTCGACCAGATGTGGGTTTTACAAGTCCCATAATAGTCTTCATCGTCGTAGTCTTACCAGCACCATTAGCACCAATAAGAGATACAATGGAACCTTGTGGAACTTCTAAACTTATATCTTTTAAGGCTGTAATATGTCCATAACCAGCCACAATATTTTCTAGTTTTAACATATTACACCTCCTCTTTACCTAAGTATGCTTCAATTACAGCTTCATTATTTTGAATTTCTTGAGGTGTACCTTCAGCAATTTTCTTGCCAAAGTTAAGTACTACCAAACGATCACAGATATTCATCATCAATTCCATGGCATGTTCGATAACCACAACGGTAATACCTAGGTCACGAATCTTGCCAATCAATTGACGCAGAACTTCAGTTTCACTATCATTCATACCTGCTGCCGGTTCATCAAGCAAGATTAACTGAGGGTGTGTCGCTAAGGCACGAGCGATTTCAAGACGACGTTGCTTACCATACGGTAATGATGTTGCAACCTCTTCTGCATCTGCTTCAAGACCTACAAGCTTTAAGAACTCATAAGCAATACCACGACAACGCTCTTCTTCAATGCGTTGACGTTTTGTTTTCAAAAAACTAGATAAGAAGCCAGAGCCAGTACGACAATGCATACCGGTTAAAACAGTTTCAAGAGCTGTCATATTGCCAAAGAGACGAATATTTTGGAATGTACGAGCAATCCCCATTTCAACAGTTCTATGAGGCTTGATGCCTACAACAGACATACCATCAAATACAATTTCACCAGAACTTGCAGGGAATACACCAGTAATCAAGTTGAAGAGTGTAGTCTTACCAGCACCATTTGGGCCGATAACACCAAATACCTCACCTTGTTTAACACCAAAGGATACACCTGTGAGAGCTGCAACGCCACCAAAGCTTTTACTTACTTCATTTAATTCTAATAGCATTCAGTTCCCTCCTATCCTTGTTTTTCCTGTTGTTTACGCTTATATGCTTCAAAGCGTTCTGTTAATACTTGTGACTCTGGAATATATGGAGCCTTTTTAAAGCCTAATTTGCGACTAATTTTATCTACCATAGATTCTGTCAGAATACCATCTGGACGAACGGCCATCAAAATGACTAGTAATGCACCATAGATGATGTCCCGATAGTCGGATAAGAAACGCAATACTTCTGGTAATAATGTAAGAATAAAGGAACCTAATACGGAGCCCCATACTACATTGGACCCACCAAATACAGGGAATAACAAAATTTGTACTACTTTATGGTAGCTGAAATCTGTAGGATTAATAAAGTTTGTAATATGCGCATACAAACCACCGCCAATACCAGCAATGAAAGCACCAATGATAAAGGCCATCATCTTGTAGTATACAACGTTAATACCCATCAACTCTGCTGCATGATCATCAGCCTTAATCGCTGCAAAGGCACGACCCACACGGCTATTATTAATCCGTACACAAAAGGCGATAATCAATACTAAAATAGCTAACAAAATAATAATAGCCATTAGATTGCCCCATGCAACAGCATCAATGCCCATTAAACCATCGAGATCAAATTCATAGGCATAATTTGTCAATTCTTGAGGAATGGATGGAATACCAGAAAGGCCTAATGCACCATTTGTAATATCCAAATTCAAGAAAATAACACGCACAACTTCGCCAAATCCAAGTGTAGCAATGGCAAGATACAAACCTTTAAGACGTGTTGTTGGCAAACCGATAATAACAGCCACAAGACTAGCAACTAAGCCACCAATAATAATGCCTACAACGATAGGCAAATCAGCTTTCAAAGAAAGAATAGCGCCTACGTATGCACCAACACTCATAAAGCCAGCAGCCCCTAAAGAAAGCTGTCCACTTGCCAGTGTGAAATAAATTGAAATACCCATGATGGCATTAATGATGAAAAACATCACGATCTGTAGATAATACGGGTTTAATAATTCCATTACGGTCTACCCCCTTTATCTTTAGATCCAAACAAGCCTTGTGGGCGCCAGAATAATAATAGGATAATGAGACCAAAGGCCACAGCATCACGGAATGTAGATGCACCATAAGCAACAGAGAAGATTTCTGCTACGCCTAAAATAAAGCCGCCAACCATGGCACCTGTAATATTACCAAGACCACCTAAGATAAGTACTGCCAGACCTTTAAACCCTATAATAACACCCATAGTAGGCTCAATAGCATTAAAGGACAACCCTACCAATACACCTGCCGCTGCACCTAAAGCAGATGCAATCATAACAGTAATAGATATAATCATTGTTGGATTGATACCCAATAGAGCTGCTGTTTCCGTACTCATGGATACAGCGCGAATAGCCTTACCAATCTTAGTTTTCTTAATAACTACATTTAAAATCAGCATTAGCACAACAGAAACGCCTAAACCAATAATTTGTACCATAGAAATTTTGAAAGCTCCAAAGTCGATTAAGCCACCAATATAGTCTGGTGGGAATGATCTAGTTTGAGGGCCCCAAAGCAATAATGCCAAACTTTCAAGGAAAATAGAAACACCAATGGTACTAATAAGTGGTGCCAAGTGAGACACCTTTTTCTTGCGTAGTGGACGAAGCGCCACAAATTCTAAAAGATAACCGAGGATAGCACCTACAGCCATAGCTACGATAAGGGCTACAAAAATGTTAACGTTAAAAATTGTTACCATAAAAAGACCAACGAAGGCACCTATCATAAAGATGCCTCCGTGAGCCATGTTGATAATATTCAAAACACCGAACACAAGTGTTAAGCCAATAGCGAGTACAGCATATAAGCTACCGAGGGTTAACCCGTTAACTAATTGTTGTAAAAACACTATACTACCTCAACTTATTTTGTTAATGCGTCAAATTGACCGTTTTTAATTTGTAATACTTGAACTTCCATGGAAGGATCGCGTTTTTCGTTGAATTTGAATTGGCCAGTTACACCAACGAAGTCAGCAATATTTTTCAATGCTTCCCGGAATTTTTCGCGATCTGTTGTGGACCCTGCTTTTTTCAAAGCTGTTTCATAGAGATATACTGCATCATATGCTTGAGCGGCGAATTGGTCAGGTTCTTTACCGTATTTTGCCACATAGGCTTTACGGAAATCTTTAACCTTTTGGTCTTCTTTGTTAGGGAACCATGGCGTACCAACAATAACACCGTTAGCAGCATCGCCAGCAATTTTAATGAATTGTGGGCTGTTGAAACCATTGGAGCCAACTACAGGTTGATTCATACCCATTTCACGCATTTTTTTCATGATTAATGCGCCTTCTTGGTAAAGAGAAGCAACTACAATTACATCAGGTTTTGCTTGTTGAATTTTAGTCAATTGTGCAGAGAAGTCAGTATCTTTATCTGCAAATGTTTCAGTATCAACGATTTGTACACCTTCAGATTCCAATGCTTTACGAGCAGTATTATTTACAGATACCATTTGGTCATTGTTGTTAGAGTACATGATAGCTGCAGTTTTGAAGCCTAAAGTTTTATGTGCTTCTTTAATTGCAGTATCTACTGCCAAGGATTCAGGTACAGCATTACGGAAAATGTAATCGCCGATATCCGTAATACCTTCAGCCGTTGTAGATGTACCAAGCGCTACTACTTTACTTTTGTTTGCTACAGGCCCCGCAGCCATCATTTCACCAGATAACATAGGACCGATAACTGCTACCACTTTATCTTTTGCAATTACTTTGTTCATCGCATTGATAGCTTCGTTTTTATCACCTTTAGTATCTTCTACTAATAAGTTAATTTTTACAGCATTTGCATCAGCATTGATTTCGCTTACTGCCAATTCAGCACCAGCTTTAATGGATTCACCATATGCTGCCGCACCACCAGTTGTTGTTGTTAACAATGCAATTTTAGCTTCATTACTATTCGCACTACCTGCATCTTTATTTCCACCACAGCCAGCAGCAACTGCCATTACACCGGCAAGGCCAAAAATGGCTGCTTTTTTTAACATGGATTTATTCATATTACACCCTTCCTTTAAAACATAAAACTTTGATTCTATACCTATATTATGGGAAATTTCAATCTTTTGTCAATTAAAAGAAAATGATTTTAATTCCTTAATAATATATAAATTAAAAAGCTATTCACATAGCCGTTCCCACTTCTCATACAATAAATTCAACTCAGTTTGAGTCTCTTCAATTTGTGTGGAAATTTTAGACATTTCATCTAAATCTTGTTGTACTACAGGATTCGCTAATTGCACTTCATACATCTTCATCGTCGCCTCTAAACGAGCAATTTCAGCTTCTACCTCAGCCAATTGTTTTTCTACCATATAAGCATTTGGCTTCTTCTGATTTTCCTCCGTAGTTTCTGATACTGAAAGCATTGACTCATTAATAGGAGTAGCTTTACTATCACGCTTACTGCTATCAGAGTTTTTCTCATTAGCCAATGCTAATAAGTCTTCTTGCTCTTTCAGCTTTTCCTTATAGTATGAATAGTTACCGAGATACTCTGTAATTTTACCTTCATCTAGAATTACTGTTTTTGTAGAAACTTGATCCAAGAAATATCTATCATGAGAAATAATAAAACAAGTCCCTTCAAATTGTTGCAATGCTTCCTCTACAATTTCTCGTGTAGGAATATCTAAATGGTTTGTCGGTTCGTCTAAAATTAGGAAATTATCTCCTTGAAGAAATAATTTAAGCAAAGCTAAACGAGCACGCTCACCACCAGATAATTCACCTACTAACTTAAATACATCGTCCCCTTTAAACAGAAAAGCCCCAAGCACATTACGAGCCTTATCCTCGCTGTAGTTAAAGTGATTCATGATCTCTTCCACTACCTGCCAAGAATCATGCAATTCTTCGTGTTCTTGTGAGAAGTAACCGACTTGTACGCGATTGCCAATATCCACATGACCAACTTCAGGGAATAGTTCTCCTACAATGGTTTTCACCAGTGTAGACTTACCCGCGCCATTAGGTCCAATAAGTGCTACTGATTCACCTCGTCGAACAACAAGAGAGATATCATCAATAATGCGACTTTCACCATATCCGACAGATAAGTGATCTAAGACTAAAACCTTATCAGCACTCATCGCAGCAGGAAGAAAAGAAAATTGTAAATGATGTGAAGTAACAGGTGCCTCTAGCCGCTCTAATCGATTTAGTTGAGACTGACGACCACGAGCCATTTTAGACTTGATACCAGCACGGTATTTATCTATATAAGCCTCTGTTTTCTTAATATACTCCTGCTGTTTTTCAAAGGCCACCATATCAGCCTTTAAACGTTCATCACGTTGTTGAATATAGCGACTATAGTTACCACGATAGGTTGCGGCTTTGTGATTATCTAACTCCACAACACCTGTGACGATACGATCTAGGAAATATCTATCATGGCTGACAATGAGAATACCACCTTGATAGGCAGATAAGTACCCCTCTAACCACTCCAGCATATCCATATCTAAATGGTTAGTCGGTTCATCTAAGAATAAAAAATCAGGACTACGTACTAACGCTTTAGCTAAATTGATACGCGTTTTTTGACCACCTGAAAAAGCATTAGCCGGCTTATCTAAGTCATCATCAGTAAAACCAAGACCATAGACTATGCGCTTTGTCTTTTGCTCGTAGTCATAACCACCTAGCCATTCTAGACGATTCTGTAAATAATCTAAGCGTTGTAAATCCGATTCGCTAGCCTCTTCGATTTCCAAGCGACTAGTGAGCTCTTTTAATTGTTTCTCCAATGCATGAACATCAGCCCAAGCCTTTTCTATTTCCGTAGCCAGGCTATCATCTCCAAGATTTACATCTTGTTGTAAATAGCCAATACTAGCAACAGGCGACTTGATTACATTGCCTTCGTCGAGTTCTTCATACCCTAATATGCACTTTAACAAGGTGGATTTTCCAGCCCCATTAGGACCTACCAAGGCGAGTCGATCCCCTTCTTTTATCTCAAAAGACACATTGGAAAATACTTGGCGCACCCCAAATGATTTCCCAAGGCCTATCATTCGAATGCGTTCCATTCACAACCTCCTAATCATTTACTCTTCATTATACCACAGTTGCCCTCACTAACATTAACATTTCTATAGAATCTTTTGTTTTTCGACTATGACGGAATAATTTTCCTAACAAAGGGATATCTCCCAAAATAGGTATTTTTTGTATTTGATGTTGATCTCGATTATCCATGAGTCCACCAATAACTAACACTTCTCCTGGTTGTAATCGTACTCTTGTATGTGCTTGACGTGTGCTTATTTTGTAGGCTTTCATTTCAGATACCATAATAGGTGTACTCACTTCTGCATGTATTTTAGCATCTACACCACCATCAGCGGTAATGATAGGAGTGTAATTCAACTTAATGCCCACCTCTTCATAACGAGTAGAACGCTTTCGTTCGCCATTCACTTCTGACTCCTCTATAACAGGTATTCTTTCACCTATCAAGATATGCGCAGTCTCACCATTGAGAGCCATGATAGATGGTTTTGCAATTAGAACTGCCTTACCTGAGCTTTCCATAAGACTTAGCTCTGGCTTTACAAAGAACTTATAGGCTTCCCCAGTCGATGTTTTGCCAAAGGTAACGGCACCATAGGAATGTGTTTTATCTTCTCCATGACCGGTCAAGCTAAGCCAAGACCATGTAAAACCTTGTTCCTTAGCATAGGATTGTTCCATAGCAATGATGGTAGCTTCCAATTGCACTTGTTTTGGTTCCTTGTCGATAGCACGTACTAAGGTTTCTACACGTCGCTTTTCTCCGCTCGTCAAATGCATAATTACTTCATTTTGTTCTGAAAGCACTGCCATTTTATCGTTTTTTACCACTGTGCCTACCACATTTTTCAAAGACTCAGCCGGTAAATGTTCAGGTGATATAACATATAGTTCTCTTTTTTCAAGTGTTTCATCATCAGAATCAATAAGAAGTGTGTTATGCTCCTTCGATACGGAGAAATGATATAACTTACCTAATTCATTAATAATCCCTTCTGGGGATTCTCCCGTTACAGTGGCCGTAACAGTCCCTTTTAACGACTCTACACCAATAACAGATATACCGTAACTACGACAAATTCCTAAAACGGTTTCCTTTAAGGATGCATTGCGTACAGAAATCGTTATGAGTTTGTTCTCAATATTTTTTTCATTTTTAGCTACTTCACCACTATTTACAATGTTTTCAGAACTACTAGTAGTTATCCTATCAGTACCATTAGCAAATACCATGAAGGGAGTTACAAGCATTACGACCATCCATAAGCTTATTTGCAATATAACTGTCACTATAATCTTATCTATACATTTTAGACCTATAAAGCTTACTCGATTCTTAGCCACCGTGATGAACCTCCTTCAATAATTTCTACACCACTTGCAGTTATCTTAGATACTGATATTTCTTTCCACACACTTCCTATACTAACCATTTGTTCCTCTGTACCTTTTCGTAAAATAGCAATATTCTGTTGTCCCTCAATAATACCTATAAGCTCTATGGGATGTTGTTTGGTAGGATTACTTATAGAAGATTGTATACTAGATTCAACTCGTCTAGCACTAATATCTTTAGCTTTTAATTCAATATAATTACCACTATGCTTTTTATTATTTCTTATTTGTTGATATTTTTCATTTCTACGACTTCCATCTACCTTTTTCTCAAAAGTCTTCATTGAATCATCTGACTCATGTAAATCATTATTTATATCAACGAAATTGCCATTGCTATCTTTAGTTATCTTATTCTGACCAAGTAATTCATCTATAGGAATATCTTTAAAAACCTCTCGCCAAGGATTTGCTCGCTCAACACCGGTAATATCATATAATAATCGTCCATGAACATCGCTTTTTACCTCTCTATCCTTTACATTTTTTATATCACTTTCATCTTTAAAATAGTTTTTTCCTTTCCCATTTCTATTATCATGTGTTGTTTCTTTTGATAATTTTTCTGAGCCTCGTTCAATTTGATTAGCATCTCTACCATTAGATTGATCTAAACTAATATGAACATTTTCCTCCTCATGTGGATAAAAAATACCAATGCCTAAAAGGGCAACCGTAATGATAAAGAAAATACCAAGTGCAAACTTATAGTGGCGCATAATAAAATGCTGCTTATCAATCCACATTTTCATACGTTCTATATAGTCTTGTAAGTTCATAATCCACCTCCTGCTGACATATTCTAGGAGGCTCTTTTAAAATCCTACAAAAAAATGACTCTACCAGTCACCAAGGTGACTAATAGAGTCATTCATTATATTGACAAATCAAAACAATTTGTTCTTTATTTACTATTAAATCCATCTGGATGAGATGTATGCCAATGCCATGCATCTTTGATAACATCAGCAACATTACTAAATTTAGGATCCCAACCAAGTAAATTTTTGATTTTTTCAGAGGAAGCAATTAATGTTCCTGGATCACCAGCACGGCGATCACCATATTGAACAGGAATATCGATACCCGTAACCTCTTTTGCAGTCTCGATGATTTCCTTTACAGAGAATCCATTACCACTACCAAGATTAAATACTTGAGATTCTCCGCCTTTACGCAAGTAGTCCATAGCCAATACGTGAGCAGCTGCTAAATCATTGACATGAATATAGTCGCGTACACATGTGCCATCAGCTGTATCATAATCAGTCCCAAATACAGTTATATGCTCTCTTTTACCGCGAGCCGCATCTAACACAAGTGGAATCAAATGAGTTTCAGGATGATGGTCTTCTCCAATCATACCAGACGGATCCGCACCGGCCGCATTGAAATAACGCAACGCAACATATGTAGAACCATAAATCGAACTATAATCAGATAACATTTTTTCTATCATCAATTTAGTGCGACCATATACATTTGTTGGTTGTAGCTGAGCATCCTCACAAATAGGAACTACCTTAGGCTCACCATACACAGCAGCCGTACTAGAAAATACAAAATGCTTTATACCTGCGGTACGAGCAGACTCAATAAGGTGATAAGAACCAACTACATTATTTTCATAATAAATAGCTGGATTTTGCATGGATTCACCAACTTGTGAGTGAGCAGCAAAATGCATTACACCTAGGATGTTATGTTCTTTCATAATACCTACTAGTTTAGGATCAGCAATATCCATATTGCAGAACTTTACCCCCTCAGGAATAGATTCTACATGCCCACGAGATAAATTATCTACAATAATTGGTGTATATCCTGCTTGTTGTAAAGCACGTACAGTATGACTCCCAATATAACCAGCACCACCTGTTACTAAAATATTCATAGTTCCCCCTCATGAATTATGTACTTCCTTTGCTCGAGCCAATTTGGGTCCGATGAGACGCTTATAAACCTCTACCCCTGGTTGATCAAAAGCATCAACACCCGCAAAAATGGACTCAAAATAAACGGCCCAACAATGCATAAACATAATTTCTCCTAAATGGAATGCGTTTAATGTTGGTACAGTTATAGTCATGTTAAAACGATTGTCACTAGACAAGGCTTCTCTATTAGCATCTAAAGCAATGTTTAAAATATCACAAATGCCTACATCAGATAGAGAGTGTAAGCATTCATATTGACTATAGGAATCTGGAACAATGAGATTATGTTTCCAATCCTTAACCTTAATAAATTGAACTACCTTATTTAGGCGCCCCTCTTGATGCTCTTGAACTTGAGCATGCATATCCATAGTACCTACTGCAGCAACTGGCGTACGGCCATATGGTAGACAAGTATTACTCATTTTTCCAAGAGACTCTGATAAGAGCTGCACATACCAATCAGATAATGAGTGGAGTGCTTCACTATAAGGCATAAATACTTCAATAATACGACCATACCGTTCAGAAGCGATATATTTTAACAAGGCACTTAATAGAGCTGGGTTTTTGAAAATATCCTCTTCCTGACATGCCGCATCCATAGATGCAGCACCAGCTAAGAATCCTTCAATATCAAATCCTACAAGAGCGGCTGTTACAAAACCAACTTCTGTAAATACAGAGAAACGACCACCTACACCATAAGGAATGCTATAGGTCTTCCAATTATTTTCTATCGCCATAGATCGTAAAATTGTAGGATGTTCATCATCAGATACATCTGTAACAGCTATCACTTCGTAGTTAATATTACGATCTTGTAAAGCCTTCTCCAAAATCATGAAGTTAGCCATTGGTTCAATGGTAGATCCAGACTTAGAATTAATAACGAGCATCACCTTATAATCAGGACCTTTTTTCTGAGCTTGACACTCTATCGTACGAATTAGCCCTACTAAGTAATCACCATCCACATTAAAGCCTGCAAAGTACATCCTAGGATAGCCGTCGCGTTCCTCTGCACTGTAGTTATTCCAAAATGCTCCACACTGCACATCAAAAATAACTTTGCTCCCCAAATAGGAGCCCCCAATACCTACGGATACAACTGTATCAATATTATGGCGTGCATAGTCACGTAATTCGTAAAGCCGTTCTAACATATCTGGTGTATTGATACCATCTTCTGAAATATATGGAAGTTGGTAAAACAACACAGGTTCAGGTAAACCATCTTTAGAAACATGACCTTCTTCGAAGCCTGTAGAACGCAAAATATTTGTATGACGCCATACATTTTGTATAGCCCGTTCAAAATTATTCACATCGCGTTCTTGTATGCAACTTTCATTATATATATTAGCATAATCTAACTCAAAACCTGATTGTAATCGCAACATCAAATATCTCCTTCACTGACATTTTATGTACAATATTCTTTTATTATATCATAAAAGAATGAATAAAATATTAGTTTATACAATCATTTTACCCACAAACCATAACCGAATCCAACTGCATATACAGACCAAAGTAATGCAAAAGGAATGGCTAATTTAAATTTAATTTTTAATGTCTTATGACGCCATAGGACCATGCCTAATAAAGCACCAACACCGCCAAAGGCAAACGCTAAAAATAATAATGTAAACTCTGAAATTCGATCATATCCATTAATGGCACATAATTTATCATATCCATACAGACTAAATACGATAAGATTCCAAATACCTACGGTCACCCAAAATTGCGTATCACTCATATCCCCAAACCTTATTTTTCTTACTTATGATGAGCTTTAAAATATTCCAATGTCTTTTGTAAACCAGCTTCTAATGTTGTAGTGGCAATAAAACCAAAATCACGTTCAGCTTTCACATTACTTAAGCGCGAATGTTTAATATCCCCTATACGTTCATTTTCATAATAAACCATAAAATCTGTCCCACTAATAGCCCGGAATCGCGTAATCAACTCATTCACAGATGTTCCCATATTGGTAGATACATTATAAATACCTGTGCATTGACCATTCTCCATAGCCTTAATATTAGCATCTACCACATCATCTACATAAATGAAATCTCTAGTTTGCTCACCATCACCAAATACAGTTAATGGTTGCCCTTCGACAATCAAGCGGTTGAAAATACTGATAACGCCACCTTCACCGCCATCACCTTGACGTGGTCCATATACATTAGCATATCTAAAGCATACTGTATTTAATCCAAAAGCTTCATGATAAATACGCAAATAACCTTCTGCAGTAAGCTTTGTCAAGCCGTAAAAAGACGAAGGCATACCACTCAAGTCTTCAGTCAATGGCAATACTGCCAAGTCACCATATACAGCAGCTGATGAAGGCATTAAAAATTGTTCAACTTTCACTTTACGACAAGCATCGAGAACATTAATAAGTCCTATTAGATTTACATCACAGTCATAACTTGGGTTCTCCATGGAGGATTGAACCATTGTTTGCGCCGCTTCATGAAATACGATAGACGGCTTAAACTCTTCAAATACAGATAGTAATTTTGGATCTCGTACATCCATCTCAATAAATCGAGCATCTTCATGTACAAAGGAGCGCATACCTGTAGATAAATCATCTATAACGAGTACATCGTGCCCTAATTCAATTAATCTATCAACTAAATGGGACCCAATAAATCCGGCCCCACCAGTAACACATATATTCATAGCGCCCTCCCTTCTAATATCTTTAAATACCTGCACCTTGTTTTGCTAGTGCATCAGCCATTTCATTATATGTATCGCCTGTATGAGCAGCCACCTTGTGAAAGTATACTCGCACATGATTTTTTATAGAATCATAAAATGCTGAATACTCTTTGGTTAGCTCATTATTACGTTTCCATCTCTTAGTAGCCCACATTTCTATGCCCATATAATCATAGTAAAGTGAGCATTCAGAAATTCCATTATCAACAGCATATTTCATAACATGCATAGCAGCCAACAACTCGCCAGCTACATTCCAAAACGATGTATATCGTTCATCAGTAGAGGGAAAAGAAAAAGTTTTCCTCTTGCCATTCAAAAAGATAACCCCACCTGCACCAACAGTATTAGTCTCTTTATTATAACTACCATCGATATACGCAACCATATAGTTTGGAATAGTAAAATCTGGTTTCACAACACTTGCTGATACTTTACCTTGAATACTAGAACTAGAACCTATAGGCCTAGAATTTATAGATTTAAACTTCACTTCTTGTGGCAATTTAAGTTCACTCTTTTTAGCGCTCATAAAATCACTTAAAGACAAACCTGAATTCTCTACAAAAGCACGTGCTTCTACTTCTGTGGAAAATGATTTGTAGATAGCACCACCATAGCCCTTTACTTGTTTCTCACAGTCAGACCATGTAGTGTAAACTCCTGGTACACGGCCCTGACGAACAGCATAAAACTTTTTTGCCATACGTCCCCCTTAATGGTCCATTGTCAGTTCAACAAATTCAGCATTTACAACAGATGCCAAATCCTTTGGATTTACCTTCATTTGCATACCGCGTAAACCTGCGCTTACATATACAAACTTTTGGGGTTCCATAGTAGCATCAAAATAGGTAGGGAATGCTTTTTTCATGCCTACTGGAGAACATCCACCGCGCAAATAACCTGTAATACTTAACAAATCCTTAACATGAACAAGCTCTACAGACTTATTATGACTAACACGTGCTGCCTGTTTCATATCTAACTCTTCAGCCACAGGAATACAGAATACTACATATCCAGTTTTGTCACCTTTGCCAACTAATGTTTTAAAGACTTGTTTCTCATCGAGTTTTAATGCTTCTACTACATGAAGGCCAGCAGCACGCTCTTCAGACCACTCATATTCGCTAATACTATAAGGTATCTTATGAGTATCTAAAATACGTAATGCGTTTGTTTTTTTATGTTTCTCTTTACTCATCATAACCTCCATATACTAGCATAGCAAATAAATTTAATCATTACATAATATATTTCTATAGATAAATATGATTTTCCATTACTATTTATTTACAATTTTATTAATATTTTTTAATTCAATGCGCAAGGTGCCATCATCATTAGTTTTTATCTCAATAAACTCACGATTTTTCATATATTCCACAGGAAATGAAATCTCAATACCTGTATCTGTTTTAATCTTATGATGTTCACCAATTTTTGTGGCGAACTCACGATTTACTGGCAACGGACGCAACATATCCGCATCAGCCAATTCCTTCTTTGCCACCTCTTGTTGAATAGGATTCGTTTTAAATACCTCTTCTACAATACGAACAGGATCAACGGTATCTGATACTTCAGCATTTTTAGCAATCATAGATTTTGCGGTTGTCAGTTCAATGACGCCATCAGACTCGTGCGCTTGAGCCACCTTATCTACGATAGCTTTTACCTTTCTCACCGTATCTCGCGAGGATTGATTAGTCCCTAATTGCAAGACCTTATCTGCTAAGATATAAGATACCTCACCATCAAATTCACCTTTAGGTTCAAAAACACGAACACTAAAATCATTGAGATTAATAGATGCAAAGGCCCGTAATTTTTGTGACGGCATAGGTAATACTGCCTTATGAGAAACGAGTTCTGTAGCCAATGTACCATCATCTTCACTGAATAGTTGATGGGTAAAAGCATCATGAGCTTGGCACAGAAGAATACAAACATAGGACGTATCTGTAACGGCTTCACAAATAATCGTATCAATAACAACGGAATCCGTAGCTTGTTTCATATATGTAAACAAGCTTTCACCTAAATTCTTAGATAAATCAATAAACTTAAGCGCTCCATTTTTATAGTCTACTAATTGTTTGCCTACAGGACTCGCATCATGTAAGGTTCCGGTTCTAGCCCCTGGATCTTTGAAAGCCTTAACTACATGATTTGCAATATAATCTTGTATAGCTTGATCCCCAACCTTTAATTCATGTTCAGAATATACAGCTAACGAGGATGTAAAGTCAAAAATCTCTAGCGCCGCCTTATTAATCTGCATGATGCCTCCTTGTAGTACAAAAAATGTTTACCCTTTATTATACCACTCTTTTAACTTTCGTTTATCAACTTTTGAGCATTCCGTAAGGGGTAACATAGGAACTTCTATTATAGCTTTTGGCCACTCTACAGGAGGTCTTTTATTATGAATAAGTTCTATAACTTCACTCAATCTAACCTCACCATCTAGCACCATATAAACTACATAGTCTTCCCCTCGTATCTCATCAGCAATATCGATAATAGCAACCTCGGAAACCCCTTGTAAGGATTGTAAATACAATTCCATCTCTGGGATAGAAATTTTATATCCCCCTTTATTGATTACGTCACCTGCTCTCCCATTAAACATAAGATACCCGTCACTATCAATGTATCCACAATCATTTACAGTATACGTATTGGGAATCCCTTCAATACGATAATTTGTTGTCACATAAATGACATTATCATTCTCTGCGATTTTCACGGTTGGAAATGGTCTCCCTACCGTACCTTCTCTCGCTAACCATTCTTTACCAGTGCAATACGTTATATAGTTAAGCTCTGATGCACCATAGTACAAGATAAACTCCATATCAGGGCATATATGTTGTAACTGTTCCATTAATTGTCGATCCAGAACTTGAGATCCCGCAATGATGTATTTAATGGATGATAATTTACTTTTACAATGTCGAACCAATAATCGTAGTTTCGTTGGTAATGCATATATATGGTCTACATTGTATTCCTCTATAAGCTGCATCCATCTACTAGGACGCAAGGAACTCGTTGTAACAACAGTCCCTCCAGCCCATAAAGAGGCAATAACCATATTGCTAACACCTGTGAAACTAAAGCTTCCCTGTAAAAAGATTTTAGTATCTTTATTTATATGAAAAATATCATTTTGAATATCAAAAAAATCGCGCCAAGACATTTCTCGTCTCCACAAAGGTTTTGGTTGTCCCGTAGTCCCCGATGTAAGTACCCCAAAATCAGCTAATGGCGGTACACCTTCATAGGCTATAACACGAGCTAGCTCATCTACATAAGCCGTATCCATCTCATTGTGACATACCATAGGAATATTACCTTTATGTAATGCCCCAAGCCACTGTGTAAGTTGTTCAACAAACGACAGTTCCTGAATTAAAAGAATCTTAGTATTTAATGTCTTTTTAGACTGAGTAAGATTTACAATGCGACTTGTATTATTAATACCGACCGATAGAATAGCATCATATAGTTCACCATATGTATATTGTATGTCATCTACGATTAAAGCCATTTTATGGGGCTCTAACTCTTTATGCTGTTGTAAGCGTTCAATAATTGTCATATTACATGCGTTCCATAATTAAAGCCGTACCTGTGCCCCCTGCACCAGCAATAGCACATAAACCATAGCGACCACCACAAGATTCTAAAGCAGCCATACAGTGAAGCACTAATATGGCACCAGAACATCCATAGGGATGTCCATAAGCTAAGGCACCTCCAAGCATGTTATATTTTTTAATGTGATTAGGGTACGCCTTGTTAAAAAGAACATCAATGATGGCAAAAGCTTCATTCCATTCCACCACATCAATATCATCCATAGTTAAACCTGTACGTTTTAAAATGGCTTCTGTACTTTCAAGAGCGCCCTCCGGACTAAACTGAGGATTTCCTGCCCAAGGTTTAACGCTATGAATTTTAAAAGGCCCTTTTTTATTAGATAAATATACAAAGGCCGCTCCATCATGAGTTAAACACGCATTGCCTGCATTTGTAACAGAGTCAGCTCCCAACAAAGGCTTCATCCTAGACAAGAGTTTCTCGTTCATCGTAGGTCGAATACATTCATCTATACATCTTTTACCATCTATAGTAATAGGCATAATATATGACTGTAAATATAGGTTATCTAAAGCAGCTGATGCTCTTTGATGACTGCCAATAATATGTGGATATAAATCTTCCTTTGTCACATTGTGTTTATGGATAGTCCGCTCAGCCCCTTCGAGCATGGCTAAAGGCGATTGATCTTGGGGCGTAAATTGAGCTACCTTATAGGTTCCTTTTCGATCATCCCCTGATGCATACGCCCGCTCTGGCTGTAACGACGAACTTTCAATACCGCCTGCAATAGCGGAATCCATAATACCAGACACAATATGTGCATAGGCGATCTCAATACTCATCAAAGCTGAGGCACATTGCATATCAACGGTAATAGCAGGCACAGAATTTGGTAAATTACACATAAGTCCCATAAGACGCCCTATATTACCACCGGTACCAACTGCATTGCCACAAAATAATCCGTCCACCTGCAAAATACTATGACGATTGATTAACTCATCAATGAGTTGCGCACCTAACATCTCCGGTCTCATATGTTTATATTGTCCATTTAAAACGCCGATGGGACTTCTAAGCCCACCATGAATATATACTGACATATATGCTCCTTCTATTAAAAGCAAAAAAGAGGCATCCCGCAGAATGCCACTTTAATTGTATTCTAAATTTTAACTTTAGTTGCTAACCAAGAAGCAACCAGACATTTTACGATATCTCCAGGAATAAATGGGAACATGACTACAGACAAGGCCGCCCAAAGTTCTGTTTTTGTAACAATCATAAAACCTGCTACACCAAAGAGGTACACTACAGGAATGGTAATCACAAGAGATCGCCAGGCATAAGAGAAAAAGCTTTTTTTAGAACCTTTAAAGATACTTAGTAATGTATAGGCAACTGGCCAAGAAAAAATAAAGCCACCTGTTGGTCCCAACAATTTGCCAAGACCAGCCGTACCGCCAACAAATACTGGTAACCCAACTGCACCAAGCAAAATATAAATGATAAATACGATAAGTGCATCCTTAGGCTGTAACAATAAGCCGATTAATGTGGCTACCAAAGTCAAAGCCGTTACCATAGCGGGACTAAATGGCAATGGGAAAGAAATATATGCTGAAATACATAATAAGGCTGTTAATAAAGCCATTTTTGTTAAACGTCTTGTTTCCATAATTACCTCTAACTAATACATCTTTGTTTCAAAGATGATGAATCTTCATTTTCACCAAAAAATGTAGCCGAAAATGCCAATGTATCACCAATGTAACCTTCTACATGAGCATCTTCAGGATATTCCACCAAAGTTACCTTGTCATCTGCAATAACAGGTGCATGAAAATAAATCGTCATTTGCAGAGCAGATTTACTAATATTCCAAAAATCCCACATCGTTTCTAAAATCATGCAGCCAGGAACAACATAAGGATTCTCACGATGGATTGGATTCGTATCATTAATATCATTTACAAATCGTATGACCTCTTCCTTAGAGAACGATATAGCACCACTACTTTCCTCTTGATGTATTGTAGCGCGAATGCTGAATTGTTTCGGCACCGGTCGTAAATCAACCATCAAGAAGCCTGAGCGATCCATAATACCAATTGTGGTGGTTTTTGCTACTTTCGATACAATTTCACATACGGTTCTATCACTACCTGAGGAATCATAATGCATATGTTTAATAACGCTGTGTCCTGGTAGATTCAAATCATTATTACATAATGCTTTAAATAATGTTTTCATATAATCACAGTCCTTTTATTTATTCAATATCTTGATTATAATCAACATTATTTCATTCGTCAACAAAAGGCATTGTTCATATGTTAACAAATATCAAATGAGTTTGAAACTATAAACAAAAAGAGCCTATGACATATATCATAGGCCCCTCACATGGAAGTCTCATAGATTATCTATTTTAGATCTAATTCCTTTAGGTAAGCTTTAAAGCTTTCACCCAATTCTTCGTTGCGCAATGCATACTCAACAGTGGCTTTTAAATAGCCCAATTTATCCCCTGTATCGTAGCGAATACCTTCATATGCTAATGCATACGTATCCGTTTTAGAGGCTGCCAATGCATCAGTTAATTGGACTTCATTACCTACACCAGGCTTAGTAGCTTCTAAGATATTAAAAATATCTGGTGTTAAAATATAACGACCTAATACAGCGAGTCGAGATGGAGCATCCTCTTTCTTAGGTTTTTCCACCAAGTTATCAACGCGATATAAATTATCAGCCAATGCTTCACCAGATACAATACCATAAGAACTAACTTTATCTTCCGGTACAAATTGAGCGCCTAAAATAATACCAGGATGCTCATTATAGCAATCAATCAACTGTTTTAAGCATGGATTTTCTGGATTGTAAACAATATCATCACCAAGTAATACTGCAAATGGCTCATCACCAATAAATGCTTTTGCACACAATACAGCATCACCAAGTCCACGAGGTGCTTTTTGACGAATAAAGTGAACTTTAATGTCCGCCAAATCCTTGATCATAGCCAATGGTTTATTTTTACCTTGACTTTGTAATAACAATTCTAATTCAACACTACTATCAAAATGGTCCTCAATAGCACGTTTATTACGACCTGTAATAATTAGAATTTCTTCAATCCCAGAATCTAAAGCTTCTTTTACAATGTATTGGATAGCAGGTGTATCGACAATAGGAAGCATTTCTTTTGGTTGTGCCTTGGTAGCTGGTAAGAAACGTGTACCAAAACCAGCTGCTGGAATTACAGCTTTTCTAATGCGTTGCATAGTATTCTCCTAACTAAAAGTCTTTACCTACAAATTTAATTTTCCATTGATCATTTTTATTTTTATGTCCATCTTTATATGTTAAGTACATATCGAAGGAGTGTAAATCACGATGCCATGTATAATAGACAGAATCAATATCCCCACTCATCATGTTATTCTTAACACTTACAGAAATATCATCAAGGCGAGTCAATTTATAGGTACCACCATAAATAAGCTCTTTTGGAAGCTCTGTCGTATCAAAACGATAAGGTGAATTATTGTAGGTAATATTTCGTTGATTATAGCTAACCCATACATTAGCACGATTACCAACTTTAGATTGGAATCTAGCCCCCCAATAAGGCATGCTACGGATACTACCATCATAGCCATAGTAGTCACGTTGGTAACCACCTAAGAAGCGCAAATCAGCATTTTTGCCAAGCTTAATAGGATCATGAGAAACTTCTGCATAATATTCTTTATGAGAACCTTTTACAGAACCCTCTTTCCAATAACCAGCATTAATACCACCACGTACAGTAATTGGAGAATTCCCTACATGATATGTATGAGTATCCAATCGAGCTTCACCTATTTTTTCTACCCATACTGTTTCATCATTATATTCATTAGACTCCTTGCTATACCCAACAGAAGCAGTCCCCCAAGGTAAATAATGACGATATCCCACCTGAGGTTTAAAACCAGATTTAGAATACCAACGATAGTCAATATAAGCTTCACCGTTTTTACCGATAGGATATTCTGTACTACCATGTAAGCCAATACCATCATCGTTACTATACGTAGGTTTTGGTATTAAGGAAAAAATACTAAATTTGCCTTCTTTGTCATGACGCAATGAAGTCGTATAAGATGGCAAGGATAATACTTTAAAGTTTTTAATATAAAAGGATGGTTTTTTAATAACGACTTTATCACCAGGATATACCTGAATATCTTGACCCTCCACACGATAATCTGGAGTATGAACAAAAGCCATTGCATGTTTTGTAGTTACCATGCCCTTTTCCATATGGCCTATTTGTCCATCAAAAGTGGCGTTATTGCCCTTTACATAATAGGGATCGCTCCATCCCATGGCTTGGTCCGCCTCAAAGTGACGATCGCTAGTGCGATACGTCATATTTTGACCTGTAATATCTTTTGTTTTACCGCCATCTTCCAAATAGCGATAGCCCCCAACAGTACGATACTCTGTAGTTTTAGTATTACCTTCAATACGTGGAGCCATCAAAGTTTGATTACCTTGAGACACCACAACATCGCCTTGAGCATATACATCACCTGTAGAGCCAGTATAAGACATTTTGTTAGCATCGATACGTGTAGGCAACTGTTCAGCAGGAGTAGCAGATTTCGCTTTTTCACCACGACGTACAACACGGATATTACTATATTCAGGTGTAGATGCTTTAGAAATTTCTCCTGCATAGGATTGACCTACGCTATCCAATGTATCTTGATATACAATAGTTGACTCAGTAGCGGCCCATACAGGTTGTGCTAAACAAACAACACATGCCGCTGCCAGCCATTGTACTTTACGTTTCCTCATGGTTACTAGAACTCCTATTACTTTAAGAATTTGTTAATTATTGATTACGCTTTACAACAACGATAGGTTGAGAAACATTTTCTACAGGTTCTTCTGGCTCCTCAACTGCTGTAGCATCTTCAGCTACAGCTGCCTTTTCATCAGTATCATTATTTTCTACATATTCTTCAGATTCACCTGTTGTATTAGGTACAGTTACAGCATCAGCTAATTCATCATCACTATGAGCTAAACCATCACCACCAATAACAAGACCTTGAATTGTTACGGAATCTTGAGGTTGTACATATACAGTAGCACCAGCTGGGTACTCAATATTTTTACCTTTGATGAAAGCGCCCCCTACAAGCCCAACAGGACCGAGTAGAACTGCGCCCGCCACAGATGCACCTGCTGCTTTAACTTCACTACGAGTTTTATCCTTAGCCTCTTTACCTTGTACAGCAGTAAATTCTGTACCATCAATAGCTGGGATTGTATCAAATGTAATATCTAACGCACCATTACGACCAAAGGAACGAGCCTTTTTCAAAGAAGTAATTGTTCCGGAACCTACAGTGCCCGCAGGTACTAATAAGACATTGCCATCCATTACATTTTCTGCAACAGTAAAGGATACAGTATCACCTTCACGACTAGTTTTAGAAGAAACCGCTTCATTTAAAGTCACTTTGAACACTTGGTTACCAGACAATGTGCCTACTTGGTTAGTAAGAGACACATTGCTACCATATACCTTTGTCTTCAAAGAAATAATACGTTTTTGTAAGGAACCGCTACCAATGCGACCATTAACGCTACGTTCCATCTTTTCTACACGGTCTACAAGAGATCCTGCGTTAATGCTATTTTGATATGTATATTCCAATGCATCCATTTCTTCGCGCAAAGAAATATTAGTACCACTGCCTTCTACAGAATTGTAGAGGGAGTCAACACGTTTGCTTAATGTTGCGGAATTACCATTGAAACCAGTACCATACACGGTTTCATCAAGTTGATTAATGCGGTCCACAACAGCACCATCTTGTACAGTTCCATATACAGTAGTTTCTAAAACATTTGTTTTTTCAGTTACTGTACCAGGAGCGGCAAATGCAGTGCCTGAAATTAGGGATGCCATTAAAAGTGTAAGTACTTGTTTCTTCATAAATTCCTCCACAATGTATCTAATGTATAACTGTTATACAACAGAATAAGCACGGGCCTAAGACCGTGCTTATTCCCTGAGTCTATCAATTTATATGCTCAGTGGCCATTAAATTTTCAAATCAATAATAGCAGATACACCTACGCCTTGAACACGAGATGCACCAACTGGGTTTGTGCTATCAACAGGAACTAAGCCTTTTACACGAACCATACCATTAAAGCTACCTTCTACTTGAGCAACAGCTTTAACTTCTTCAATGCTAGAAGCAGGCCCAGTAACTTGAGCAGCACCGATATAACCTTTTGTACCAATACTGATAATAGGAACTACTTTAGTTGTATATTCAGTACTCAAGTTATTTTGTTTCAATAATTTATTTAGGAAAGAGTCAATTTGTGGACCAAATTTGTTAACAACAATGCCGATACCACCAATTTTAGCTGCACCACCAAGAATGCTGCTAAGTCCACCAGCTTGAGTTGTCAAGATGCCACCAAATGCAGTTGTAGTTAAACAAATCCCTAGAACAGCTGTAATAATCTTCTTTTTCATAATAAGCCTCCTATAGATACTTATATTTTAACAAATTCTATACATAGATTCTAGTGAAAGTATAAGAACTTACACATAAAGATACTAACATAATATAGATTTTCGATGAATTCTTAATGAATTTTACGCAACTTAATTTAATGCTATCATCAATGATAAATCGTGTCAACATCTAATACGAGCTACATCTAGAAAGCTCAAAAATTGAAATAAAAAGATTAACAAAATGATATAGTTTAATTACTTTTATTAATTATAAATTTAACAAATTCGTGGAACCTGATCTTCACCTAATAAATCAATTAAACGAACACCTCCAATAGCCGTTTGTAGACCAACCTTACCAATATTTTTATCTATAGTCTTACCAATTAGAACAGCTTCGCTTCCCTCTTCAAAACTATGAAGAATCTTGAGAACTTCGTCCGTAACAGATGGTTCAACGATAAGAACTACTTTCCCTTCATTCGCTAAATATAAAGGGTCATACCCCAATATATTACATACTGACTGCACTTCTTCATGAATAGGTATGGCCGTTTCTTCAACTTTAATGCCTACTTGACTCTGATCAGCGATTTCTTTTAAAACGGTACCTAGGCCACCACGAGTGGGATCTCTCAACAAAGCAACTTGAGTTCCTACTTTATCTAATACTGCTTGAACCATCTTATTTAGTGGTGCACAGTCAGTTGTTAAGGAGTCAGATAAATCTAACCCAAACCGTTGCCCCATAACGGCAATGGAGTGATCTCCAATAGCACCTGACAAAATGATATCTAGCCCTGCTTTCACACGATGTGGACCAATATCTATTCCATCTGGAATCATGCCAATACCAGCAGTATTAATGTAGATTTTATCTACTTCGCCCTTTTTAACGACCTTTGTATCACCTGTAACAATTTGAACATTTGCGGCTTTTGCCATTTCTGACATAGTGCGAAGAATTTCATCTAGCTCTTCAAAGGCCAAACCTTCTTCTAAAATAAGACCACAACTTAAATATTGAGGTATCGCGCCATTCATGGCTAAATCATTCACAGTTCCACAAACAGCCAACTTGCCAATATTACCACCAGGAAAGAACGCAGGTTGCACCACATAAGAATCTGTAGAGAAGGCCATGCGCCCGGCTGTAACAGGAAACTGGGCACCATCGTGTAGGGGCGCCAATAAATCATTTGTAAAATATTTCAAAATAAAACGGTCCGTCAACTCATGACTAAATCGTCCACCATTACCATGGACTAAGCGAACTCGTTCCATATTAATCCTCCCACGTCGATCCACCACTAGAATAACCATATTTATACCATGCAGCACAGCTACCCTCTACAGATACCATACAGGCACCCACCGGATGATCTGCGGTACAGCTTTTACCAAATAACGGACATTCACTCGGTTTAATAAGGCCTTGCAAAACACGTCCACATTGACAGCCTTTAGGATCAAGAGATGGTTTATCCAAGTTAATAGGAAGGGCAAGCTCTACATCATAAGCTGCATACTCCCCCTTTAATGCTAAACCAGAGTTAGGAATCACACCAATACCACGCCATACATCATCGCATACTTCATACACTTCCTCGATCATAGCTTGGGCTACAGGGTTTCCCTTCTGCATAACTACAGAATGATACGTATTGCCCACCACAACATTACCAGACTCACGTTGCTCTAAAATATTAGCTATAGCAGACAATATTTCTAAGCCATCAAAGCCAGCGATACAAGATGGAATACCGTATTCTTTGGGCAAAAATCGGTATGATTCTTCACCAATAATAACACTCACATGGCCAGGTAAAATAAATCCATCGATATGACCTTCTTGTTTATCTAATAGTGCACGCAATGCTGGAGGCACTAATTTATGAGATACTAAGAAGAATACATTCTTAAGTCCTGCTGCGTGAACGGCTTTCACAGTAGCACATATAATCGCAATAGTCGTTTCAAAGCCAATAGCTAAGAATATTATTTTCTTTTCTGGATATTTTTTGCTAAGTTCTATTACCTCTAAAGGCGTATAAATAACATGGATATGAGCTCCTTTTGTTTGAGCTTCATTGAGACTACTATAGCTACCTGGAACCTTTAACATATCCCCAAAGGTAGCAATAATAACATCCTCACGTTCTGCATAGGCTAAAGCCTTATCCATATAGGTTTGATCAGTTACACATACTGGACATCCTGGTCCACTAACAAGTTCTATGCCACTTGGCAATAATTGACGAAGACCTTCTCGGAAAATCGATACTGTATGCGTACCACAAACCTCCATAAGCCGCACAGTTTCACCGGGCTTATGAAGCGCATTGATGCGCCTTAACAAAGCATCAGCTGTGTGCTGCTTTTCCTGCAAAGTAAGCTTCTTCAAGTTCTTCTAACTCCTTAAAGGCCTCTAATGTTTTTTGAGCCTCTTCTTCATCAACAATTTGTACAGCAAAACCTGCATGAACTAACAACCAGTCCCCGACCTTTGCATCTGGTACGAGGAGCAAGCTGCAGTCACGGGTAGCACCTGTCAATTCAACGGTACCAATAGCATCATTCACAGCAATCAATTGCGCTGGTACAGCTAAGCACATATTATCTCCTTATCTATATCATTTATAACAAGTTTTATATACATTTACTTCAATAAAACAGCTCCAAAATATATGAATAAAATTAATATTATTGTATCACAGTTACACTCATTATTTAGTGATAGTGTGCACAAACAACTAGAACTTAAACTAGCTATGGCACTCACATAGATTAAACAATATTCAGGACATTACTAAATAAATTTATCTAAGAATAAGAGCTATATGACAATTTATAATTGATTTCCTAACCACAGTTGTCCTAAAGCAAGTCCACCATCATTAGAGGGAACCGCTTCATTCATATATAAATTACCTATATGCCACGTCTTATATATAAATTCTAATAGTTTACGATTTTGAAATACACCACCAGACATAGCCACATCACTAATATTATATCGCTCCATCAAGTCTGCAGCCGTTTCGCATAGTGCTATTGCCATTGTTTTATGAAATGAAGCGGCTAAATGAGCTCGACATTCACCACGAACAACGCCATCCATAATAGATTGAACTGTAGGTGTAAAATCAAGAATATGTCCATCATAATTGTAAGCAAGTAGTGATCCTTTTTCATCACCACATAGAGTTTCTAAGGAAATGGCAATTTGTGCATCATAACTATGGACCATACCAAGACCTAATAAAGCACCTACAGTATCAAATAATCGCCCACAGCTTGTAGCTTGAATCATGGGCATCGTAGATTGTAATGCTTTATCTAAAATTTCCCATCCCTTTGGAAGTTCTTTCATCCACTCTTGATATACAAAAGGGATATCATCGCCATAATAATTACGAATATACCATAAGGCTTGTCGCCAGGGTTCAGAAACAGCCTTTTCTCCACCAGGCAATGGAGCCGCATGAATATGTGCCAATCTCTGATATTGATTGCCTTTACAAAGGAGAAATTCCCCCCCCCATATAGTCCCATCTGGTCCATAGCCAGTACCATCCATAGCAATTCCTAGTACCAGCCCCCTTAAATTGTGTTCTGCCATAACAGACGCTATATGAGCATGATGATGCTGAACAGGTATAACAGAAAGATGGAAACTTTCACCTATTCTTTCACCTAACCGAGAAGAGAAAAACTGGGGATGACTATCTATAATAATCTTTTCTGGTTGTATAGAAAATAAATTTTTATATCGCTCAATGGTCCATTCTAAGGTTTTATGAGTAGATGCATTCTCTAAATCTCCAATATGGGGTCCTACAAGAGCTTCACTACCTTTATTCACAGCAAACGCATTTTTCAAATCACTGCCCATAGCTAATATCGAAGTTTGTTCTAAACAGTCACAATGAATTGGCTCAGGTACATAGCCACGACTGCGACGAATAAATCGAGGTTTATTATTGATGACCACCACCACAGAATCATCAAGAGGAGCATAGATTTCACGATTATGAACGAGGAAATAGTCTGCTACCTCACCTAGTTCATTAAACGCTTGGTCGTCATTATATAATACGGAATCACCACTTCTGTTACCACTGGTCATAACCCAGGCTGCATCAGAGGGCAATAACACCTCATGCATTGGTGAATAAGGCAACATCACACCCAACATATGATTGTCAGGTGCAACGTGAGGACTTAACCGAACAGAACTATTATGATTCCTTTCTAATAACACAATAGGACGTTCCATCCCCGTTAATACATCTAGTTCTACATCGTTAATATGTACTAACTCAATCGCCATATCTAGAGATCCCACCATTATTGCTAATGGTTTATGCGGTCTATTCTTCCGCTTACGTAATCGTTGTACAGCAGCGTCATTTCTAGCATCGCAAACAAGATGATACCCTCCTACACCTTTTATGGCGATAATATTACCTTCATTGATCAATTCCCGCGTAGTATTCCATACATTTACCGTATCTACAGCCGTGCGATTTGGCTTGTATAAAGTATACCAAGGCCCACAATAAGTGCATGCATTTGGTTCAGCTCTATAACGACGCCCCTCTATATCTTCATATTCAGCCTTACAATCTTCACACATGGGGAACTCATTCATCGTCGTCCGTTCTCGATCATAGGGCAAAGATTTGATTATCGTATACCTTGGTCCGCAATTTGTACAATTGATGAAAGGATATTCCTTTCTACGTTTATCTTGTTGTAACTCTTTAAGGCAATCATTACAAGGCGCAGTATCAGCACTAATAAAGGTACTCACGGATTCACCTAAAGGGGATGCCTGCACAACAAAATCACTTTCATGCATATTAAGTGTAAGATGCTGTACAGTTTGACTAGTAATACGACATAAACGAGGTTGCTCCTCTTGAACAGCATCTAAAAATAACTGCAATTCACCTAGAAAACCTTGAACTTCAACATACACGCCTTGACTATCATTATATACAAAACCTGTTAATCCTAGAGAATGGGCCAACATAGAAACAAGGGGTCGGAATCCGACCCCTTGAACTATACCGGTATAGCGAATTCCCCAGCGTTCTGTAGTTTGATTACTATTTTGTTTCATATAAACTCCTACTATACTCGGAGAATCAAGTGTAATTAACCTAATGCAACAGGAATACTGCCATCAATACCAGCTTGTTCTAATTCAGCTTGAATCATGATAGCACATTCAATACGTTTCTTCTGTAAACGACAACCAAATTCATAAGGTGTCTCTAGATCGCCACCCAATGTAATGTTGTTCGCATGACAGCCACCGGAACAGAAGAATTTCGCCCAACATTCAGCACAAATTGGCTTAGAGAATACATGTGTATTACGGAAATCTTTAGGAATCTCTGTATTTTGTAAACCATCATACACATTACCAAGCACGTATCCATCTTTGCCTACAAATTGATGGCATGGATAAATATCACCATTTGGTACAATCGCCATATATTCATGACCTGCCCCACAACCTCGAAGGCGTTTCGCCATACATGGCCCACGATATAAATCCATGCGGAAGTGGAAGAAGTTAAACTTCTCACCCCAGCCTTCTAACTGGCGTTGTAAATAAATATCTGCTAGTTTTTCATATTCTTTCTCTAAAGCTGGCCAATCTTCTTCACGAAGTACATAGTCCCCTTCTTCACCGACAACAGGCTCCATGGACAAATGCTCAAAGCCGAGATCAGACATTGCCATAACGTCTTTAGTAAAGTCTAAGTTTTTATGTGTATACGTACCACGTACATAGTATTCAAGACCGTGACGCTGTTTTACAGCATTGACAAGATTCTTTGCAATATATTTATAGGATTCAGCACCACTACCCGCTACAGGTCGCATCGCATTATGAACGGATTCACGACCATCCAAAGATAATACAAGACTCATCTTATGCTCATTCACATAATCAATTTTATCTTGTGTTAAAAGCATACCATTCGTGGTCAATGTAAGTTTGAAGATTTTGTTGTGCTTTTCTTGAATGGATTCAATGTATTCAACCGTTTGCTTAACAACATCCCAGTTCAACAATGGCTCACCACCGAAAAAGTCAATTTCACAATGTTGGCGAGGTCCACTCATTTTAATAAGAAAGTCCACAGCTCGTTTTGCTACATCAAAGCTCATCAATTCTCGTTTAACACCGCCGTAATCACCTTGACTAGCAAAGCAATATTTGCATGCTAAGTTACAATCATGAGCAATATTTAAGCATAATGCCTTAACAATAGGTTTCTCACCTACTACAAGTTTAAACTCTTTACTCATCGGTGCAAATAATTGCTCCGCTTTGATGAGCTCATCTAACTCGTCCATAATCTCATCTAGTTCTACTGCATCTTCTTTAGCATCTAACGCAGCATGTACAGCATCGCGATTAGTGCCATCATATATGTCAAGAACTCTATCGATGAGTTCGTCGATAACATGGATAATACCGCTATTTACGTCTAAGCAGTAATAGTTATCCTTCATCCGAAACTTATGGATCATTGGTTTTAATTCTAACATGGTACCTCCAATTGATTTGTATGGTAAAAGCTCTAGTATATAGAACTTTCTAGATAATTGTACCACATTTCCACACTAAACGTTATAAAAAGAGTCATAAAGATATACCATACAATGTATGTCTTTAAAACATAAATAAAAAAGGCCCGCTAAGCGAGCCTCTTCATTATTTTTGTTTGCAAACTTGGTTACCAACTGTGCAGCTTGTTTTACAAGCGGATTGGCAAGATGTTTGACATTCCCCACAACCGCCAGTTTTAGCAGTTTTTTGTAAGGATTCAGTGTTGATAGTACGAATACGTTTAGCCATGATTATCCTCCTCAATACTTATCGAATGATATTTATTTTATCATATTTATAAAAAGCCTGTAAAATACTATTTCGTTATATTTTCGTCTACAACTTCAGCTTATTTGGTTTCTACCACTTCAGTTTCTCCTAATTGATGGTCTGTAACTTTTGCGTCTCGCATAGCTTCACCTTTAGTTTTCTTAGGAGCATCCTTACGCAATACTTTTCGTAAAGCCATTGCCACTGGTGTTACAATTACAGCAGCAAAAACTGCTTCTGGAATACCATGTGTAACAGACAAGAATACAATAGAGCCTAATACTTGATCTGGACTAAGATTCATTTTAAGAGCAAACATATCTGCATAGAGTAAGAAGATTAATCCCATAACCATGATCGTATGAAATACAGTCCCCATAAAAGCAGAAACAATAATACGCGGACCTTGCGGTGCTTTCCACAATAATAGATATACCAAATATGCTAATACTGGGAAAAGTATACGCGGTAATACGGAAATGATTGGATTAATAAATAGTGGGGATAAAATATTAGGAGCTGTAATATTTTGCCACAAACTATAGCAACCAAAGATAAAGCCAACAAAGGCCCCCACTTTTGGTCCTTCTACAATAGCACCAATTAGAGTTGGTACATGTAAAGTTGTTACATTTAGCGGTCCTAATGGAATAATACCATAACCAGAAAGCCCTAATGCAATAGTGATACCTGCTAGTAGACCAATAATTGTCAATTCTCGAATCGTAATGCCACTTTTCTTCTCTTTTTTGGCCTCTTTACGTTCAACTTGCTTCAGTTTTTCATTGTCGTGGATTGATACAGTTGAGTTATCATCCAATGGACGTTCAATGTTGTTCATAGATCCTCCTTCGCTCTCATTCCTTACGGATATAAGTCGAAACTAGAAATTAAATACGTTCACGGCGTCTTGAAATAATACCACGCTCTACCAATGCACCTATAATCACTGCGCCACCGGTCATACCAGCTTCTAATAAAGTTGGAGTTACAAACACTAGTGGATTACCTTGGTACGTTGGAAAAACGGTGGGAACTAAAGATAAAATAAATTCTGGAATATAACCACCATACAAGATATGGGCGTTCATAGCAAGCCATATGCCTGCAGTAATAATGATACGCAACAAACGTACACCCTTATATGCTAAATCTCTTGGATACAAATAGAATACAAAGACCAATAAAGAAACTAATAATAATACAAGTTCAGCAAATAATATATTTACATTCATGGATGATGCATACATAAAATATACCATCGGATCTTGTAAATCTATATATAAGATTGAAGCAATATACAAGAACGGAATCGGTATAGTATAGGCAATTATATCTAACGCTTCATCAATCATTCCCCATCGATGAGTACGATTGAAATACTTTGTGGCTAACAAACCACATAGCTCAATAAGAACTTGAACGATAAAATATACTACAAATAAAAGTAGTACTTTTGCTAATCCATTATCTACATTAAAGCTAAATGGTGTATGAAGAAACGAAAATACCGTCCACCAAGCCCAACTATAAGCATGATAGCCCATGCTTAGCGGTAAATCATCGTTAAACTTGGCATTCTTTAGTCGTCGCACCATAATTGGTATGACTAGCGACAAAACGGGGAACACTAAAATGGGTATTGATAGTGCCCCACTTAATGAAAGTACTGTCGTAATAGCACTTACAAAAAGTGAACAAATTAACGTAAATAACCAAAAACTTTTATTCATTACGGTCTCCCACCAATCGAGTTAAGCCATAAGCTATAATCAAGCTAAATGTGACACTAAAATACATAGCTAATAAAAAGGCTATATCACGACCTACTGTTGGCCATCCCCACAACATGGATAAATCAATACCTAAGAAAATTCCTTTATAGCTGATACCGTGAACGACAACCCAGCTCACTACATAAGCGATACGACTTATAGATTTACCCTCACCAAAGGTACTGCTTTTAAATGATAAATAGGCCCAAGGCATACACAAGGATAACAACAAATACCATACTAGTGCTACTGTCGCACTCGATCCATTATGAATCATATATGCAATAATGGGAATTACCACAATAAATAGATTCAAATAGAAGGAGCGTCTGCAAATATCTATCAAAATGTTCATATAAATCTCCTACGATATGTAATCTCCTTGTATTTTACAATAATCATAGATAAATGTCATCAAAAAAGAAAAACCTCCATATAGGTAAATCAATACCTATATGGAGGTTCCTTTGATTAAGCTACTACAGAATCAGCTGTTACATCAATTGTAGGAACAGTTTCCTTTGGTTCTTCTTTTTTCAACAATGGTGTCATGCTTTCAAGCCCGATCCCCAATGTGAATAGATTATGCAACCAAGCAGTTTGACTTGGTGGCATAAAGCCAAGTACACCGCCACCAACAAGAGCACCATTGAAACCAACGATACCATTGTAATTTGCTTTGATACGTTTCATCAATGCAATAGAAATGCGGCGCAAATCTACAAGAGCTTGTAGATTATCGGAAGAAATAGTAACATTCGCAATCTTTTGAGCAATTGGAGCGCCTTCATTCATAGCGATACCAACATGAGCCTCAGAAATTGCTGGGGAGTCATTGATACCGTCCCCTACCATCATAACAGTATAGCCTTCAGCTTTGGCTTGTTTTACATAACTTGCCTTATCTTCTGGCAATACTTCTGCATGCACTTCATCAATACCAAGTTCATCAGCTACGCGTTGTGCATTACGCTTAGAGTCACCAGTCATCATGACAACCTTTTTAATGCCTAATGCATGCAAATCAGCTATAACTTGTTTTGCCTCTTCACGTACAGGGTCTTTAATGCAAATAACCGCTGCTAATGTACCACCAATAGCGAGGTAAATATGTGAAGATGTATTTGGTAAATTATTGAATTTTTCTTGTTCATCAGCAGGAATCTTTGTTTTTTCATCATCAAAGATATAATGAGCACTACCAATGCGTACACGATAGCGACCAACCTTAGATGCAATACCATGAGCCACAACGTATTCTACGTCAGAGTGCATTTCCTTATGAGGTAATGCATGATCCTTAGCAGCACGTACAATTGCTTTTGCCATGGAATGAGGGAAATGCTCCTCAATACATGCAGCTAATTTCAACATTTCATCTGCATCATGATCGTTAAATGGAATAATTTGTTCAAACTCAGGTTCAGCTTTAGTAAGAGTGCCTGTTTTATCGAACACAATCATATCTGCTTGTGCAATTTGTTCTAGGAACTTACCACCTTTAACAGTGATACCGCGTTTAGATGCTTCTTGCATAGCGGAAAGTACTGCTAATGGAATGGATAATTTAAGAGCACAAGAGAAGTCAACCATTACGAAAGACAATGCTTTCATCACATTACGAGTCAACAAGTATGTTAAACCAGCACCAATAAAGCTTATTGGAACTAATTTATCAGCCATGCGGTATGCTTGTTGTTCCATACCGGATTTCATTTGTTCAGACTCTTCAATGAGGTTAACGATTTTTTCGTAACGAGATGTTTTGGATGTGCTACGTACTTCTACAATAGCTTTACCGTCTTCAACAACAGTACCTGCATATACAGAACTGTCTTGATCGCGACGAACCGCTTCTGGTTCACCAGTCATGGAGCTTTCATTAACAAGAACAACACCATCGATAACGACGCCATCCAATGGAATCACTTCGCCTTGACGAATGATAATTTGATCGCCTGCTACAACTTCGTTAACGGGCTTGCTCACTTCGATATCGTCAACTAATACCCATACTTTATCTACGTTCAAGGACATGCTTTGAGCAAGATTCAATACGGATTTACGGTGAGTCCATTCTTCCAAAATATCCCCAATACCCAATAGGTACATAACAGCACTAGCTGTTGGGTAGTCTTTTTGAAGTAAAGCAGCACCAATAGCTACACCATCAAGTACTTCGACAGTTAACTTACGTTGCCACAATGTTTTAATAGCCTTACCAATAAATTTAATACCGTCAAACCAAGCCCATGCAGCCGCAATCGGTGCAGGAAGCACTGCTTTTTTACCTAAGTAAAGTGCAGTACGGTTGATCATCATTTCACGGTATTTTTTATTTACCAAGCGAGGAGAATATTCGTTCAAAGCAGGAGCTTCAGACAAATCTAAATCGCGTAGACCTAGCACTGCATCACGCACAGCATCAATATCGCCAGTATGTTTAATGGCGATTTGACTGCTACGAGTGTAGAAGGTTACATCTACAATTGCATCATTAAGGAATAATGTATCCTCTACATAAGCTGCTTCAGCCTCTGTAAAGTGATGACCAGTTACCTTAACATGCAAGCGATTTCTGAGTTTTTTTACTACAGAAAATTGTAACATATGTGCAATCCTCTAATTATTTGTTTTCTTCAAAGATTTCTTCGTTGCGTGCTTCGTTGATTTCTTGAGCTTCTGCCAATACATCAGATGCGGATGCTTGTACTTTTTCAGCTGTTTCTAATACAGTTTCTTTAGCGCGAAGGCCAGCTGCTACGATACCAGCATATACTTTTTTAGCGTCTTTGGAAGTTAAAACTTTAAGACCTACAGTACCCAATGCAAGACCTGCTGCGAATAAGTTAGCGTTTTTAAGATTTTTTTGATCGATGTTGAACATGATAATATTCCTTTCTACTAAATATGATAAAAAATTTAATTACTATATTTGAAAAGAGGAGCCATTATAGAGACCCCTCATTCAAATTCAGAATTCGTATTAGCTTACTTAGCAGTACGTTTAATGCCTAGTGCTTTATTGGAACCATCACAGCTGCAGTTACCACCGCAACCAGAAGATTTTTTAGAGCCAGACTTGGAGCTACCGCCACCACAGCCACAGCCACCTTTACCAGACATTTGTTTGTAAAATTTATTACCGATATAAGCTAATGCTAATACAACTATGAGTCCTATAACAAGATTATCCATTATTATGCCTCTTTCTCAATATCTACTAAATTATAATATGTGTATTAGTGATAAACAAGATAAAAGCAATATCTAAAGGATATTTCCCTTTTCTCATTATCATTTAACCACGAATATTGATAATTATCAAGTATTATTTTTAAATTACTTATAACAAAATCGCAATTTTTAAATTCATTTTTGTTTAAAGAATCTAAAGGTGGCTAAACTCTCCTATTTAGCGACTCTAGATTAGAAACCTAATGCGCGACCAATGTTATAGAAGATGAAACATGCAATCCATGCAAATGTATTTTCATAGCAGAACATGAATGCAACCCATTTCCAAGAACCTGTTTCACGTTTGATAACAGCTAATGTTGCCAAACAAGGTGGGTAAATTAATACGAACAACATCATTGTTAATGCAATCAATGGTGAGAAGTTTGGATCATTTTGTAAGTAATCAGTCAATGGAGCTGGATTTTTATCATCACCACCTACTGCATATACTGTACCCAATGTAGAAATTACTACCTCTTTAGCCGCTAAACCAGCTACGAGAGATAAGCCCATTTTCCAGTCGAAGCCCAATGGTTCAAGTACTGGGTTGATTGCTTTACCAAAGGATGCTGCATAGGATTGTTCAATTTTTTCAGCAGCTTGTTCTTTATCAAGTTTGTCATTTTCAGCATCTAAGTTAGCACTGTTTTTATACATTGCCCATGCTGCTGGGAACAAGTCTTTATTTTCATCTTTAATATCATTGAATAATTCAGGTGCTTCAGAATCATCCTCTACTGCTACTTCAGGTTCATCTTCTCCTGCTTGCTTAGCAGCATCAGTAGCATCTTGTACAGTAGATTTCATATCTTCAACAATTTTATCAACTGCATCTTTTTGGTCATCTGTAGCAATACCGAATTGAGATAATGTAGCTGCATCTTTTACTTCATACTCTTGAGCAACTTGTTCTTTCACTGCATCATAATCTTTGGAGTATTCTACATCCATTGGATATGCAGTGATGAACCAAATCAAGATGGAAGCAGCCATAATGAAAGTACCGGCTTTAATGATGTACAATTTAGCACGTTCATACATGTGCATCCATGTAGCTTTCAATGTAGGCAAATGATATGGAGGTAATTCCATTACAAATGGTTCTGCTTCACCAGCAAATAAGAACTTACGGAAAATTTTTGCAAAGATAATACCGAAGATGATACCCAAGAAGTATACAGAGAATACAACTAAAGTACTATCCCAACCATTTGGGAAGAACGCATTTGCAAATAAGATATACACTGGCAAACGTGCAGAACAACTCATGAATGGTGTAATCAAAATCGTAACCATTCGATCCTTGTAGTTGTCGAGGATACGGGCACCCATTACGGATGGTACGGAACAACCGAAACCCAATAATAAAGGAATAAAGGATTTACCATGTAAGCCACATGCGCGCATTACACGGTCAATAACGAAGGCTGCACGAGCCATATAACCTGTATCTTCCAAGAAAGAAATGCCAAGGAAGAGTAATAAAATTAATGGTAAGAATGAAAGTACCGCACCTACGCCGGCAATAATACCATCAGATACGAGTGACTGTAATTGGCCCTCTGGAATAGTCTGAACCGCATAAGCTTGTAATGCAGCGAAACCATCCTCGATCCAACCTTGAGGAATACCACCAACGAAGTTAACGAACGCAAACAATAAGTACATAACAACCATGAAGATTGGTAAGCCCCAAATTCGATGCGTTAAGATTTTGTCATAACGGTCAGAGCGTGTTTCCAATTGAGTTGGCGCTTGTGTTAAACATGTATTATATACTTCTACTGCAAAGCGGTGACGATATTCTTGGAAGACAATATCAAGATCAACTTGATCCTTAATTTCTTCACGAATAGCTTCAGCCTTTTGAATAACAGCTTCCGTATTATCAAAGCGCATAACTTTGCCAATAACGTCAGCATCTTTTTCTAACAACTTAACAGCAATCCAACGAAGTGGATATGTAACAGTGCCCGCTTGTTTTAGCAATTCTACAAGCTCACTAATTTTACCTTCTAACAAATCACCATAGTTAATTGTTACACCAGGAGCTTTTTGAGAAGCAGCTACACTAATTATTGCTTCTAACAAGTCTTTTGTACCAATGTTTGTACGACCTACTGTGCTAACAATTGTAGCCCCTGTCATTTCTGCCATTTTTTTTAGGTCGTATTTGATGCCCATTTCTTCAGCAACGTCAGCCATGTTTAGAGCAATAACCATTGGCTTTTCAAGTTCCAATAATTGTGCAGCTAAATATAAGTTACGTTCCAAGTTAGATGCATCAAGAACATTAACAATAACATCTGGGTTATCATTTACGATAACATTACGCGCTACTAACTCATCCAAGGAACGTGCAGTTAAGCTATATGTACCTGGTAAGTCAATAAACAATAACTCATGGCCATCAAAGTTCGTATGGCCTTCCTTTTTTTCTACTGTAACGCCGGCATAGTTACCAACGTGTTGCTTCGCCCCTGTGATATTGTTAAACATTGTAGTTTTACCACAGTTAGGGTTACCTGCTAAGGCAATGCGAATTTGCCCATTTTCTGCCATGTGAACCTCCTATTGAACCTCTACATCAATCATGCCAGCTTCGCTTGTACGAAGTGCTAATTCAAAGTTTTTTACTTTGATTTCCACCGGATCCCCCAAAGGGGCAAACTTCATAACATGGATTTTTGTACCATTTACAAGACCCATGTCAATTAGACGATGCTTAACATTACCACTGCCATGTAGTGCAACAATAAGACCAGACTCACCTGGTTTCATGTCTTTTAACTTTTTGATAGCCATACGACACCTCCTAATTATTGTACCTAACAACCTCATATTAAACACACCAAATAATAATGCGTATTAATATCTTAAATTATTATATCAAATCAAGCATTAATTTCAACAATTATTATCATTTTTATGGTTTATTTTTATCTCATATCTATATTTTATTATCATATTTAATATGAGATTATTTATATGATTATCTAATAAAATACTGAATACTAGCTGAAATTTAATATTTCATGGCTATATATTTAGATACAGTAATCAATAAACACTACAAAGATTATCATTTACAAATGCTAACACATTCTCAATTAACAGTTTATAAATAGTTTAAATGTAGTTATTTTAATGTTTTCATTTCTCATTTCACTTAATTATATCAATATTTTTCTATATATTATCAAAAAAATATATTCGAAAGTACTATAATATTTTTTTGAGTCTAGAATATATTAAGACTATAAATCTTCCAAGTTCAATTCATTTGCCCCTAGTATGTGCATACTGTATAATTAATATAATATGTATTATAGAAAGGACAATCCATGAAATCTTATAAATCTTTAGGTGTTTGTGATGAGCTCATCATAGCCCTACAAAAACAAGGTATCAAGGAGCCCACGCCAATTCAAGAACAATCCATTCCTGTCGTCTTTAAAGGGAATGATGTCATAGCAAAAGCTCAAACAGGCACGGGGAAGACACTAGCCTTCTTACTGCCAATTTTACAACGTGTACATACTGATGTTCATCAAGAACAAGTGCTTATCATTGCACCTACACGGGAACTAATTAAACAAATTTCCGACGAAGCGAAGGAACTAGGTTCTATTTTAAATGTAGATATCCTCCCTCTCATCGGTGGTAAAACTATTGAAGCCCAACTACAGCAACTGGGACGTCGTCCTCAAGTTATTCTAGGTACACCTGGTCGATTATTAGATCACGCAAAACGCGGTTCCCTACATTTAGATTGTATTCGCCGTGTTGTACTAGACGAAGCAGACCAAATGTTGCATATGGGTTTCTTACCAGATATTGAAAATCTCATTAGCCAAACAGACGCTAATAGGCAACTGTTGCTATTCTCTGCAACAATTCCAGATAAAATCCGAAATCTCGCAAAGGCATACATGTCTAAACCTATTTCTGTAACAGCAGAAGGCAAACATATCACGCTCGAATCAATTGATCAACGAGTGTATATGATGAATCCTGAAGAAAAAACACAACGTCTCATCAAAATGATTGAAGATGACAATCCATTCTTAGCAATTGTATTCTGTAATAAACGGGAAGGTGCCATTCGTTTATCCTACGAGTTAACCGCAGCAGGGCTTAATATTGCAGAAATGCACGGTGACTTGACACAAGGTCGTCGCACACAAATTCTACGAGACTTTGCAAAAGCGAAAACACAAATCTTAGTAGCTACCGATATTGCGGCTCGCGGTATCGACATTGAAGGTATCACACATGTATATAATTACGACGTACCTCGCGATGTAGATTACTATATCCATCGAATTGGACGTACAGGTCGTGCTGGTAACTCAGGTATTGCTGTAACATTTGCAACTCCACAGGATGAGGCTTGGTTAAGACGTATTGAACGAGCTATTCAAGCTACGCTTACCAAATATACAAAAGATGGTCAGATTAAGACTAAGGGCAACGCCAGTACTGCGCCAAAACGCACAAAATCAGCTAGTAAACCTAAGGTTACAAGCACTTACCAATCCACTAAGGCGAAAGCTCACAAAGCACGAGGCCACAAAGGCTCCAATACACGCCAACGCCGTGCTTCTACCTCCCAAACGGGGCGTCGTGGCAAACGCAGATAAAATTCGGCTTAATATCCTAAACTAAATGAAACAATTTTTCTTCTACAAGAACATTTTCAAAAAAGACGCGTACAGCTAAGCTGTACGCGTCTTTTTATTATTTACAATAAAAACAATCATTTCTAAGTAATGTTAGATTTGTTAACATAAATACTCGGTACCCCATCTACATCAGAACATTGGGTCTTACATTGAGATCGATTACTACAAATCCAGTTTGTTCGACCTCTCACCTCTTGTTTCACAAAGTAACCTACTTTACATCTAGGGCATTTATATTGTTTATCTTCATCAGATACTTCAATATTACCTTCAACACTAGAAGTATCCTCTTCTACTTGCTGCGTATGTTTACACCTAGGATAATTCGTGCACCCTAAAAAGGCACCAAATTTACCATTCCGCTGTTGCAAACGGCCCTTTTTACACTTAGGACATACAGGCAATGAAGACAAGTCTATGCTTTCATTATCCATAGGGCGTTTACGATTTTGGCTCGTTATAGTTCGAACCACATTTGGCATCATTTGATCAAAGTTTATTACTTTATCAAAATCAAGTTTATCAATTAATAATTGTAAAAACTTAATTTGATCCGCTAAGAAGGAATCTAACGTATCCGCTCCTTCACTCATGAGTGCTAAGCGTTCTTCCCAAACAGCTGTTTCATCAGGATAAAGCAGCTCTTCTGGCAGAGCATCTACTAAGAGATAGCCCGTTTCCGTTGGAGATAAGACTTGCTTCTTCCCTGACGTTTTCATAAAGCCTCGACTGATAAGCTCATCAATTATGTTTGCCCGAGTTGCTTCTGTACCAATACCAGATACAGCCTTTAATTGCTTTTTCAAGTCTTCATTTTTTACGAATTTATGAATTTCCTTCATCGCTTGTAGTAATGTGGACGGCGTAAAACGGGATGGTGGCTTTGTTTGTTTAGCCTCTACAGAAGAATCCGTATATAAAACAGTATCGTTCTTTTTAACCGCTGGCAAGTGGTCCGTTTCTTCAATAACCTCTTTTTTAGGGTCTGATTCAGCCCCACGCTCATCGGTTAGATCAGGCTCGTCATTGTCTGTCGTAGATTTAGACTTATGTCGTTTATAAAGCAATTTCCATCCTTCTTCGATAACTACACGACCATTAGCTACAAACTCTTCCTTACATTGTTCTACTACAATTTTAGTTTGCTCGTAAATATGCTCCCCATAAAATTGCGCAATATAAGCTTGACTGATGAGGAAATAAATATTTCGCTCCTCTTGGGACAAACTATTTATATTGCAGGCCACCGTTGTAGGAATAATAGCATGATGGGCGGTAATTTTCTTTTCATTCCAAGCACGGCTCTTAATAGAACGATCTGCATCGGCAGCCCACTGTGCTAATCTCTCATCACCTGCATTTTGTAGATTGTTGAGGATTGCATTGCGATCATCATATTGATTGGGTGGTAAATATTCACAATCAGAACGTGGATAGGTAGTTAATTTCTTTTCGTATAATTTTTGCGCTGTATCAAGTACAGTCTGTGGATCATAAGAAAAGGCTTTACCTGCCAATACTTGTAAGGATGATAAGGATAAAGGCAATCGTTGTACATCTTTTTTCTTAGACTTTGTAACACCTTTAATAAAACCGTCTGGTCCAGCTTGTAAACATTCTACTAATTCATCAGCAATAGCTTTATTAATGAGTCGTCCATCTGGGTCAAGCCCCTTTTGTTCGTCTGTAGGCTGCCAAGTCGCCCAAAACACCCCATTAGGATGGTTATATAATACCTTTACAGTAAAATAGTCTACTGGTTTAAATGCAGCTAACTCTCGTTCTCTACGTACAACAAGAGCTAACGTTGGCGTCTTTACACGACCAATTGGCAATGTTACCTTATGACCTTTATAACGTTCAGATAATGTATAGGCCCGAGATAAATTCATCCCAATGAGCCAGTCTGCTCGCGCTCTTGCCAATGCAGATTGATATAGATTGTGAAAGTCCTTGTTATCTCTCAAATCATCAAGAGCAGAACGAATAGATTTTTCATCGAGGGCATTTAATAGAATACGCTGCACTGGTTTTGTATTACCTACATAGTACAAAACTTCGTCAACTAAAAGTTGACCTTCTCGATCCGGGTCACCTGCATTGACAATGACATCTGCTTTACTAATAAGGTCTTTTACAATTTCAAACTGTTGACGGCTGCTATCTGTGACAAGCAATTTCCACTCATCAGGCACGATAGGAAGATCTTGAGGGCGCCAACGGATATATTTATCATCGTAATCTCCTGGCTCAGCCTGATGCAATACATGACCTACTACCCAAGTCACCACATCATCCCCTTGGATAAAATAACCATTCCGTTTTTGGATATTCTTATTTTCTGGTAAGCATTTACTGATTTCGCGAGCCATGGATGGCTTTTCTGCAATAAATAACCGCATGGATCCCCTCCTTAACCTGAAGATAACGGCTAACCCCAAGCCGTTCTATGAAATCTCATTATACTACAATTTAGTGGTCATAACTAGAAAAATCATGTATAATTTTTACGATATATAGACTGTGAAAGTAAAACCTAAAGATTTATCTGCTTTCACAACACATTAATAGAGGTGAATCATGACATTTTTAGAAGAAGTACAACGTCGCCGTACGTTTGCTATCATATCTCACCCGGATGCGGGTAAAACAACATTAACGGAAAAATTACTATTATATGGTGGTGCCATTCACTTAGCCGGGTCCGTAAAGTCTCGTAAAACTGCAAAACACGCCGTATCCGACTGGATGGAAATTGAGAAACAACGTGGTATCTCTGTAACGAGCTCCGTGTTGCAATTTGACTACGACGGTTGCCGCGTAAACATCCTCGACACCCCTGGTCACCAAGACTTCTCAGAAGATACATACCGTACATTGATGGCTACCGACAGTGCAGTCATGCTTATCGACGTAGCAAAAGGCGTAGAGGCCCAAACAAAGAAACTATTTGCTGTATCAAAAGAACGCGGTATTCCTATCTTTACATTTGTTAACAAAATTGACCATTTCGGTCGCAGTCCATTCGATCTAATGGAAGAAATCGAAAATGTTCTCGGCATCCGTACGTGCCCTATGAACTGGCCTATCGGTATCAACGGCGAATACAAAGGCGTCTACGATAGAGAGCACGAAACTATCGAACTCTTTGCAAAAGACGAAACTCATGGTCAAGAAAAACTTGCATCCGAAAAAGGTGCTTTAACGGATCCGCGCATGAAAGAGCTATTAGGTGACGATGTATACCAAGCATTGCTCGACGATATTGAGTTGCTAGACGTTGCTGGCGATCCATTCGATTTCGATAAAGTTCGTGCTGGTGAATTGACCCCTATGTTTTTTGGTTCTGCTATGACGAACTTCGGGGTAAAACCATTCTTAGAAAAATTCTTGGAACTAGCTCCATCCCCTGCTCCACGACAAGCGATAGAGGAAATGGTACAACCCACTAGCGAAGACTTCTCTGCTCTAGTATTTAAAATCCAAGCAAATATGGACCCGAACCACCATGACCGTATCGTATTTATGCGTATCTGCTCAGGTAAATTCGAAAAAGGTATGTCCGTATTACACCGCCAATCTAATAAAACAATCCGTCTATCTCAGCCTCAACAATTCTTGGCTACGGAACGTACCATCGTAGAAGATGCGTACCCAGGCGATATTATCGGTGTTTTTGATGCAGGTACTATGGGGGTAGGCGATACACTTTGTGCACAAAAACACAAAGTAACTTTCGGTGACTTCCCTGTATTCCCTCCGGAATTCTTTGCCCGCGTATCCCCAAAGGATACTATGAAACGTAAACAGTTCCAAAAAGGTATGACTCAATTGGCTCAAGAAGGAGCTGTTCAAATCTTTGAACAACCAGGCGCCCTTGATTCCTTCGTAGTCGGTGCCGTAGGTATGCTTCAATTTGAAGTTCTTGAGTACCGCCTCAAAAATGAATATGGTGTAGATTTATTAAATCATACTTTACCATATGGTGTTGCTCGTTGGATTGACGGCGAAGTTGATATTGCATCCTTGAAAGGTATAGATAATGCGATGATTGTAAAAGATAATCGCGATCGCACCGTAGTTCTTATCTCTAACGAATGGCAAATGGGTTGGGTTCAAGAGCGTAATCCGGATGTAACATTCTTAACGACCCCTAAATTACACCATGAGCTATAACGCCTAATTAACTTATTGCTAGGTCTATACATTTTAGTTATATCTTAACATGCATTTATAGAGCGAATTTATCACCATATATAATTTAGAGTCTTACTAAATCAACATAAAAATATTAAGTTTTAGAACTGGAGTATATTTTATATGATTATAAATATAAAAAATATATTCCAGTTTATTTTTTTATAACAAGAAGGAAAATCACAGATTTAAGTCGAATACATATAGTATGATTATGTACATAAGTAATATATATTATTACTTTTCTATATTTATATGTATAATCATAAAATTAGTTTTATTAATATTATTGTTTTTTGTGTTGTTATGAGTGTTTAAAGATAAAAATATAAACTTTTTATACGTTATATATTCTATAGTATTTTTTGACCATTCATGATACCATAAAACTCAGATTTATTTTTTATTTTAAAGGAGTGATTTTATGCCACTTATTGACTTAGCCTTAGTCAACAATGTATGGACCTTAAAACTGTCCATGATTCAAACTGTAGGTCTTGCCGTAATTACCTTATTCATCGGTACTTGGATCAATAAGCATTCCAAGTTCTTACAACGTATGTGTATGCCTGCACCAGCGGTAGGTGCTCTTCCATTTGCATTTTTAACTGCTATTTTATCTTATTATAAGATCTTAAACATTACCTTTGAAGGTTCCTTACAAACATTTTTAATGCTTGCCTTCTTTACCACGATTGGTTTAATGGCATCTTTAAAAGTCCTCAAAAAGGGCGGTATCTTCATTATTTTCTTCTTCTTAGCTTGTGCAGTGTGGATTGTAGTACAAAATACTGCAGGTATTATGATTGCCAAAGCATTAGGGATTGAGCCGATTATCGGCATCATGGCAGGTTCTGTATCTATGATTGGCGGCCTTGGTACAGCTGGTGCCTTTGGTCCATATTACGAGCAATTACTTGGTATCCCTGGTACCGCTTCCGCAGCAGTTGCAGCTGCAACATTCGGCATGGTAGCTGGTACAATCCTCGGCGCGCCTGTAGGTGAACGCATTATTAAAATGCATAAAGTTAAAACACCTTATGAAAATCCTGAGTTAATGGAGGATGAAGGCATCGATATAATTGAAGATCACGTTGAGAGCGGTGGCAAACAATTCAACGCTCAAGATCTTTTAACAATCTGTATGTGGATTGGCCTTGCATTAGGTATCGGTACCATCGTAAGTGCTGGATTATCTGTTCTTACTCCACTACCTGCATATATTGGCGCTATGATTTGTGCAGCAGTAATTCGTAACTTTGGTGATTTTACTAAAGCATACAAAATCAACGATGCAGCTCTTGATGCAGTATCTAATGTAGCATTATCCTTATTCGTAACAATGGCTATCAACAGCTTGAAATTAGTTCAATTAATTGATCTTGCTTTACCACTCATTACAATCTTAGTTGTACAAATGGCACTTATCTGTGTATTTGCATACCTTATTTACTTCCTCTTTGGTCGCAACTACGATGCAGTTATGCTTGGTGCCGGAGCTATCGGTTTCGGACTGGGTGCTACACCAAACGCATTAGTTAACATGTTATCCTTAGCAAGTAAACACGGCCCATCTCCTCGTGCTTGGCTCGTAGTTTCCTTAGTAGGTGCATTCTTAATTGACTTTGCAAATGCTTTCCTCATTACAACCATGGCTGGTATTCTTTACTAACTAAAAAGGACCCATTCGGGTCCTTTTTTTCATGAAAAAGAGCTTACTGGAATGATATTTTATCAGTCCAATAAGCTCTTTATGTATTATACTATTTGATTAATGCTGCCCATGCGTTGGCTACATCAGCAAATTCTTGAAGTGTAAAGGTCTCACCTCTTCGTTGACCATCAATATTTGCTTTTGCTAATAACTCTTCAATTCTATCTCTTGTTAAACCCGTTGTCTTCATCGTATTAGAGAATGTTTTACGGCGTTGCGCAAAACCAGCTTTCACAACGCGAAAAAATAGTTTCTCATCAATCACATCTACAGGTGGTTTATCACGCAATACGCAACGGATAACAGAACTTGTCACCGCTGGAGCTGGCAAAAAAGATTTAGGCGGTACATCAAGAACAATATCTGGTTCCGTATAATACTGAACAGCAACAGATAATGCGCCATAGTCCTTTGTACCGGGCTTTGCTATCATCCGTAAGGCCACCTCTTTTTGCACCATCACAACTAGACGTTCAATAGGTAATTTACTTTCCAACAAAGACATAATAATAGGTGTTGTAATATAGTATGGCAAATTAGCAACCACTTTAAATGGTTTATGATTCATAATCGTTGGCACATCAAGCTTTAACACATCACCATGAATGATACGTACATTGTCATAAGATGCCAATGTCGTATCTAGTACCTCCAATAAGCGACGATCTAGCTCGATAGCCGTTACATCTGCCCCACTTTGAGCTAAACCTTGTGTCAAGGTACCAATACCAGGGCCGACCTCTAGAACAGGTTCTCCCACGGTTAATTCCGCAGCATGTACAATTTCATCGACTATACCTCGCTTAATAAGGAAGTTTTGTCCTAGCTTTTTGCTCATTTTAATATCAAAGCGCTTACATATATAATGCACAACCTCTGGGCTTGCAATTACTGATTCTAACATCTTAACTCCTATTTTAACAATTTACTGCCTCTTCATAAGCATCTCGGGTTATACCATAATGATTTAAACGGTATAAAAATTGTTTACCATTACCGTATCCAATACCTAATTTAGCACCAATAACCGCTCGACGAGCCGCACTATCAGGCATACCAGACAATCCGTGACGCACTAAGTCCACCATAGTAAATTCGTTGGATGATTTTAGAGACTCTACGTGTAATGTAGATAAAGCCTTTCTGATTGACTCAGGAGAGGCTTGTTCTATGCCAATATCATCATTTGCAAACGCTTCGTCACGAGGCACAAAAGCATGTTGTGCATTAGGGAATTTTTTAGTTAAAACGCGTCGGATTCGCTCCCCTGCTGTATCAGGATCAGTTAATATAATAATGCCACGTTTCTCATAGGCAACGCGAATCATATCGATAACACCTCTTCTGAGGGTAAATCCTTCTGTAGCAATGCAATCAGCGTCTACAGCTTGAGCGATACGTTGTATATCAGATTTTCCTTCTACGACAATGACTTGTTTTAACATATATCCCCCTTTTATTCTATTAATACATTGTAACATATATATAACATTGCTTAAATACTTATAATCGAGTAGTATTAATAGTGTAATATATAAAAGGAGGCCAATTATGACCTTACAACAATTAAAGTATGTCACAACAATTGCCAATATAGGCAGTATTAGTGAGGCAGCCAAGAGATTATTTGTGTCTCAACCGAGTCTCACCAAGGCTATTAAAGAACTAGAGAAAGAAATGGGTATTACCATTTTCGATCGTACTAATAAAGGAATTACCGTATCTAAAGAAGGGGAACGCTTCCTCGGCTATGCGCGCCAAGTGTTAGAACAAGCAGCCCTTTTAGAGGAGCAATATAAGAGCCAAAGCGGTGGTAAAAAACAATTTTCTGTATCTACTCAACATTACTCCTTTGCAGTCAATGCCTTTGTAGAGCTTTTAAAAGGTGCTGAAATCGACCAATACGATGTATCCTTACGAGAAACACAAACCTATGAAATCATCGATGACGTAGCTCATATGAAGAGTGAAATTGGCTTACTCTATTATAATGATTTCAACCGTCCTGTATTAGAAAAATTAATTCACACTAACGAATTAACCTTTACTGAATTATTTACGGCCCATCCTCATATCTTTATTGGTAAAACGCATCCATTAGCCCATAAAGAGGTAGTCTCTATGGACGAATTAGAGGAATATCCATATATTTCCTTTGAGCAAGGCGATCACAACTCCTTCTACTTCTCTGAAGAAATCTTCAGTACCGTAGTGCGCCCAAAACATATCCGTGTTCGCGATAGAGCATCTTTATTTAGCCTATTACTTGGCCTTGATGGATACACTGTATCTAGTGGTGTAATCGATAAAGAGGTAAATGGTGAAAATATCATTTCCGTTCCACTTGCCGAAGAAGGTTTAATGCACATTGGCTACATTACTAATAATAAAATGCAACGCAGCCGTTTAGGTCAAGAATATATCCACGCTCTAGAACAATACGTTAGTAATTACGGTAGACATATTCAATTACCAGAAAACAAAAAATAATTATATATCATATTATTTATAGAGCGATACAACACTATTGTTCAATTTAGATGTATCAGATAATCCATAAAGAAGGCACTCTCTATTTTAGAGAGTGCCTTCTTGGGTATAACTTAAAGCATAAAATCACTCATAGACATAACTTTAAACTATATACAACTCAAATATATTGATATTTTTATATATAATCATACTTAGCTATAATTAACCTATCAAAATTATCGGTTTAATCGTTTATATAAGGAGGATTATTATGTCCAAACATACAGCACCATTCCACTTTGATATCGTAGGTTCCTTCCTACGCCCAGCAGAATTAAAAGAAGCACGCGAAGCTTTTAATAAGGGAAATATTACTCGAGAAGAATTAACAGCCGTTGAAGATCGTCTTATTACAGACCTCATTCAAAAACAGAAAGCAGCTGGCCTACCAGTGATTACAGATGGCGAATTCCGTCGTGCCTATTGGCATCTAGACTTCATGTGGGGCTTTAACGGCGTAAAAGAAATTGAACTGGAACACGGTTACAAATTCGTCGGTCAAGAAACAGCGCCAGGTTCCCTCGCCCTTACTGGCAAAATTACGGGAACAAACCACCCATTCGTTGAACATTTCAAATTTGTAAAACAATTTGAAGACGAAAATACTACGGCGCGTCAAACGATTCCTGCTCCCTCTCAGTTTTTGGCAGAGTTATTCCGTGAAGACAATGGCATTACAACGCGCTCCTTCTATCCAGATTTAGAAGAATTGATTCAAGATATTGCTGCCGCCTATCGCCAAGTAATTAAAGACCTTTACGATGCAGGTTGCCGCAATATTCAATTTGATGATTGTACTTGGGGTATGTGTTGTGACCATGCTTACTGGACAGGTCGTCAAAAGGATAAAAGTGTAACCATTGAAGGTGAAACCGCTAAATATTTACGTTTGAATAACTTAGCTCTTGAAGGTCGCCCTCACGACTTAGCATTTACTACACATGTATGTCGTGGTAACTATAACTCTACATGGGCCGCTAGTGGTGGGTACGAACCTATTGCCCCTATCCTATTTGCCAAGGAAAATGTAGACGCTTATTACCTAGAATTTGATGATGATCGCTCTGGAGGTTTTGAGCCATTGCGTGAAGTTTTTCCTAATAAAAAAGTTGTATTAGGTCTTATCACATCTAAACGCCCAGAGTTAGAAGATAAAGAAATCATCAAAGAACGTATCAAAGAAGCTACAAAATATATTCCACTTGAAAGACTTTGTTTATCTCCTCAATGTGGCTTTGCTTCTTGTGAAATCGGCAATCAATTGACCGAAGAAGAACAATGGGCTAAACTCGCATTAGTCAAAGAAATAGCTCATGAAGTTTGGGGTGATTAAATGAATGAACATACTATATATTTAGGCGGTGGTTGCTTCTGGGGCCTTCAAGGGTATATCAAAAAGATCTCCGGTGTCCTTTCTACCGAAGTAGGTTATGCCAATGGTCCTACAGAAAATCCAAGTTATGAAGATGTATGCCACAATAGCGGGCACGTAGAAGCTCTCAAGGTCATTTACGATGCTGATATACTATCTTTAGATCACTTAATTCAATATTTTCTACGTGCTATTGATCCCTTTAGTGTCAATAAACAAGGTGGTGACGTAGGCATTCAATATCGTACGGGTATTTATTATACTGATCCAACCGATAAAGCCGTTATTGAAAGTACCTTAGCACGTGCTCAAGCCTTTGAAGGTAAACCATTTGCTATTGAAGTATTGCCTTTAGAGAATTACTACTCTGCTGAGGAATACCATCAAGATTACTTAGACAAAAATCCTAATGGCTATTGTCACATTCCATTGGGGTTATCTGATGAACCACTCATCGATGATAATACATATGCTAAACCTTCCCAGGAAGATTTAGAGGCATTAACGCCACAAGAGTTTGAAGTAACTCAAAACTCTGCTACAGATGCACCTTTCAGCCATGAACTAACAGATGAGTTCAAAGCAGGTCTCTACGTAGATATTACAACTGGAGAACCCCTTTTTGTATCAGCCCATAAATTCGATTCTCATTGTGGCTGGCCTAGCTTTACTAAACCAATAGCTAAAGATGTTATCAAGTATTACCAAGATAACTCACATGGTATGAATCGCATAGAAGTTCGTAGCCGCATCGGTAATGCTCATTTAGGTCATGTATTTGAAGATGGTCCTAATGGCTCTCTTCGCTACTGTATCAATGGATCATCTTTACGATTTATCCCTAAAGATGAATTAAAAGGTACAAAGTACGAATATCTAATTCCATATATTGAAGACTAAAAAAGGACGCCTTAATCATAAGGCGTCCTTCTACTATATCTATTATAATTGAATATTACTGAGCTAAGTAGGTCCAATAAAAAGAGGATATATCTTATAGATATACCCTCTAAATCATCATATTAGTCCAAAACGTACACTGTAACGTCTTGGCGACCAAAGTCCATAGCCTCCCCATAAGAGTCCATTACAAGGTCGATTTTGTTACCTACTATAGCACCACCTGTATCGGCAGCAATAGCTTCACCGTAACCAGGAATAAATAAACGTGTACCCAATGGAATAACATCTGGGTCTACTGCGGCAATGCCACGTACTGCAGGTAGACCCGTAGCGGTAATACCAGCACCATCACCATCGCCAGCAAGATAAGCAGATGCTTCCATTACGATAGCGCGAGATGCACGTCCTGCTACATTACGAGATGTAGTCACCTCACGAGTGCCCTCTTTAATAATTGTAGGTACCATTGCACGTTGTGTTACTTTAGATACATCATTAGTTTTAATAACTGTACCATTACTATATAGTGTTTCACGTTGTACTCGTTCTAAGCCAGGTTGACCAACTTGAACAACCTCTTCTTCGCCCTTAGCCATAGTATCATCTTTTTGACGAACCACTTCAACAGCAACCTCTTGATCTACTGTAGATAGAGAGCGGCTTGTTACTTGAGCAATTGTTATACGTGTACCACTTAAAACAGATCCATTTTCATCGCCCACTACTACATAGTTAGGTGCTTTGAAACCAAGCTCATTAGCAACACCTTGAGCAGTTGTTTCTGTAGTGAATACAGCTCTTGTTTTACCATTTACAGTTACATAAACTGGAATAGCACGAACAACCGTTAAGGTTGTTCCATTTTGAACTGTAGATGAACTAGAAATAACTTTATCGTTTGGATTTAACTTAACCCCGGCATCGCGTACAATGCCTTCGTTAGAATTTAAATGCGTTCTAACAGTGTGTGCTGCACCATCTACCATAACGGTAACGGTTTTATCATTATAAGAAAAACCGGTCATGGTTACAGCTGTTACAATCAATCCGGCAACAACAGACGAAATATATCGCTTGTGTGTCTTATGAATTCTCATGTTGTAATCCCTCCTGTAATGGTATTATTCTACTACAGATAGATACAACCTGTCAAACGCCGTAAGTTAACAATAAGGCAAAATCCTTTATAAATACTGAATTTATAACAGTTTGTATTTTGTATTTTTTAATAAAAGTCCACCGTATGCGTACATATCGATATTTTTAAATACTATACAATATATTCCGAATTGTGTACATATATACAATACTAATACCACATATAGTATATACAGATTTTTTATTACTAAATTTGTATTTTTATGTGTTTTTCAATTGTTACCAATATTTTCTAGAATACTCAAAACTTCACTTTACCCTCATTTTTAAATGTATAAGAAAGTAAAAAAGCCCATATAATGGGCTTTTTATATGTTATGTAATTGTATTAAAATTCATTACCTAATATATTAAGGTTTCTTCATCATCTATTCATTTTTAACATCGGTTGTAACCGTTCAATGACCGTCATTGACTCTCTGTGTTCATGCTCAATAGCAGCTTTCATTAGCTCCTCTTGAGCAGATATAGGATTCTCTCGATCATTGATTTTATGATATGAACCATCTGCTCTCATAAAATGAGCTTTTAATGTATCATCTAAATATAAATCTAAAATACTTTTTACCCGTTCTTTATGGCGTTTATCTTCAATAGGAATCATAAGCTCTACACGTTCATTCAAATTTCGAGGCATCCAATCTGCACTAGATAGGTACAGACTTTCATTCCCTCCATTACGGAAGTAGAACAAACGATGATGTTCAAGAAAACGCCCCACAATAGAGCGTACTGTTATATTATCACTAACACCGGCAATGCCAGGACGAAGCGTACAAATACCACGCACGATAAGATCGATACGAACTCCAGCAGAAGAAGCTTCATACAACTTAGCAATGACCTTTTTATCGAGCAGAGAATTCATCTTACCAATGATATAGGCTTCTTCCCCATTCTTAGCAAACTCGATTTCACGGTCAATAAGTTCCATAATTTTTTCACGTAAATTTAAAGGCGCTACAATAAACTTATTCCAAATCGGTGGGTCAGAATATCCAGAAATCAAGTTAAAGAAACGTGACGCATCATCACCATACTCATCATTACAAGTAAATATACCACAATCAGTATACATGCGAGCTGTTTTACCATTATAGTTTCCCGTTGCTAGATGGACGTACCGCCTAATACCATCCGTTTCCCGGCGTACCACCATAGTAATTTTAGAGTGTGTCTTAAGACCTTTTAAACCATAAATAACATGACATCCCGCTTTTTCGAGTCGACGCGCCATATGAATATTGTTTTCTTCATCAAACCGCGCCTTAACCTCCATAAGGACGGTTACTTGTTTCCCATTATCTGCCGCTTTTATTAAGGACGCAATAATCGGAGAATCCCCACTAACGCGATATAATGTTTGTTTAATAGCCAATACATCAGGATCTATAGCTGCTTGTGCAATAAATTGCTCAACCACTGCAAAAGATTCAAAGGGATGATGAACAAAAAGATCTTGCTTCCCAATAATAGAAAATAAGCTATCACCTTCATGATCAACTAATTCACTAGGAATCTTAGGATCAAACGGTTCATATCGGAGCTTATCATAACCAGGATAGTTACAGAAATCAAAGTACATACGGCAATCCAAATGTCCATCAATGCGATATACGTCCTTTTGCTCTAATTCTACACTTGTAAGAACAAAGTCTAATAAGTGATCCTTTATCTCTCCACAAACTTCAAGACGTACCGCATCACCACGACGGCGACGCCGCAAGGATGCCTCTACTTCAGATAGCAAATCTGTTGCTTCTTCCTCATCTATTTCAAGGTCTGCATCACGTGTAATACGGAAAACCATATAATCTTCAATACCATAACCTTGGAAAAATTGATTTGCATAATAAGTAATGACATCTTCTAGATAAACAAATCGATGTTCCTTATTGCCACGGCTTGGAACTTCAATGATTCGATCTAATACAGATGGTATTGGCAAGATAGCAATCTTGTAATCCTTAGTCCCATCCTCTTGTATTTGAAAGATACGTACAATTGCATTAATGGTATGATTTGTTAAAAATGGAAATGGGTGCCCCGAGTCAACAGCCAATGGTGTTACTACGGGGTATATATGTTCCTCAAAATAATGGCGTAGCCAGGCTTTTGTTTTTACATCTAGTGTATCAGGATGGGTAAAGAAAAAGCCATGAGCCTCTAGTTCAGTCAATACATTATTTAAATACGTGCTTTGCATGGAAACAAGACGTTGTACAGATTCATCAATCGCCTTTAATTGTGCTTTTGCATCCATATGAGCCGCATCATATTTAACAATGCCATTCACAACTTGATGGCGTAAGCCAGCCACTCGAATCATAAAAAACTCATCTAAATTAGAACTAGCAATAGCAATAAAACGCAACCGCTCCAACAGCGGAGTATTTGGATCTATGGACTCTAATAGTACACGCTGATTAAATTTTAGCCAAGATAATTCACGATTAAAATAATATTTAGCATTACTGAACATGGCGGTCACCTCCTCTTACAAGCATAAGTTCCATACCAAATACTTCTGTAAAATATTCAGCATCTCGATTAAACGTCCACCATTCTAGAGAAATATCCTCATTAGTGCGACAGAATACATACAATACATTATCGCGCTCTTCCAATATAACATCTGAGATTTTTTGGTTACTCCCTGCATCGAGAGCACAGGCCACACGAATGATAGCTACTAACTTTGTAACTTGAATCTTTTGTAATTCTGTCAAGGAATTAAAATATGTATCATCATCAGATGGAGTTCCCTTATAGTGATAAAATACGACATTTGCAACTACTTGTTTTTCTTCTTCTGAAAGCCCGAAAATATCTGTGCCCATCACAATATGATACGCATGCTCTCCATGGTTTCGTAAATTAACAAACTTGCCTACAGAACACAATATAGCTGCAATGCGGCATAAGTAACCCCACCGCTCCGGTAAACCTTTATGGCGTAATGTTTTACAGAATAAAGAACTGAAACGTTCCACCTCAGCATCATGAATGCTGTCAGTATGATATCTAGCGGCAACAGCACGAGCTAATTGAGCATTTTGCTCACGCAATTGGTACATAAAGGGATTATTTTCCGCCTCAACTCCATAGAACCAGCTTATTCCTTGAGAGAAGGAGAAGCTACTAAAAATCAACGATTTAGGCTCTATAGCCGTTATAATTTCATTAAATAAAATCATAGTAGGCATCAAAATATTCGCCTTATATTCAGGTAGTTTATATCGATTGATCAACTTAGTGGCTGTTACACCATCAAAGGATTTGATGAACCCCTTAAAACGTTCTGGTTCAATGGTAATAATATCGTCCTTATTACTGCCATCTCCCATGAGACGCGCCATATATTGAGCTTCATCGCCTGATAAAATAACACTATTAATATTGAAGGTCTTAAGCTCCTCCCGTAATGGGCCTATCATGCGATGTAAATACTCGGTAATAGCCATTGGAAACGATGTAGAGGAACGTTGGTTGCGATTAAAAGATTCCATAACACGTAATGACCCGCTATGCATATTGCGCTGGAATAATAAGCTTTCACCACGCCAAACGGTTAAACCTACACCACCAGAAGTAATATCAAGAAATAATGTTGCCTTTGTAGGATCCGTCAAGCGGTACTGATTAGTCATCTTGTAGTATAGTAAGGCATATTTGTAATACACCTCTTTAGGCATGTCGATAACCTCAACACGCATACCTGTTTGAATATAAATTTGGTCCAGAATACTACGACGATTAGCGGCTTCACGTATTACAGTAGTACCATATAATCTAGAGCGACTCACACCGTAATCAGACATTAATTGTTTATATCCCTTTAAGATATGACAAATTTCCTCAATCGTTTCAAAACTCAAACGAGAGGTTTGGAATAATTCTTCCCCAAAGGTTACCTCCCTAGCTGCATAATCTATAACGCGTACATCATCGATGCCTTTGTATTCTAAAATAGTAATACTCATGCTACTGGAGCCTACATGTAGCACTGCATATCGTAACGCTTTTGGTAATGCCATTATGCCTCCTTACGAGCTTCCTTCCACTCTATTTCTAATGTTTTCTTGAATTCTTTTTTGAAGGATTTTCCTAATTTCTCTACAGCCGCTTTTGTGACACTTATATCGCGACCATTCAAATAGGTTACAACTAATTGTACACTAGTATATTTTAGATTCACGGATAAATGGCGAATAAATTGTTCATGACTTTCATCAAGAGCTTCAGCCAAGGCTAGAATAATAGATATTTTTTGTCCCAACAAACGCTGTTCTTGATCTAACAATTTACCGTATAAGAAGTTTTTATACTCTTTTGGCGTCAAACCATGAGAGTTCATAACAAGGAACGCGCTAAAAGCTTGTTCAATATGGGAAAGCCCATATAAATTACTATTGACAAGCATATAGCAGCCATGTCGGGCATGACTATAATAATTAATCCGTTTACCAATATCATGTAATAAACTAGCCGCAATCAAACAACGTCTTGTATTTTTATCAGCTCTATGAAGTGGTTCTAATTCATCATACAGTTTAATAGCTAAATCTGTAATATATTTAGCATGAACTAACTCATGTTTAGTCATACCTAATAATACATTCTCTGCAGAATGTACTAAAATATCATCAATAATAGAGTTACCACCTAAGTAGTGCGCTCCATAATAGTCATAAAATAAACCTTCTCGCAAACCACAACCACCAACAACGAGTGTTTTAGTATTTACGTAGTTAAATAATTCTTCTACGATAGTAAGGCCGGCAATAATGATATCAGCGCGCTCCGATGATAAACCACTAATCTTTTTGCGCTCCTCTAGAGTTTTGCCTTTTACTTCTTCCAAAATTTCATGGAATCTATGATATGGAATTTCATAATTATGTAGCTTTGTAATAGGATAAGATAACTTGCGTTGATCCATTTTAGCAATATTACGAGCAGTGCCACCGATACCAAGGAGCGGTAATTTCACATTGCGAAGCCATGTATGTTCCTTAATCGTTTTCTTTACAACTTTCGTCAGTTTATCAAGTTCTTTAGGAGTATATTCATCCCCCTTCTGATAGGTGCCTGTTAAGGTAAGGGCCCCTATCGGCAAGCTCACCGATTTTGTAATATGACGATTTCGTACAAGGGTTATCTCGGTACTGGCACCACCTAAATCAAAAATAATAAAATCCTTAAGTCCAATGGTATTGATAACGCCAAGAAACCCCAGGCGAGCCTCTTCTTCACCAGCAATACATTCTAAATCCAAACCCGTTCGTTCTTTTACGGATTTAATAAAAGCATCCCCATTTTTAGCCAAACGTACTGCTGCGGTAGCAACAGCTTTAACCGTATTTGCCTCCATTGCATCAGCCATGTGTACAAAACCTTTTAGAGCACGCAAAGAGCGTTCCATAGCTTCTTTGGTCAGTTCGTGAGTTCCCCACATATTCTCACTGAGACGTACACTTTCTTTCTCTTGATATATCAGTCGATAACTACCAGTCTTAGAAATTTCATATATGACAAAACGAACTGAGTTCGAGCCTAAATCTATAAATGCAATACGTTTCATGTTGCTATCCTCATCTTACTTCTGTTCAGTCTGAATATACTTTAGTATACCATAGAAAAACGCGATTCTCACCGCTAAGGGAGAACCGCGTTTTATGATTTATAATTCTAATTTAGTTTTATCATGTATTTTAATACTTTGTACGCAAAAACTTAGTAATTAAAGCCCAACAGATATTTTATCAGCCAATAATCTTATGAACTAGTTTCTACATTTACTCGATACCAAATACTCGTTTACCATTATTAAAAGCAATTTCACAAAACTCATCTATATCGAGCCCTTTAAGGCTTGCAATTTCTTCTGCCACAAACTGAATTTTACTTGGATCATTACGACGGCCTCTAAATGGTGGTGGTGTCAAATACGGTGAATCGGTTTCAATGAGGATTCGTTCTAATGGCACTTGTCTTGCTACTTCCTTAAGATTTGTAGACTTAGGAAATACTACAGGACCTGCAAAGGAAATATAAAAGCCCATTTTAATGGCTTCTTTTGCCATCTCCCAGCTACCAGAATAGCAATGAAAAATGCCCCAGTTATCCTTCCCTTCATTGCGCAAGATATTCATAATATCACCATGTGCATCGCGGTCATGGATAATAATCGGGAGATCTACTTCACGAGCAAGCTCTAACTGACGAATAAATACGCGTTTTTGTGTTTCACGGTCAGAAAAATCATAGTAATAATCTAGTCCAATTTCACCAATAGCACGTACCTTATCATTGTTAAGAGCTTGTTCCTTATAAAACTCGTAGTCTTCTTCTGTAAAGTCCTTTGATTCATGGGGATGAGTCCCTACAGCAGCATATAATTGATCGTACTGTTTAGCCAAAGCTAAACCAGACTCAACGGTACCTCTGTCAACACCAGGAATCATAATATATTCTACACCTGTATCAAAGCAGGCTTGTAACATCTCATTACGATCATTATCAAAGCGCCCATCATTTACATGAGCATGTGTATCAAAAAGTTTCATTATTTAACCACACTTCCTGCCGGTAATGATTCGATATTTGTTACCTCTAAATGTTCTTCCCAATCAGAGGCGGACAAAATCATACCATAAGACTCAATGCCCATCATCTTTTTAGGAGCCAAGTTAGACAAATAGATTACCTTTTTACCAACCATAGTCTCCGGTTCATAATATTGGGAAATACCACTTAATACGGTGCGTTCTTCAATACCGATATCCAATACAAATTTCAACAACTTCTTGGACTTAGGCACCTTTTCACAGCTTATAACTTTAGCTACACGAAGATCGAGTTTCTCAAAGTCATCATAGGTAATATTTTCTTTTAATGGTGGAATATTAGATGTATCTACAGCTTCTTCAACTTCTTCTGTAACAACTACATCTACCATTTCAGGAACTTCAAAACGTGGATAGATAGGCTCACCTTTTACAACTTTAGTACCTGTTGCCAATAATCCCCAAGTTTTAGCATCTTCCAACGTAGCCGCTTCAAAACCTGTAAGCCCTAATTGTTCCCAGATTTTTGGAGCTCCTACAGGAATTACAGGGCTTACTAAGATGGCAATGATACGCAATGCCTCTGCCAAGTGATACATAGCAGATTGCAAGCGCGCTTTATCATGAGCATCTTCAGATTTAGCCAATACCCAAGGCATTGTTTCATCAATGTATTTATTCATGCGACCAATAAAGGACCATACAGTTTTGATAGCTTTATTAAGCTCCATATTTTCCATCGCCGCTTCAAAATCTTTTGCAGTTTGAACGGCTAATGTAGATACATCACGATCCAAATCATCCATATCATCGCATTTTGTAATCACACCACCATGGTATTTTTCAATCATCGCAATAGTACGGTTTAATAAGTTACCTAAATCATTAGATAAATCTGCATTAATTTTTGTAACGAAGTTAGGTAACGTAAAGTTGCCGTCATTACCTAACGTAATCTCGCTTAATAAGTAATAACGCAAAGAATCTGCACCATATGTATCAATCAATGGGATTGGATCGATTACGTTCCCCAAGGATTTACTCATCTTTGTACCATCTACAATCATCCAACCGTGTCCAAATACCTTTTTTGGTAATGGCAACTCAAGGCTCATGAGCATCATAGGCCAAATAATTGTATGGAAACGTACGATTTCCTTCCCCACTAAATGGAGATCTGCAGGCCAGTATTTTTTATATAGTTCACCATCACCATCAAATGGAGAGAGTGCACTAATATAGTTCACTAATGCATCGAACCAAACATATACTACATGTTTAGGATCAAATGGGACCTTGATTCCCCAATCAAAGGATGTACGAGACACCGCCAAGTCTTCTAGACCTTGCTTTACAAATTGAATCATCTCATTACGACGAGATTCAGGCTGAATAAAGTCAGGATTCTCTTCAATAAACTTAAGCCATTGATCCGTATATTTACCGAGTTTGAAGAAATAACTTTCCTCTTTAACACGCTCTACAGGGCGACCGCAATCCGGACAAGTATGATTAGGTCCTAGCTTCTGTTCTGTCCAAAAAGTTTCGTCCGGTGTACAATACCAGCCTTCATATTCGGCTTTGTAAATATCGCCCTTCTCATAAGCTTTTGTAAATAACGCTTGAACAACCTTTTCATGACGTTCATCGGTAGTCCGAATAAAATCGTCATTGGAAATATGCATTTTTTCCCACAATGCTTTAAAACCATTTACAATATTTGTAGTATATTCAAGAGGAGTAATGCCTTGTGCTTCTGCAGCACGTTGGATTTTTTGGCCATGTTCATCTGAACCAGTCAAAAAACGTACATCATATCCTGCTAATCGTTTAAAGCGTGCAATTGTATCGGCTACAGATGTACAATACGTATGACCAATGTGCAACTTAGCACTTGGATAATAAATAGGTGTCGTAATATAATACGTTTTCTTTGTGTCTCCCATGATGAGCCTCCTTCTAACCTTCGAATGGGAAGGTTTAACGTTCTACAATATTATATACATCCCGGCGGGAAACGTTAAAACGCTTTGCCACCTGGCGAATAGCTTCTTTTTTAGGTACCCCAGTATCTACAAGGGCTTGCACAGCATCTTCATAAGATACTGGTTCATCCAACACTTCACAAGTATCGGACTCCACTGTATCAGCACCGCTTACGATGAGGACGAATTCACCTTTATAGGTGAGCTGTTCTAAATCCTTTATAAGGCTTTCTAGATCGGTGCGTACAAAGGTTTCAAACTTCTTCGTCAATTCCCTTGCCACCGTTATAGAGCGATTACCAAAGACTTCATACATATCTTGTAAAACCTCTTGTAATCGATGCGGGGCTTCGTAAAACAGCAAGGTTCCCGTCACTTGTGAAAGTCTTTTTAATTCTTCAATACGATGTTTTCCCCGTTTAGGCAAGAACCCTGCAAAGGTAAAGGATTTAGTATCTAAACCTGATGCAATAAGTGCTGTTAACGCCGCATTGGCTCCTGGTAATGGAACTACAGCTATGCCTTCTTCAATGGCCTTTGTTACAAGGTCTGCCCCTGGATCAGAAATAGCAGGCATACCCGCATCACTAACGCAAGCAATCGACTGTCCTTCTAACAAAAGCTCCAAAATATAAGCACCTTTTTCCTCCTTATTATGTTCATGATAAGAAATCAAAGGCTTTTTAATATCAAAATGTTTTAACAATATGCCCGTATGACGTGTATCCTCAGCCGCGATAGCATCTACCTCACCCAAAATACGAACAGATCGATACGTCATATCTTCTAAATTACCAATCGGTGTAGGCACCAAGTATAATGCGCCCCATTCATTATCGTTCATACCAAGAGGACACCTCCTTCGTGTACACATTCGTTTTTTTGTAAACGATGAGTGGTGGCTCAAGTACAAGACCTGCCTGACCTTGAAAAATAGACTCTATCAAAACTAATTTTGCTGGTTTATCTAGCATACCATGAACAAACCGAATTCGTTTTGCTTGAAAGTTAAACCTTTCTAGTTCATGTAATACATATTGCAACCGACTAGCACTATAAATCATCCACAAGCGACCTTTACATTTAATAAAAGACTGTACCGCTTTCAGAACATCACATAAAGTTGTATGTCCATCATGAAGTGCTAAAGTACGCTCTTCAGATGTAGGCTTTGCACCGCTTTCACAATCATAAAAAGGGGGATTAACAATAACACCATCAAAAGGCTTATCTTGTATATCTCGATATGTCATATGCCGATAATCACCACATAACATATTTACCACATCTTGTTTACGATTATGTTCTACGCTACGCTTAGCCAACTCAACGAGAGTTTCATTAATTTCTATACCTGTAATATGACCTGCCCCTAATGACGTACCTATAAGCGGCATAACCCCTGACCCCGTTCCAAGATCAACATAGGTATGACGACCATTAAAACGACAAAAATGAATGAGTGCTATGGCGTCAAAGGAAAAGCGAAACATATCAGAACGCTGATAAATCTGTAAGCCATCGATAATTAAATCATCAAGTCGTTCTTGATCATTCATCAGGCAATGCCACCTCGGACCATTTCAAATCGATAGTACGGCCCGCTTCGAGCTGTACCTTTACAGTATGTTTATGATGATTTACCTTTAAAACTTTACCAATACCTTCATCGGTAACAACCTCCTTACCAATGCCAGGAGGTGCTATATCTTGAGGAGATTGAGTGCGTTCCTTCTTCACATATAGGTCGCCACCTTTTTTATATAAATCATCTTCGTAGTTAAGACAACACATCAATCGACCGCATACACCGGAAATCTTCGTAGGATTTAAGCTTAAATTTTGATCCTTTGCCATGCGAATCGATACAGGCGTAAAGTCACCTAAGAAATTTGAACAACACAAAGGTCGACCACAAGCACCGATACCATTTAGTACTTTAGCCTCATCACGGACACCTACTTGGCGTAACTCGATGCGCGTTCTAAATATAGTTGCCAAATCTTTAACGAGCTCACGGAAGTCAATACGGCCATCTGCAGTAAAGAAGAATATAATCTTATTCATATCAAATGTGTATTCCACATTAATAAGTTTCATCGGTAACTTGCGTTTTTCAATTTTTTCGAGACAAATTTCAAAGGCTTTTTCTTCGCGCTCTTTATTCTTCTCGATTTGTTTCAAATCCTTAGACGTCGCCTGTCTAATAACAGGCTTAACAGGGGCAACAACAGAATCTTCATAGACCTCTTTAGGTCCAATCACAACTGTGCCATATTCTACACCACGTGCTGTTTCAACGATAACTCCATCCCCAACGGATAGTTCTAATTGTTCAGGCTGAAAATAATAAATCTTTCCCGCCTTTTTAAAGCGTACGCCAACTATGGTTAGCATTTAATCCTCCTCCCGAGCATCATGAAGGGCGATACTAAGACCGTCCACCACGAGAGCGGTTTTTATATGTAAGCACAAAGCCCGTTCTGCTTGCAATGTTTCGGTAATAACCTTAGCCAATGCTTGCATAGACCAGCGCGGTAATAATCGTAATAATTGAGTTTTGTATATAGGTACTTGTAATTGCGTGTCTTGAGCCCCCATTTTAAGAGCCATCATATCTCTACTTACAAGGCGTAGCCAGTGCATCAATTCCGTTAGGCTTTCACGAGATAAGCTTTCACAAGCTAAGGAAATCATAGAAAACCATCGCGTTTCAAAAGCTAATATGTCCATCACCTTAACGGCTAACTCTAGCATTTCAATGCGACCTTGTGTCGCCAGTTTTTCCACCAATTGTGGATTACCATGACCAGCTAATAAAGCCTGTTCTATATCACCGGTAATTCCACGCGCTATAAGAGCGGTGCGAATCGTATCTACATCAACACTGTTAAAACCAACGCCCATACATCTAGAAATGATGGTAGGCAATACGGTGTTAATCTTGTTCGTAATAATGATGAAGTACACCTGTTCGGGTGGTTCTTCAATGGTTTTTAGCATAGCATTTGCCATAACTGCATTGGCTGTGTGAAAGTCCTCCACAATGACAACGCGGTTCCCATTGCCCGCCACAGACAGATGATCTTGTAATAATGAATACCACTGCTCTACCTTTAAGGTTGTTTTCATAGGGCGAATCCAAAAGGCATCACCCTTATCCATATAGATAGGTAATCCTTCGGCTTCGATACGTTTTTCCGTATCCCCATTTGCTAAACGGGCTTCCTTAACCTCTGCTAAATAAGATTCCCCCTTAGGTTGAGAGAATACTTGACGCCCTAGTAATAAAGATGCTAGGCCAATGGCCATATCTAGCTTGCCAAGACCAGATTCGCCATAAAACAAGAGACTATGAGGTAATGCATTACGACTTACAAGTTCAGATAGGTGTGCCTTAATCGAATCTTGACCAATTATAGAATCAAAATATGTCATAGCGCCTCCTATCAATACATGCTCAATATTAATATTATATAGGAAAAAGGCGACTTTTAAAAGAGTCGCCTTTTTCTAAGGTAGTAGATTTTCTACTACACTATATACATCATTATGAATTTCTTCAATAGTACGCAATGTATACTGACTAGACTTAGCTTTATCAGCACAAGGTATGCGGTGCCATTGATAACGCTTTACTAATTCTTCATACGCACCGTGAACGGCTACTAAATATGCATGATTCCCTTCGTGAATATCACCAGTATTGCCTCCTGTTTTACCAGTGCGCTCCGCCATAAGGGCTTCGCTCACTTCAAGGGGCATATCCAAAAGGCATACCGCATCAGGTTTAGGCAAGCCAAATTTTTGGAACTCAAAATCTTCAAGCCAATCTAAAAATGCAGTACGTTCCTTCGGATCATCGTATTTTACCATTTGGTGCACCATGTTAGACGTTGTATAACGATCTGCAATGATGATACCCCCATTTTTGTAAAACTGTTCCCAGTCAGTTCTGAAGGAAGCAAATCGATCGATAGCGTACATAGAGCTTGCCACATAAGGATTTACATCATGTACATCCTTACCAAATTCACCAGCTAAATACATTTTAATAGGCATAGCGGCGCCGCTATCATAGTTTGGAAAGCTCACAGACTTAACGGCATGCCCTTCTTTGGTCAAGCGCTCTACTAAGAGTTTAGTTTGTGTAGCCTTACCGCTGCCGTCTCCACCTTCTAATATGATTAAAGTCCCCATAATTACTCCTGTAACACCCAAATTGTTTCCAATGTCATATCATCAGACCCATTAGGTACATAACCTAGAGCCTTGTGATTCTCTATATATTGTAACACAGAGGCACTAATCTCTTCACCTACTGCTACACAGGGAATACCTGGTGGATAATAAGCAATTGTCTCCCCTGCAATGCGATGAAGTGCTTCTTTTAAAGGTACTTGCTCACGATTTGCATACATAGCATTACGAGGGGTTATGCGCACAATAGGCGCTGGCAGCAGCGCAGAATCTTTACTAATGTCTTGCAATTGCTCTTCCTCTGTTTTATTAAATTCTTTAAATGCACGTAACACCTTTTCACTTACAGCTTGTACAGCCTTAATAAGAGCAGTTACAGACTCGTTTGTATCACCTATGGTAATGAGCACTAGCACATGATGAGCTTGTACTAACTCCACCTCAATATGATGTTCTCGTAACATCCGTTCAAAAGCAACGCCTGTGAGCCCTAATTCTTTAGCATCAATCAGCACCTTAGTACAATCATAATTTATTACCCGCTCTTGAATATCTGTATATTCCATAGTAGCAATACCAGAAATTTTATTGAGTTCCTCACGTAAGTACATACTCAACTCTACTGCACGACTTACTAAATCATTACCTGCTGTGGCTAATTGATGGCGCGCCATATCTAAGGAAGCAAGGAAAATATAGTTTGGACTCGTACTTTGTAGCATTTGATGCATTTGCGTAATACGCCGCTTATCAATTTTTTTACCTTGCCCTAATAGCCAAGATGTTTGTGTCAAAGAGCCAACAGATTTATGTGTACTTTGAGCCACCAAATCTGCTCCAGCCTCTATAGCCTCTATAGGTAAACTTTCAGAGAACGGCAAATGAGGCCCATGAGCTTCATCAACAAGTACAATAAGTCCCCGCTTATGAGCCTCTTGTATGATATTAACAATATCTATGCCCACGCCATAATAGTTTGGATAAACTAAAAGAATCGCCTTTGCCTCTGGATGTGCATCCATTGATTTGATAGCATTTTCTAATGATACACCTAGTGGAATTCCCCAGCGTTCATCAAAATCACAGTCCATATATACTGGTTTGGCTCCTGAGAGGACAAGCCCACTAATAACGGAACGATGTGCTTCTCGAGGAATGATAATGATTTCATCAGGCCCTACAGTCCCCATAATCATGGCTTCAATCAAAGCTGTAGTACCATTAATAGAAAACCAACAAAAATCAGCTCCATATAATTCGGCTGTTAAGTCTTGCGCTTCTTTTAATTCCCGTTCAGGTTCATGTAAATCATCTAAAGCGTACATAACACCTAAGTCATAGGGTAACGCTGGCCCCATCCAATTCTTTAACAGTTGAGGTGCTTCAACGCCTATCTTATGACCTGGCGTATGAAAGGGCACAAAATGTTGTTCTTTATATGATTCTAAAGCCTCTACAAAAGGCATTTTTTCTTGATTACTCATATGTACCTCGTAAAAAGGGCATGAATCTCAATGAGACTCATGCCCTTATGCATGTATTTATCGCTGTGGACGACGTTTAGGATTGAATTGATTCATGCCTTTATCAATACCTACCTCTAAAGTACCTAATACAGCTTTTACCGTATCCTTAATACCTTTTTGCACCTTCTCTTGCGACTCTTCACTAAATGGTGCTAAAACGTGATCAATGACAGTCCATTGTGGCAATGGACGTCCAATTCCTACGCGGAATCGAGGAAAATTTTCTGTTCCTATATGGGAAATTAAGGATTTAATCCCATTATGTCCACCCGAACTACCGTTTGGTCGAATACGCAACTTACCTATAGGTAAATCCATGTCATCATAAATACAATACACATCAGATGGATCAATTTTGTAGTACCGCATTAACGGTCCTACAGACTCACCACTTAGATTCATAAATGTTTGCGGCTTTACAAGTAATACTTTCTCACCATCTACGGTAATACTGCATACCTCAGCACGTTGCTCCTCTCTCCAAGGCGTGTGAGGGACACTATCGGCAATGGCATCAATAACCATAAATCCAATATTATGTTTTGTCTTTTCGTATTGCTTGCCGGGGTTACCGAGGCCTACTACTAATTTCAAAAATCACCTATTATTTATCAAATAAATTACTTACAGACACTTCATGGAAGATACGCATAATTGCTTCACCCAACAATGGAGCTACGGATAATTGCGTAATATTTGGTAAGTTGCAATTTTCCGGCAATGGAATAGTATTAGTAACGATAAGTTCCTTAATATTGGAATTTGCAATTCGTTCACTTGCCGGATCTGTCAACACTGCATGTGTAACAGCGGCGGTAACGGATTTAGCACCGAATTCTTCCAATGCTTTAGCACCTTCAACCAAGGATCCAGCCGTATCTACGATATCATCGATAATAATACAGTTTTTACCTGCCACATCACCGATGAGATTCATAACTTTAGCCACACCTGGTTCAGGGCGTTTTTTCTCAATGATTGCAATCGGTGCACCAATGCGGTCAGCCAAATCACGAGCTCTTGTAACACCGCCAAGGTCAGGAGATACAACGATAACATCTTCCATATTTTTTTCATTAATATATTTAGCCAAAATAGATGCGCCAAACAAATGATCTACAGGCACATCAAAGAAACCTTGAATTTGGCCTGCATGTAAATCAATTGTTACAAGACGTGTAATACCTGCCGTTTGCATCAAATTAGCTACTAACTTAGCTGTAATCGGCTCACGACCGCGAGTCTTACGGTCTTGGCGAGCATAGCCATAGTAAGGAACTACTGCAGTGATATGACGTGCAGAAGCGCGTTTTAACGCGTCAGCCATAACCATGAGTTCCATTAAATTATCATTTACAGGATAGCTAGTTGGTTGAATGATAAATACATCTTTGCCACGTACGCTTTCATCAATCATTATTTGTACTTCGCCATTGTTAAAACGACCTACAAATGCTTCACCTAAAGGCAACCCTAAATAATCACAAATTTCCTTTGCCAATGCAGGATTTGCATTACCTGTGAAAATCTTGAGTTTTTTGCCGTCTTCAAATGCCATTTTGTTACCCTTTCATTTGCTCCTATACTGGTTACTTATCCATAATCTATACATTACAGATACACACTATTGCCTTTTTATTGTATACTATTTTGACCTAATTGTGTTAAAAAATATGAGATTTTTTTTATTTCTTTTTGAAAGTATCCTCTGTTACCCAATTTTCTTTCACAATTTGCTTGCTGCGACCTACAGCCAAGGCCTTATCTGGTACGTTCTTAGTAATAGTTGAGCCCGCACCTACATAGCTATAATTACCTATTGTTACAGGAGCAACTAAGTTACTATTACAACCAACAAATGCGCCATCACCAACAGTTGTACGATGCTTAACTTTCCCATCATAATTTACGGTAATAGTGCCACAGCCAATATTAACACCAGCCCCTACATCACTATCACCGATATAGGAGAGATGTGGGAACTTAGTACCTTCCCCAACATTAGAGTTTTTAACTTCTACAAAGTTACCTACATGAACCTTGTTACCTAAAACTGTATTTGGACGCAAATGGACATATGGACCTACATCTACACCGTCTTTTACTTCACAGTCATGACCATAAGTAAAGTGGATAATCGTATCATTGCCGACTTTTACATTCGTCAAACGAGTGTGTGGTCCAATTTCACAACGCTCACCAATCACGGTATCACCTTCAAGAATTGTACCAGGATGCAAAATTGTATCTGCACCTACTGTTACTTCAGGAGCCACATAGGTATTTTCAGGATCAATAATTGTTACGCCAGCAGTCATTAACTCAACATTTTTACGATGTTTTAATATAGCTTCAGCCTCTGCTAATTGCAAACGTGAGTTTACACCTAAAGATTCTTCAAAATCCTTAGTCATGTATGCACTTACCTTGTCGCCACCATTTACGAGAATACCAACTACATCAGTAATATACAATTCACCTTGGGCATTATCATCAGATAATTGATCTAAGCAAGGCCATAATTTTTTACTATCAAAAGCGTACATACCTGTATTTACTTCTTGAACCGCTAATTCTTCAGGTTTACCATCTTTCTGTTCTACGATACGAACTACAGAACCCGCTTCATTACGAATGATACGTCCATAACCAGTTGGATCCGGCATATGAGCAGTTAAGATTGTAGCTGCTGCACCGGAATTTTTATGTTCTTTTAAAAGTGCTTCTAAACTTTCTTTTGTAACCAGGGGAGTATCACCGCATAACAATAAGATTGTACCATCATAATCACCAAGTACTGGTTGAGCCATCTTAACTGCATGACCTGTACCATTTTGTTCTTCTTGACGAACAAATTCAGCACGCTCTCCCAAGTAATTTTGTACTGCATCGCCACCAAAACCAACGATAACAACATCGCGATTGGTACCAATGGATTGAACCGTTTCAAGAACGCGTTCTACCATCGCCTTACCGCCGACCTTGTGTAACACTTTTGGCAATTTAGACTTCATACGCGTGCCCTTACCAGCAGCTAAAATAAGGCTTGCAATATTCATAGTAATCTCCTATCTGTTATCTCTTATATCTCTAAACCATTTTAAATATTATTTACGTCATTATTTAGCCCATAGGTCAATACTCAATATAAACCATTATATCAGCCTATAATCTTCCTAATATTAATGATTTACTCTGCATCTAACACAGGCTCTATACTAATTTTCTTTGTATTTTCATCGATACCATAAAAAGTAAATAGTGATTCATAATCATTGATCAACTTCGGACTTGGTTCAGCTGTAGCTACAAGAACACCTGTGCCAACAACGACCCCACTCATTTCAAGAACTAATTCTTTAAGCCCCTTAGCGGTACCGCCAGCTTTCATAAAGTCATCGATAATTAACACCTTCGCATTTGGAGGAATTGCCCGTTTAGTTAGTGTCATAGTTTGAATGCGCCCGGAGGAGCCTGTTACATAATTGATGCTAATAGCAGAACCTTCTGTTACCTTACTATCACGTCTAGCAATAACAAGTGGTTTATTAAAAGCTCTCGCTACCATTACAGCCAAAGGGATTCCCTTTGTTTCTACAGTCAAAATATAGTCTGGTTCACGGTCCACGAAACGAGTCATAATAATCTCACCCAGACGTGTCATTACGTGCCAATCATATAAGATATCAGACATATAAATAAAACCACCGGGAATGATGCGATCTGGCTCCATTAAACGAGCTTGCACATCGCGTAAAATATCGTTCGCTTGTGTTCCCTTACGATGCGGAATAAATCGTACCCCACCAGCTACACCGGCCACCGTTTCTAAGGTCCCCAGTTGAAAGTGTTCCATAGACTGCCTTACACATGTTAAATCTTCACTAACCGTTGATTTAGCCATGCCAAAAAAGTCGCAAAAATAATTTAAAGGAATCAATTTTTGTGGTGAATCAACTAACAGTTTTGTCATTGCCACCATTCGTTCTACACGCCGTACTTTATCCATAGGATTATCCTTTACCATTCATCATATAACTATTGAGTATACTCATCAATTTAACATCATGAGTCATCATCATATATCTATATTATACCATAATTTCCGAATATTCGAGGTTTTGAATACATTATAATTCGGTAAAAGAAAAACTCTCTAGCATTTTATACAAGAATATGATTTTAGTCTATAAACCTATCATATAGTTATATAAAGCTAGAGAGTCATCATTATAAAATATAAACCTTTACAGATTGACGTCCAAACTGCAATGCTTCTGCACGAGAATCAAAAGCTAAATCAATGCGATGCCCTTTGATAGCACCACCTACATCGTCAGCTACAGCGTAGCCATAACCTTCAATATATAATCGCGTTCCCAAGGGGATTAATTTAGGGTCTACAGACACAAGTCCCTTCCGTAGACGACTACCTGTAGCTGTATATTTTCCGTTGCCAGGATCTTGAGATGAATAGCCACTAGCCTCCATCGTTAAAACTTTAGAGTATTTATTAGGCACTCCATTATGATTGCGTTCTGTGCCATGGCCACCATAACGAGTCTCCATCTTTTCCAAAGCATTCATCGTAGCTGGACCAACACGACCATCTACAGGGAGCCCTTTAGATTTTTGAAACTTTCGAACAGCTTGTTCTGTATTATGACCGTAAATGCCATCTATAGAATCATGTAAAAAACCTTGATGCTTTAACATAGTTTGCACCTTACTAACATGATGTCCTCGTTGCCCACGATCAATAGTTTTTGCTAATGATACAGAGGATATCATTACAATCATACAAACAAGCGTACATGCAATAATTATTTTTTTTATCATATACACCTCACCTTACATTAAGTAGTATACTATACAGTTTTAAATAATCTATAAACCATAAAGGTTCAATTAATATCAATAATTCATATATTAAATTATAGTTATAGTATAGTTTTAAGGGTGTATTACATATATATCATAAAATTATAAGATACCAATGAAAATCTCCATTATATCCTGCAAGAATATTCGCTTAGATTACTTTTAAAGTCGGAAATTCTCTTCGGTCTACAATGGAGATTTAATAGTTTTATTTAATTTTAGCAGTTATGGTATACACCAATATGACATTCTTTCCGATTTGCACCAACAAGTCTTAAGAAGATGTAGCCGAATAATGCAGAGATTAATGAGCCAAGTATAACGCCACCTTTTGCCATTTCTTGAGCGTGACCGGGTTCAAATGCCAAGATAGATACGAAGATACTCATTGTAAAGCCTATACCACATACAATCGCAGTACCATATACATGCTTCCAATTAGCTTCTGTCGGCATTGGTACAAGGCCACATTTCACCATCGCAAATACTGCACCAAAAATACCTATTTGTTTCCCTATAATAAGGCCTAATGCAACACCAAGCACTACAGGATGCGTTAAGTCATTAACAGATACATTACGTAAATCTACACCAGCATTAAAGAATGCAAATATTGGTACAACTAAAAAACTAACCCAATTGGACAATAAATGTTCCCAATGTTGCATTGGGCGAACATACTTACGGCCTCGTTTGCCTTTTGAAGGAATTGTCATAGCTAAGATTACACCAGCCATAGTTGCATGTAAACCAGATTTTAATACACAATACCAAAGGATAAACCCTAGAATGATATATGGTAAAGGTCGTACATATCCTTGCTTATTACAATAGATTAAAGCAGCTACAACTACGACAGCTGCACCTAAATACATCATGTGAATACTTGACGCATAGAAGATTGCAATTACGATGATAGCAATCAAATCATCTATAACGGCAAGAGCTGTTAGAAATACTTTCATTGAATTCGGTACTCTAGAGCCTAATGCAGATATAATACCGATGGAAAATGCAATATCCGTAGCAGTTGGTATTGCCCAACCATGTATATATTCAGAATGAAAACCTGCAATTAAGTAGTAGATAAAAGCGGGCGTTAGAACACCAAATAATGCGGCAATGCCTGGCATCACACGCTTAGCATTAGTATTAAGCTCACCTGATACTAATTCACGCTTAACTTCGAGACCTACAAAAAGGAAGAAGATTGCCATCAATGCATCATTAACCCATTCTAAAATTGTTAGATTACCTATATGGTGATTAACGATTTGAAAGTATTGTTCAGATGATGGAGAGTTCGCTAAAATTAAAGCGAGTACTGTTGCTCCTAGGAGTACAGATGTAGCTGCACCTGGAGAACGTAAGAAAACAAAAATGCGTTCCATTTGAATCCTTTCTATACTTACAAAAGATTATTTTATTAAATTTTACCACGCATCTTGCGTATTTGATAAGCTAAAATTAGGACAATCGCACCTAGCAAGCCTGCCGTGATTGATCCTATAAAGATACCTACCTTAGCCATTTCTTGTGTTATACCTGGTGGGAAAGCCAGTGTAGCAACAAAAAGGCTCATAGTAAAGCCAATACCACACAAAATAGCTGTCCCATAAATTTCAGGCCACGTCGTTTTTGTAGGCATCTTAATTGCCTTAGATTGAACCAAAATGTAGACGGCAGAGAATATACCTAATTGTTTTCCTAAGATTAAACCGAATGAAACACCTATGATTACAGGATGGAATAAATTATCTATGGAAAAATCAGCAAAGGATACACCAGCATTTAAAAAACTAAATAATGGTATAATTAAGAAGTTTACCCAATTGCGTAAAGCATGGGCCCATTCTTCCATAGGATATACTACCTTATCTATAACTTTACCTTTAAAAGGAATTGTCATAGCCAGTACAACACCAGCAATGGTAGCATGCACACCAGATTTTAAAACTAAATACCAAAGAACTAATCCTAGAACACAATACGGAAGTGGTCTTAAATAGCCTTGCTTATTAGTATAAATCAGTAAACCAGTTACAGCCGCAGCAGCTATTAAATCCATAAAATTAACGCCTGCCCCATAAAAGAGAGCAATAACGACTATGGCAATCAAGTCGTCAATAATAGCTAATGCAGCTAGAAAGGCTTTCATCGCTGTAGATACCTTATTACCAAGCATTGTAATAACGCCTATAGCAAAAGCGATATCTGTAGCGGTAGGAATCCCCCAACCATGTCTATATTCTGGCATATATCCAGCCGCAAAATAATACACAATAGCTGGCGTAATAACACCTGCAAATGCGGCTAATACGGGAAGCACACGTTTCGCCTTCGTATCAAGCTCCCCAGAAATCATTTCCTTCTTGATCTCTATACCAACATAAAGGAAAAAAAGAGCCATTAAGGCATCATTTACCCACTCCAGTATAGTCATTGGACCAAGGTGTATTTGCATGACTGCAAAATACTGTGCTGCAATCGGTGAGTTCGCCACAAGAACGCCTAAAATAGCAGCGGACAGCAAGGATATCCCACCAGCAGACTCTGACTGGAAAAATGCTTTTATAAAATTCATAATAACTACCACTTTCTGAGTCATAAATAATAATACGTATTTTTATGTATATAAAAACAACTATATTTATTATTATATCATTTCAGTTCGAAAATAATCAATATTGTTTACTTTCTTTAAGTAAAGAGATAAAAAATACAATAAGTGATACAGTTAAACAAATAGCAGCAATCGTATTCATAACAGGATTTTGCCAAAGTGGTAGAAGCAATCCTATAAGAACAGATATACTACAAAATAATGGTGTACGCCAAATATGCTTTTCCTCTACCGATACTTTAGATAGAATTACATCTGATTTTTTATACTTTCTAATAATAGTCATCATAAGTCCAGTCACGATACCAATAATGAGAACAATATCCCATATAGCCCACAATATCTTCAGAGCCATCGTATTATGATTATGAATATGTAGGTTAATCATAGTCGTCATACCTGTAAAATACCATGGAACTGCTTTAGTAGAAAATCTATCATTACTAGAATCGACATACAAGTTAGCATATACAGGCTGTCCAAGAAACATAGCTGGATCATCATCATTTTCTGCACCTAAATAAAATGCATAATGGTAATTGTTAAACTTAGATGGATAATCCATAGAAATAACTTGTCGATCTGGATATACTTTCATTATACGAGAAATTGCTTCTGATGGTTGCAATATTTCAGATTGTCCAATCGAAAGTTCCTGTTTAGCATTATGAAGTACATCGGCATTATAGTTATCATTTGCAATAAAAAAGCCCCCAATCCATACACCTGTTATACATAATATAAATCCCCAGACCGTTGCAACTATTGAGAATTCACGATGTAATACACCTATTTTCATTTTCTTAGATAAAACAGAGGCTTTAGAATAACTTTTACGAAATGGACCATATAAAAAAATCCCTGAAATAATAGTGAGACTACATAAAAATGATAAGAATGTTACAATATATATGCCAATTTTACCTAAATCTAATCGTGTATGTAATTGATGAAGAGTATGTAACATACTACGAATCCAAGGATGTACAGGAGGCTCATTATGTGAAGTAATCAGTTCTTTAGATATAGGATTATATAAAACATAATCCCCACCCATTCCCATGCGAGCTGGAGGTGCTACCGTAGCCGTAGATTCAATAATACGATACCGTAAAATATGTGTAGCCCCCATAGCAGGGGATATATTCAAAATATCTTTTGATGGATATTTCTGTTTAACAAGTAGTGCCCCCTGATCAGCATACTTAAATATAGATTCTTCATGTTCATTCATCGACATTATAGCTGATGAATGATGTATTGTTCCACCTTGAGCCCATGCATTTAACTCAGTTCGAAACATGAGTACTAATCCTGTAATACAAAACATTAAGAAGAAAATTAAGGAAATGATAGATAACCATTTATGAACTTTATATACTTTTGACATACGAATTCCTCCTTTTCTATTATTTTATACATCTAGATTGAAAGTAATTCAATACATTTACTACTATAGGTATAATCATAGATATATCTATGATTACTTGAATGTATATGTAAATATATGATACAATATTTACATCGTGCGGGCGTAGTTCATCGGTAGAATGCGAGCTTCCCAAGCTTGAGAGGAGGGTTCGATTCCCTTCGCCCGCTCCATATAATTTGTGATGTAATGTATATCACAAATTATATGCAAAATATTATAATATATATACTTTTTGTATTGTTTTTTAAGGAGATATCCATGAAATTAAGTGCAAGAAATCAATTAAAAGGTACTATCGTTGAGATCCAAGAAGGCGCTGTAAATGCAATCGTAAAAATCAACGTAGGTAATAATAATATTGTTACTGCTGACATTACTATTCAATCCGTTAAAGAATTAGGCTTAGCAGTTGGCAAAGAAGTTGTCGCTGTTATCAAATCCACTAGCGTAATGGTTGGTGTAGAATCATAACCACCCGTAGAACGGGTGGTTTGCCCTGACCCTATAAGGGTCTTTCT